>Ga0310912_10000904_pt1 | contig 15662 bp, 16 predicted proteins | sample GREbulkMGOX080_FD_203443 | JGI IMG/M metagenome (GOLD analysis project Ga0310912, IMG submission 203443) | Lab enrichment of tropical soil microbial communities from Luquillo Experimental Forest, Puerto Rico - GRE.bulkMG.OX080 | ecosystem: Environmental > Terrestrial > Soil > Tropical forest >...
GCTTCCACGCCGCATTTCCGCAGCGCCCGTGCCATTCGCAACACTCCGGCGAGCACGCAAACTGCCTTCTGCCGCTCCGGTGTCAACCGCCCGAAACTCTTATGCTTCACTTTCGGCACCGCGCCGCGATGGTAGCGCACCACATTTCCCAAAAGCTCCCACTCCTCGTCCTCCCATCCGACCGGCACAGGCATGTCCCGCAGAAAATTCCGCGCGGCCTTCTGCGGCGCATCGGGGTTAAGCCTTCTCCCGATGCCATGAATCTGAGCCGCAGCCCGCATGACTTTACGCAACTCCCTCTCAGCAAACAAAGGCGCCGCGTGTGCGCGGCGCAAACCGTCGTAAAGCCGCATCGCCAATCGCGCAACCTGTGCAACCCTTGCGGCATTCCCAAGCAACGCCCGAGTCGTCGAGCGAATCCTGGCCATCGCCGCGGCCTCCAGTCGGCTCCCTTGCGGCAGCCCCGCTCTCCACTCTTGCCACAGGTTGGTGTTCCCGTGAGTCAGCTGCCGATAAGCCTCGAGCCGCCCGTGCCGTTCGCATTGAATTCGTTCCCCCCATGCCGCGCGCGCCTCTTCCGATTCCGCGGCGGCCTCCAGTGCGACTCTCTCCGACAGCACATCCAGGTCGTGCACATCTCCCAGCAAGTCTTGAACGTGCTTCAGATTGTCGCCCCACGTCTCATACCGTTCCGGCAAAAGGCTCTCGATCGTATAGCGGAATCTCTTCACTCCAATTCGCAGCATGTGCCAGTGCTCACGCTTACCGGTACGCAACGCCTGAGCATGCAACTCTTTCGCTGCTTCGTAGCGCTCCAGTGCGAGGCACTCAGCCGCAAGTCCATCCAAAGGCACCACCCGCACGCGCCGCGACAAGGTGCGCTCGAGTTTCCGCCAGGTCCTGTGATCGAACTTCCCGGCCACCTTCAGCGCCGCCTGGCGCAACTCCGCCTCTTTCTTCTCGAGCCCGCCGAGCAACCGTTGCCGGATGCCTTCCGGCTCCGTTCCAAGTTTTTTCGTCCAATCCTCCAGGATCTGTGTGTCGCGTAATTCCCCAAGCTGGCGGAACAACTTTCTCCCCAGCTTGCGCATCTCCGGCCACGAACGGTCCGGATCAACCTCTTCCATCACCGCGGACACGGACCTGCACCGCCGGAGCGCCACACGCAGGTCATGCACCGCGTCCGGATCCGGCGAAGTGCACACGTGGTCCAATTCCTTCAGAGCGCGTTCCATCCAATACGACAATCCACGGCGCTCGGGACGCGAGCCCGCCACTGTGCTGGAAGTAGCCATTTTCCCCTTACAGGGCCGATACCGCGGCATTGCGCCGCGGCCCCTGTCGGCCTGCGGCTACAGAGTAGCGCGTTGCCGCAACCTCGTCCAGTGAAGCGCGCTCGGCCACAGTTCCGGCAGCATCCGCGCCAGCAAAACTCCCATTACCACGCAGGTCACGGCGCAGATCAGAAACACATGTCCCGGGTCAGGATGCCCAAGCCGCAGCATCGCGTATTGCGCCACCGGCTGCAGCGCAATCCCACCGAACGACAGCAGGTTTGACGCGGCAATCACCCTGCCTTTCACTTCTGGCCTCGGACGGTTCTGAATCAGCGCATTCACCGGCACCACGAAAAAGCCCGCGCAAACTCCCAGCACAAATAGCAGCAACATCACCAGGTCATAACTCAATCCCGGAACAAATAGTGCGCCGGTAGCCAGCACGATGCCCGTCAGCCCTGGCAAGATCATGCCGGTCTCAATCTTCTTTCCAGAAGCATATCCCGCAAGAAAACTGCCTGCACCGATCCCGAGGCTCAGGACCGCGAGCAAGTAACTGCTATGGCCTTCATCGACCTGCAAAACGTCCGTCGCGTAAAGTACAATGTTCAGCAGCAGCATCGCCCCCAGAAACCAGAAGAACGTATTTGCGATTACGGCCACCCACAGCACCGCGTCTTGCCGCATTCGCCGTATCTCCGCGAAAAACTCTCCGGCCCAGTTCCAGTGAAATCGCCGCTCCGGATCCGCGGCAGGCACGCGTGTGATTCCGAGGCTCGTCAACAACCCGAGCGCTCCAAGCACAAGGAAGAAAAACCCCGACCACTGCTGTCTTCCTTGAAAATGGTGTGCCAGGAACCCGCCTGCCAGCGTTCCCCCAATCGCGGCGAGCAACGTCCACAATTCGATGACGCCGTTTCCCCAGCTCAGTTTGCTCGCGGGCAAAAGCTCCGGCAATAACCCGTATTTCGAAGGCCCGAAGATCGCTTCCTGCGCGCAAATGAAGAAAAGAGCCACCGCCGCCAGGTCCAGCCGGTTCACCCAGAATGCGTAGGTCGCGAAACCCATGGTCAGCATTTCGAGCCGCTTGGTCCAAGTCGTCACGCTGCGTTTGCTGAACCGGTCCGCGAAGTATCCGCCGGGAATCGAAAACACGAGGAAGGGAATTGCAAACACCATTGGAACCACCAGCACAAACAGAAAGTCGCGCTGCTCCCGCGACACCCCGGACTCCAGCACCAGGAAGCTCACCAGCCATTTCATCGCGTTGTCGCTGAATGCGCCCTGAAACTGCGTGGCGATCAGAGCCCAGAACCCCAGCAGGCCGCTTCGCGGATCCCGCACCGGTACCGCTTCTTCCGAATGACCTGGAGATACCTTCATGAAGGTCCGCAGTCTATCCTGTCGCCCTAGACCCAGCAAGCGCCCCACGGCCGCCGGTGCACCGCACCGCCCTCAATGTTGTCATCCTGCCTCGCCCCCATCGCCGGGCCGCATGACGGAAGAATGGAAGTACCCGTTCCCGTGTGCGGCCGATTTCTATTGCACGGAAACGGAACGAACCGGGATCCGACAGGGACAGTCCTCGAAGGGTCGCGGCACTCGAGAGCGCGATTGGTCAGACGAAATTTGTACTGATCTGATCAGCGAGGAACAGGGTTCGAGCTTCGCTTGCGGTACTCACCTTACGCGTCGGGGACACCCAGCCGGTCTTTTTTCACACGCCCGAGAATAGACAACCCGTCAAAGAGCGCCAGACGTTCGCGCTGGTCGCCCTGCTCGAGTGCTAGTTCTTCAATTCTTTTGGAAATTGCTTCCTCCGCTCTCTTTAGCTTGTCAGGCAGTTGCTGAGGATTAAATTCGACAATTGCCGCAGCGAGGGGTTCCTGCCACTGCGGATATTTCAGAGCCATTCGGCACCGTCAAGGTCTGCCAAAGGAAAGACGATCCCGGGGCGGGCGGCCGCCCCGGGACCGTCTTCGCTATCACCAATACCCGACCGTGGTCGAGCCACGACTACCTCGCGATCCGTTAAACGTAATTCCATATGCTCTGGCCAGATAGGCGATCCGCAGCCTGACTTCCTCGTGGTTTTCTTTGATAACGGCCAGCAAGAGATTGTTCAAATCCCTGACCGTTGTGAGGTCACTCTCGGCGGCAATTTTCTGGCAGATTACAGCCACAAGGTTTGCGTTGAACATGAGCACACCGAGCTTCGCCAACTCGCCGAATTTAATTTGGCTGAACGCCTGGGAGCAACTAGGAATGTACTGTACGCAACGAGAAAATTTCGCTTACGTTTGCCATGCGAGGCGCCACAGCGGCTTCCATTCTGAGGCCTTGTTCCGCCGCTTAACGGCCTTTTCTAGTGCATTCTTCGCCGCGGCGACCTTATCCATCCACGGAAAATCTTGTGCGCGAATGCGGTGGGATGATATGGTGCCGCCAACTCACCGGGACTTCGCAATTGGAGGCAGCTCACAATGGGGGGACTGATCCCATTAACAGACGCGTCTCGCCGGCCCGTGAGTTTTCCCATCGTCACGATATCCATCATCGTCATCAATTTTGTGGTTTTCGGACAGGAACTCAAAGGCGGCGAAACATTCGTTCTTAAGTGGGCCGCCATTCCCGCGAATATTACCGCCAGCCACAATTGGATCACCATCTTGACAGCGATGTTCACCACGGCAGTTGGTCCCACATTTTGGGAAACATGGTTTTCCTGTGGGCGTTTGGACCGGAGATGGAAGACACCATGAACCGGTTCAGGTACTTGGTGTTCTATCTTTGCGGAGGCCTAGTGGCGATGTTGGCGCAGATCGCCCTCAGCCCAAGTTCGGCCGTCCCCAATCTTGGTGCCAGCGGCGCAATTGCGGCTGTCATGGGAGCATTTTTGGTGACATATCCGGGCGATCAGATCCGCGTGATACTCATCATTTTCGTATTTGTACGGATCAAGCTGATTCCCGCCGCGCTTCTCATTGGCGTTTGGTTCTTGATCCAGCTTTTTAACGTCGGCTCTGTTGCAAGCGTCCAGACGGGGGGAGTGGCTTACGCCGCACATGTTGGTGGTGCGATCTTTGGGATGCTCTTTGCCAGGCTTTTTGTGGACCGGCAGCGGCTGTACGCCTGAGACTCAAAATCAGCACGGCTCGAAGGATTGTCCCTGCGAAGGGATTCCGAAATGCGCAGCGCTTTCGAACACTACGACATCGTGAGCGAGATGGACCTCACGGACAGAGCGCGTCGTATCGAGCAATGACGCTGCGGCAGTTCCGAAGAGCAATCTCGTCAACCACCTGCCAGGTCGCAAGTCACATAGCTGGGCCCTGCGCGTCACTGCAAACTCCCACTTGAGTGATACACACTCACCGCGGAGGTGCACGATGAGTATGTCCCCAGCGGCCCTCCGGTTTGGAAGTCTGTTTTCCATCCTAACGCCCGCCAGCAAATCCCTTGGTCGGCAGTGCGCAGGACGTCAAGATCGAGACGGTTCAACCGGACCAGACGATTACCATTCTGAGAATCCAGTAAAGTCGCCTAAGCGCTGCCGGACAAAGAGCGAATGCCAAGCGCAAAGAAGGCTAGCCCCTGTCATTCTTGCTGATCCTCTTGAGTGCACAAGTAGCGCCCGCGCTGTGCGTGGAAAGGCAGTGTGCTGCGCTAACGTCCTGGCCTGGACTCGCCAGCGTGCCGCGAGGACTGAAGTACTCCACCAGACAATAAGTAAGGCACACGTAAGACCCTAACGTTTGAAACGCGGAGGTGACTTATGCGAAATAATCGGGCGTCTCCCTTCTACACCATTTCATTCGCTCTATTTTGCGCTTTTGGATTAATTGCCGCGCTGCTCCTCGCGGCAGTACCTTCAGGATCACAAAACGTGACCGTCAAAACGAAGCCCATCGTTTATACCCATCCCGACGATGGCCGGGAGATGTATGCAAGCTACTGCGCCCCCTGCCACGGGATGACCGGCGAGGGCAATGGTCCGGCCGCGCCTGCCTTCAAGCAAGCGCCGACCAACTTGACGCTCCTGGCCAAGACCCATGGTGACAAATATCCATCGGAGGCGGTTAAGACCACGCTGACCTTTGGCAGAAAGGTTCAGGCACACGGCGATCCGAAGATGCCGGTCTGGGGCAGCTTGTTCGATTCCTTGGACAATGGAACCGGAAAGTCCTCTGTTCCCACCATGCGCATTCGGAATCTGACGGATTACATCAAAACGTTGCAAGCCAAATAATTTGTTGAACGGCGGTTCTTGATTCTTCCGCATCGTTGAAAACGCCAATTGCAGCTAACTCGCCCGAGAGTGGCCTTCGCACGGGACCGAGGGCCACCTAGGGAGTTTCTTGCTACCCATCAGCGCCAGGGAAGATCGAGGGCTGATGCAGGTGCCTGGCAAACGTGCTCACTTATTGCGAATTGACGTTCTACGTTCGACGCCGCTGCGCATTTCTACCGCGGAGATACCACGAGCTTCGCCCTGCCAGCCGCAGTGCCGGCAGATAGCTTGGTAGGTCTCGGCCCGAATCTGATCCTCACGAGGTTCAACTGCACAGGATTCTTCCGCGAATGCTTCATTTCTTCCGCAACTGACACATCGAAAGACGACCAGACGCCAGTAGCGCATTGCATCCGTCATAAGAGACTCCTGTCCCACGCGGCACGGTAGGGCCAGATATCATCATTCTATTTAAGCAATTTGTTGAGAATAGAGCGAACGTACTGCGCCGTTGGTACGCTGGCACGGATTGACGTACGCAAGTTCAAATGAACAGATACTCTCGCTGGTTGCGCGGGTTAACCACGAGAACGGCAACGGCTTGGACAACAGGCGCGAGAATCTCCGTGGAGTCAGAAGGGCCGACTGATCCTTACCCTCGGCGGCTTCCACCTACAACGATATGCGCCAAATTCCCAGGATTACCATGCACGACATTCGTAGTGAACGCGCCTGTTGGCAAGGATGGTTGCAAGTACGAGGTTCTGGTTACGCAACCTAATTCCTAAGACGAAACCCGCTTCCTCCCCATTCCTAGGCCGAGCAAACCGCCCACAAGTAATAGGCTAAGCGTGCCTGGTTCGGGAACTGCTTCCGGGCTGCCGAAGACATAGCTGGCGTACTTAATCGTCCCATCGCTTCCCTCAACAACAAAGTTGCCGGGAGGGACAACCGCAGGAGGCAACGTCCCTTGGTAGTTGGCCAGGAAATTGGCAAGTGAACCTTGGCCACCTACTCCGTCTGAAAACACTTCCACGAACGTTGCATCTTGGGCCGTGTCAGGGACGAATGGGCCTTTGGCAGGATTGTAAAAGTCAATCACGTCGCTCCACGTCGTTGGATTCGTGAGGCTACAGGGGCTAGCTTGCTCGCAGACTACCACGTTTCCCCCGACGACAGCCGTCGCGAGAGGTATAGCGACACCCTCAGCGGAATCCGCAAATACTGGAGAGGCCGATGCGACCAATATGGCCACGGCTAATATCAGGAATTGGGCTTTCATGGCAGTTCCTCCGGGGGCGTTGACGGACGTCCCCGGTACTGTACAGGCAATGTCAGTTCCAAACTATATCTGAGTTAATTATATATTCGTATGATTATATGAGATTTACTATTACGTTCAGAAAAAGATCAGGTATCCTTCGCAAACTCTTTCCGGATATGGGCAAACTTTGTCTTCTTTACAGCATCCTCGATTTTCCCGTGTTGCAGGTGCACGCGGATCTCCAAGCAGGTGGACCTGCTCAACAACACCGTTACCCTCTACTCGGGCGAAACGAAAAACGACGAAGGCAGGATGGTAGCTCTCATCGAGGAATGCCATTATCTTCACCCGCGAAAACGGCGAGGGGTCAAAGACTTCCGCGTAACATGGGATGCGCTCACCGAAGCGACCGGCGTCCCCTGCCTGCTCTTCCGTGACTTCCGGCGCTCGAGCGTCCGCAACATGATCCGGCGCGGCGTTCCGCAAAAGACCGCGCGCACGGTGTCGGGCCACAAGACCGACGCCTTATTCTCACGCTACAACATCGTGTCCGAGGACGACTCCGGGACACGGCGAGGCGAATCGAAGAAGGCCGAAGGCCGCGGTTTCCGCCTCAATTCATAGTTCATTCTTAGTTGCACTAGATCAGGGCAATGAGGAACTTGCACCAAAAGACCGGAAGCCTTCATAATCAAGAGGTTGCAGTTCTTTCCCGGAGTGGCGGAACTGGCAGACGCAGCAGACTCAAAATCTGCCGGGGATCACTCCCCGTGTGGGTTCGACTCCCTCCTCCGGGACTCTCACCTTTTGAAATCCCCGCAATCGAGGAAATATGCGATTTTCGCGGCTTTTTGAAGGGTAGGGTTGCAGAACGGTGTACAACGAAAGACGCGAAAATGAGCTTTTGGGGCTCAACCCGATACACCGGATATAGCGCGATTCGTAACAGTCGATGGGAGCGAGTCTACACCTCGTTCTGTTTCAATCAGCTAGAGGCGTGTGGTTCGAGAGCAAGAGTCGGGACAAAAACGACCGTTTGGGACGCGGGCCGGTTGGCTGTATCCCAGGTCGCACTCGCGGGCATCAAACGGTTATCACTGCACCAAACACCAGACCAACAGAGGGGAGCTCCGCCATCCCCTCTCCCACCTCAAGTGCCACGCTGCGAGCCGTGCGGCGCCAAATAAAAAGGGGGAGCCCGAGACTGTTGGGCTCCCTACCTACCTGCTGCTGAAGGGTTGGAATTGACAATTGACAGTTGCAGGCGAGTGTAAGCCGGGCGATGGGCGGTTGTATGTGACACTGGTCCCGCAAAACCTACCGCCAAAAACCGCGGGGACAACCTTCACGGGTAAGGGGTCAGGTGTCGGCGCCCCGCGGCTTCGATGCGAGCCGCCCAAAAAACTCTCGCATCGGCTCCAGTCTGGCACACGAGCCATAAACGAGATATGACGCGCATCACAAGCCGCGCCTTGCGACTTTCTGCGCTTGGCGGCTCGGGAACAAGAAAGGATGCAGAGAAGAGGGGAGGAGAAACCAGCTGTCGGCTGCGACTGCTTTCCGCCAGGGCTCAAAAATTCGACCTCTGCAGCTTGCTCCGGCTGCCCAGGAAGCGAGATCGCAACGCCAAAATATCGAAAGCCGCACGACCGACGCCGAGTCACGGGCCAAGCTTTGCCCGACACTGCCGGAAGCCGCATAGCCTTCTCACCATACGGCCCCCAGCCGTGCCAAAACATCGAGGCGACGGCTTTTAATAGTGGATAGTGCCCCCTGCGGTTAGGTTACAACGCGAACAGAAACGCATGCAAAGAAAGCCAAGAAAGCCCTCGGCCCTCTCGCCTGGATTCGCCGCTCGCAATCGCAAACGTCAAGAAATCGGTGTCTGCAGGTGGGTACGGGGCGCCTGACGCACGATCTCCACTGCGGCGAGGAATTCCACATCCCAAACAGGTGTTTGGTAAGCCTGAAATGTCAAAATAGCGAGCTTGCACGGCCGGACGGGACGAGACGTAGTTACATCTCGCGTCTCTTCGGGAAGTTCGTGCCAACGACTGCTCCGCCTACGCCAATTAAGGCCCTAGCTGGGCCCCCAGACGTTCACCCGAGTGCGCGAAGGGGTGCGCTTCCGCTTGCAGTGGCTGAACGAGTAAATCATGGCTCTCGGAGAGCCACAACGAAGGATGAAAATGGGCCCGAGATGGCGTAGCGTTTGTGCAGCCGCGTCGGCGACCGAGGCCGAGATACTCTGGCGCTCGCAGAGCCCGCGAACGAGTATGGCTGGGACGCTGGGAAGTACAACGAATTGTCGCTCCAGCAGTTGCGGAGAGCACGCGTAGGAGATTTTCGCTTTTTCGAAGCGTCCGACGCCGCGCGGTGGAAAGGAGTCGCGCAAATGGAAGTCGTGTATCCGTGCTGTTGTGGTTTGGACGTGCACAAGAAGGGGATTACCGCCTGCGTGTTGTGGGCCGGAGCCAAGGGGAAGAGCCGTAAAGAAAAGAGGAGCTTCGGGACATTTACTCACGATTTGCTGCGGTTGGCCGATTGGCTTGCGGAGTGCGGCGTAACCCATGTGGCCATGGAGTCGACCGGCGTGTACTGGAAGCCGGTGTGGAACATTCTTGCGGAGCAGTTCGAGGTGTTGCTAGTGAACGCGCAGCACATCAAAGCAGTGCCTGGTCGGAAGACGGACCAGAAAGACAGCGAGTGGATTGCGGACTTACTGCAGCACGGATTGCTGCGAAGCAGTTTCGTGCCTCCGCGGCCCATACGCGAACTTCGCGACCTCACGCGGTATCGCGTGAGTTTGGCGCAGGAGATCAACCGCATCGCAAACCGAATTCAGAAGGTTCTCGAGGACGCCAACATTAAGTTGGCGTCGGTAGCAACCGATGCTTTGGGCGCTTCGGGGAGAGCGATCCTGGAAGCGATGCTCACCGGGGAGCAAGACTCGGCCCGGCTGGCAGACATGGCCCACGGGAAACTGCGAAACAAGATCCCGGAACTGAAATTGGCGTTGGAAGGTCGTATGACCCAGCATCATCGGTTTTTGCTCCGACAGCTGTTCGATCATCTGCGCTTCACGGAATCGAAATTGTGCGAGATCGAGCAAGAGATCGACAGGTGCATGCGCCCCTTTCAGGATGCGGTCATTCGGTTGTGCACCATTCCCGGAGTGGACCGGGTGACCGCCTGGGGATTGCTGGCGGAGATCGGATTGGACATGAATCAGTTTCCGTCTTCGGGGCACTTGTCTTCCTGGGCTTGTCTGTGTCCCGGGAATTTTGAAAGTGCCGGGAAGCGGATGAGCGGCAAGATGCGCAAGGGCAATGTTTCGCTCCGCCGTTGCTTGTCTCAGGCAGCTTGGGCGATCTCCATGACCAAGAACAACTACCTCTCGGCGTTGTATCGGCGCATTGCGGCTCGACGGGGAGCAAAGCGCGCCATCATGGCGGTAGCTCATGCACTGCTCGTGATTGCTTATCACATGTTGAAGCGTAAAGAGAACTACCGAGAACTCGGAGCAGATCACTTTGACCGCATCGATGCGAACCGAATCCGACGCTCCCTAGTCAAACGACTGGAACGTCTGGGCCACAAAGTGACGTTGGAGCCACTCGCTCAGACCGCCTGAAGGTATTTTCGTAGGAGTACATGGAGAGGCGCTCTGTGAAAGCGGTTTAATCCCCGAAATCCTTGAAGCGTTTCTTGACGATCGCCTTGTCCTGCTCCGGCGCAGCTTCGTCTGCGGCCAGATACCGCTGTGTGGTTTCCACCTCATCGTGCCCGAGCAGGATGCGGGCCTGCTCGATTCCTTCCTCTCGCGCCACCATTGTTGCGAACGTCTTGCGGAACTTGTGAAGGCCGATCTTGCCTTCGACTCCCGCTTCCTTGGCGAGCCGCTGGATGACGCGGAGGAGGTGGTTATTCGGCTTGCCGACTTTGCTGGGAAAGATGAGGCTATTCGATTGCCCTTGATAGCGAGCCTTCCGTGCCTTCAGGCGCTTCAGAAGAGCGTCGTCAACTACGATATCTTTTTCACGCGCCGAGGAATTCTTCGGTGTCCACTCGATCTCGGGAAAGCCAGGGAACGTCCCTTTCGGCTTGGCGGTGACGTTCACCGCTGAATTCCGCCAATTAATGTCCGAGTACTGAGCGTGTGCGATCTCGTCATCCCTCCAGCCCGTCTTGAGCAAGAAGTGGACGAGGTCCTTGTCGTCCTCGGGAGTCCAAGAGCAATTACCGTGGCGCTTGTAGGTGTCGGCGGCCGCGAGCATGCTTTTGACGGACCCCGTCGAATATTTTTCCTTGCGCGCCTTCACCTCTTTCGGCCAGTCCTTCGGTTTGAGCGGCATCCCCACACAAACCTCGTTCAGAAAAACTCTCACGTCCTTCAATTTGTTGCGGTACGTGTTCTGTGCGGAGCCGCCTGCGCGGGTTTCCAAATTTCTTTTCATCCATCCCACGAAGTTCAAAATCGTGTCGCGGGAGATTTGATCAATCGTTCTAACGTTCGCGCTGGCGCAAAATGCCTGGAAGTGTTCGACCGATTTCAAGTAGGACTCGATGGACCGCGCCTTGAGGGACTTGTTCTCGATGACCGAGGCGAACCTTTGAGCGGCTTCCTCGATGCTACGACCTTGGGAGGGAGCCTTCACTCCGTCGATGGGAAGCTTGCCCTCACGAATCCGGGTAAAGTCGCGCTCGATGCGTTGGAACTGTGCGTAGGCGTCAACGTGGTCCCTGCCGAGTGGCTGGACGTGCCGTGCGACCCCGCCCTTGCAGTCAGGGAAGAGGCAGTTGCCCACGATGTGCGGGTAGCGGACATAGAAGCCCTGAATGGATTCACCCGAGTAGACCTTACCGTCAATTTCGACCGGCTGCTCGATAGCATTGCGCCGGATTGTGACGTTGACGAAAGGGAAGCCTCTGGTATTCAACCGGGCTGTAAGGACCACTTTGGCTTTGCTCATTTGGCCCTCCGCTGCATACACAGCCTACCGAACCGTATACAGCACCGTCAACAATGGAATTTGATGCCCAATAGACGCACGTCCGCTTCATCAAAACGAATGTCTGGACAATACTTGTTCCTCCGGGACCATATTTCCTGGCTTTCCAGGCCTGCAATGTTTCTCGGTCTTCAACTAGTCCCCCTTTTGCGCTTGTTTTGCCCCCAACCTCAACGACTTCCCTAACGACAATGCACCTGGAACCATCGCCGGCCCGCTTCCCGCGTCGTGCGGGCCTAAAAAAGGGTCACCGGCTATTACCAAATCCTTTGCTTCTCATCAAATGAAACGAACCGGCCCGTACCGTCACTACTTATGGTTAAGAGGCTGAGTACGATGGACGTGAAGAGACAGGCATTTGTGGGCCTTCAAATCTCAATCCGGGAATCCGGCGACGTTACCATAGCGGACCTCCGGGGAAGGTCGACAGTCAACGACGGCGAGAGCGAACTGCTCAGTCGGCACCTACACAAACTGGTCGCCAATGGCGTGCGCAAGTTGTTGGTGAACCTCGCAGAACTGACGCAGATTGACAGTTCCGGCGTCAGCATCATCGCGGAGACGTACGTAAACCTCAAACGGCAGGGTGGCCGCCTAAAATTGCTATGCCCACGTGGCCGGGTGCTGCAGGTGTTGACTGTGTTTCGCCTTTTGGACATCATCGAAAGCTTTGAGGATGAGGGCAAGGCCCTAGCGAGCTTCCAGCGTTTGGTTTGCATCCGTTAGATAGGTTGCATCCGTGCGAAGGAAGGCCTAAGGCTGGTCGGCATCCTTTCCCCGGAGCTGCGACTAAGAATGTATCCGCGCTGCAAGTTTCTGTAGACGCTGCACTGGACTATGACTCACGATGACTCGCGGCCGTTTGACACGCTCCTTACCGGGTGTATGATCTGTTCCATTCTACCCAGGGACGGAGAGCTGCGTTTCCTGAGGTCTAATCTGTACCAAGAACAAGTCGGTGTGCACGCATCTCCGTCCCTTTCACCGTCCGCGGAACCAAAGAACAAACCGCATAAGCCCACGGCCGATCGTCAAGGTCGCTGACAAAATCCGCCTGCACCCCGGAGGGATGAGGAAGCTGCCGTTCGAGTGAGATTGCCCCGAAGCAATATGGCAATTGCCCAGAGGCAACGTCGCTAGGCTGGTGAAACGTTAAAATCAGTTAACCTGCGTTGATAAGTGTGGGACGAGGCCTCCAGTCGGAAGATTAGCCTTCGTCCCGCACGATTTGTGCCAGGCCGCTCTTCAGATTCCTCATTCACTCTGACCTGCTTCCGCTGTCCGCAATCCTGTCCAAATGTCTCACCCACGAAGGTGGTTCTCCGGAACTTTGTGAAAAATCCACAATGTGGCCGAGCGCATATATGGCTTCCCCTTGGCAGGCTCGGCATCTCATCGCGAAGACACGCGAACACAACTCTTGACCCAAACCCGATCCCGCTTGCTTGATTGTTATTTCTCGTTGGATGAATGATGCTGACAAGCGGATCGGTTTTTGGCAGAAACGGCAGGACACACCTCGAAATGTTGGCTGAATGTGGGCGGCATTCATGCGCGACTCCAAAAAAGAGATTATCTTGCGCAACACAGCATATGCTGAGAGATTGCCCTCGGGCAACTCGAGAAGCCCGAGAGCAGAGACGGTCGACGCCTGGAAAATTAGAGGATGCCTTAAGTAGACAACTCGGGCGGGGAAGACTGGGCGGTAGGCCGCACCGCGTTCGATCTCGCGCAAAGCTCCAGGGTTCACGGCGGCTGGCGCTTTTTCTTGCGCTCTGCACGACTCACTGCTCCGGCCACTTCCGGTCAATTCGTTCCAAGATAAATGCCGCTTGGCTAATCGCATTTTCGACGACGGCGAACTTCGCTGGGCTCGCCCTGTCCGAGTCCATGTCCATCAGCTTCCGGGCGCAGAGCAGCGTTGCGGCAAAAAGGATTGCGTACTTTCTTTCTTCGGTCATCGGATTCCCCGCACATTGGATTTGCGGGTAGAGGTTGGATGTAAGGAGACTATCGAAAGGTGGAGGACCCGTCCAGCAAAATCAAAGAGCATCAACAACCGCTCCGCATCAACTTCCCGGTTCCCCGTCGGCCGATCTTTGCGCTTTGACAAATAAGCTCGCCCGTTGCGTGCGCTTCGGAGGCCTCAAGAGCCTTCTAAACGCTCACAAAGTTTCTCTCGAAGTGGAACCCTTTGGCAATCATTTACGCAACCGAATCGCGCCCGGTCTCTTGGCGGCCCGCTCTGTCGAAAGAGGGGACAGGCTCCTAAGTCTTCTCGCCGCAAGCAGATCTAGCCTCAGGGCGGAGAGGATTGCTGATTCCAAGGGTTGGAATTCGGATTGCACCAGGTCTACATTTCATGAGCACCCTGAACGCACACGCTACGCCGCTCCAAATTCCAGCCGCTCCGACAGGGACAGACCGGTGGTACGAAACGGACAGGCGAATCATCTGGAACGAAAAGACGCACGCAAACGAGGTGCACGAATTTGTCTATGAGATTAGCTGGATTGCGGAACGCGGCGTTTGGAGAAAATTCTTGCTGACACGTCGCAAGTCGTAAACCGCATGCGAGCCGCTGTATCCGTCCGTCCTCAGTCCTCCCCATCTGCCTAGCCCATTCATACCAATCGCTTGCTGCTTTGAGGTCCGTCAGACGCTTGCCTCCTCTAAAGCGAAGGACTCGTACAGGCAAAACGGCGCGGGCGTCCGCAAAATGGAATCATCAGCATTACTGTCAACGCAAGGCTAATCAGGCCACCAAAGCAGAACCACCCGTAACGTCTGGCCTCCCCTCATCGGAAATCCCTTCGTTTTTTGCGCCGTGCGTCAGGGCATTCTCGATCGGCAGGTACCTTGCAAAGGGCAAATTTCGTTCGCTTTCACACTCCATGAACTGGACCCGTGCCAGAACAGTCTCCGTCCGTGCAGGTCACCGGCCCTATTCTCTGCTAAAATCAGTAGCTTCCGCTATTGAATCGGTTCAATCTTCGCCGGGGCAGTTTTTTGACGGCCGGAGTGTTCATGAAAATGGCTCGTTTCGTTTTTCGCTTTGCGGTCCTTCTTGCTCTGACCTGCCTGCTGGTCGCTACTCCATTGCTCGTCGCCGCTCCTGCACTCGAAGCGCGCGTCAGCCTTCATGGCGCATGGCAGATGCAATCGTCCTGTGAAGACAAGTCCGCCGGCAACGCCATCTCGGCCACCGGTTACGCCGCAAAAGGATGGCGCTCCGCCGCAGTTCCGGGCACCGTCGTCGGCGCGTTAGTCGCCGATAAAACGCTTCCCGATCCCGACTACGGCATCAATCTCAAGTCATTTCCCGGATTCAGCTCGGCGCCCGAGGGGCCATTTTCCAACCGCGACATGCCCGCCGATAGTCCGTATCGCTGTTCCTTCTGGTTCCGCACGGAATTCGCTACGCCGACCGCGTTCTCGGGCAAAGCCGCCTGGCTCCATTTTCTTGGCATCAACTACCGCGCTAATATCTGGCTTAACGGCAAAAAAATTGCCGACCGAGCCGAAGTCGCAGGCGCCTACCGCTCCTACGAGTTCCGCATCACTGACCTCCTCAACAAATCGGGAGAGAACGCGCTCGCCCTCGAGGTTTTTGCTCCCGAGAAGAACGACCTTGGCCTCACTTGGGTCGACTGGAACCCGACCCCGCCCGACAAAGACATGGGCATCTGGCGCGAGGTCTTTCTCACCGCGTCGGGAGAAGTCGCCCTCCGCCATCCCTTCGCGCGCTCAAAACTCGGCCCGGACTACAAATCCGCCGAGCTCACCCTCAGTGCGGAACTCCGCAACACCACCGACCACCCGATGAACGCCGTTTTGCACGCCGACTTTGATACCGCACACCTGAACCAGCCGGTCGC
>Ga0310912_10000910_pt1 | contig 15630 bp, 24 predicted proteins | sample GREbulkMGOX080_FD_203443 | JGI IMG/M metagenome (GOLD analysis project Ga0310912, IMG submission 203443) | Lab enrichment of tropical soil microbial communities from Luquillo Experimental Forest, Puerto Rico - GRE.bulkMG.OX080 | ecosystem: Environmental > Terrestrial > Soil > Tropical forest >...
AGGCGCAGCTGCGTTTCATGGCCGAGCTGGCGGGCGTGGCTCCCGAGCTGCAAAGCATTCATGAGGCGTCGGTGCGGCGGACAGCCGACATCAACAACCCCGGATCCCCGGTTCCCGATCCCCCGGCTGCGCCGCCGACGCAAACCACCGAAGAGGCTCTTGCCTCGGGCGGATATGCCCCGGGCGGCCATTCCGGTGCCCCGCCGCGCGGCACCGGGCACACCGAGGACGACCCGCAGCGGCCCGGCACCACGCCGGGCTCCACGGAGAATGTCCCGGCCGCGCTGACCACCACGCCGATCACCCCCGGCGTGGAAGACCAGACGCCCCCGGCGACCAACCTGATCGACGTGACCGCGCCCATCGTCGGCACGGGCGGGGACTCCAACCCGATGCCCGGCATTCCCCAGCGGCGGATCGAGACCGACGTGCGCATCGACCCGGATCCGCTGAAGGCGTCCGGGCCGGGCATCGGCGGGGTCGGCAACGACGGCACCGCGTTCCCCTGGGTGATCGGCGCCCGGGAGCATGAAGGCCTGCAAGCCACCGCCTCCCATCCGGCCGCAGAAGCCCCTCAGGGGCCGCCCAGCGAGCCGGGAGACGCTTCCGGGGCCCGGGTGATGGCATCCATGCGGCTGGCCCGGCTGCGCGTCCAGGCGGGCCTGGCGGCCGGGGACGACCTGGAAGTGTGCGCGGCGATCGAGCAGTCCGATCTGGGCCTGCACGACATCGAGCACGAAATTCGCATTCTGTCTCAGGTCGCCCAGCGGCAGCCGCCGCCTCGTTCCCGCCCACGGCCGCAAGGCCGCCCCGTTACCGGCGCTCGTGCCGCACCGGCCATGTCCGCCCCGCCGCAGCCCGCATATAGCACCAATGGCGGTCCTGTTGACGCCGAAGACATCTTCCTTGACTGACCCGGAAAGAGACAGAGGAACGCCCAGGCGCCCCCCTGAAGGAGAGCTGGAAACATGATCCGCACTTACATGAGCAACAGCTACATCAAGCGGACGATCCGGCCGCTGTACGCCTGGACCCAGGCGACGCCGAAGGCGTGTTTCCTCGATCCGAACTGGACCCGGGCGGTGCCCATTTGGCCCGGCATGGGATTCATCCGCACGGGCGGCGACCTGGTGACCCTGGCCGGTGCCACGGGCGCGCAGATGAGCGGCGCCACGATGAGCGCGGTTGCTTCCCAGACTCCGGTTTACGGGCTCGGCGCTTTGTATGTCGGCGGGGACGGCGTCGATGAGCTGCTTTACGCGGGCATCAACGCATTCGCCGTCTGGGTGCTCGGGGCAGACGCGGAATTCGAGATTCTGGCCCCGGCATTCGACGCCGCGCAGACCTGGACCGACCCCACCGATGGATCCGGGTCAGCGATCGTCGGTGTCTCCCTGGCTGGCTCCAACCAGGGGATGCTCGTGCCCTGGCTGTCCACGGGCGGCTCGGCGCCGGTCGCCCGGCTGCTGAAGGTCAACTCGCCCACCAAGATCACCATCGGCGGCCTGGAGCCATTCAGCGCGGCTGAGCTGGCCCTGGCCACCAGCGGCGTGACTGGCCGCGACTGACCACCGGCTCTTCCCCCGGGCAAACCACAGGAAAGGGAACGCTATGTACGAACTGGCCACCACTGCACCGGCCGGGCAGCTGGCACCCACCTTGCCGGCTGGTGGCGGCTTGCGTCCCCGGGTCGCCGCGCGCAAGAGCGACGACTATGTGGCATCGATCGTCGCCAAGCGGGAAGCCAACGGGAATGTCCCGGCGACCCGCGAGGCGAAGGTCCGGAAGATGGCGCTCGTCCTTTCCGACGAGATGCACGGCTTCCGGCGCCTCGGCGTCGGAATGGTCGGGCCCATCCAGCTGAAGCTGCGCTATCAGGGCATTGTCCGCAACGTCCTGGTGGAGGACCCGGTCACGCCCGGCACCCCGGTCGAATACGACGTGTGGGATGACCTCGGCCAGGCCTACATCATGTCCGGCACCGAGGGCGAAGTCCGGATTACGCCGTTTGAGGGCAAGCGCGTGCCGGTGCGGTTCTTCCGCATCGCCTCCCGCCCGGCGATCCGCAAGGAAGACCTTTTCTATTTGCGCATCAACGCCGTCGAGCAGGCCCAGGACGAGACCAAGCAAGCCATCCTCAAGCAGGAAGACGCCCGGCTCCTGGTGATCCTGCAGGCGGCCGTGACCGACTACGCCACCCGCCCCGACCACGTGGTGACCCCCAACCACAACATCACCGAGGCGTCGGGCTACCTGACCCCGGGCTCGCTGTACTCGGCCGTGGCGATGACCGACCTGCACGAGCTGCCGTCCGCCCGGCTGCTGATCAACCCGTTCGACTTCCGCGACATGTACCGCTGGGACATCAACCAGACCGGATGGGCCTTCAAAGACAGAGTGGTCGCCGGGGAGACCATTACGTCTTTCGGCGAGTTCCAGGTGCAGCGGTCGATCATCGTGCCGCAGGCCAAGATATTCCTCACCCCCGAGCCCAACTTCCTCGGCGTGTTCCCTGTCCTTTACAGCCTGGACGTCGAGGAGAACCACAACGTCGAGGCCTTCTGGAAGGGCTGGGTCTTCGACGAAATGGTGGCGATGAATATTTTGAACCCCCGCGGGATTGCGACGATCACCAAGTCCTGATTCCTGAGCCATTCACTGGAGGTGCTCCCAGCTCTTTCCGGTGACAATCTTGGAGACCTGGGGCTGGCGAAGTCCGTAAGCGGCGGCGATTGCCTGCTGGCTCTCGCCGCCGCTGGCATACCTGGCTTTAATCTCTAGCACCTGGGCTTCAGTCAGCTTAGCCATAGCGTTCCGGGTGCCAGCACTGTCTGTGCCGTGCAGCTTCTTGTCGGCCGCGTTCACCACCGGCAGAGCCCAGCAGATGTTCTCGGGCCACCGGTTGTCGGCCGGGTTACCGTTGAGGTGCCTGCACTCCTCGCCAGCCTCGGGACGCCGGTCGAATGCCTCCAGCACGAGCACATGCACCAGGCAAGTCCGCCTGAGTTCCCCAGGGCCGCTCAAGACAACTGTCAGGTAGCCCTTGGGCATGACCCCAGGCGTGAGGTAGTTCCCGCCCCGGACGCCCGTCCTGGTCTGCCTGGGCACGCTCCAAATTCGACCCCGGTCGCTGACCTGGTACAGCTCCTCGAAGCCGGGCTCGGTCACCGGGCGCCAGCACTCCGTCATGTTGATAAGCTACCTTAGTAACTCCAAGAGAGGGGAGGGAACAACATGAGTGAGCTGCTGCCAAGTGAGCAGGTGATCGTCGCCGCGCCAATGTCGCTGGCGGGCTCGGCAGAACGCTGGTGGAAGCTGGCACGCTACCCGCACGGGGACGGCTGGATGACCGCGCTGCGGGCCCTGGTGATCATCGGCGTGCTGCTGGCCATCACCGTCAGCTGGGCCGTGGTCCTTTGCTGGTACCTGCTGTGGGGCATCTGGCTGATCCCCTACCGGATCATCCGGCGCGGCCAGCGCAGGCGCCGCCAGGCACAACTGCGCCACGGGGAGATGATGGAGGCTCTTGGCTACACCGCCCAGAAGCACTGAGCCACCCCCTCGCCGTCCCGGCGAGCCAGGGCCCCTGCCACGTGCCGGCGGGGGCCCTGGCAGCTACCCTGATCTGGCGGGTAACCGGAGCCCCGGCTGACCTGTCCGGGGCCCCGGCCGCGCTAAGCTCCCCCGCATGAGCTGCCACGGCCCGCTCTATGACCTGGTGCACGACCTGGGCTTCATCTACAACGGCAACGGGCTGAGCCTGCTGCGTGACTGGCAGGAAAGGCCGGTCATCTACCTGATCAGCATCCCGGACAAGATTTACGACCTGGAGCCATGGAAAGGCCCCCGCCGCAGCGAGGGCCCCTCCTAGTATTTCCGCTGGAACTTCTTCCGCTTGATCCCGGGCACGGCGGGCAGCAATACATGCTTGTGCCGGTTAATGCCGGTGTTGCCGTTGTAATCGGCGCGGAACCGTCCCCTGGGCTTTTCTGCCTTGTATTTGGCCTTGAGCGGGACCTCGGCCGGTCCCTCCCCGTCCACGTAGTTCACCTCCCTCCCGGCATCGCAGGACGGGTGGCGGCAGAGTGCTACACGGCGGCCTTTCACTACGCTGGCAGGGCACACGGGCTTCGGGCACCGCGCGGAACCGACCCGGGCAGCCTACCACGATTGATAAGCTACTTTGGTATGAGACCGATCCTCGCCATCGACGTCAACGGGGTGCTCGTCCCCGATGTCGTCATGCCCGGGAAGCCGCCCGATGGGTGGCGTGACACCTGGACCGTGCCCGGGGGCTACCCGGTCCGGTACTGCCCGGACCACGGCATCAAGCTGCAGGCGGTCGCGCGGGCAACCGGCGCCGAGCTGGTCTGGTGCACCATGTGGGAGGACGAGGCCAACACCGACCTGGCCCCGCTGGTGGGCCTGCCGCCGCTGCCGGTCGTGCCCATGGGCCCCGGCAAGATGGGCCTGCGGTTCAGTATCCCGGGCGTCACGGTCGGCATGGGCAAGGCGCGGCGGATGGCCGCCTGGGCCGGCGCCCGGCCGTTCTGCTGGCTGGAGGACGAGCCGGACGCCGCGCAGGAGCTGGCCCGTCACCCGGTGCCGCACCTGGTGATCGGCGTGGATCCGCTGGAGGGCCTGCAGGACCGGCACCTGATCCGGGCTGCCGCCTGGCTCTCTGCCCTGGCCGGTGCGGCCTGATGACAACTGACGGCTTCCCGCGTCTCGAAGAGCTGATCAGGCAGCACAGCTGGACCCCGCACTGGAAGGTCATCACCTGCGCCCCTGACGTCGAGCGGGCGCTGTCAACGATGTCGGTGAAGGCGAGGACGTCCTCGCTGCCCATCGACCCGGAAGCCGCCATAGCGGCGCTTATGGGCATCAGCGTCATCGTCAGCGAAGACAGCGCGCCCGGCACCTGGCAGCTGGTGCGCCACGACCACTGCAAGGTCGATCCGGAGAAGAACACGGTCACTCACCAGGAATGCACGATCCTGGGGAGAAGCGGTGAGTGACCGGGGCCTTTCCATCGGGGAGATGAAAGAGCAGGTCGTCACCTTCACCGACCTGGGCGGGTATCTGGGCCAGAATGTGCATGAGTCCAAAGAAGTGTGGGTGGACGTTCCGGAGCTGGAAATCCGGGTGCCGCTGCGGCAGGTGGCCGTGGCTTTCTGGGAAGGCAGGTTCGTGATGTTGCTGACGGGCGCCGAGAATGTGATCAGGGAACAATGACCGGGCGCGCTCACGGCGTGGTGCACGTCGGCTGGCCGGACGGGTATTTCACCGACCCGGCCCGCCAGCTGGAGGTGTCCGCTGACATGACGGCTACCTGGCAGCTGTCCGGTTACCTGGTCTGCCCGGTCCCCCGCGACGGCCGCGAGCACGTCTTCAACGAGCCGTGCCAAATCTGCCGTCCGGATCCTGCGGATACGGGCTGATCGGTTGGTAAGCTTCCTTGGTAACCAACCGAAGGAGCCGACGATGGCAGGAAGAAAGCTGACCTGGGGCTATCTGAAGTCCTGGGCTGATCAGAACGGCGTCTCCGATGACGCGGAGGTGGTCTATGAACTCGATGAGGACCGGGACCCGCTTCCGGTCCGGGACATCGATCACAGCGAGGCCGAGCGGGGGATCCCGGAGATGCTCCTCCTTAAGCGTGTTTACGATGGCTGATGCTTGATCACTGGCCGCTGCTGCCCTGGGCGTTCCCCTGGGTGCTGGCCATTTGTGAAGAGGCCTGGCGCCAGCGGGCCCTGGCCGGGATCGAGTCGGACCCGCCGCCGTATGTTTCTGCCGTGGCCACGGTCCTCGGCACAGATGCCTTCGCGCTGTGGGACCGGCTGGAGGGCCTGCACGGCTGGGAGAGCCACGACGAGGGCTATGGGCAGCGGGTGTGGCAGGAGGCCTGGTGCCGCTCCTGCGGCCCGCTCCCGCCCGCACAGATGGCGTTCCGGCCCAGCCAGCGCCTGCGGGAAGCGGTGCCGTGGCGGCTTGGCTGAACTCCTGCAGTTACTAAGCCAACTTGGTAGGCTGGGGGCCTGTTGTCGTGGTGCCTGGTGCCATAGCGGAAGGCAGGAATTCTGGCGGACACACCCGGGCTATCGCGCTATTGTACGGCAGGGCCCGTCTCTTGTATCGGGCAGAGACGGGCCCTGCTGTCTTACTGAGAATCCTCGGTTGCGGGCAGGTCCTCGGCGATGCGGGATTTTAGCTGCTTGTCCTGAATCTCGCTCCGGGCCTGTACATATTCCTCCTGGGTGATTGGCTTCCGCAGCCGGGCATAGCACCGCAGCATGAAATGCAGGGTGCCGTTCTTGTGCTGCAGCGCGTTGATGGCGGCGCGCTGGCGCAGCACCTTGCGCATCAGCCAGGCCGTCGCCTTCGGAATGTCGCCTTCCAGCTGGGCCAGCAGCGCCGAGTTCTCGGCGCGCAGCTCGGCGTTGGCGCTCCGGGCCGCAGCCAGCTGCTCGCCCAGGCTGTCCCGTGTCATCGTGGTCATGACTATTCCTTTCCCAGCAGGGGATACCGGGCGGTCAGCCGGTCGCCGCCGCCCAAGACGGCGACCGCCGTCAGCTCATGGCCCAGGTCAGGCTCGTAGAAGGCAACTGGGTGCAGTTCGTCGCGGATGGCGCGATCGAGCAGCCAGCACAGCTCCAGCTCGTCGGCAGCGCTCAGCAGCACCAGGACGCCGTCCCAGTGCGGGAGCAGCTCAGAATGCGCGACAGCGAGTTCCAGCCCGGCGTGGGCGGCCTGGGCGGCTTGCAGGCCCACGGGAAGATCGGCCCGGGACACCAGGCAGAGGCGGTTACGGCCCTACAACATGTCCTGGACGTTAGCCGCTGCTAAGAAACCTTGTCAAATTAGAGGTCCTGGCGGGAATTGAACCCGCGACGCGCCGGACTAGAATCGGCCGCTCTGCACGCTGAGCTACAGGACCGGGCTCAGCCGGGAGAGTGCTGGATACCGTCAGCTTCGGGGATCGGTACCAACATCCCCTGCCCTCCCGGCCGAGGCGCTCATCCTACCAAGCTCCCCTGATAGGCTCCCGCCATGACAACGGACGTCGAGCTGATCATCGGCGGGCTGCAGCTGGCCCGGGAGCAGGTGACCGCCGATACGATCGAGCAGAAGCAGGCCTGGCGCGATGCCTTCAAGGCGATGGTCAGTCGGGTCTACCAGTGGGAGGAGACGGGGGAAGGCAAGCCCTCGGCCGAGGAGCTGCGGCGGCTGTGGCGGGACATGAGACGGGGGATCCCGATGATGCTGGCTGGGCCACTGGAACGATGGGATGATCCCGATGATATGCACACCATGCAAGATAGCGGGGGAACATCTGACACTGGCGCGTAAAGACCCGGCGATTCGTGAATTGCATATTGCAACGGCCCAGGAGCATCACGATCAGTGCCGGGGTGGTAACTGGTGTGATTGCAAACATTCTGTGAACATAGGAGTACCGGCAAACGTCCGTGTTGCGTGATCATCGTCTGCTACGCTTCCCGCCATGAGCAAAGGAGTACGATGGCGCCAGTGGGTCATGCCCACCTGGAGTCAATTGTGCTGGGCATGCCGACTGGGTGCCCATAAACATTGCATGCCATTCCCCTGGTGTGAATGCCCCGTGGAACTGGGTATTGAGGCCGGTCAATTGAAGGTCCCCCGGAAGGATCAGCCGATCCGTCCGGGAGACCCTGATGACCGTTCAGACATTCTCAGTGCCAGTTGAGCCCATCCCCGCTACCCACCAGGTCGGCGACCCGAACCACACTCCGGACCACAACAGCATCGTCCAGGTGCTGACCGACTACGACAACTACATCGGCCAGCTGCAGAGCCAGATCGCCAGCATGTTCTCGGTGGCCGGGGGAAACGTCTGCAACATCACCGGGACCTCCACGCCGCTGGCCACGGTCAACCTTCCTGCCGGTAACCGGGATTCGGCCGTGGACACCCTCGATGTTATGTGCGCCGGGGTCAAGGTCTTTTCCCTGAATGGTTACGGAGAACTGCGTATATTTCCGCAGCTAGCTTCCCACATCGCTCAGGTCATCAAAGCTCAGCCCAGCCAGACCGGTGACCTTTTCCAGCTCCAGGATTCAGCGGGTAATGTCCTGGCCCGGTTCACCGCCAACGGCACCCTGCTTGTTGCGCAGCCGGTCACCGCTCTGCAGCCAGGCACGCAGAATGCAGAGACCTGGCATAACTTTAACCCGCTGTCGAGCAGCTGGTTTTTGCCGGGCGGCGGCTATGCCAAGTACCGGCTGACAGTGGCGAATGAACTGCAGATCAGCGCTGCGATTGCGACACCGTCCAGTGGCAATGTGAACAACCAGGTGATTGCTACTTTCCCCACGGGGTACCGTCCGGCGAGCACGCATTATCTTGTTACCAGCGGTGACAATGTGCAGAACAGTGTCGGTGGCGTGAACCCTCAGGTATATATCAACTCCTCCGGGCAGTTGCAAAGCCGTGGCTGCAACAACAGCTGCAACGTATGGATTGACGGAAGAATTCCGCTCGACATCTAACCCCCTCCCAGGGAAGGGGCAGGAGGATAGATATGACTGTTGCTACGCCGCCTGACTCGGGTTACCTGTCCGGCACTGTCGTTTGCCGGAACAGAATGGGCGGGCCCACCGTGCTCGCATCGGATCCGAAGTCCACGCATGAGGTGATCTTCCAGGGCCGCGAGGATCCGGCTGGCCAGGACTACCAGGTGGTCCCCGAGCAAATCCTCAAGACCCCGGCGTTCGCCCGGTCGGTGGCCCTCGGCATCATCGAGGTGATCCAGGGCAACGACAACGACACTGTCCGCCAGGCCATGCAGCACCAGAGCGACGCCTTCTGGCAGCGGCAGGAGCGCGACCAGGTCAGCGCCCGGGAGTCGCTGGACGCCCCCCAGGACAACGACCTCATCTCGGTCGCCTGTATCGGCCCTGGCACGCGCCCCGGCGCCGTCTGCGGCGAGAACATTCCCGTCCGGGCCCGTGAGGCTACCGCCAACCCGCCGCTGTGCTCGCGGCATGCGGGCCTGGCCGGTAAGTGCTACCGGCGCGGGGATGGCCCCTGGAAGCTCGACGAGGAGCCGGTGACGCCATGAGGAACGGGCCCGATTCCGCTTCGGTGATCGGGAACTATGACACATCAGACACGGCCGGGGGCGACGCCCCACACACCACGATCGAGGGTGTGGCGCCCGTCTTCGAGGTTGCCCGGGGGCAGGACCTTGTTTTCGCGCTGCGGGCGATGGACACACGCGACTCTGCGATTCCGCCGAACCTGGTGCAGACTTCGCCAGGACTGACTGTCAACCGGGGCGATCCGGCAGCTGACGAGCAGCGCATCAAGACAGCGGCGGCCGAATCCCATGAACATTTGCGGGAGCTGGGTTATGACATCGACCCGGTGCGGGGCGTGGTCCCCAAGGATGCTGCAGTGGCACGGCAGTGGATGGCAGAGCCCGGACTCGGGCACACGATTGTTGAAGAAGACCCCGAAAGAGGATAAGGGAGCGCAGGAATGAGCATTTCGAACCAGGGGACTTCTCCTGCTTTCAGCGGGGTGACGCGGCAGGTCGATACGATCACGCTGAACTCGGCTACTCCTGCGGCATTGTCCAAGAAAGGCATCGTCTCCTACCCGGCGTTCGAGACGCAGGGCGCCTCGCCCACAGCTGACGTGATCACCGTCTATGACACCACCACCAGCCATCCGCTGGTGCTGGGCACCGACTACACGCTGACTCCCTCGGGCTCCGGGGCCACGCTGAGCTACGCGGTGACCCGGCTGGCTGGCTCCACCCAGAGCGCCAACGCCGACAGCGCCACGGTCAGCTACTACTACGGGACCATCCCCGAGACTCAGGACCGGATGGGTTTCGCCGGGTCGGCGCCCACCGGGACGCAGGGCCGGGGCAGCGTCGCCGATACCACCGGCCAGTCGGTGGCGGGGCCCGGCGCTGCCCTGCCAGGCGGCTCGACGAGCGACCCAGCCGGACTGGCCAGCCGGGCCGGCTCGGAGACCGGTTCCCCCGGCAGTGAGTACACCTCTCCCCGGGCGACGCCCAGCACCTACGGCTGGACGCCCGGCCAGCCCGACACCGAGGGTGTCTACGGGCCCAACCTGCCGAGCGCCTACACGCCCTCCCAGAACCTCGTGGGGTCGGCCGGGGTCATCGACACCACCATCGGCGGCGGGGCCGTCAGGACGGACGCCACGCCCTCCTACCGGGCTCCTGGGACCACCGTGGCGGGCGCCAACCGGGACACCTCGCTGACCGACCTGCTGGGCAACATGCTGTCGGCCCAGCCGGTCACCGGTACCGCCTATGCCGCCACGGTGATCGACACCTCCTACGCGGGCGCTCCCTCGGCGCCTTCGGGCATCAGCACCCAGACCGACACGATCACCAACGGGCAGACCGCCACCGCCTACTACGCCAGCCAGAGCGGCGTGGTGCCTTCCAGCCTGGTGGTCGCCCAGGCCGGCGTTCCCGCCGTGCAGGGCACCGACTACAGCGTGGCCGTGTCCGGGGCCGGGGCGAAGACCACCCTGTCCGTCACCCGGATCGGCGGCACGGTGCTGACCGTGGGCGGCACCTGGACGCTGACCTACAACTACGGCAGCCCGACCTACTGGGAATCCAACGTCCCGGCCGCCCCGCCCGCCGCGCCGACCATCGGCACCGCGACCGCCGCGAACCGGGGGATCGCGCTCACCTGGACCCCGCCGACCGGGCAGACCGAGCTGGACTTCTACCAGATCGAGTGCTCGGACATGGGCACAATGTTCGTGCCCTACACCGGCCAGCCGAAGTTCTACGGGCAGCCGTCGCCATCGGGCGGCGGCGAGACGGGATCCCCGGCTTACCAAAGCGATTCCTTCGCCTTTGCCGCTTTTCCCGCGACATTGTCCAAGACGGGCGTGCTCACCCCGGCCGGGCAGCTCATCGTCAGGGATTCCACCCAGGGCCTGGTGCTGCGGTATGGCTATGACTACACCGTCACCCAGATCGGTGCCGGGCCTACGCTCACCTACCAGGTCGCGCTGGTAGCTGGCGGGGGCATTGCGCGGGCCGGGGACACCATCACGATCGGGTATTTCTGGTCCAACCTGGCCACGATTTCCGCCACCTACACCCAGGGCATGTACGAGAACATCCCGGTTATTTACAAGCCGGATGGGACCACGCCGTACTCGCAGGGCTACCGGTTCCGCGTGGCAGCGGGCAACCGGCGCGGCCTGAGCGCCTTTTCCGCCTGGAGCAACTATGCGGTCCCGCTGAACTACAACGCTCCGCAGCCTGGCCACGAGGGGCAAACGCAGACCGAGCTGGCGCTGGATCCGGCGAACGCGGTGAACCCGATCTACAAGCCGGACGGCACGGTCAAGGCGGGGACGGGACTGGGCGGCTGACCTGGCCTGGAAGAACCGAGCACGGGAAAGGGCCCCTGAATGCCGACGTACTCCACGTACCTGAACCTGAAGCTGAACGTCGGCTCGGACCCTTTCTTGCTGTCTGACTTCGTCAACAACTGGTCGATCCTGGATGGTGCCCCGGGCCACTTCATCTGTACCTCGCTGACCCGTCCCGCCTGGGGTGCTGCCCAGGCTGGGCGCCTCATCTTCATGACCGACCTCAAGCAGACGTCATTCTGGGACGGCGCAGCCTGGCAGGACCTGCGGAACTCGGCGCCGGTATTCGCGGCGGGCGTCTTCCTGAATGCGTCGATGGCGCGTAATACCAGCCCGGTGTTCACCGTTCTGAGCTTTACCACGCCACGCCCTTGTGCGCTTTCCTTGTTCCTCACGGCGACCTACAACTGCAGCAATCAGCAGAACCAGGACCTGTGGCAGTCCCTCGCTTTTGACGGGGCCAAGGTCACCGGGTTCGGGTATCGCGAGCAGGTCCGGTTCAGCGGGAACGCCAGCGACAGTGGTGCCCTGGCGGGCGACACCGCCATGAGCCTCGCTGTGATTCCTTCGGTGGCCGCTGGCTCGCATACGGCGGGCATCGTCGTGGACATGGGCACTTACTCCACTTCCGCTACGCTGATCGGTGCCAAGGTGCTGGCGATGATTTCCGTGTACAACGCCTCGAATGTCTTGTGATGACGGTATCGCCGGAACTCATCGACTGGCGGGAACGGCAATACGTTTCGCAATATAGCCAGACCCCGCTGGAGTTCAATCTCTATGTCGGCGGTGTTCCGGCCGACGCGGACGGCCAAGTCGTCAATGCCCAGCTGTCATTGCAAAATCCAGATGGCAGCCTTGCCGTGGTCAGTACTTACGGCAACACCTATCAGGGCACGGGCATCTACGGGTTCACCACTTCCACGGCGGATACCCAGACTCCCGCTGACGCGCAGATCGCCTGGTCCTATTCGGTGCAGGGTGCTTCGCAGCAATATGTGTCCTACATCGTCATCGGCCCGGTCAACCCGCACTATGACAATCTGCCGTGGAACATGAAGGACTTCCTGGAGCAGATGGTGTGGTTCCGGTTCGCCGACCTGATCGACTCCTCGGGCGGCGGCCCGAACCTGGAGACGTACTACCAGGCGCACTGGAGCCGGGGCCGGGCGGCCCAGCTGATGGGCGTCGCCCTGTCTAAGATCAACACGGTGGGCCAGCCGTGGTCGAACTACACGATCGACGGCAACGGCGGCCCGCAGTACCCGATCGGCCAGTGGGGCGGCCTGCTCGGCCAGTACACCTATGTGGAGATGGTCAAGCACCTGATCCGCAGTTATGTCGAGCAGCCGGCGCTGATCAGCTCGGGCGCCATCACCCGGCTGGATCGCCGGGATTACACCCAGCGCTGGCATGAGGTGCTGGAGGAGGAGCAGGCTGAGCTGAAAAGCATGCTCGACACCTTCAAGATTCGCCGGATGTTCGGCGGGGCGCCCAAGGTCCTGGTTTCGGGGGGCACGTACGGTCGTTATGCTCCCACGAGGATTGCAGGCTCTGTTGCCGCCCGGCCTCGCATGTGGGCCCGGTGGTATTGACCTGCAGTTATGTGCGCGCTGGGGTTAACTCTAGCGGCTTGACAGGGTTGGCGCAAGCTCCATAGCCTCCTCATTTGTGTCTACCTCGAAGTCTGCGATCGAGCGGTACCATGCGAAGCTGACCAGCGGAGTGACGGGCAGGCCGGGCTGCCGTGGCTGGCTCGGGAAGATCGACAGGTACGGCAATGCCCAGTTCTCCTGGACCGACGAAACCGGCCACCACACTGGCAATGCCGCCCGGTGGTCCTGGGAGTATCACCGGGGCCAGCTGCCGCCCCAGCACCGGCTGAGGAACAGCTGCGGGCTGTCGTCTTGCCAGAAGCTCGATCACTGGCACCCCGAGCCCTACAACATCGGCCTCAGCCCCGAGGAGCAGTATGAGGCCAAGATCGACCGCTCGGGCGGCTCTGATGCCTGCCATCCCTGGACCGGGGGAACAGACAAGGACGGCTACGGGCTTTTCAGTTACCGCCGAGATGGCAGAAATGTCACAGAGCGAGCCAGCCGGTTCGGCTGGCGCCTGGCGAATCGCAAGTCTTTGCCATCATCCAAGGTTCTCGTATGTCATAGCTGTGACAATCCTCCCTGCCAAAATCCACGTCACTGGTTCATCGGCCCGAATCAAGCGAATATGGATGACATGGTGGCTAAAGGCCGGGCGACTGGCCCTGGGCGGGGAGAGAGCCATCATAAGGCGATCATGACTGATGTTCAGGTACTGGAGGCACGAGCCCGGTTCACTGGCAGATACGGTGAGATTTCGGCGCTGGCAAGAGAATATGGTGTGGCGCCTAAGACGATGAACGACATCCTTCGGGGCAAGCGGAGATGAGCCCGGAAGCTGCGAGGCGACCCGGCGCGAGGTGGTACTGATGGCAAGATTTGGCTACAGCTTCCCAGTGGCTGCGGGCTCTCAGGTCACTGTCTACATTGCGGGCAGCACCAGCGTCCTGCTCCCGGACACCCTCTTTGCGGACAAGTCCTCGGGCACCACACTGGCCAACCCGTTCACCGTGACCGGCACGCTGGCCTCGTTCTTCTTGAGCAAGTCCCAGCTGCTTAACGTCGGGGTGAAGTCGCCGAGCGGATCCGCGCCCACGGTGGCGGCGGCGGTAGCCGCCTCTGCTGCCGTCCAGTACGGTACCCATAAGGACCTGGCGGGCCGGGCGGTGTGCTGGTTCCCGCTTTGAGGCCATGCACTGGGTTCTCTGGACCTCGCCCTGGTACTGGTTTGTCCATGTGACCGGGACAGATAATGGCGGGAAGTACGGGCACTGGAACTGGTACAACTTCTGGTCAGGATTTGAGTCAGATATAGTTCAGATAGCACTTCTGGGCGGGCTGATTCAGCTGTACCGGAGGCACAACTGCTGTGTGCACAAGTGCTGGAGAATAGCGAAGATCACGGTTGAGGGAACAGGGCTGGTCGTCTGCATTGCTCACCGGCCTGACGTTGAGGAGAAGCAGAGGAGAGAGAAAGCGGAAAGGCTTTACCACTTGCATGTAGTAAGGAGGCAGCGAGAGGCGAGAACAACAAGGATAACGCATACCCATGTGGTCAAGAGGTACGAGGAACACCTGGAACGGGTGAACGGAAACGGGAACGGGAATGGACAATGAGGTACGTGGGGGCGAGTCCGGAGACTTGGATTCACATCATGGAGCTAACCGAGCGGGAAGATGCGGCGGGCCTGGCCGAGGTTGCTGAGACGCTTTACGGCGAGCTGGGCTGCGCGGAAGCCGATATCAACCGGCTGCATGCCGAACTGCGGGAAGCTACCGCCCATGGGCATACATGGAAACAAGCTCACGCTCCTGGCTGACTGATTTCAATGACCGGCTGGCCGCTACGGTCACCCGTGGTATTGGCACGATGTGGGCCGCGTACATTTTCACGGTCATCGGGCTGCTGGCATTGCCCGGCGTGCTGGAGCAATCCGGCTGGGTGCCTGAGAACACCTTTCCGCACTGGATCACAGGCGGCCTGCTGACCTTCATCGGCTACCTGTCCGATGAGGTGGGGGTGGTTCTGCTGAGCGTGATCATGGTGGGCCAGCGCATCCTGGACGAGCAGGCAGAGCGGCGGGACGCGCTGAATGCTCAGGTCACCGGGCGCCTGCGAGAAGTACTAGAGGGTGTCGAGCGGCACCTGGCCGACCAGGACACCAAACTGGCTAGGCTGCTCGGTGAGGACCCGGAGGATCCCGATGGCCGCTAGCCCGCCCCGCCCCGCACAGCCCACCTGGCAGCGCGACGTCCAGGCCTGGGCGATCGAGCGGGAGCGGATGCTGCACGTCCAGGCGCTGTGGCAGTATGGCGAGCTGTGCGCCTTCGCGCTCACCTGGCATATCGAGGACTTCCAGGCGGGCCTGGCGGTGCGCTGCCCCCGGTGCTATACAACCGGCAGCAACGATGTCGAAGACACCATCGCCGCCGCTTACGGGCAAGGTAACCAGGCAAATTGCCCCGTGTGTTTCAACACGACGTTCATCACCGATGTCACCGCATTGCCTACGTTCCAGGAACCGCTGGGCCTGCGGGCGCTGCTGATCCGGCCATCCATCTGGCCGGACGTGGACCACGATCAGCGAGCACAGCGCCGGGGCGTCGCGCATAC
>Ga0310912_10000918_pt1 | contig 15584 bp, 13 predicted proteins | sample GREbulkMGOX080_FD_203443 | JGI IMG/M metagenome (GOLD analysis project Ga0310912, IMG submission 203443) | Lab enrichment of tropical soil microbial communities from Luquillo Experimental Forest, Puerto Rico - GRE.bulkMG.OX080 | ecosystem: Environmental > Terrestrial > Soil > Tropical forest >...
TGATTGCTGGGACTGATGAGCTTTCCGTGACCTTTCTCGGCAATACAGTGCGCGGGCAACTCAGTGGATCGATCAAGGTCGTCTATTCGGAAATCGGCACCGTACGGCCGGGCCAAAACCGCGGCCGCGAGCATTTCGGCTTCATGGACGGCATCTCGCAACCGGGCATCCGCGGGCTGACCCGGCCGTCTCGCCCCGGCGCCGCGCATCAGGGCCTTCCCGGGCAAGATCTGGTCTGGCCTGGCGAATTCGTGCTCGGCTATCCGGGCCAGGATCCGCAGGACCCGGAAAAGCCGGGCCCGATCGCGCCGTTGCCGGCGCCCTGGGCCCGCAACGGCTCCTACATGGTGTTCCGGCGGCTGGAGCAGCGCGTCCCGGAGTTCCGGAGTTTCGTCGCGGCCCAGGCCGCGCGGCTCGGTGTTTATCCCGAGCTTCTGGCCGCGCGCATGGTCGGGCGATGGCGGAGCGGCGCGCCGCTGGAGCTGGCCGCGCTGCACGACAATCCCTCGCTCGCCGCCGACGATATGCGCAACAACGACTTCGACTACGCGGACGACCCGTTTCAGCGCGCGTGTCCCTACGCGGCGCACATCCGCAAGGCCAACCCGCGGGACGATCCGTTCGGCGGCAAGGCGGAAACCCTTCGGCACCGGATCATCCGCGCCGGGATTCCATTCGGACCGGAGGTCATGCCGGGCGAGACTAGGACAATGCACAGCCGCGGTCTGATGTTCGTCTGCTATCAGGCCTCGATCGAGCGCCAGTTCGAGTTCATCCAGAGCAGGTATTCCAATAACCCCCAGTTCGTCGGCGACAAGCGCCGCCCCGACGAAGGTATCCCGGTCGCGCCGGGGTTCGATCCGATCGTCGGGCAGGCGCAGGGAGGCGGCGCTCGGGCTATGGACGAGCCGGCGCCGAACTATCCGATTGGCAATCGGCGGTCCAAGCTGGAGATGCCGGAACCGTTTGTGGTGCTGACCGCCGCCGGCTATTTCTTCACGCCATCGATCACGGCTTTGCGCACCGTCTTGACCTAAACCAGCCCGCCATTGCTGTAGTTCAACCGTCCAAATGCAAGGTCTCGAATATAGTCCTGTCCCCACGCGCGCGGACAAGCCAGCGCTGGTGTCTCGTCCCTCGAAGACATCCAAAGCGCACCCAAACCCTCGACGAGGGCAGAACCGATGAAATACACAAATATATTTCTGTCGACCCGGCGAGTATGTTCCGAGGCGAAGACGGGCAGATCCTGATCAGCAGCCGCGTCGCTCGCGCGGTTGCGATTCTGGAGGGTCTCGGAAACCTGAAGCAGAGGGGTCTTCGCCGGCTGGTCGCGGCATTCACATCGCGCAGAGCACCAGTCCGGGGGAGGCTCGTCCCAACTTGGATGACCCTCAGAAGTTCCGGTACACACCGATCGCCCAGCCTAAGGCATAGAAAATACTCGTAATGAAGATGCCCCATTGGCGATGACGGAAGGAGGTATAAAACCAAAAAGGTTGGGTCGCTAAGCCGAGGACGAAGCCCCACCTACTACCATTACCCAGCAAAATTGCTCCAACAGGACCCATAAATATCGCGGCTTGGGAGACAAACTCCGGCCACGTGCTTGTGTTAGGAGACGATGTCTTTGACGCAAATGCGGATCTGCGGCCACGAGTGAACAACCGGTAACCCTTTATTTCCCCAGTTTCTTCGTAGCTGCTCGCATCGAGCAGCACGGTGGAGCCGCCAGTAGCTCGCCAAGCGTTGGGCGACGAGAACGTATGCGAAGGCAATTTCGATGGAATGTGAGGTAGATCACACTTGGGCACGATTTTCCTCGGAGGGAGGATGGTCGAGGCATGTGCGCCCTACTAGACACAGTCCGCTTTGGGGCATGAAGACCAGTTCCCGCGGCCAGGGCTGAGTGTCGGCTGAGGGTTCAGAAAGGAGACGATCGCCGGAACGGGCCGCAACGCGCACGACACGCCGATTCCAGACCTCCCGCACTCTTTCGAGATAAGAGAGTTTTTCCCGCTTCGCTCATTGCCTGGTGGCGCCTGAGCCGGGTGCGAGCGGGTGATGGGTTGTGCCTTTTTATTAGGCGAGCCTATCATGGTGGTGTGGCGGTCTTATGACCACGCCGAGACCCGGATGGCTCACCTGCCCAGCTCCGGAGATTTCCGTTTCATCGTCCGCTTTGTCGAGACGTGACGATGAACAGCGACGCCGCGAGGCCTGTCGCCAACCGCGGCATGATCACGGTTTCGATCATGCTGGCGAACATCATGCAGGGCGTCGACAACACGATCCTCAATGTCGCACTGCCGCACGTTCAGGGAAGCCTGTCCGCCTCGCTGGACCAGATCGCCTGGGCGTTGACCTCCTACATCGTCTGCGCCGCGATCATGATGCCGTTGACCGGCTGGCTCGCTGGCCGGTTCGGCATCAAATACGTCTTTTTGGTCTCGGTCATCGGGTTCACGTTCGCCTCCGCGCTGTGCGGCGCCGCGACGAGCCTCGGCTCGCTTGTTTTCTTTCGCGCCGTTCAGGGGGTGGCTGGCGCCGGGCTGGTCCCTCTATCTCAGGCCACCTTGCTGCAGATCAATCCGCCGGAGCGTCACGGGCATGCCATGGCGGTGTTCGGCATCGGTACGATCCTTGGGCCGATTATGGGGCCGGCGCTCGGCGGCTGGTTGACCTATGACTACAGCTGGCGCTGGGTTTTCTACATCAACCTACCGGTCGGCGTGCTGTGCATGCTGGGTACCCTCATTTTCATCCGCGAAACCCGCCACGTCCATCGCGAACCCTTCGACTTTGTCGGGTTCCTGACCCTCAGTTTGGGAATCGGCGCCTTGCAATTGATGCTCGACCGCGGCGAGTTGAAGGATTGGTTTGATTCGACGGAGATCTGGATCGAGGCGACGGTCGCCGGGCTCGGCTTCTACCTCTTTACCGTGCATACCGCAACCGCCGACGAGCGCTCGTTTCTCAACCGCGATTTGTTGAAAAGCGCCAATTTTATGGTGGGGACCGCGCTGATGTTTTGCGGCGGGCTGATCATGACCGGCACACTGGCGCTGTTGCCGACGATGCTGCAAAATTTGATGAACTACCCGGCGCTGACCACCGGACTCGTGACCATGCCGCGTGGCATCGGGGGCATGGCTGCGATGTTCCTTGTCGCCCCGCTGATCACCCGCGTCGACAACCGGCTGCTTATTCTGTTCGGCTTTGTGCTGACCGCGATCGCGATGTGGCAAATGAGCCAGTTCTCGCTGCAAATGGGCATGACGCCGGTCATCATCTCTGGATTGCTGCAGGGTTTCGGCCTCGGCTGCACCCAAGTGCCCCTCAACACCATCGCGTTGTCGACACTGCCGCGTCACATGCTGACCCAGGGAACGGCGATCCGCAGCTTGATGCGCAACCTCGGTGGCAGTGTGGGCATCAGCATTCTGGTCGCTATCTTGGCCCAGAATACGCAGGTGGTTCATTCGCGTCTGGTAGAAGATCTACGGCCGGATAACCCGATTGCGCATACGCCCTATCTTACGGCACCGTTCAGCCTCGTCACGCCGAGCGGGATAGCGGCACTCAACGCGGAAGTGACGCGGCAAGCCGCAATGGTCGCCTATGTCGATGATTTCAAGCTGATAATGTTACTCGCGCTCGGCTCCATACCCTTGCTGCTGCTGATGCGTGACCCGCGCGGCCGGCCGGAACCCGCCGCGACTATGTATCGGCGCCGGCCGACGATTAGCCATCCGCTGCCCTGAAATGCGCCTGAGCTAAACCATCGCCCGGTAAGCAAGCGTCGCCCGATCCGCCGCAGGCTTATCTTCGCGCAGGCCTTCATAGACGACCAGCCACAGTAGATTATCGCCGGTCCAGGTGAGAGACTTCACCTCCACGACGCAAACTTGAAAATCAGAGAAGTGTCGCGCGAGCTTGTGGCCCGGTTACGCTCGTTACCCTCCGTTTACATGAGTCATCGTACAGTTACGATTTTTTTCAACTCGAATCTGATTGTTCATTCTGGCGTTACGCTCCTCCTTTTATTGCTTTAATATGCACTTTGGGAGGAGAAGATGACCGACTTCAATCGTCGGCTTGAGAGGGAAATTCCGCGATTGCGACGCTACACTCGCGCGCTGAACAGGGATCGCCGCTGCCTGGTCGTAGCTCATGCTTCGAGTCCGACCAATAGAATGACCTCACGCTCTGAATGTTCCGGCAGGAACGATCCGCTCGCGCCTGTCGCGCGGGCGCGACGCGCTGTGCAAGTTGCTGGGTGTGGGGGAAAGGCAGCCTACTACTGCCGCAGAGCACCACCTGGAGCCCACTCAGCTCGCCGCTTAACCAGGACCTCACTCGAGATCAGCTAGTGAAAGGGGATGCGCGATGCGCTACTGCATTACGCTTCGATCAAGACCCGATCGCAGGATCGTCACCGGCTGGTATGACGGGAGCAACTGCCGATGGTCGACCGACCATAAGCGCAAGAAGCTGTTCGACAAGAAACGCGACGCCAAACCAGTACGCCGTGACTTGCGCAATCTCTGCCCGCGCAATGCCGAGCTTATCAACATTGAACCGGCCAATGTTGGGTTTGGAGTTCGCGAGGACGATCCCCGCCAGTTTCAGGCGGGCTAAGCAATAACAGACGCGCCATATTTTTGGTTGAATAGAAGGGTTGCTTTTCGCTTCTAATATACATTAGCGGCGAACGGCCGCTTACGGCACGACTTCGCCGTTCGCTACGAGATTGGGGAAGGTCGGCTATCCACTCGATTGTTGCCGTTCGGGCGGAGCCAAACGTCGCGTTGGGTACGACGGAGCTGCCCAGAGGTCGCCTAATCGGGGCTCGCTCACCCGAATGTCCTCAGCGCTCACTCCCAGCCCCCGAGAGCGCCGCGCCCGCATCGGCCTCGTGCCGCGCCAGCCTTGGACCGGTTCGTCTAGCGAAGCGTGAGGCAACTAGCATTCAGCCTTCAGCTTCTAGGATCATCGCCGTTCGGTTATCGTCGCGGCAGATAGGTTCGCGCGCCCTAGGGGGCACCGGATGCGTTGTCCAAAGTGTATGGCAGAAAACGCGGCGACGCGTCGCTTCTGTGCCGAGTGCGGATCGCCGCTGCCTTCGCCATGCCCAGCTTGCGGTTTCGAAAACGAGCCCTTCGCCAGGTTCTGCGGTGGTTGCGGCAAATCCATTGGCGAAGCTGCTGCTTCGGCTGCGCCAACCCCGTCGTCCCAGCCGCGCGCGGATACAGCCGAGCGCCGGCAGCTCACGGTTATGTTTTGCGATCTTGTAGGCTCCACAGCCCTGGCCTCGCGGCTCGATCCTGAGGACCTGCGGGAGGTTCTGGGCGCGTACCACGAGTGCATCGCGAACGCGATCGCCCGCTTCGACGGCTTTGTCGCTAGGTACATGGGCGATGGAGTGATGGTCTATTTCGGCTATCCACGCGCCCACGAGGATGACGCTGAGCGAGCGGTTCGCGCGGGCTTGGCGCAGATCGAGGCCCTTCGCGACCTTCAAACAACCGAGCGGCTCCAGATTCGAATCGGCATTGGCACTGGGGTAGTCGTCATCGGCGAACTGGGCCGGTTCGGCGAGGCACAAGAATGGGACATTGTCGGCGAGACCCCCAACCTCGCCGCGCGACTCCAGGCCCTCGCCGAACCCAACACAGTTGTCATCGGCCCGATAACGCATCGGCTTCTCGGTAATCTGTTCGAGTATCGCGATCTGGGCGCGGTCGAGCTGAAGGGTTTCGCCGAGCCTGTGCGGGCCTACCAGGTGCTCCGGCCAAGCGTCATGGAGAGCCGGTTCGAAGCGCTGCATTCGGCGCAATTGAGCCCGCTCGTCGATCGCGAGGAAGAGGTCGAGTTGCTGGGGCGTCATTGGGGGCAGGCAAAAGCAGGTACCGGACGTGTGGTGCTGATCTCGGCCGAGCCGGGGATTGGGAAATCGCGGCTGGTCGAAGCTTTCCGAGGTAGCATCGAGGGCGATCAACATACCCGATTGCGGTTTTTCTGCTCGCCGCATCATCAGGACAGCGCCCTGTTCCCGTTCATCGGCCAGCTGGAACGGGCGGCCGGCTTTGCGCGTGACGACCTGCTTTCGGCGAGACTCGACAAGCTGGAAGCGCTCATTGCGCCGAACGCACCGGCCGAAAGTGACGCGCCACTATTGGCGGAGCTTCTGTCGCTGCGCTTCGATAATCGTTACCCCGCTCTCGACCTCACCCCACCGCGCAAGAAGGAAAAGACATTCGAGGCACTGTTGCGACAATTCGCCGGTTTGGCGAGGCGGCTACCCGTACTGATGATCGTCGAGGATCTGCAGTGGGCCGACCCATCTTCACGCGAGCTTCTCGATGTGACCGTCGAGCAGATCGAGCGGCAACCGGTCCTACTGGTGGCAACCTTCCGCCCCGAATATCAGCCCCCTTGGGCCGGCCAGCCGCATACCACGACCTTGTCTCTGCGTCGCCTGGGACGGGAAGAAGCCGGCGAGCTGGTGCGAGGGATCACCGCCGCTACTGCAGCACTGTCAACCGAGATCGTCGATGAAATTGTTGAGCGTACCGATGGCGTGCCACTCTTTCTCGAAGAACTGACACAGGCGGTCGTCGAGACCGCGATCTCGGGCGCCGATGCTTCGAAAGCGGTCTTATCCGTTCCGGCATCCTCGCCGGCAATCCCGGCGACGCTGCATGCCTCGCTAATGGCACGGCTCGATCGGCTCGGCTCGACGGCGAAGGAGGTCTTGCAGTTCGGCGCGGCGATCGGGCGAGATTTCTCCTACGAGTTGTTGACTGCGGTTGGGCAGTGGACGGATAGGGAATTGCGTAGCGCGCTCGCTCGGCTCGTCGCTGCAGGACTCTTACTCCAGCGTGAGATGCCACCGCGGGCGAGCTTTCTCTTCAAGCACGCGCTGGTGCAAGACACTGCTTACAGCATGCTGCTGCGCCGCCCTCGCCGTTCATTGCATGCCCGGATCGCCGGGGCACTGGAAGAGCGGTTTCCCAACGCGGCGCAGCAGCGGCCCGAAACCCTCGCTCACCATTTCACCGAAGCGGGGCTATTTGAGAGGGCGGTCGAATATTGGTGCCGCGCCGGCCGGCGATCCGTGGCGAAATCGGGTTTCGTCGAAGCGATCACGCAACTGAGGACGGGGCTCCGCCTCATCCCCAATCTGCCCGACACTCGCGAGCGCAAGCAGCAGGAACTCGAACTGCAGATAGCTCTCGCAGGTGCACTGACCGTGATCAAGGGATATGCCCACCCGGAGGTGGCAGAGGCGTTTGGTCGAGCGAACAGTTTAATTGCGGAGACCGAGCGAGCGGGTACGGTCATTCATTTCTCGATGCTGCGCGGGCTCTGGGCTGCCGAGTTCGTCGGCGGCAAACCAAAAGCGGCGCTCGACCGTGCTAACGAATTCCTGTTGCTTGCCCAATCTCACCAAGACTCTCGGGTGTTGGCGACGGGACATTGGCTCGTCGGAAGGGTACTTATAGCCATCGGTGATTACTCGGCAGCCACCTGGCACCTCGAATGCGCGGTGGGGTTATATCGGGCTGAGAAGAGCTGGGTGTTTGACCCACGGCTTGGCGCGGATACCGGGGTCACCGCGGTCGCCACCTGGGGATTGTCACTCTGGCACCGGGGCTACCCCGATCAGGCGCGCACGATGATCGACGAGGCCCTCCAGCGCGCACGGCAACTCCGCCACCTCCATACCCTGGCATATGCACTTCTCATCACCGGTCTGGCCGCAATTTCGGCAAGGAAGACGGCCGAGACGGAAGAGCTTGGGGATGAGTTGGCCGCCCTTTCGGATGAGCATCGGTTCGCGTTCTTCTCGGGATTTGGCCAAATCTTCCAAGGCCGGGCCTTGGCGCAGCGCGGACAGGGCCAAGCCGCCGTGCGGCGGATCCGCGAGGGCTTGTTGGCGGCGGAGGCGACGGGATGGCGCAGCCACGAGCCGGCTTTTCACGGTTTGCTTGCCGAGGCGCTCGCACTGACCGGTGCTATCGAGGAGGGGCGAATCGTTCTGGCCGAGGCGCTGGCAACCGCGGAGGCGAGCGGTGCAAGAGGAGCTGATGCCGAGCTGTATCGTTTGCGGGGTGAATTGCTGCGGCTCTCACCATCGCCAAAATGGACGGAAGTCGAGGGCTATTTCCGCCGGGCGCTTGCCGTCGCACACGAGCAAGGCACACGCGGGTTTGAATTGCGTGCCGCGGTCAGCCTTGCACGCCTGCTGAGTGAACTGGGCCGCCGCACCAAAGCCCGCGACCTGCTCGCCCCCGTCTATGGCTGGTTCACCGAGGGCTTCGACACGCCCGACCTCAAGGAGGCGAAGGCGCTACTCGATGAGCTCGGGGGCGCTGGCGCATAAGCGGCCTGGCTGCCGCTTTGAGGCATCGAGCGTGATTTTCACCCACCCCAGGTAACGGCCAGGTTTCTCCGTACCAGTCACCCGAAGAATTTGCGAGGGGCCGTCTCGGCCCGGAATTTTCCCGTACCGTCACAGTGTCGGCGATTCGGAACTCCTCTCGTTGAGCCGGCGTCCTGGACGATTCGCTGCGCGTCGCGGTCCCCCACCTCGTTCATGCTCGCAGCCCGCCTTCGCTAAACGGGCCTTGAGTGAACCCGGCTGCCGGCGATTATGGAATCACGGTTTTATCACGCGGTGGCACCACGTACGGACGGCCCATATTGCCAGTATCTATCCATTTCAGAACGGCATCGTGGTTCGCATTATGGCCCGGTATATGTGTAGTAATATTCAAAATTGCCCGCGCAGTAGCCATATCGTTTTGCCAATCTCCTGTATTGTCCTTCCTAGCACAACTCCCCCTATAATAGTACGCAAATGGAAAATTGCTCTCGGCCTTGATAGACTCTGTATAAGCTTTCAATGCTTCCGGTGTGCAATCCCAATGAAATTCACCGTTAGGCTCATGATGAATGTAAGCTCCGATAATATTGTTCAAAGCTGAATGTTCAACCAAAGGCGGCATCGCCAAGCCAAATAACCCCAGTACGTTGTATTTTGCTAAAAATATATATTCCTGTTCCTGTTGTAATTTGTGGTTCAGATTTTGAGCCTGCTCAAGCTGTTTTTTAATGCTCTGTAGCTGATCGGCAGCTTCGATATTTTTCTTTGTAAGTTCATTGATTACCTGGTCGGTAGCCTGAGCCTCCGTGGCTACGACGTTTACGACCTGTCTCTGACGCTCAACATCTTCTTTGATGTTTCTAATCTCTTGTACGTACCGGTTCGCCAGATCGGCGGCGGCTTGAATTGTGCCGATCCGGTGAATTGTAATTTTTATTACGCGGTTATCAATCCAAAAGAATCCCGTAAAAACGAAAACAATAATAGATGCCGCTAAGAATGATCTGACGTTTGTTTTCTGTGTGACAAGAAAGGCGATCAGCATTACCTCAACGAGCACGAGAGCTAATGCGATGTATCCGCCAACTCCCATTGATAATCTCTTCCTGATACTTAAAGGAACAGTATCACGCCGTGACCCGCGAAATCGTGTTCTTTCCCCACGTCGGGGCTGCGGACGAGTTCGGCAAGCGTCGCGCCCTCGCCCGCTGCCCGCGCTTCGGCGTGAGTTTCAGGGGCCGACCCATAACCGCATTGAGGCGCTCAGGGCGGGGCATGGCGGCGGCCTCGCGGCTCGCGACGGGGCGCAAGAGGCAGCGACTTTTGAAGGCCTGGAACCTCGTCGACTGGCACTACCGCAGCCACCGGAGTGCCATACTTTGTAAGCACGATCCGTACCCTCTCTGCTTGGACGCGGCGGCACAGCTCAGGCAGCTGTGCACGGGCCCTTGCCAGGGGGATCTCAAGATCCATTCTTTCCTGAGCGTTCTTGTACAATAAGGCACATATTGTACAACTTGTAAACCTAAGAGTCAACTCCCGTTTGCGCAGCCTCAAACGTTATGTGCGTTTATAGCTTGCCGCAGTGATAGCGGACGAGAACCGGAAGCCCGCTGTGAAAGGCCGCGGCTCGCAAGTGGCGTGAGAAAGGGACGCCCAGCACCAGTCGATCATAGCCGCTTACGCTGGTTCGCCAGGTTGACACGATCCCCGAAGTAACCGCCCGCCAACGCACCGCTCTTCGATAGAATTTTTCCGAGCCCGGCGGGCCGAGTTGGTATATTCTTGCTCCATCCCAGCCGGTGAGCCGAGATTTCCCAGAACGGGACGTAACCTGAAGATTACTTTAAAGACCACGGTTTTACTTATTTGACGACAGCACTCGGAACAGCAGGTGATCAGCGTGGCCGCCCGTGGTGTGGCGCGAGCAAGCAATTGGAGGCAAGCGGCATAATGGGGTCGTGTCCGGATGGACCGTCGAATGGCGTCAAGTGCATCACGCGGCGCCCCAGCACCGGTGCGCTTGGGGTAAAGGGGACATCAGATCGCAGGCAAAGCCCCTAAACTTGGTCGAAAATGAACCCCACCAGAAGTGGCGTTCTCGTGATAACTACTATTTATGCCTCGGCCCATTGCCTGCTCGTCAGGCACGAAGTCACCGACCGGGGTCGTCGTGATGCGCGTGAGAACAGGACTAGACGTCCTTGAATACGAGATCCGTCAGGAGCAGGCGGCGACAATCGGCCGCCTTGCCCGGGAACTGCGGGATGCCCTCGATGCGCTGGACACCTTTGACAGGCGAGCGAGTAGCGGCAAGACGACACCCGATAGCCGCGACCCGCAACGAGTGTGTCTCGTTGATGCTGCTGTGTACGCCCTTTGGAATTTTGTCGTGCAACGGGAATGCAGCGGCCTTCGCTGGACGGAGCAGATCCTCAAGGACTACGCCGTACCGGTGGAGGTGCGCGCGAAGATGGGAGCGATTCGGCGTCGCTAACAGTGAAGGCTATGTAAAGATGGGGCCCATCGAGACCCGCTTTCATGGCGTAGGTGACGGCTTGTTCAAACGCAGCGATAGCGTGGCCCGATGATCGATCCCTCCCGGCACGTCCCGCTGCGGTCGATGCTGTGGAGCGCGTTCGAGGCGTCGGCGGCCATCGAGGAAATCGTCGCGGACGCGGCGACGCACTTCCACCCCGAGCGCTTCTGGCCGTCGCACCCGCTCGAGGATGGGAGGCCAGACGGGATGGCGAACCTCTATTTCGGCGCCGCCGGCGTGATCTGGGGGCTCGACTACCTCGCGCGCTCGGGCGCGATTCGTACGCGCTTCGACTTCCGTCCCGTGCTGACAAAGCTGCTCGAGGCCAGCGCGGCCGAGTTCGCCGCTTATAAGTATCCGGCGCACGGCGCCTTCCTGCTTGGCGACCTTGGCGCCGCGCTCGCCGCCATGCGGATCGGACCATCGGCCGATGTCGCCGACCTCGTGCACGAGCGCTGCGAGAGGAACTCCGCGCTGCCGATCCGTGAGCTGATGTGGGGTCTGCCGGGCTCGATGCTGGCTTGCGTCCACATGCACGCGATGACCGGCGAGGCAGGCTGGCGGCGCCTGTTCGCGGCGCAAGCTGGGCGCCTGCTCGACGACCTCGAGGAAACGCCCCTCGCTCCCTTGTGGAACCAGGACCTCTACGGCAGCGTGCTGCCCTGGCTCGGTCCCGTGCACGGGTACGCGGGCAACATGATCCCGCTTTTGCGCGGCTGGGAATGGCTGACGCAATCCCAGCGAGCACGCGTCGCGGACGTCGTGCCACGCACGCTGGCCGCGACTGCTTGCCGGTCCGAGGTCGGTTCGACATGGCGTGCGGTTGCGACCCGGCCGGGCCCGCCGACCCTTTGTCAGTATTGCCACGGTGCAGCGGGTATGGTGACGACGTTCGCCGACGCACCGTTCGCGTCGTCCGAGCTTGATGCGCTGCTCGTCGAGGGCGGCACGTTCTCCTGGGCGGCCGGGCCGCTCGCCAAGGGGTCGAACCTCTGCCACGGTACCGGCGGCAATGGATACGCGTTCCTCAAGCTTCATCGCAGGACCGGCGATCCGATCTGGCTGGAGCGCGCCTGCGCGTTCGCGATGACGGCGATCGCGCAGTGCCGTGAGGCCCGCGCCGAGCTGGGCAGGGGCCGCTTCTCGCTATGGACCGGCGACGTCGGGTTGGCGATCTATCTGTGGGACTGCATCAGGGCGGAACCGCACTTCCCGACCGTCGACGTGTTCTGAAAGGCGAATGTCGCAAACATCAGCGGGCGAAGTCACCGGGCATGTTCACATCGCCGGGTCGCTCGGCGGGGCGAAATAGTGAATTTAAATTTTCCAGGGGTTCTCGCCGCATTTTCCAGGGTTCTCGCCGCTGGCCGGATTTTCCCCGTAGCGCGAGGACCTTCGCTATCTAACCGACAGCCCGGACGTACCGTGCTGCGATAGCCCAGCGGCATCGTGGAGCCTCCGCCCGGCGTATGGGCCGCGCTCCTACGACCACGGTGAAACGCGCCGCGGATCTGAGCGCGCTCATTCCGGAGCTCGAACGCCGGGCGACGGATCGCTGAGTGCGGCATCCCTTCAACAGCAGGACCGGCATGCAGCAGCCGCGGGGTCTTGAAAATTAATGTCGCGGTAAGCACGACAGGTGTGGGACGAAGTATGGGTCACGCCAGCGACGTGTCATCTATCTTATTGTAAATTATTGAGTATATCTGATATTTGGGCGGAGGACCGATCCGCCGTCAGCGGTAGGGCGGCCGCCGGACCCAGGCGGGACCAAGCGCGCATGTGTCCGCCTAGACACGGGTGACCGACGTGTGGTCACCCAGCGACGTCGCCGGGATCGTTCTCGATCACCTTCTCGCCTCTCCGGATCGCCGCAACCTTGGCCATCAATCTATCTACAACACTGTCGTCCGTCCGCGGCGCCAACTCCGCTACCTTGATCCGCACCGCCGCAGTCTGCGTCGCCAAGCTTACTTCTCGCTTGGTTTTTAACATTTCCGGATCCGGGGCGCTCAGGTCAATCGGCTGCCTTAGAACCGCGCGGTTAAACAGCAGCGACTCCCTAAAATTGCCAGCGAACAGCTCCGCATCCGTCATCTGCTCCGGCGACTTGTCCAACGGTATGGGCAAAACCTTCAGCGCCATTTCAATCGCCTTCTCCGCCGCCCTCTCCAGCCGCGCCGCTCGCGGGTCCGCCGACCGCACCCTACCCCGAACCCCCGGCTTGCGACCGCCAGGGATCTTGTCGATCAGGCCTTGCGCTTTCGCAAGCCGCATCTTGGCCAGCCACCTGCGGCGGCCCTCCACCGCCGCCGCCCGGGTGTTCGGATGCTGCGGTGTGCCGCGGGGGCGCCCAGCGCGCTCGCCATGCCAATGACATCTGAAACAGCCTGGCGCCGGAATACGATTACACCCCTGCTAAATTTTCCGGGGTCCTCGCGGCGAGCCGTATTTTCCCCGTACAGCAGTCGAACGATAGTATTGTTGGAACACTGCGAGAAGATATATTTGCCGAATGCATTTTCCTTCTTGGTGTGATGCGAGGGCGGCACTAACTTTGGTGGTGGCGCAGCTTGGCCGTAGCCAGCCCGAAGCTGGCAAACAGTCGGCTTTTCCTTTAGGATTTGCTTTTTCTTCTGCCGCTGAAGAGCGAGTTTTAAAAGGCGAGACGGCACCGTGTTGAGCCCGCGGCGCGGCCTCTGACCACAACCTGCGAAGGAACGCAGATCATGGCAGAGACCAGTATATTTCCAGCATCCAAGTCCCGACAGCCCGACAAAAAGCCGACCTCAAAACACTTCCGAAAGTTGCGCAATTCGGAACGACCGACGCGGCGCGCGATATTCACCGGCGTGCTCCCAGAATCGGAGATTATGCGACACTATCGACGCTCGCGCCGGGGGTCTCACGGTAAAAGTATCATGAGATCGCGCAGGGGGCCATTGTGGGTTGTGGCCATGGCCAGCCACGGCGCTCGCCGCCGCCGCTCGGCCGCGAGCCACTCTTTCATCACTACCAGCACTAAATAAATGCCTGGATATGTGATGCAGTTCACACTTGCTCGACGATTGGCCTGATATCGGTGGCGTTGTGCTAACTGCACTCGGGGCTATCGCCTCGCCTCTCACTTCGAGGAGAAAAAAAATGTCCGCACAACAGCAAGATCAAGAAGACACAAATTTTGAGAAGCTGATTGCCGAACGCGAGGGTCGTCGCAATGATGTCTACAAAGATAGCTTAGGAAAGCTCACGGTCGGGATCGGCCATTTAGTCGTGCCGAGCGATCATCTGAATTTTGGCGAACGAATTAGTGATGAGCAGATAGATGCTTTCTTTGAAAAAGACAGCGCACCCGCTATGCAGGCGGCGCGGTCGCAGGCGTCGGCGGCCGGCATTACGGATTCGGCCTTCATACCGTACTTGGCTTCAGTCAACTTTCAACTCGGCATCGGGTGGACCAACACGTTTCCGCATACCTGGAAGATGATTGTAGACGGTAAATATGAAGACGCCGCAAAGGCTCTGGACGGGACCCTGTGGGCCGAGCAGACCCCTGTTCGGGTTAAGGATTTCCAAAATGCACTTCGGAGTCTTCCTCCAAAGCAATAACCGTCTGTGGTCGATGCTGCTCGCTCTGTGGGTAGCTGGCCTGCTGCCAACGACGAGCGCCGCCGCATCGAGCTTCGTGTATTGCCTCAGCCAGGGCGGGGCGAAGGTGTTCGCGGGACGGGAGGCGACCGGCGGAAGCCTGGCATTCGGCCTTTCAGTTTGGTCTCCCGCCGGGCAAAACATCAGCCTGTTCGGGGTTGCCGCTCGTCGTGGGGCCGGATGGCAGTATACCGAAAACATGCAGGCGAGCACTTCGGCAGAGCGTTGCCGGTTGGACATCATGCGTGGTGCCGATGGTGCGCTCCGCGTTGTTGCTGACCCGGGCGCGACCTGCCAGAGCCATGGCGGTGTAAACGCTGAGATCGGCACGGTGCTATTTCCGCTCACGGCTTACGAAGGAATTGTCACGACCGAACTGGACGATCCCGAGGCGTTCCAGAAGGCAGGCAGGTGTTGGAAACCCCCCACTAGCCGTAAGAGCCAATAATTATAATACCGGTAAGGAGCCGAGGCAGTCTCTCGCAAGGTGCGAGACCTCTCTGGTGTCGCGTCTAGGAATCCGCAGGCTCTCCTGCCCTACGATCGGCATCAACCGCAAGCTGATCCCAGTAAACAGCCTCGTCGAGAAGCCGTGCCTTCACGGGGCCGGTTCTGGGCCGAAAGGGCTGGTGCGCCGCGCGCGCACATCGGTCCGAAACGGGCCTGGCCAGCCGGCTAACTTGTATGAGGCGGCGCCCCACTAGCGGGTGACTGGCCCGCTTTGAATTGTTCCGGGTCCTCGCGGCGGGCCCGGATTTCCCCGTACCGCAGGGCAGCACCGGATGCCGGATACCGCTGCAGCGGCGCGCTAGCCTGGATTTCTCATAGGGGCAGGTGCATCGGGGCTCCATTTCTGAGAAAATCGTGTTGGCTCAACGATTTGTCTCAGGGTCAAGGGGAAGTCCCGATGCCGACAGAGTGTAGCGCAACGCTATTCGAATTTGCACGCGTCGAAGGGCGCTTGGTGGTGGGCGCGTTTGATGGCGGTAAGATCACCTCGGATGC
>Ga0310912_10000927_pt1 | contig 15544 bp, 15 predicted proteins | sample GREbulkMGOX080_FD_203443 | JGI IMG/M metagenome (GOLD analysis project Ga0310912, IMG submission 203443) | Lab enrichment of tropical soil microbial communities from Luquillo Experimental Forest, Puerto Rico - GRE.bulkMG.OX080 | ecosystem: Environmental > Terrestrial > Soil > Tropical forest >...
GCGCCCCCAATCCTCCGGCCGCGTAGCGCTGAATAGAGCGCGTCCTCGTCGACGACATGGCCGCGGGCGATGTTGATCAGGAACGCGTTCGACCTCATCAGCGACAGCCGGCGGGCATCGATCAACCCGGTCGTCTCGGGGCCGAGCGCGGTACACAGCGCCACAGTGTCGCATTCGGGTAGCATGCGGTCGATCTCGGCGAGTGGGAAGATCCGTTCGACCCCTGGCTCCGGTTCACGTTCCGAGCGATTAGCGGCGAGGATACGACATCCGAACGCGGCCGCCCGCCGCGCCACTTCGCGCCCGACCCGGCCATATCCGACGATGCCAAGCGTGCTGTCCCGCACCTCGCCGTGCGGAGCGCCACCCTGTACCCAGCTCGTGCGCCAGGAGGCATGCTCGCGAAACTCGGCCGAAATCTCGAACAGCCGGTGCCACCATGCGAGCATCACCATGACAGCGTATTCGGCAATCGCGCTCTCGTGACCGACCGCGTTGCATGCCGCGACGCCGGCCGGCAATGCTGTCAGCTCGATCAGTTCGATCCCTGTGGCGACCGACTGTACTAGTTGGACGTTCGGCGCCGGCGGGTAGTCGGCGCGCCAGTGATTGCTGACGAGCGTTTCAGCATCGGCCGCCGCTTGCGGCAGCCGCACGCGATCGATCGGCTCGTCGAGGATTTCGACTTCGAGACGCGCCGGCAGGCGGCCCCTGATTCCTGCGGCGGTGCCGGCAGCCGCGCCGCCGAGAAACAGCGCTTTCACGATCTCACTCCAGCCCGATCATATCTGCTCTCCCGGTTCACAAGTTTAGTCAGGCAGAGACACCGATGCGAGCGCCGCACGCGGTGGCGCGCCGGTCTCAGTCTGCTGGGGCGGCTCAGCCAGCTCCGTTTCTAATCGCGATCGCCGCGCAGCCAAATATCCAAGAGGACACGTGCTTGATTGCGGCAATTCGATGCTTAAATTGCGTAACTCACATAAAGGCACCACCGTTCAATCGGCCCTCAGCGTACCAGATTCCGGCTGGAGATTTTCAACCAGCACGCGAGAGTTCGCTGCAGGCTAGCTGTAGATTTGACATATGTCGATCATCGGTGAACCTACTAGTTGTGCCGGTTGCCCGAGGAACCTCAGCTCGACAGGGTCAATCGTCGCTGAACGCTACCGCGACGGATGGGGTTTCGCGTATATAGAGAGTAACTGCACTTTTGGGGTTTCCCGATGATCTCGCGATCGCGTCCCAACCCGCTCGTCCTGTGCATCCTCGACGGGTGGGGCGAGCGGCCGAAGGCCGACGACAACGCGATCACGGTGGCACATACGCCGGTCTGGCATCGGCTGCTGGCACGGTGGCCGCATGCGCATCTGCAGGCGAGTGAGCACTATGTCGGGCTCCCCGATGGCCAGATGGGCAATTCAGAGGTCGGCCACACCAATCTCGGTGCCGGACGGCTCGTCCTCCAGGACCTGCCGCGGATCGATGCCGCGATCGCTGCGGACGAACTTGCAGCGATGCCGGCTTTGCGCGCTTTCATCGGCAAACTGAGAAAGAGCCGCGGCACGGCTCACCTGATGGGGTTGCTGTCGCCCGGCGGGGTACATTCGCACCAGCACCAGATCGCGGTGTTTGCCCGGATCCTCGCCGACGGAGGGCTGCCGGTCGCCGTCCACGCGTTCCTCGACGGGCGCGACACACCTCCCAAGGCGGCGATGTCCTATTTGAAAAAATTTCAGCAAGACGTCACCGGCCTTGAACGTCTTCGGATCGCGACCCTGTGCGGTCGCTACTTTGCGATGGATCGCGATAAGCGCTGGGACCGTGTCGAAAAGGCTTATCGAGTTATCGTTGAGGCGGCAGGCGACCGCTCCGAGGACCCAGTGCAAGCCATGGCGACCGCTTACGCACGCGGCGAAACCGATGAGTTCGTGCGACCGACCGCCATTGCCGATTACCGTGGGATGGAGGACGGCGACGGCGTGTTGATCGCAAATTTTCGTGCCGACCGGGTACGCGAACTCGCGACCGCCTTGCTCGACCCGGATTTCGCCGAGTTCACTCGAACAAGGCGAGTCGTGTTTGCCGCAGCGCTCGGGCTGGTAGAATACTCGACCGAGCTGAGCCGCTTCCTCGGCACGCTGTTCCCACCGGAGGACCTCGGGGATACTTTCGGCGAGGTGGTCTCGAAGGCCGGGCTGACCCAACTGCGCATCGCCGAGACCGAAAAATACGCACACGTCACATTTTTCTTCAACGGCGGGCGCGAGACGGTCTTTCCCGGCGAGGAGCGGATTCTCGTGCCCTCACCAAAGGTCGCGACGTACGACCAGCAGCCCGAGATGTCCGCTCCGGAGGTAACCGACGAAGTGGTCGCAGCGATCGCAGCCCATCGTTTCGACGTCATCGTGCTCAACTACGCCAATACCGACATGGTCGGGCATACCGGCCGCCTCGACGCAGCGGTCAAGGCGGTCGAGACCGTCGACACCTGCCTCGGCCGGCTGTCCGAGGCAGTCGAGCGCACCCGTGGCACACTTGTCATCACCGCCGATCACGGTAACGCTGAAATGATGCGCGACGCCGAAACCGGTGAGCCTCATACTGCGCATACGCTAAACCCGGTACCGTTCATCGTGGTCAACCCGCCGGCTACGGTCCGGCATCTCGACGATGGCCGTCTCTCCGACGTCGCCCCAACCTTGCTCGATATCCTCGGTCTGCCAAAGCCGTCCGCGATGACCGGTCATTCGTTGATCGCAGGGGAAATAGCGGCGGCCGCGGAGCACGTGGCGGCGGGCTGATTCCAGCCGCTGTGGCGGATCACCGACCGGCGCTCGGCTTGATCATTGGGCACGGTGGGGGATATCATCGCCGCGAGGGATGGTCGGTGGTGAGCCGATCTGGTTCCGTACATTAGGATGAATGAATGAAGCGTTCGGGTCTTCTTCTTGCGGCGTCGATCGCAACACTCGTGCTATTCTCGCTGCGCCAGGATATCGGCGCGGCGACGTCAAACTCGACCGAAACTTACAAGCAGCTAAACCTGTTCGGTGAAGTGTTCGAACGCGTGCGTGCCGAATATGTCGACGAGGTCAGCGACGATGCTCTGGTCGAGTCGGCGATCAACGGCATGCTGACCTCGCTCGACCCGCACTCGAATTATCTGAATACAAAGAACTTTAATGATATGAAGGTGCAGACCCGGGGTGAATTCGGCGGGCTCGGGATCGAAGTGTCGATGGAAAACGGTCTCGTCAAAGTGGTCTCCCCGATCGACGACACACCCGCCGCACGCGCCGGCTTGAAGCCGGGCGATCTAATAACCCATCTCGATGGCGATCCTGTCCAGGGCATGACCCTGCCCGAAGCGGTGGAGAAGATGCGCGGCCCGGTCAACAGCGAGATAAAGCTGACGATCCGGCGCGAAGGAAAGGACCCGTTCGACGTCAAACTGATCCGGGCGACTATCAAGATCCAGTCGGTCCGTTCGCATCTCGAAGGCGATAATATCGCCTATATCCGGATCACCACCTTCAACGAGCAGACCGATGTCGGCCTCAACAACGCGATGAAGAACCTCAAACAGCAGGCGGGCGGCAAGCTCCTCGGAGTAATTCTCGATCTGCGCAACGATCCGGGCGGGCTGCTCGATCAGGCGGTCGCGGTCGCGGATGCATTTCTTGAGAAAGGCGAAATCGTGTCGACCCGCGGCCGGCGCAGCGAGGATGCCCAGCGCTATAACGCCCGTCCCGGTGACATCGCCGCCGGGCTGCCGGTCGCCGTGTTGATCAACGGCGGCTCGGCGTCGGCCAGCGAGATCGTCGCCGGTGCCCTGCAGGATCATCACAGAGCAATCCTGCTTGGCACGCGGTCTTTCGGCAAGGGATCAGTCCAGACGATTATCCCGCTGCCCGGCCACGGTGCAATGAGGCTCACCACAGCACGTTACTACACACCCTCTGGGCGGTCGATCCAGGCCAAGGGCATCGATCCGGACATCGTCGTCGAAGCTGCTAAAATCGAAAAAACACCCGAGGAGGCCAAAGTTACTACGGCCTCGGACTTGAAAAAGGACGATTCGGGTGACGGCGGTGCCGAGCAGAGCTCGGTCGATCCGTCGATCATGGGCACGCCGGCGGATTACCAGCTGACCCGGGCGGTCGACATGCTGCGCGGCATTGGGCTGTTTAACGGGCGGGTGGTCAACTGAGCCTACGACGGGTAGGTGTGTCCGCATCGGGCGGCAGATGAAAACCGGAAAATCGGAATATCGGCCGGGTGTCGGCGTCATGCTGTTGAACTGCGCGGGTCAGGTCTTTGTCGCACGGCGAATCGACATGGTCGATTCCACCCGACCCTGGCAGATGCCGCAAGGTGGGATCGACAAGGGTGAGACACCGCGCCAGGCGGCGCTGCGCGAGCTCAAAGAAGAGATCGGCAGCGACAAGGCAGTGGTCCTCGGCGAAAGCCGGATGTGGCTGAAATATGACCTGCCCGCCGAGATCGCGCGTGGGGTTTGGAGCGGGCGCTACCGCGGCCAGCGGCAGAAATGGTTCGCCATGCGCTTTACCGGGAACGATACGGATATCGACCTCGCGACCGAAAATCCGGAATTTGATGCCTGGAAGTGGATGCCGCCTGAGCAATTGCCCGAACTGATCGTCCCGTTCAAGCGCCAGCTTTATATCGCCATTCTGGCCGAGTTCGGGATGCATTTCGGCTTTGCGAAAACTCTCTAGCCGCGACCTCTGGGGCTAAGCCGACCGACGGCCGCAGCGATCGCTGCGGCGTCGGGCATAGCGGTCTGAGCGCCCCTGGCCAGGCAGGCGAGCCCGGCTGCGGCGGTCGCCCGGCGCAAGGCAATTTCCAAGGTCGAACCCAGATCGAGTGCCGCCGCGAGAACGCCGACAAACGTATCGCCGGCGCCGGTGGTGTCGACAGGCTCGATCGCCAGCGGCGGTACTTCAATTCTCGTCCCGTCGCGGAGAATCGCTACCGCCCCTGCTGCACCGCGCGTCACCACGAGCCCTTGTCGCAGGCGACGCGCGAGGCCTTCCGGATCTGACCCCGTCGCCGCCGCCGCCTCGTCTTTGTTTGCGACCGCAAGATCGATTTCTGTCCATAGAGCAGCGTCGATCGGGAGGGCCGGAGCCAGATTGAGCAAGCTGTATCCGCCACGCATCCGCAGGCGCCTGATCAGCTGCGCGGTTTCGCCCGGAGGCACTTCCATCTGGGCGACGAGTGTGGTGCCCGCGCCGAGGAGATCGTCGGGAAGCTGGTACGACCGCGCGCTCGCGTTGGCGCCGGGTGCCACCGCGATCATGTTCTCTCCCTCGCTCGAAACCATGATGGCAGCGCAACCTGTCGGCTGCTCGACTACCCGCACCAATCGCGTATCGACACCCTCGCCGCGCAGCCGGTCCAGCGCTGCGTCAGCGAAGGGATCCGCGCCGACGGCTCCGGCCAGCACGACCTCGGCACCAGCACGGCGAGCGGCCAACGCCTGATTAGCCCCCTTCCCGCCGGGGAGTAGGGCATAGTCGCCGCCCAGCACGGTCTCGCCCGGCCGCGGCAAGCGCGCGACCGGGACAATCAGATCGACGTTTATCGAACCGAAGACCACGATCATGTCACGACGCCTTCCCCATAAGGTCGCTCACAGAAAATAACGATCCGAATGCACGAATCCGACGTTAGCCGATACCTCAATCGGAGAACGCAACATGACACGTTACGCGAAACACCTCCGGCGGCACCGCTGTTGAAGTGACCGCTCTGGGTCTGGGCTGCGTAACCCTCGTCAGCAGCCGGTAAGTCGCAAGGCAGCTGTAGCAATTTTGCGCGCGGCTTGGCGGCTGGGGTACGTAATGAGTAATTTTACCGCCGGTCGGTCAAAAAGCGCCGATGGGGACTATAAGTTGGAAAATGATCGAGCATCAGATCACCATCAGGGGCACCTTGGCAATTATGTTTGGTTAATATTTATTTATCTCACCGATGCCCGATTATTCTGATTTAATGTTTATAGGGCATCATCGCGATCAGCGGATATAAGAGACGCGCGATATGACGAGCCTGGAAAAGCGCCCTCTCGGGCGCACATCGCTTGAGCTAACCGTTCTCGGGCTCGGTTGCGCTACCCTCGGTGGTCACCGGGTGCCGGTAACTCGCGGCGAGGCTGAAGCAATCGTGCGCGCAGCTTGGGCGAGCGGTGTGCGCTATGTCGACTGCGCACCCTTTTACGGCTACGGGCAGGCGGAACGTTGTGTCGGCGATGCGTTGCGCGATATGCCGCGTGACGAATGGGTATTATCCACCAAAGTCGGGCGGCTGTTGCGCACGCGCCCAGAGACTCCTGCAATCGAGCCCTACCGGCATCCCTTACCGTTCAGTACGGCTTTCGACTATTCCTACGATGGCGTCATGCGCGCATTCGAGGACAGTCTGCAACGCCTCGGCCTGGCGCGGATCGACATCCTCTATGCTCATGACATCGGTGCGGCGCAACACAGGCAAGCGCATCCGGAGATCATGCGGACATTTCGCGACGGCGGCTACCGCGCGCTCGAAGAGCTGCGCCATTGCGGTGCCGTGCGCGCGATCGGGATCGGGGTCAACGAGCGGGAGGTGCTGCTGGAGGCGATGGATTGGGGCGACTGGGACGCGTTCCTTCTGGCCAGTCGGTATACGCTCCTCGAACAGGACCCGCTCGATGATCTGCTGCCGAAATGCGAGCAGTCGGGCATCTCGATCGTGGTCGGCGCTGTGCACAATACGGGTATTCTGGCAGGGCGCGACAGCTGGAATTACCGGCCCGCGCCACCGGAGGTCGGTGCTCGGGTCGACGCGATCCAGGCGGCATGCGACCGTCATAAAGTGCCTCTGATCGCCGCGGCGCTTCAATTCCCGCTCGCCCATCCTGCCGTCGCTGCGGTCCTCCCGGGCCCACGAAACATCGCGGAGATGAAGGAAAACTCGGAGCTTCTGCGCTATCCTATCCCGTCGGCGCTGTGGGCAGACCTGCGCGACGCCAAGCTCATTCATCCTGACGCGCCGACACCAACATAATCGACTGTAGAACTCGCGTGAAATTGAACGGCGCAACCATCTCCGACGCAATCGTGCAGCGAGTGATCCAGCGCCGCGGCGTTGAGCACTCTTTCGCCGATCTCGACCCCGCAAAGACGGCGCTTGCCGTCATCGATCCGCAGCACGCCTTTATGAACGACGCGGTTGGGTTCGCGGTGGTGCCGGCCGCTCGCGACATCGTCCCGGCGGTCAACCGCCTGGCGGCGACCGTGCGCGAGACCGGCGGCGGTGTGTTCTGGATCAAGATGACGCATGACGATCGCTGCTTCAGCGAGTGGTCGGTGGCCTACGAGCTGCCGACACCCGAATACCGCGCCAGGCGCATCGCGTCGCTCTCCGAAGGAACGCTCGGCCATGAGCTGTGGCCCGATCTCGACGTGCGCCCGGAGGACGAGATCGTCAGGAAATACCGCTACAGCGCATTTTTGCCGGGCACAACCGATCTGCCCGAGCGGCTGCGCGCCCGCGGCTTCGATAGCATGCTGATCACCGGGACCGTCACCAACGTGTGCTGTGAAAGCTCGGCGCGCGACGCCAATATGACGAACTTTCGCACGGTCATGGTCAGCGACGGCAAGGCCGCGCTGAGCCAGGTAGAGCACGAGGCGTCATTGACGGCCTTCTACAACACCTTTGGCGATGTCATGGACACCGACATGATCATCGCCGGCCTGCGGCGCGGGCGATCCGCCCGGGCCGCCTAGCGCTCGCGGCGAAGAGCGACGGGAGGACAGAACGTGAGAGAGAATCGGGTCAAGCGCATTCTGCGCGAGGGCGGCCTGGCCTTGGGGACTCACGTCGGCGGCATCGCCGACCCGCAGATCGTCGAACTGATTGGGCTCGCCGGCTTCGATGCGGCTTTCATCGATATGGAGCACACCACCTTCGACCTGCACGATGTGCAGCTCGCAGTGATGGCGGCCGAGCGCACCGGGATCACGCCGATCGTGCGCACGCCGGGATTCGATCCGGCCTTCATCCTCCGGCTACTGGATATGGGTGTGCAGGGCATTCAGGTGCCGCACGTCGGTGACGCCGCAACCGCGCGCGCCGCGGTCAAGGCCGTGCGCTACCCGCCACTCGGCGATCGCGGTATGGCTGCGGGCAGTCGTGCCGCCGAATTCGGCAAGATCCCGTTGGTCGAGCATATGGCACAGTCCAACCGCGAGATCCTGCTGGCCTGCATGATCGAGGACATGGCAGCGGTCGAGCGGATCGACGAAATCGCTGCGGTGGAAGGGGTAGACCTACTGGCGGTCGGACCGTCGGACCTGTCGCGTTCGCTCGGCGTCAGCGGCCAGCCCGACCATCCGCGACTGGTCGCGGCGATCGACCGGGTCCGCGAGGCGGTCAAGAAGGGTGCGGGGGTGCGGCTGGCCTTGCCGTTAAACCACGCCGCCTTCCCGCGTGACGCCGCACAGCTCAAGGCGCTCGGCGCCGGCTACACCAATTGCGCGCCGAGCCCCGAGGCGCGTCTGCTGCGATCTTTCCAGGACCAGGCCGCCGAGCAGCGGAGGCTCCTTGGCTAGCGCCTAACCCGCGACTCTCGCCAGGCGGCTTGCCCGGTAACGCATCGCGTTCCAGGCGAGGCGGCTCGCTGTACATGCGAGCGGGCTGCGTGGGGCCAGCCCGACCGCCTTGAAAATCATCGCGGTGATGTGACGGACATGGTGTTCTTGGTAGAGCGCTAGCGCCCGCTGAGCATAGGCGCGGCTGTGGCGTCGCCGATCGTACGGGGCGGCGGTTTCGTTCGCCGCGTAATATGCGTAGGCGAGCTCGTCATCCTCGGCCTCGGCAATCCTTCCGACGGCGAGGCGGAGGCGTTGAAAGAACCCGATCCGGTCGCGCTCGAGGCAGCGATTCAGGTTCCTGTAAAAGAGCTTGTAGTGTCGGATCTCGTCGGCCGCGATGTTGCGACAGATCTCCTTCAGAACTGGTTCTTGCACGCCATCGCGCAGCGCCGAGTAGTATGAACTCGTTCCGATCTCGACCATGCAGCGCGCAATCATCTCGCCTGAACGCGAGCCGCGGCGAGAGATATCCGTGTCGAAATCAACCCGATAGCCGGCTTGAAAGCGGCCGAAGGCGAATTCGAAATCATATCTCGGGTCAGCGAGTGCAGCCCAACGCGCCAATGCCTGCCCGTGTTGGATTTCCTCCTCACCCCAGCACCGCGCTGCCCGCTGGAAATCGGGATCGTCGTAGAAAATTCGGCACAAATGGTGCGCGTAAGCCGCGCCGTTGTATTCGACGAGGCTCGCCGCCTTGACGATCCGCACGACCTCGGGATCAAGCTTGCTGCGGTCGAAACGGTCCCAGGAGACATCATCGAGCGTCCAGCGGCCCATGGCTCAGCTATCCCGCCAGTTTCTTTTTCAAGAACTGGTTGACCAGGGCCGGGTTGGCCTTGCCTTGCGTCGCGCGCATGATCTGGCCGACAAAGTAGCCATAGAGCTTGTCTCGGCCGGCGCGGTATTCGGCCACCTTGTCGGCTTGCGCCGCGAGAACTGTATCGATCGCGGCCTCGATCGCGGCCGAATCGGTCACCTGGCGCAGCCCCTTCGTCGCGACGATCGCGGCAGGATCGGCGCCTGACGTAGCCATTTCGGCGAAGACGTCCTTGGCGAGCCGGCCGGAAATCGTGCCGTCAGCGATCAGGTCGATCAGTGCGCCGAGCTGCTCGGCCGAGACCGGTAAATGCTCGATGCCAACCCCGAGGCGATTAAGCGCGCCGAACAGATCGCCCATGACCCAGTTGGCCGCAGTCTTGGCGTCACGCCCTTCGGCCACCCGCTCGAAGAACAGCGCGGTCTCCTTCTCGGTGACCAGCACCCCGGCATCGTCGGCTGAGAGCCCGTATTCCGACATGAATCGCGCCTTTTTCGCGTCAGGCAGCTCCGGCAACTCCGCGCGGATCTGCTCGACCCAATCGGAGTCGAGCACCAATGGCACCAGATCGGGATCCGGGAAGTAGCGGTAATCGTGCGCCTCCTCCTTCGAGCGCATCGGCCGAGTGATGCCGCGCCCGACGTCGAACAGCCGCGTCTGCTGCTCGACCCGGCCGCCCTCCTCGATCAGCTCAATCTGGCGCCGCGCCTCGTAATCGATCGCCTGCATCACATAGCGGATCGAGTTGAGGTTCTTGATCTCGGAGCGCGTGCCCAAGGGCTCGCCCGGACGGCGCACCGAGACGTTGCAATCGCAGCGCAGCGAGCCCTCCTCCATGTTGCCGTCGCAGGTCCCAAGATAGCGCAGGATCGAACGCAATTTGCGCAGATAGAGGCCGGCCTCTTCGGCGCTTCGCAGATCGGGCTCGGAGACGATCTCCATCAGCGCGACACCGGCCCGGTTGAGGTCGACATAGGTTAGACTGGGATGCTGGTCGTGCAGACTTTTGCCGGCGTCCTGCTCGAGATGCAGCCGAGTGATGCCGATCTTGCGCACCGTCCCGTCGGGCATGTCTAAAGTCACTCGGCCATGGCCCACTATCGGTTGCAGGTATTGCGAGATCTGATAGCCGGCTGGGAGGTCGGGATAGAAATAGTTCTTGCGCTCGAAGACGCTCGGCAGGTTGATCTCAGCGGCGAGACCGAGCCCGGTCTTGACCGCCTGCTCGACGCAAAAGCGATTAATGACTGGCAGCATCCCCGGAAACGCCGCGTCGACCGGCGAGACCTGGGTGTTCGGCTCGGCGCCGAAATCGGTCCCCGCCCCGGAAAACAATTTGGCCTTCGAGACCACCTGGGCGTGAACTTCGAGCCCGATCACGGTTTCCCATTTTCCGGTGCGGCTCTCGATCATGATCCGCCTCCCGCGACGAAGGCCGGCAGGTGCCGGAATTGCGCCGCGCGCTCCAAGACCTCGGCGACGCGCAGCACGGTCTCTTCGTCGAAGGCGCGGCCGGTGATCTGCAGGCCGAGCGGCAGCCCGTTGCCCGTGAGCCCAGCCGGCACCGAAGCCGCCGGCACCCCAGCGAGGTTCGCCGGCACGGTGAAGACGTCGTTCAGATACATTTCGATCGGGTCGCCGCTCTTTTCGCCGATGGCAAAGGCCGCCGATGGCGCCGTCGGGGTCAGGATACAGTCGACCCGCTCGAACGCCCGGGCGAAATCGCGGGCGATCAGGGCCCGCACTCGCTGCGCCTTGAGGTAATAGGCGTCGTAGTAACCGGCCGACAGCACGTAGGTGCCGATTAGCACCCGGCGTCGGACCTCGGCACCAAATCCGGCGGCACGGGTCAGCTCGTACATCTCTTCGAGACTGTCGCCCGCGACGCGCAGCCCGAACCGCACGCCGTCATAGCGAGCGAGGTTCGAGGAAGCCTCGGCCAGCGCGACGATGTAGTAGGCAGGCAACGCGTATCGGGTCATCGGGAGGCTGATCTCGACCGGCGCGGCACCCGACGCGCGCAGCCATTCGACCCCCTGCTGCCACAGAACTTCGATCTCGTCCGGCATCCCGTCGACGCGGTATTCCCTCGGGATGCCGACGCGTAGTCCCGCGATATCGCCGCCGAGGGCCGCTTCGAAATCCGGCACCGGCACCGGCGCCGAGGTCGAGTCCCTCGGGTCGTGTCCGGCCATCGCGCGCAGCAAAATCGCCACGTCGCGCACTGTCCGGCCCATCGGCCCGGGATGGTCGAGCGAGGAGGCGTAGGCGACGACCCCCCAACGCGAGCAGCGGCCGTAGGTCGGCTTCAACCCGACGATGCCGCAAAAGCTCGCCGGCTGGCGGATCGAGCCGCCGGTATCGGTACCGATCGCGGCGAGCGCGGCGCGCGCCGCAACGGCGGCTGCCGAGCCGCCCGAGGAGCCGCCGGGGACGAGTGGCCGGTTGTCTCCCGGTCTGTGCCACGGGTTCTCGACCGGACCATACCAGCTTGTGGTGTTCGAGGAGCCCATCGCGAACTCGTCGAGATTGGCCTTGCCCAGCATGACCGCGCCGGCCCGCCACAACTTCTCGGTCACCGTCGATTCATAGGGCGGATGAAACCCGTCGAGGATGTGCGAACCGGCAGTGGTCAAGACGCCCTTTGTGCAGTACAGGTCCTTGACCGCGACCGGAATGCCGTCGAGCGGCAAGGCCTCGCCTCGCGCCAGGCGCCGGTCCGCGGCATCCGCCATCGCCAGAGCGCGCTCGGGTGTCGGCGTGATATAGGCATTGAGCCGTTTCGCCTCGGCGACCGCGTCGTTGTAAGCGGAAGTAAGCTCACGCGCCGAAAACAGTTTGCGGGTCAGACCATCGCGAGCTCCGGCGAGGTCGAGTGCCAACAGCGCCGGGTCGCTCACTCGACGACCTTGGGGACGGCAAAGAAGCCGCGCGCCGCACGCGGCGCATTGCCGAGGATCGCGTCTCGGCAGCCGCCATCGGTCACCGCGTCGTCGCGCATCGGCAGTTGCGTCGCCGCCGCGCTCGCCATTGGCGCCACCCCGGTTGTGTCGACCTCGTTCAGCTGCTCGACCCAGTCGAGGATTTGCGACAACTCGTTCGCCAGCGGCTCGAGCTCGGCATCGGACAGCCTGATCCGCGCCAGGGCGGCAATCTGCGCTACAGTGGCCTTGTCGAGCGCCATGATCTCACTGTCTCCGGGTTATCATTGGCCATGATCCTAGACAATCCCGGGGACCTGCGCGAGGCCATGGGGGCGGGCATGCGGTTGATGGGTCTCGATGTCGGGATGAAAACCATCGGGCTCGCCTTGTCCGACACTCGGCGGGTCATCGCGACACCGCTCGAAACGATCCGCCGCCGCCGCTTCCGCGAAGATATGGCGCGCCTCTTCTCGTTGATCGACACCAACGGTGTGGGTGGGCTGGTGATCGGTCTGCCGTTGACCCTCGCCGGTGCCGATGGCCCGCGCACGCAGTCGGTGCGTCAGTTCGCGCGGAACCTGCTGGTATTCCGCGATCTGCCGGTCGTCTTTTGGGACGAACGGCTGTCGACCGCCGCTGTAACCCGCGAGATGATCGCGCACGACATGACCAGGAAGCGCCGTGCCGAAATCGTCGACCGCGTCGCTGCCGCTTACATCCTGCAGGGCTGCCTCGATTTTCTCGGCCGGACCCCTGCTTGAACCTTGCGGTGGTCACCGGTCCGACCATCCGGCTATAGTCGCCTGGTTAATGATTATTCGTGAGCCGACGAGATGAGCATCGAGCCCGATATCGAAGGCATCCGGCGCCAGATGGCGGCGACGATCCACAGGCATTGGAAGCTCGTGCTGGCGCAGGGCATCGTGATGATGGTGCTTGGGTTTCTGGCGGTGGCCGAGCCCAACGTCGCGACCTTCGCGGTCAGCATCTTTGTCGGCTGGCTGTTCTTCATAGGGGGCATCTTCCGCGCCCTGTCGGTGTGGCAGTCCCGCGCGCTGCCGGGCTTTGCGTGGTCGTTGCTGACCGCCTTGCTGGCGATCGTGTTCGGCTTGATCCTGATCTTTCGGCCGCTGGCGGGTGCACTGACCCTGACGATGGTGTTGGTCGCCTTCTTTATCCTCGAAGGCATCACCGGGATCGTGCTCGCGGTGCAGCACCGCGGGCACCTGAGGAGCTGGGGCTGGGTGCTGTTCAGCGGGATCGTTGACTTGTTGCTGGCTCTCCTGATCTGGGACGGCTGGCCGAGCTCGGCCGATTGGGCAATCGGGCTCTTGGTCGGCATCAACATGCTGTTCTTTGGGCTGTCTCTGGTAATGACCGCGCTCACAGCGCGGCTTATGGGCAATCAGTTGCGCTGAGGGGCGGTACGCTAGGTCAACGTCCGATAAACTTAGGCTTGCGTTTCTCTCTGAACGCCGCGACTCCCTCGGCGTTGTCCGCGGTCATGTGCAGTTGCGGCTGCACTAGACTCTCGATCTCGAGGTAGCTCTCGAGGCTGGGGCCGGCGGCGGCGTGGAACAATTTCTTCGCCAGGCCCAACGCAAAGGTCGGCGCCTCGGCGAGGTCGGTGGCGAGCTCTTCGGTCTTGGTCATCAACTCGTCATCCTCGACGACATGGTTGACAAGGCCGAGCGCCAGCGCTTCCTCGGCTTCGACAAAGCGCGCGGAGAACACCAGCTCCTTGGCCTTGGCCATGCCGAGTCGGCGGGTCAGAAACCAGATGGCTCCGCCATCGGGTGCCAAGCCGATGCGCCGGAAGATCTGGGAGAAACGCGCGGTCTTCGAGGCCACCACGAGGTCGCAGGCGAGCGCGACGCTCCAACCGATGCCGACGGCCGGACCGCGCACCGCGGCGATCACCGGTTTCTCGATCGCATGCAGCGCGCGGATAAAGGTGTGGCTGCCGCGCTGCATGCGCTCGCGGTCGGCGCGCAGATCATGCGGCTGCCCGGCCATGCGGTCGACATCGGCACCCGAGCAGAACCCCCGACCGGCGCCGGTGACGATGACGACACGTACCTGGTCATCGAAGCGCAGCCGGGTGAAGTAGTCGCACAGGCTCTCGCGCATCTCGACGCTGAGGGCGTTAAGTTTTTCCGGGCGGTTCAGCACGACCTTCGCGACCGCGCCATCGATGGTCAGGTCAACCGACATTCTGTCTCTCCTGCTGTCGAGCGGACTATAATCGGCGCCTATGACAGCGACCAGGAGGAAGGGTAGATGAGTGAGATCCATAAGGCCGACGGCGCCAAACCTCGGCTCGTCGGCATCAACCACATCGCGATCGAGGTCGGGGATATCGATCAAGCCCTCGATTTCTATGGCAAAATCTTCGAGTTCAAGCTGCGGGCCAAACGGCCGGGCAACGCGTTTATCGAGCTCGGCGATCAGTTCATCAACATGATGCAGGTCAGCGAGCCTCACGAGGATCGGCGCCGCCATTTCGGGCTCGTCGTCGACGACCGCTCGAGCGTGCGGGCGCGGGTCGAGGCCGCTGGCGGCAAGCTGGTGCCGGGGCCGTTTCTCGATTTTCTCGACCCCTGGGGCAACCGGGTCGAGGTGGTCGAATATGCCAATATCCAGTTTACCAAAGCGCCGGCCGTGTTGCGCGCGATGGGCTTCGAGCTCGACAAAAACGAAAACGCCCGGCGCGAGCTCGCCGAGAAGGGTATGACCCCTTAAGGATATCAGCGCGGCTTTTTCGTTCAGCCGCCGCAAAATACAACGAATTTCGCGTCTGCACCCTCGGGCACACCGCCTTCGCCGCACAGAAACATGCTATATTTCAGCTGTTTAGAGCGAAAATCATCGTCCGAGAAAACAACGAATTCGGATACGGCGAACAACGAATTCTGCACAGGGCTGAGGGAGCAAACAACAACGGAATTCGCACGTTGGAGGTTGGAAGCTCCGCCGTTCTCGGCGTAGCATCTTCGGACCGTACAATCGGAGGGAATGGCCATGGCGAAGGGTGTCTTGATCGCGGCGATGGATTTCTCGAATGTCGCCGAGGACGAATTCAACGACTGGTACGATACCGAGCACATCCCCGAGCGCCAGCGCGTTCCCGGTTTCCTGACCTG
>Ga0310912_10000935_pt1 | contig 15499 bp, 10 predicted proteins | sample GREbulkMGOX080_FD_203443 | JGI IMG/M metagenome (GOLD analysis project Ga0310912, IMG submission 203443) | Lab enrichment of tropical soil microbial communities from Luquillo Experimental Forest, Puerto Rico - GRE.bulkMG.OX080 | ecosystem: Environmental > Terrestrial > Soil > Tropical forest >...
CCCCTCAAATCGAGCAGCCGCCGCGCCGACGGCTCGATCCCGATGAGCCGCAACGGCGAGCCGGTTTATTCCTGCTTCTTTCAGCAATCCTCGTTCGCCAGTTTCGCCGTCACCCCGGCCAAAGACGTCGTCAAGATCCGCCGCGACGCGCCGATCGAAATGCTGGGTCTCCTCGGCTGTGGCGTGCAGACCGGTGCCGGTGCGGTGCTGAACGTGATGCAGCCCACCGTGGGACAGTCGATCGCGGTCTATGGGGTCGGCGGGGTCGGCCTCGCCGGGTTGATGGCGGCGCGGTTCACAGGCTGCGATCCGATCATTGCCGTCGATCGGCTCCCCAGCCGGCTGGCACTCGCCCGCGAACTCGGCGCCACGCATACGCTCGAAAGCCGCGGCGCCGAGACGCTCGCCGAAATCCGCAAGATCACCGGCAGCGGCACCGATTTCGCACTGGAGACGTCGGCCGTGCCGGCCGTGTTTCGGCTTGCCGTAGACGGGCTGCGAGGTCTCGGCACCTGCATCCTGGTCGGCAGCGCTCGCGCCGGCACCGAGGTCAGCTTCGAGATGCCGTGGCTGCAAGGCGGCCGGACCGTGCGGGGCGTGATCCAGGGCGACAGTCGACCGCGGGACTTCATCCCTCGCCTCGTCCATCTTTTTATGGCGGGCAGAATGCCGCTCGACCGGCTTATCACGCGCTACGATTTTGGCGACATCAACCGCGCTGCCGCCGACGCCACCTCGGGCGCTGCGATAAAGCCGGTGCTGCTGCTGCCGCAGTGACAGCGCCGTGTTTTTGACGGCGGCAAGGGCTGGAGGCGCGGCCGTGACCACGCCACTGTCGGTGCCAACGACCGCACTTGCCGTCGGCTTCTGGCAAGTCGGCAGCGTCAGCTTCGACGCGACTCGGTTCGACCGGAATTGATCTCGATCAAAGACCGGGAAAACGAGGCGCGCATCCTTCGCCGCGATTACCGGCGGCGGACAGCGCGCAAATGCGGGAAAGGAATTGCCGGGCATGGCACGGACTTCGCGCAAGATTGTCATCATCGGCGGTGGCATTGCCGGGCTCTGCGCGGCGGTCTATGGGCAAAAATGTAGTTATGACGTCGAGGTGATGGAGCAGCACGACAATGCCGGAGGGTTGGCGACCAGCTGGCGGAGGGGTGATTACATCTTTGAGACCTGCCTGCATTGGCTGCTCGGCGCCAATCCCGAGCGGGGGATGCACGCGCTGTGGCGGGAGGTGTTCGACATCGACAGGCTGAACTTCCTGCACCCGGAGGTGTTCGCGCGCATCGAAATCGAGCACGGCGAATTCCTGGATGTGTATGCGAATGTCGAGCGCATGGAAGAGGAGTTCTTAAACCGGGCGCCACAAGACGCAACGGAAATCCGGCGTTTTTCTGCTGCGGTGCGTCGATTCACCAATTTCGAGCTACCCGACCCATCCGAGCCGTGGCCGCGCAACTGGACGACGCTGGCGCGCATGCTACCGTACCTGCAGCAAATCCGCCGATGGTCGACCATCAGCTGCGCCGAGTACAGCAAGCGCTTCACCCACCCACTGTTGCGAAGTTTCTTCGGTGAGGGCGGATCGGCGCAGCTCGCGGCCTTGGCATTGGTACTCATGTTCGCCTGGCTTACAGAGCGGGACGCGGGGTATGCGATCGGCGGGTCTCAGGCGATCATCGGGCTGATCGCCGACAATCTCCGCAATCTCGGAGGGCGCCTGCGAACCGGCGCACCGGTCGAGAAGATCCTTGTCGAGCGCGACACCGCCGTCGGCGTGCGGCTCGCGAGCGGCGAGACAATTGCGGCAGACTGGGTGATCTCCGCCGCCGACGGTCACGCCACGACGGATAGGCTGCTCGGCGGCCGTTATGGCGATGTAAGCGATCACACCCTCAAAGCCTTTCCCTCGTATCTGCAAGTCTCGCTCGGCGTGGCTCGCGATCTGTCGCAACAGCCCGGCTACATGATCCGCGTGCTCGACAGGCCGTTGGTCATCGATCCTGGAACGGAGCTTTCGCAGCTCGCGTTCCGTTTTTTTCACTTCGACCCGAGCTTTGCGCCGCCCGGCAAGACCGCCGTCACCTCCTTCATCCCGACTGAGAACTGGGAGTTTTGGATGCGCCTGAGGCAAAGCGATCTGACGCGCTATCAGGCGGAAAAGCAGCGCATCGCCGACGCGGTCATCGCTTGCTTGGAGCGAAGCTTGCCCGATATCCGTCGGGTGATCGAGTTGATCGACGTGTCGAGCCCGGCGACGGTCATCCGCTATACGAACAACTGGCGGGGGAGCTACGAAGGTTGGCTACTGACCCCCGGCGCAGGCTATCGGCCACTGCGCAACACGCTGCCCGGTCTGCGGCACTTCCTGATGGCGGGCCAGTGGGTCATGCCGGGCGGCGGATTGCCGTCCGGTCTGTTCACGGCGCGGTCGGCGATCCAAGCTGTGTGCAGAGCGGATCGCGTACCGTTCCTCTGGCGAGGAGCGATCTCCCGAGCGCGCAAAGTTCTCAAAGCCACCGCCTGACGCATTGGCGGTACGTGATGTGCCGAACGGCGCCGTCCGAAGACATCGGCGCGATGGTCAGATGGCCGGTTTGTTCGCTGGCGCGCAATGACTCGCTTAAGGTAGTGACTCGAGAATCGATCACTGCATGAGAGATGCACAGTGAGGCGGCTGCGCACGCGAACAGCAACTTTGGTGCGCAACGCAACAGATCGTCTCGAGCACTGGTCCAACGAGCTCTTACACAGTTTATCTTAGATCAGCCGCCATTGCCCATCGGGTTGCAAACAGCTGCTGAGCCGATAATGTTCTGGCCCAGCGGGCGTGCGCTTAGTTATCAACCTGTAATCGAGGGTCTCGCATTGCTGGCCATTTCGCGTAAATTTCCTGACAAGCGCGATCTTGCCGGAATTCTGCGACTCTGGGTTGCTCCATTTAGCGGTAGTGCCGACCGGCTTGCCGTGCACCTGCTCGGTGACGGTGTGACGGATAATGTCGAGGTCTTGCTTTGTCAGCTCGACATTGGTCTGGAGCCCAAATCCCAAAAATTGCGCCTGAGCTGGCAGCCAGGTGACGAGGGCGGCGCACACGACGATCACTCGGAGCGATGACGACATTCTGTGCTCTGCGAATTATTGACGGAAGCGCGAGCCTGGCGCCCGAAGCCACCGCGCCGCCTTGATCTAAGTCAACAAAGAACCGGATTGCTACCAGCAGCTCACCACGCGGCTCTCCAAGCCCATTTGCCGTCAATCAGCTATAGGTCTGCTTCGGCGCAAGGTGCCGGGACGCGACGGGTCCGACCGGTAGCTGGCGCTAGTAAGGAGCGGGTCTTTTGCGGCGCAGCAGCCAATCCACAAGTGGCCTCCATAGCGCCATGTCCCGAGGACCTCGAGATCCATCAGCGCGAGTCTCGCGGGTCACCTACGCGAGGATCGGACGCATCATCCGGACGCTGAGCAGGAATACGCCCACGAATATCAAAGACTAGCGGGAGCTGGCCTCGACGAATATCCGACCACAGCGCTCGTCCAGCAGACCGGGCGTTTGACGTTGAGCTAGATCAATGATCGCGAGATGCTGCGATTGCAGGATGCTAAGATCTTTCCCGAAAGGGTCAGCTGATGTTCCTGACCGCCTATGTCGCTCTGATCCTGCTCGCTGCGTTTCCGCTCGTTCGGACGCTCTTGACCAGCGGGCGCGCCGCTCCGCCGGTCGCGTGGCTGCATCGCCTTTATCGCGACCTCGGCTATGTGGCAGCCGCCGTGCTTATGATCATCTGTTTCGAGACGGCGCTGACGATTTCTCTGCAAAACTATTGGTTCGGTGAGCTTGGCCAGGCCTATCGCTATTGGTTGGCGCTCGGGCTGCGCTTGGCAGTCTTCCTCACGATCCTGATTTTGCTCGGCATCTTCCTAGGATACAATCTCCGCGCCTTGTGCCGGCCATTGCCGGCGGTGCCGAAGACTGCTCCATGGGTTGCGGCGTTCATCTTCGCCGCCGTGGTCGGCTTCGCCGCCACGGCCCTTTGGGTGCCGCTCTTGGGCTATCTCGGCGCAAGCCCTACGGGCACGACGGATCCGGTCTTTGGCAAGGACCTTTCATTCTACCTGCTCGCATTGCCATGGTATGACGCGGTTGTCGGCATCATTATCACCGTGCTCGTCATCACGCTCGCGCTGTGGGCGGTAATCGGGCTCGGATTTTATCCAAGCGCAGGGCGCCCCTGGAACCATCCGGGTTTTCGCTTCGCGAGCGGCAATCATCGACTGCGCGTGATTGATGCCGACGATGCCGAAACCTGGGCAGACAGCGAGGCGATCTGGCGGCGATGGCTACGCCAGGGCCTGGTGCTGGCGGGCCTGTTTTGCATCGTGATTGGGCTCGCCCGTTTTCTCGGCCGCTTTCACCTCGTCATCGACGGACATTCGGCGGTCGTCGCCGGCGGCTCGTATGTCGACGTCAATTTCTGGATCCCGGCATACGAGCTCATTATGGCGTGCTGGTTCATTGCCGCGCTGATTTTGTTGGCGGCGGCGTGCCTACCGCGCCTGCGAGGCTGGCTGGCACTCCGGCCGTCGCATTGGATCTTGCCGTGCGGGCTCTTCGCTGCCCTTTACGTCGGGGCGGTCGCCGTGCCGCCGGCTATCGAGCGGCTCTATGTCGGCCCCAACCAGATCACCCTCGAGCGGCCCTTTGTGCTGAGAAGCATCGCTGGAACGCGAGAGGCCTACAATCTCGACGGGCCGTCGGTCGAAGAAAAGGAATTCGCCGTCTCGGCCGCCCCGCTCACGCGCGCCGATCTGGACAAGAACGGGGCAACATTACAGGACGCCCGCATCTGGGATTGGCGGGCGCTCGAACCGCAACTGCAGCAGATCCAAGGCCTGCGGCCATACTACCGCTTCGCCGGCGTCGATATCGATCGCTACATGATCGATGGCGCCGAACGGCAGGTCATGATCACGGCGCGTGAGCTCGATGTCGACAAGCTCCCCGATCCGGCCAAGGTCTGGGTCAATCTCGCGCTCAAATACACGCATGGCTACGGCGTCGTCGCCGTCCCGGTCAATGAGATGGACGGGCGGGGCAATCCGGTTCTGTGGGCGCACGACATTCCGATCAAAGCCGAAGGCGACCTCGCGGTGGCCCATGGCGCGATCTATTACGGCGCGCTCACCCAAGACCGGGTCTATGTCCGCACGACCGAAAAGGAATTCGACTTCCCGCAGGGTCAGGCCAATGCCGAAACGGTTTATGACGGAACAGGCGGGATTGCGCTTTCGAGCTTCTGGCGCAAGCTCGTCGTCGCCAACGAAGGCGACGGCCTGCGTCTCTTCATCTCCGGATACTTTACTCCGGAGAGCCGGGTGCTGCTGCGCCGGAACATCGTCGAGCGGGTCGAAAGGCTGGCACCATTCCTGATCTTCGATCACGATCCCTACATCGTCGCGGACGGCGACCACTACTCCTTTATCATCGACGCCTATACCAGCTCGACGAATTACCCCTACAGCGAATCCTACCAGGGCTCACTGTCGCGCTTTCACGGCCGCAATTACCTGCGCAACTCCGTCAAAGCGGTGGTCGATGCCTATAACGGCGCAGCGACATTCTACGTTTTCGACAACCGCGATCCGATCGTCAAAGCTTACTGGCGCCTATTGCCGGGATTGTTCAAAGACCGCAGCGAGATGCCGGCGAAGCTGCAGCGCCACATTCGTTACCCGGAGGATCTGTTTACGGTGCAAGCCGAAATGTACGGCACCTACCACATGACCAATCCGACGACATTCTATAATCGCGAAGACCGCTGGGAGGTGCCCCACGAACTCTATCGCGACCGGGAAGTCGAAGTCATCCCCTACTACGTCATCGCCCAGCTCCCGGCGGCCAAAAAGCCGGAGTTCTTGCTTATGCTGCCATTGTCGGTAGCGGGCAAGAACCAGATGGCCGGTTGGCTGGCCGGTCTCTCGGACGGCAAAAATTACGGCAAGATGGTGGCATTCCGCTTCCCCAAGGGGACGTTTATCGACGGCCCGGCGCAAGTCGAATCGCGGATCAATTCGGACAGCCGGTTCTCGCGCGATCTGACCTTGTGGGACCAGCACGGCTCACGTGTGATCCGCGGCAATCTCATCGTGCTGCCGCTCAGCGGCAATCAGCTCATCGCGATCGAGCCGGTTTACATCGAAGCCGAGCAGACCCGAATCCCGACCCTTGCCCGTGTAGTGCTCGCGCAGCTATTGCCCGATGACCGCAAGATCGAATGGGCGAGCAGCCTCAAAGATGCGGAGGACCTGCTCATTGGCGCGCCGGCATCGTCAGCTGTATCGTCTGCAGAATTCGAGAACGCGGCCGATCGGCTCGATCGCGTCCGCGCCATCTTTCAGGAGATGCAGCGGCAATACGCCAATGGCAACTTCACTCGCTACGGCGAACTGCTGCAGCAGCTTGAAAAACTCCTGTCATCGCCGTGATCGCCCGGCGGGCCATTTGACCAGCGTAACCGGGACCTGAGAAAGTTTGACGACTCGCGCAGCGACGGAGCCGAGCAACAAATTACCGGCCAAGACCGCGCGTACCCATTACGATCTGATCGGCATGGACCTCGCGCGCGACGCGGTCGATGCTCTCGGGGGAGGGGGCCGATCTCGGCCCGCGTCACGAAATTCGCCGCAGCCTTGCGGCACAGGGCCACCGCCCGCGCAGCGCGGTCCTGGATTGCCGCGCTGCCAGCCGGCGGCCCACCTCGATTGACGAGAATGATCTCGGCGTCGGGCCGTCCGCAACCAGCGACACGGCATGCGCGACGGCGCGGTCGGCGGGGCAGAACCGTCCACCGGCACGACGATCCGAGGCGGTTCGGCCATCGCCTGATACCTTCACCGCGCTAATCGATCGGACGACGGGCAAAGACGGCGAGTTTGACCGTATCCAATGCGAACGCGAACGCTAGCGTCGCGATGAAAACGCGTGGAGTTTACAGCCTATACGCGCGCGTATAGGCTGTACGAAAACGTCCTGTCGTTGGTCATTGCTCACCGGCATCGGATCGCTCCTTCGGTGCCTCAAATCACAGGATAGAGCGGCCCCGGGGTGTCCCGAGATCGTATGATCTTCGACGACTCGGACGCCGGGGATGTTTTCAGCCGCGATGCGGAGCGCTCTGCGTTCCTCGTCCGATCCGACAATATTCCAGAGATGCACCACACCCTCTGAGACGACGATGTTTCCGACGGTCGGGTCTGCCCAATTCTGCTTGCGCAGCTCGGCAATCAGTCGGTCTCGGATCATGCGGTCGCCATTCTCGTCAGCCGATTGACCGCCACCGCTCACCAACACGCGAAGCAAATCGGAGCGGCTGACGATGCCAACGATCTTTTCGTCAGTGACGACTGGAACCCGTTTGATCCGCTTCGTCTCCAGGAGATCGGCAATTTCGCCGAGAGTGGCCAACTCACCAACGCTGACGAGCTCCCGCGTCATGATGTCAGCCACTCGTCGGGCGTGTGACTTGATGTAATCGACAGCCAGTCGGGAGTTCGGCGAAAATCACCCGCTCCATGCACTGCGGTGGCGCTCGGTGCCGGTCTCGGCGCGGCGCAGCAGGTCACCTTCGGTAATGATCCCGACGAGCCGTCCCTCCCGGTCCACGACCGGCACGCCACTGATGCGGTGACTGATCATCAGCTTCGCGGCGTCGACGATAGTTGCGTCCTGCGTCACCGTCACGACGCTCCTGGTCATCACATCGCTTGCCCTCATTCATCCTCCTTTTCGCAGCCCATGCAAAGCTATGTCCATGAGCGCCCAAGGCACTGACGTCGATCAACGGCCTTTCGAGCCGAGCTCATCCGCTGAGCCAACTCGACCGGGCAAGATCTTCCGTACATCCCCGTATCGGTCACCGTTGAGGCTCTGGCAAGCCGGCGCGCAACAGCGCTTCAATCTGCGGGTCGGGCTCGGCGCCGGCTGTCGTCCAACAAGAATAATTCTGTCTTCGAACTCAAATCTAAGCGGTGATCGCGTCGGGTTCGAATTCGGTTCTCCGGCTGCACCGACCGAGCGCAGCGTTCCTGACTTCTATCCCTTCGCGCGCGCGAAGGGATAGAATCGGGCGCCGGATATTGGCGTCGGCGCGTCTCTGCTTGATCTGGATCAAGGCCTGGCGCGCGAATCTGCCTTCCTTTAGCGCGGCCGAGCGGGAGACGTGTCATAATCACCTGCCCCCCGCTCGTTCCGCGGAGTGTGAAGATGGACTCGGATTTGCGAGAGGAGATCCTCTCGATCCTCAAAGCTAGCGGCGAAATGACCGTCGCGACGGTACGCCCGGATGGCTATCCGCAGGCGACCACGGTCAACTATGTGAGCGACGGCCTCGTCATCTATTTCGGGTGCGCGGCCGAATCCCAGAAGGTGTGGAACATAGCGTGCAACGACAAGGTCTCGCTGACGGTTACGCTGCCTCACTTTAGCTGGGAGGACATCCGCGGGCTCTCCGTCGGCGGCAGGGCGGCGCCGGTGACCGATGCGCAGGAGATCAGTCGCGTGAGCGAGCTCATGCTGCGGAAGTTTCCACAAATCCTGCGATACGCGTTAGCCGGTAAGAAAGGCGTCTTTCTAGTCCGGATCACTCCCGAGGTCATCTCGGTCCTCGATTACCGCAAAGAGTTTGGCCACACCGATCTGGTAAAAATCTGACGGGTGACGCCGCCTCGCCAGAGCGCAGTGCCACCCTCGGGGTTACTGCCCTAAGGCCGCCGAGGTGCTGCTCGGCGCACTCCCGCTCTTGGGCTTCGCCGCGGCGGTGATCTTCCTCAGTTACATCGCTAGCTGAACGCCTACGCAAAGGACCAACGTATTTTCGCATCCCTCCTCGGTACGGTAAACCGCCGAGCCGAAAAACACTGACTTCATGCGGTGTCGAGCTGATCGCCTCGACGAGGGAGACCGGCCTGTGGGAGCGCATTTGACGGCGGGCGCGGCCGGGGGATGAGCCAGCGTACGACGACAGCGGGGCAGCTGACCACCCTCTGAGCGATGCTCCCGAGAAGGAGGCACGCCATCCGGCCATGACGGCCATCGTCTACCGCGTCGGGCAAACGGGCGCGCGAAACCTTTTACTCCAATAGGTCTGCCGCAGCAGCTCCGGTATGCCCTCGGCGGGGTAAGCGGCCCGGCGCCAGCGCCGCGAGCACCATCGCGCCAACCCGGACCGCAGTCCGTATCTCCCGTCACGAAGTTTTGAGCTCAATTTTCCGTGCTCTTGCAGGTTCTGCTTTAGGCAGAACCAGATGCAATATTCCGTCCCTGAGGGTTGCCTCGATCTTGTCGCGATCGATAGCCTCCGAGAGCGTGAATACGCGCTCATAATCGCCGTCGGCGTACTCGTTGTAAACCCGTTGGTATCCGGTGTGTTCGTTGGCGCTGCTGCGTCCGCGGATCGTCAAGACCCGCCGTTCGAGGGTGATATCAACCTCGTCGGGGCCGACGCCGGGCATTTCTGCCATCACGACGATAGCGTCGTTGGTTTCGCAGATGTCGGCCGGTGGCAGAAATATCGGCCGAGGCGGCATGCGCTGGGCGCCTTCCGTAGTTGCGGGTGTCCGTTGACTGACAGTTCCGACTGCCTGGGCCATGATCTCACTCCTTCCGCTAGATCTCATGCGCCGCGGATTTCGATCTTTTTCGGGCGGTCCGCTTCCAGCCGCTCCAACTCGACTTCTAATATCCCGTTATCGAAGCGCGCCTGGACCTTGTCAGGATCGACCCGGAAAGGAAGCTGGATGGCGCGCGAGAAAGCGCCGTAAGCCCGCTCGCGACGTTGCCAGTTGACGTTTTCTTGCTGGATCTTCGGTTCGCGCTTGCCGCCGAGCGTCAGGACGTCCTCCTGCAGGTTGAGATTGACGTCATCGGCGGTTACACCTGCAAGCTCTGCAGTGACCACAACGCTGTTTTCGCCCAGCCAGATGTTGATCGACGGAAATTCGCGCGCGGTCGCAGTCGTGAACCCGCCGAACACCCGGTTCATCTCGCTCTGCATTCGCCGGAGTTCGGTAAAGGGGTCGAAACTCAATCGAGGAAATTCTGAAAGCGCCATGACAGCACCTCTCCGAATGTGGACCCTGATTGTGCGCGCCGATCGCGACTAGCGCGGCACGCAAGGAAGCTTCGGTACCTGGCCGCGCCGATCGGAACTTTTCACAGGTCGGATTAAGATCCGTTAAGACCAGCCCGCATTGACTTGGATCAAATGCTTCGGTTTCGGGCGCGAATATCTCTGACCCTTGCGAAGGCGGGCATGATAGAGCGCTCAGGAACCCCATCTCGTGTGAAGGCACCGGGCCTCTACCTTGGCGCGACTCTTACGGCATGGCTGGCAGAGGTGGCGCTGGTCCCCTTGGTCGGAATTTGGCGAGGATCTGGCGCTACAGCTGCACCCGCAGCGACGAGATAATAGGCCCAATCTGACAATCCATCCAGATCCGAACGGGGTCTCGCGCCTGAAACCGTCGGGGCGCACCGGCGAGCCAGGGCGTTTCTGTACCCTCGCGCGCGAGGGTACAGAAAACCGGGCTGGGGACGCGGCGGCTCAGACCATCGGCCGCGCCTACGGCGCGGAATTGACGCCGCTGTCCTCTCAGCTCTGGTCATGCCGATGTCGTCCTCCCGCGTCTCGGAGTAAGGTTGCTGCATGACGGATGCTGACGCGCTGCGATCTGCCTTCGTCGGGAAGGCGGACCTTTCAGGCGCCGTTTCCACGTCGTCGATCAGATACTCTGAGGTGGCACGATGCCGGTCAGCTTTTCAGACCTACAGTGCGCGTTCGAATTTGTGAGCAGCGGCGGCACGGGCGAGAATGAAGCTTATCTCGACCGGCAGTCGGGCAAGATCTATTGGCATTCCGAGTTCGGCGACAACGATGAGGAATTGCCCGACGATATCGACGACGAGAAATACACAGCAATCCCGGACAAGAGAGAGCTCGATCTCGGCAAGCCTCTGGTCTTGGATTTCGCTCGCGGTTTCCTACCCGAGGACTACGACGAAGTTCGCCGCATCTTCAGCCGGAGCGGCGCTTACCGCCGATATAAGGATTTGCTGGTGCGGCGGGGCGCCCTCGAACGGTGGTACGATTTTTCGAACAAGGCCGAGGAAGTGGCTTTGCGGGAGTGGTGCGCGCAGAACGGGGTCGACCTCAGCGGGACCTGATGTCACGTTGTTGCTATCTACCGGTGGCCTTGCCGAAAGTGCGGGGTAGGCCGGAATCCGTCCAACTCATTGCTTAGTCGTGCACTAATCCGTCTCAGAAAGGCGGTCTTGCGGAACATGATGAGAATTGCGGCACGAAAAGTTCGAACCCACTCTCCTCCAGCGGAGAGTCCGCGAACTTTCGGTCCCTGAGCGGCGGAATTACGCCTCTTGCGGACCGGAACCCAGGAACCGGGCCCGGCCTTTTATGCCGTTGATCCCTAGGGGGCAGCGGCTCATACGCCGCCGAAACGACCCATAAATTTGGCCATGTCGACACCGGCCGGGGATGATGTTGTAGGATGGGGTTGTCCTACCTGAGGTAGAGCAGATTAGGGCAGACTGCCCTACCTCGCCGGCGAACGCGCCGGCATGTGCTTCGATCTCAAGAACGGCGGCAGCCTCGACAAAGGGCAGCTGCTGCTACGGCAGGGGTATGACGAGGCCGCCGAGGAACTGTCTCGCAAAGCCCTATGCATCGCCCAAGAGCAGGAGGCCAAGCTTTGGGAATTGCGCGCCGTCGTAAGCCTTGCGCGGCTCCAGCCCGATCAGGGCCGCACCGCCAAGCCCGCGACCTGCTCGCGACGGTCTACGGCCGGTTCACCGAAGGGTTCTTCACGCCTGACCTCAAAGAGGCGAAGGCACTGCTCGACAAACTGGATTAAGGACAGCTCGAGCAGAGTGAAGCATCGACATCCCCAAATCGGCGCTGCGGCAATCTCGATCGTCCCCGGACCGCATGCTCCAGCCTTGCGCGCGCGAGGCGGGATTTTTGGCGCGCAGGACGGTCGCGCTCGATAGATTTTCTAAATCAGCTAATTAAGGCATGAGACGTCATGTCGACACGACGTCTGACCGTGAGAACGTTCGGGAAGGGCTCGGGAAGGGCTCGGGCACCTTAAGGCCGTGACGGGCGATCTGGGCGGGCGCAGGCTGAGCTCGGCTCGGAGGAATGCACGCGCCGCCGACGTAGCTCCCACATTGACGCCCTATTGACGGTGCCAATCACGGCTTCATGTTGGGTCGGCGTCGTCGATAAGGCGGACGCCACGATGAGCGAGACCTGCCAATAGCTGCGCAGCACGCCCACGAGCGCGACCAGCGAGAACGAAAACGCGGCGGAAATCGGCGGAAATCGAATTTCTCACAATCAATCCGGTTTTAAGCCCTAGGCGGGCGCGACCATACATCTTGCTGCTGGTAGTGCGGTCACCCCGCCACAGGGCCTCGCCTATTGTGCGGCGGCGCGCATCGGCACGTGCGCCTTGAGGAAACGGCGCACCCGATCGATCGTGCGTTGCCTCAGCTCCTCCGGCTCCCTATACGCCGTGCAGCCCGATTTCCTGTAAAGCGTGTCGCGTGACTTCATCAGGAACTGCCGCACGCCGATGCTGGTGCTGCCGGATGACGCACCGGGACATCCGCTGCAGACCTCGATCCTTCCACGGAAAAACCGTGATCTCTGCGTTCGACGCCAGCGAGGCGACATCGAATTTTTGAAGCGGCGGCCCGACGTGTCGGCGGGCACGATCGAGAAATACCTTCGTTCTCGCTGGTCGCGCTCGTGGGCGTGCCGCGCAGCTATTGGCAGGTCTCGCTCATAGTGGCGTCCGCCTTATCGACGACGCCGACCCAACATGAAGCCGTGATTGGCACCGTCGCTCCGGGGCAGCCGTTTCGCATCGCCGCTCACGTTGAGCCGTGTCCATTGGGTGCGGCCCGAGCTCGTCGCCGAAGTCAAGTATCTCGCTAGCGGATCTACGAGGCGATGGAGAAGATCAAGGCGGCGGCGCGCAAGAGCGGCATGTTCATCGTCGTCGACAGCGAGACCTATTTTGCGCTTTATCGTCAACGGCCGGTTTGGGCCGAACCAAGGCATCGCCGGCGTGATTTTGGACCGGCGATAATCTCCTGCGGCAGGTCGTCTATGAAGGCCTGCGCGAAGATAAGCCTGCGGCCGAGGTGCGCCGCGAGCTGCCGCACTCAAAACCCGGTGCGGCAAGCAGCGCAGCCGCTCACTCGCGACGACCACGCGGCTGACTTTGCAGCCCCTCTTCGACGCGAGCGCCCACTCGGATACCTCGGCGACATCGCCAACCGCGAGCAGACGGCCATTCATTGTTCGCCGAACGGAGCGACACGCTAGATTTTCCCATTAAAGTTCGGTCCAGAGGTTGACAGACCAGACTGTCGCCCCGCTGGTGGCACGGCACCAGATCGGTCCTGACGGCCGCGCCAGCAGTGCCGCTGCTGGCGTGTAGGTGGCGTGTCAAAGCCTACACAGGGAATGGTGAGACGCCGAGGACCGGTCCGTGTCCACCCAGCATCAGCACATAAGCGAGGAGCGCCACGGCCCAGCGCCAGACCCCGATCTCACGAGGGATGAATCGATTCCGCCCGGCAGTGATGGCTGCGAACGGAACAATCGAGGTCTGCGCTGCAAATGGCTCCCAGGCGCCGCCCAATAGCCGTCGACGTTTTGCATCGATCGATACGGTACCAGCGAGAGCCACGACAGCCCAGGTCGCAAAAAAGACCAGGGACGCCACATCGCCGTTGCCAATCAGATGCGTCAACGCCCACAGGCCGACCCCGGTCAGGAATGGGTGACGCGTAACCCGGACGATCCCCTGCGGTGGCTGCCCGACCCGCCCTTCCTGCGCGACCGAGGTCGGATTCGGCGTCGTCAAACCAATGACGACCAGTAGCGAGGCTGGGAGCATCAGGATGATCGCAACCGGCTTCCACCGTTCGAGCATTCCCCAGGTGACAAGGTAGGGGGCCCGATTGTAAGCCGCCACGAGCCAGCCAAGTCCGACTACAGAAGCTACCGCGAAGGCGGCCCTATAGCCGTTTTCTCCCAAGCTCCCAAGCTCCCGATCGCACGATCGCGCATCGCAGTGCCGGCGATGCCAAGATGAATACCGGCGAAGAAGAGCGCAGCCAGGACCAATGAAAGCACGGCATTCTCCAGATTGCGATAGCCAATGTTTAGCTGCTGTTAATGGGAGGGTTGGTCCGTCTCAGAGGCGAGAGGCATATTACTCACTCCGCCGGCAATCTGCATCCGGGTGTCAGAAACCGGGCTGAACGCAATTTGACCGGAGGTCGGGCTGCGGGTTGCCGCTGCTCGGCTCGGGGCGGCGATAAAGACATCGACCTGCTGACCGACAAAAGCCGGAAACGCGCTCGGCGCGAATTCGTAGATCGCCTGCAGCACTCTCGTATCCACTCGCTCGGTCGTGTCTCCCGTCAATGACCGTTTCGCCAGAACATAGGGCTCGAAGCGGACAAAGGTGAGCGCCGCCGAGATCTCGGGATTGCCGCGCAGGCGGGCAAGCGCGGCGTGGCCGGGACGGATCCGCCAGGTCTCGGTCTCGTCGATGTCCACCCGCACATGCAGCGATTCGACTGACCCCATCGTCATCAGCGGATCGGACAGCACACCTGTCTGCGCATATTCGCCGAGCCGCACATTGACCTTGAGGATGGCGCCGTCGATCGGCGCCTTGACCACGGTCTTATCGAGATCGACCCTCGCCTGGTCGAGTGTCGCTTTCGCCTGGCCGAGCCTTGCCCCTGCTTCTTTGCGCTGGGCCGACAGGACCTCAATCTGCTGCTGCGCGCTGGCGAGAGCGGCCGTTGCGGCGGCAACGCTCGCGTCGGCTTTCTGGGCATCGGCGGCAGCGGTTTCGAGGCGCTGGCGCGGCGCCCAAGCATCGCGGGCGAGCTCGGCGTAGCGCGTGTGATCGAGTGCGGCGCGGACGCGCTCGGCTTTGGCGCTGTCGAGCGCAGCGCGGGCCTGATCGATCGCGTCGCGTTGCAAGATCAAACTCTGGGCGATGGCGGCGATCGATGCCTCCGCTGCGGCAACTGCCGCCTTGCCCTGGGCAACGGCGGCGCGGTAGTCGCGGTCGTCGATCGCGAAGAGCGGCTGACCCGCCTTGACTCTGTCGCCGGCCATGACGTCGATCCGGGAGACAACGCCGCCGTGCTCGATCGCCAGGGCGATCACCTCGCTTGCGGGTTCGACGATGCCGGTGCCTGCGACGTTGTCGTCGTACGGGTTTGTCGGGGCAGCGATCGGCGGCGCCGCCGCGACACGGGGGTCGTGTTTGGCGGCGATGGACCAGCCGGCAAAGCTGACCATCGCAATAGCGAGAAGCGGGATGCCGTGCCGGGTCGGCGAGAACACGCGTATCATCTCAAGCGGCCTCCGAAAGATGAGCAAAA
>Ga0310912_10000940_pt1 | contig 15458 bp, 11 predicted proteins | sample GREbulkMGOX080_FD_203443 | JGI IMG/M metagenome (GOLD analysis project Ga0310912, IMG submission 203443) | Lab enrichment of tropical soil microbial communities from Luquillo Experimental Forest, Puerto Rico - GRE.bulkMG.OX080 | ecosystem: Environmental > Terrestrial > Soil > Tropical forest >...
GTCTGCGCTTTCCGGTGGCTGGCGCAAAAGACTTGCGGTTGTCGAGGCCCTCGTTCGCAAACCGGACATTCTTCTCCTCGACGAGCCGACCAACCACCTTGACCTGGCCGGAATTGAGTGGCTCGAATCCGTCTTGCAGAACGCGCCGTTCGCCTGCGTTGTGGTGAGCCACGACCGCTATTTTCTGGAAGATGTCGCTAACGAAGTGGTAGAAATCAGCCCTGCTTACGAAAACGGATCGCTGCGCGTCGCCGGAAACTACAGCGCTTTCCTTGAGGCTAAGGAAGAATACCTCCACGCGCAGAAAAACCGTCAGGAGGCACTCGAAAATCGTGTGCGCACCGAGATTGAGTGGTTGCGTCGCGGCCCCAAAGCACGGACTACCAAGTCCAAAGCGCGCATCGACAAAGCGCAGGAACTTATCGGCGAACTTGCTGAAATAAACGCCCGTACACGCACCGCCAGCGCCTCTATCGACTTCTCCTCCTCCGATCGCAAAACCAAACAATTGCTTACCCTCGATGACGTAGGGTATTCCATCGAGGGTCGACTGCTGTTCGATCATCTTCACTTCATCATCACTTCCGGCGTGCGCGTCGGCCTCGTTGGCCCAAGTGGCAGCGGCAAAACCACGTTCCTACGTCTTCTGAACGGCGAGATCAAGCCGACCGAAGGAAGGATGCGTCAGGCGGAATCGCTCCGTGTTATCTATTTTGATCAGAATCGCGCGCTCGATCCCGGTCTAAGCCTGAGGCGCGCACTTGCCCCGGAGTCCGATTCCGTCATTTACCGCGATCAATTCATTCACGTCACCGGATGGGCTGCGCGGTTCCTCTTCACCGGTGAACAACTCAATCAGCAGGTTGGCCGGCTTTCGGGCGGCGAGCGTGCCCGCGTCTTGATCGCGCAACTGATGTTGCAACCCGCCGACGTGCTGCTGCTCGACGAGCCGACCAACGACCTCGATATCCCGACGCTCGAAATTCTCGAAGAAAGCCTGCTCGAATACAAAGGCGCGCTTGTATTGGTCACGCATGACCGCTACATGCTCGACCGTGTTTCGACAGTCGTGCTTGGCCTCGACGGCCTCGGCCACTGCGAGCGGTTTGCCGACTATTCACAGTGGGATTCCTGGCAGCGTGTGCAAGTCGCCACCGCGAAAGCCAATGCAACCGCCAATTTCAAACGCGCGAGCCAGCCTACGCAGCCGCCTTCCATTGCACCGACGAAAAAGAAACTTACTTACAAGGAGGCGCGCGAACTGGAGACCATTGAGGAACGCATCGCCAACGCGGAAAGAAACCTACAAGCCAAGCATGATTCACTGCTCGACCCAGGGTTTGTGAGCGACGGCAGCCGCCTCCGCAATTTGACGCTTGAGATGGAAGCGGCTCAGAAGGCGATCGACAGTCTTTACGCCCGCTGGGCCGAACTCGAAAAAAAACTCAGTTGAGGGACTCGCCTACTCGCCACGCGGACCTCAAACTTTACATGGTTTCGGCGCCGACGGCATCCCGCTGCACCGGGTGGCCCTTCTTCGAGGGTTCCAGTACTAGAGCAGACGAGAACTGCGATTCGTAGACCAGCTTGCATTCATGCTTGAGCCGTCACGGCCTGGTTTCCCCCAAACGTCACAAACGTACAGCCACGGGTTGTCACACGCCGGCTGATTTTCTTCTTGTCTTCGATGTGTATAAAAGGAGTAAACAAGGGTAAGTTTAAACGATTCAAATAACTTTGTCGTCCGGCGCTTTGCAGAGCGGGTCTGTCTGTTTTGTTTACGAATCGGTTAAGCCTCATCCTCCGAAACGTAAAGTCGTGACCCGCTCTGGCAAGACGAGCAGTGGTCCTACAACCGGCGGAGCCAGCCCTCGTGAATGTAACCAGACCAAAATCAGCGTCTTAGGGCGATATTTCGGGCCCTCGGTTTCACATTTCTTTGCTCCCGAGGCGCTTTCCTGCAAAAACTGTAACTTTTGACAGTTCCCAAAACACCAGAATTCCCTCATCTTGCTTCGTGCGTGGTGGAGTCTTAGCGGTTATTGTGTAGACTTCTACCGCTCTTTGAGGCGTAGCTTTCGTGCCCACTGTCGAGCAACCCGCGCAGTTCGCTGACTCGTTTCGTTTGATAAACGGGGCGGAGTGCTTCTAGAAATTCTTGGGCGGAGAATTTCTAGGCTGTGTTGGGTTGCTCGACAGTGGGCACGTTCCCACCGCAAGCCGATATTTTTAGGTATTAATTTTTGTAAAAAATGTAAACCCCTTAGGGCTTGCTTCCTCTCCGACCGTTTCTCCTGTATTCTAAATCGGCAACAAGGTCTCTCCCACCCGATCTTGCCCGGAGGCCAGAGTGGCCAAAGCACGGATCTTGCTCGCCGACGATCACACGCTCGTTGCCGAGGCTTTCAAGCGATTGCTCGAACCCGAATTTGAGGTCGTCGGTACCGTGGGCGACGGCCGCGCGCTTCTGCGCGAGGCGCCAGAGCTTAAGCCCGACGTCGTCCTTGTGGACTTGAATATGCCGCTTCTTAACGGACTCGACGCGAGCGAGCAACTGAAACATTTGTTGCCGCGTACAAAGATCATCGTCCTGACGATGAATGAAGACGCAGAAATTGCCCATGAGACCCTGCACCGGTGGGCTTCGGGATACTTACTGAAAAAATCCGCGGGTTCCGAGCTCCTGAAGGCCGTGCGCGAAGTTTTGAATGGAACGAAGTACGTAACGCCAGCGCTCGAAAACCAGCTGGCCGAACTAATTTCTGGCGACTCTCGCTCGGATACGGCACGAGCGCTCACGCCGCGACAACGCGAGGTACTGCAACTTTTGGCCGAAGGCCACACCATGAAGGAGGCCGCGGCCATTTTGAATGTCGCTACGCGCACGGTTGCCTTTCACAAATACCGGATCATGCAGGAGTTTGGATTGGAGACCAACTCCGATCTTCTGCGCTTGGCCATCAGGCAGCGGCTCGTGAATCAGGCCTGAGCCTGTCGCAGGTCTAACCGATCGCGACGGAGCATCGCTCCCCTTTCGTGAACTACCAGATCGACCCTTCCTACGATGAGATGTTTGATTCACCGAGCGTTCCGCGCGAGCACTATCAGGCGCTCTACCGAACACTTCAATTGGCTGCCAAATAACAGCGCCGCAGCCAGCACGCCGCCGATCCTGCTTTTTTCCGCGCAAGCGCGCCAACAGCAGCAATATTCCCGACTGCCTGTATCAAGGCGGCGGGGGTCCCGCCTACCGAACCAGCCTACTTCGACAGGGTTTGCTGCGCGCTGGTGCCACGCCAGAACTGCTGTCCGGTCTCGGGCAACGTGTAGACCGGATCGTAGTATTCGTAGCGGCGGGTCAGCGCTTCAGGATCCTCGGCTTCAATGCCAGTGCGGTAATTCTTGGTCCAATAGGAAATGCCGAGCTGGCGGTCGTACTCCTTCACTTGATGGACCCAACGCTTGCCAACGAAGGGCACGTCGCAGACCATGCGTGGCGTGGCGAAACCGGGCAAATAGCCCATGATGTCGTGCTGCAACTGCTGCACTTCGTGAATCGCGAGGCGCCAGTGCTCGGCGTTGGGGATCATGTCGCACTGATAGAAGTAGTACGGCATGATCTTGCCGTGGTCGAGCAACATGAAGCAAAGATCGAGGATCTCTTTGGCGTCGCCGTTCACGCCGCGCAACAGAACACCCTGGTTGCGAACGTCGCGATAGCCCATGTCTAGCAATGACTCCACCGCTTTGCGAACGAGTGGCGTCACCTGGCGAGCATTGTTCACGTGCGTATGTACAGCGATGTCGACGCCGCGCTCGCGCGCTTTTTTGGCAAGGCGGCTGAGTCCGGCCTGCACGTCGTCCTGCAGAAAATGCTGGGGGATGGCGATGAGTCCCTTCGTCGCGAGGCGGATATCCTTAATATTAGGAATGTCCATAAGCTTGGAGCAGAAATCCTCGAGGGCACCGATGGGGGTGTTGGCGATGTCGCCGCCACTGACGACGACGTCGCGGACTGAAGGCGTCATGCGGAGGTAATCGAGCATCTGCTGATAGCGGTCCTTTTGCGGGACTTGGAACTTGAGCTTGACCACCTGTGGAACGTCGTTACCGACGAGATCCATACGGGTGCAGTGACCGCAATACTGGGGACACGTGGAGAGAAGTTCAGCGAGAACCTTCGTCGGGTAGCGATGCGTGAGTCCTTCGACCGCCCACATGTCCGCTTCATGCAGGGAGTCACGGCTCGCTTTCGGGTGGCTCGGCCACTCGGGGTGACGATCGTCAAAAGCCGGCAGCATGTAGCGGCGCACGGGATCGTTCCAGAGATCCCTCTCGTCCATGGTATTGAGCATGTGGGGCGGGATGAGAATGGACATGGTGGCTCGTTCGCGAATGTCGCGTTCGACGCTGGCCAAGAGCGCCTCGGCAATCAAGTCGCCGAAGGCATCCTTCAGCTCCTTCAGGTTTTTGACGGTGTGACGGCGCTGCCAAAGTGCCGTTTCCCACTCTTCCTTGGTGACATTTTTGTAGCCCGGCAAACGGCGCCAATCCGGTTCGACAAACTCGCGCTTCAGCGGGTAGTGGAAGGGTTGCTCACCGGCGTGCACTCGTCCAGCGGGTGTCCAGGTCGGCCTAGGGGTCTTGGTTGCGGGCGTAACCGCGTTGCTTCCGGGCGCAAAGGTTTTCGATTCACTCATGAGCGAGATCCTGTTTAGGGAAACAATTTCCGTACAACGGTGTGTGTACAACTAAGGATAGCCGAGAGTGAAGGGTTGTGCCACCCCCTGCAAAGAGTCGGGACGAAGAAGCGGAGGTGCCGAGGAGATTTGGGTGCGTTCCCAGGTGGGAATGGGGGGAGCGGGGCACCCCGGTGATTTGGAATCCGTTACTGCGGCTCAAGTCGAATTCCGGAGGCGTTTCAAGGTGACACGAACGTCTCATTTTTGACTGAGACTCTGATTCGTAACGGCCCGGGCAAGTGCCGGTGGTTGCGGGCCTGGAGGGTAATCGAAGGCGGGATGAGAAGTTAGCAGCGCGCTGCGGTGCCCGGGTGCGTACGGGTGAGGGCGTGGGCAAATGGCTGTCGAATTGCACAGTAGGTTGACGGAGCTCTAGCGCTTTCAAGGGTCGAGGTACGTGTTGACGACGGCTCTTTCGACACCGGGTTAGAGCGCGGCCCAGGCTTGTGTCGTCAGGGTTGGTGCCGGCTCACGAACAGAACTGAACTAATGACCAACGCACTGCATATCATTCGTTTGGACTATGTCTCTTGCGTTTTGACCATTCTCGGCACAATCCTTCTTGGCAAGAAATTGTGGCAGGGTTGGGTGGTTGCCGCGGTCAACAGCGCCGTCGTCTGCGTTATCGGTGTCCGGACGGCTCAATTCGGTTTTGTGCCCGCCAATCTCGTCTGTATCGCTCTGTATGCGAGCAATCTGCTCCACTGGCGCTTCAAGTCAGGATCTTCCCGATCGCGGGTGGCCAAAGAAGCGCAGTGAGAGCGGCAACGCATTCGGGTGCCGTAGGATTGGTTCTTGCGGTCAGAAAGCGGCCATAGCGGCCGCTTCGGTGGTGCATGTTTCGAATATTGGGAGGAGGCGCGCGATTTCTAACGCCCGCTTCAAGTTCGGACCGAGATTCGAAAGGACGAGCCGCCCTCCTTTCGCTGCTGTCTTTCGGTGCATTTCGATGAGAGCGCCGAGACCCGCACTATCCACGTAATGCACGTGCTCAAGATTGACGACGATTTTTGTCGCGCTGACTGAGAGAAGCTTCTCAACGGTCGTACGAAGGCCGTTGCTCTCTTCTCCGAGCACGAGACGGCCTGTGAGCGCGAGAACGTAGATTCCATTGATTTCGCGTTGCGTTATTTCCAAAGCCACCGGTTGTCCCCCTGCGCGGTCATACACGGATTGACGCGTACCTCCATAATATCGCCCTGACTTCCGATACCAAAGTGCTCAACACTTTTCGCGAGCTGAGCGGTCGTCGAGCAGTGAAGTGAACCATGGGAAAGTTGCATCCGATGAGCGTCCCGTATAGGCTTTGCCCCGACCCGATTCGAGTAGGGGATACAAAGGCTCAATGTTGAGGGAGCACCCTGTGGATTACGGGCGTCGATTATCGGCTGATTTTCTCATGAGCGGTTAATGTCGAATGGAGGCAAGGGGACAGCCGGACCAAAGGCGTGCGACACCGGCCGCAAGCTGGTGTAGACTCGGCGCGATTCCAATAAGGGTGAGTGCATGTTCAATCCATTGGACCACCCCTTTCTGATTCTGGGGTTGTCGTTGTTGATCTTTTGGGGATCCGCGTCGATTGGCGGCTGGTTCCGCAAACGAACCCGCCAGCTAGCGGACGACGCCCATGAAGATTTCGCATTTGTCCTGGGGGCCACCCTAACCTTGTTGGGTCTGATTATCGGCTTCACTTTTTCCATGGCGGTGAGCAGGTACGATCAACGCAAGAACTACGAGGAACAGGAAGCGAATGCCATTGGGACCGAGTACGTCCGGGCGGACCTTTTGCCTGCCGCGGATGCCGCGAGAGTGCGGGGGTTGCTGAAGAGCTATCTCGATCAGCGGATCGTCGACTACAAACTGCGAGACAAGCACCGACTGCAACAGACAGATGCCAAAATCGCGCGGCTGCAAAACGAGATGTGGTCCGCAGTGGTTGGACCCGCTACGGCTCAGCCGACTCAGATAGCCGCGCTTGTGGTTTCCGGGATGAACGATGTATTGAACTCACAGGGTTATACGCAGGCCGCCTGGTGGAACCGCATCCCGGCGGCGGCATGGGCCTTGCTGGTGATTATCTCGATCTTCTGCAACTTGTTGATCGGTTACGGTGCACACGGCCGAAGCGCGTTCCTATTCCTGATCCTGCCTATTGCGCTTGCGATATCGCTGTTTCTAATCGCAGACATCGACAGCCCCCGCGGCGGGGTCATTCGCGTGCGGCCGCAAAATCTAGAAAGCCTTGTCGAAAGTTTGCGCTCGCCGTAGGGGATGTGCCAAGCCGAAGCGGGCTCGTGCGGGAGAGTCTTGAATTGACAATCAAGCGGTGGGAACAGAGACTGTGCGGCATGCGATTCGCTATCTTTTGTTTTCTGGCATGCAGTTGTTTGTCCGTCGCCACTCGGGCGCAAGCTCCGGTTTTCGAGATTACACCGGTGGACAGCTGGATCAAATTCCACGTGAAATCCTCGACGACGATCGCCGGCAAGTTCGACAAATGGGACGCCACGCTAACCTTTGCGTCTCCCGACGAAACCACGGGGGTTTTGGAAATCAAAATCCAGGCAGCCAGCGTAGATACAGGGAGTGGGATAAAAAATAGCAAGCTGAAAGGCAAAGACTTTTTCGACGTCGAAAAGAATCCGTTGATCACCTTCAAATCAACGAAGTTTGTGCATACAGGCCACAACACATATGAGGTGGATGGCGACTTCACGATACGCGGCGTATCAAACCCCGAGAAGCTGAAACTAACCGTCTCCGGGAAGGGGGATTCCGGCGAAATTAAAGGAGTAATGGTCTTCAACCGCAAGGACTACGGGATGGATAAAGGCATTCCGTTTATCAAGATCGCCGACCATGTCGACGTGAGCTTTCACCTAATCGGGAAGCGAGTCAGCGGGCCTCCACTAGCGTCGCAGTAGAAAAATGGCTCGTTTCCGATTCTTCGGCTGATGGCAATGTTCTTCTCTCGATTCCAGCAGGCAAGAGGCGGTTAGCGCGCTAGAAAGCTGACAAGGGTGCCGCTCTTGTACAAACCCGGCAAAAACCGTAAGCTCCTTCTGCATCCGGGTCAATCCGCCGATTCGCTTTGCAAAAACAAAGGAGAAACGTTCGTGAAAAAAACATTTGCGGTTCTGTCCCTGGTCGGTGCTTTGCTGATGTGCAGCTCGAAAGCGGTGGCCCAGTCGGGAAACGCGAATCAAACGCAATCCGCCGCCCCGGCGCAATCAGGAATCGACCGAGATATTCAGATGCTGCGACAAGACCTCCGTTCGAAAAAAAAACAGACCATCGCAGCGAACCTGCAGCTCACGGAAGCTCAGTCAACAAACTTCTGGCCCGTGTACGACCAGTACGTTGCGGAGCTGACGAAGATTAATGACGAAAAATATGCGGTAATCAAGGAATACGCGGACGCCTGGGGGAACATGAAGGACGACCAGGCTTTGAGCCTAACCAACCGGGCGCTGGCGGTTGAAGAGCAAGTGGCGCAATTGCGGATCAAGTATGTACCGATTTTCAGCAAGGTCGTGCCCGGCTCGACCGTGGCGACGTTCTTCCAAATCGAGCGCCGCGTGCAGGCTCTGGTTGATCTGCAGTTGTCGGCGCAACTGCCGCTGGTGCAGGCGCAGTAGGTCGATTTTTTGCTCAACCCCTAATCAAATAGTTGCTAGGATCTGCCCCTGTTTGGGAAGCTTTCCCTTCCTACTCTGCGCCCAGCTGATTCGCTCGCGGAGGGGTGTGGGTGTGCCTCGGCCGGACTTGCTCGCTGAAAGTACCCGGTTCGCCGGCGAGGCGGCATTGAACAGGACCAATCATGAATCTCAGAATGATCGTTTTGTTCGCAGCTGTGCTGGCGGTTTCGCCTCTAGCAGGCCGTGAAAAATCGGATGTGATCGTGATGAGGAACGGCGATAAGATCACGTGCGAGGTCAAGAGCCTGCGTTCGAACACGCTTTATATCAGCGTCGACTACATCCTGAATACCCTTTCGGTGGATTGGACCAAGGTCGATCACATCGAAAGCAAACAGCTGTTCCTGATCAGGACGCAAGATGGAACGGTGTACACGGGAGCACTCTCCACACCAGCAACTCAGGCCGGACGGCCATTGCAAATTGAGGTTGTGGAACCGGGCGAGAGAAGGGTTACGCTGCAGCGGACGAAGATCGTCAGCGCGGATGAAACCTCTGAGAGCTTCTGGCAACGCTGGAACGGTCAACTCGGAGCAGGCTTTACGTACACAAAAGGCAATGAGTCGTCACAATACAATCTTAATTCCAGCGTCGGCTATGTGGAGAAGCGTTGGTCGGCTGGGGCAGGTTACACCTCAAACCTGAGCTCCAGCAGTGGTGCGAATACTTCGACGAGGAACCAGCTTGCGCTCCAGGCACAGCGACTCTTGCGCTGGAACAATTGGTACTATACCGGTATTGCCAGCTTTCTGCAGAGCTCGGTGCAAGGGATTCAACTTCAGGACACGTTTGGCGGCGCGATTGGGCGAAACATCGTGAACCGGGGCAGCATGTATTTCACAGTTTACGGCGGGTTCGCGTGGCAGCAGATCAATTACCAGCAAGCAAAAATTCCCGCGACCACGCAGGACGTGACCACCGGCCTGGTGGGAACGCAGCTAAAGCTATTCCGGTTCAATCGGACGAACTTGAGCGTCAGCGCGAATTTGCTGCCGGCGATTTCCGATCCGGGACGAGTCCAGTTTTTTCTAAACACGTCCTACTACGTGAAGCTTTGGGGCCAGCTGAATTGGAATTGCACATTCTATGGAAACTGGGACAATCGCCCGCCGCCGGGCTTCGCGAGCAGCGACTATGGAGCCAGCTCGGGTCTGAGCATCAGTTTTGGCACGCCGGTCCATCAGTAGAATAGATCCGCAGTCGTTTGCGGCCGAAATCGCGAGATTGGTCGTATCGTCGGTTCCACGTTTTCCACCGGATTGCCACCCAGTCCCCCTATTTCGCCAACTGCGAAGTGGGCTGATCGACGAATTGCGCTGCCACCGAACCTAAAGGCGCCACGGAGCGAACCAGGGAGGCACGTGATGTCGCAGGTTGAAACCGACAAAGAACAAACCAAGGTGTGGGACAACGGAGGGAATCTGGACATCCTGCTGCCGACGATCGGCAGCGCGGGCGACGTGCATCCGGTGATTGAACTCGGAAGCGCACTAAAGAAACGAGGTCACCAAGCCACAGTTATCACCAATCAGTTTTTCGAGCAGCAGGTACGCGATGCCGGCCTGAATTTTGCGGCACTAGGCACAGTGCAAGAAGCGGAAGCGATCATCGCGGATCCGCGGCTGTGGCATCCGACAAAGTCATTTGACTGCATTGCGGAGCGAGCGATTCTTCCGAACATTGCGCCTCTCTACAACATTATCCGCGAGCGACAGGCCGCGAATACCGTGGTAGCGGCATCCGGGCTGAGCTTTGGCGCCCGAATCGCGCAAGAGAAACTTGGCGTGCCGCTCGCCTCGGTACACCTGCAGCCGGCGATGATTCGCAGCCTGGTAGATGGAGGACGTCAGGGACGCATTCCGATGGATGCGAATGTGCCACGGTTCCTGAAGCAAGCCTTGTTCTGGCTCGTGGACCGGCTGTGGGTCGATAGGATTTTGGCAGCTCCCATCAATTCCTTTCGACGCAGTCTCGGCCTGCCTCCAGTCAATCGCATCCTGGGAGACTACGTTCACTCGCCGCAGTCCACGATTGGGCTGTTCGCCGAGTGGTTCGCGCCGGTGCAGCCCGATTGGCCACCGAATACGCACATCGTAGGCTTCGTGCTGCACGACGACAGCGAGCGGCAGACGGTACGCCCTGAAGTGGAGGAGTTCCTGGCAAGCGGGTCACCACCTTTGCTGTTCACTCCCGGATCAGCCGCAGCGACGCTGAAGAACTTTTTCCGAGAGTCCGTGGAGGCATGCCGGATTGGCGGTTATCGAGCAATGCTGGTCACGAACTTTCCTGAGCAGTTGCCCGGCAATCTGCCGACGGGCGTACGGGCTTTTTCCTATGTGCCGTTCAGCCAAATACTGCCGCGCTGTCTGGCGCTCGTATATCCCGGTGGAATTGGGACGATGGCACAAGCCATCAAAGGAGGTATTCCCCATCTCGTCGTGCCGCATGGGCATGATCAGCCGGACAACGCTTTTCGGGTCAAGCGGCTGGGGCTCGGAAATAGCATTTATCCGGAGAGGTACAAAGCTGCGCGGGTGGCAACAGCGCTAAAGGAGTTGCTGGAATCCTCGCAGATACGGGCGCGGTGTGCGGAGTATAAAGGACGGATTGACTCGGCCATCGCTCTTAAACGGGCTTGTGACCTGCTCGAGGAACTCGGGAGGAATACGCAGAGGAGACCACGCATTGCGACCGCTTAAGGAGGTAAAGTCATGTGGGTCGGACAAAGTGATTTGGCGCGGCGTTAGAAGTCACGCCACGGCTTCCACAGCGGGACGCTGGTGTAATGAACGTTGCTGGGCCTGCCGCACAGTTCCCTCAGGGCATCGAGAGCACGCTTCCACCACGTGAGCTTCCGACCGCCAGCTTTCATGCCGGGAGCGTATCGCCACGAACTACGGGCGTCAACCGGGAACAAGGCATGCCGTCACGACCTCGGAAGCCGCTTCGTTTTGGGTTAATTCTCGCGTTGACTGGGCAAGGTTAGCGTACTAGGGTTTCCCCTAGTAGAAAAGCTTCCTCGAAAGGCTGTAAGTCACAGGACTACTTGGCCCGGATTCACTCTAAATCGCCGCTGCGGTTCATCAGGAGGCGAATTCTCGGTGCACAGCTGGATGAGGGGGATGGTTTGAAAGGAGAACATCAGTGTATGCGTAACAAGCTATTGGGCGGGGTTATGGGAATATTGACCGTCTTTCTTGTAGTGATGCTGACGGCGCAAGCACAGGAAAAGACTAAGGTTAAGGGGCTGATTACAACGCGGACAGGTGAAACCATAGTGCTGAAGACAGCGGATGGGAACAGCGTAACTGTGGTCCTTGATGATGACACGAAGGTGGAGCAACCGAAAGGCCTGATTGGCGCGCGCAAGAAGCAAATGTCAGCGGCCGTGCTGATTCCCGGACTCAAGGTGTCGGTTGATGGCACAAGCCAGGATGCAACGCATATTCTGGCAAAATCGATTACCTTTGATAAAGACGATCTACAAACGGCGGAGATGATTCAGGCTGGTTTGACTCCTACTGAACAGAAAGTGGCCGCCAATACGCAGGATATCTCGACCAACGCCCAGAACATCAAAGCGAACGAGAAGGATATCGCAGCGAACCAGCAGAACATAGCAGCGAACCAGCAGGCTACCGCTGCCAACAAGGCGGCTATCGATGCCAATGCGGTGGCGACGAGCAAGCGGTTTTCGGAATTGACCGAGTATGACACGAAGGGACAAATGGATGTGCACTTCGCAACCGGGAGCACGAAGATCTCTCCCGAAGATCAAGCGGCACTGAAGAAGTTGGCCGACGATGCGGTAAAGCAGACTGGGTACATCATCCAAGTGAAGGGCTTTGCCGATTCGAGTGGCAGCGCAGCCATGAACCAGAAACTTAGCATGGAGCGCGCGCAGAATGTAATTGCGTTTCTGATCCAGGACTGCAACGTGCCCGTCCGGCACGTTATAGCGCCCGGCGCCATGGGCGAAGCGGCGCCGGCAGCGACGAACGAGACAGCCGCGGGACGAGCGGAAAACCGGCGAGTAGAGGTCAAGGTCCTGGTGAACAAGGGCCTATCGGGCAGTTGAGAATCACGGGGATTGAATGAGCGGGTGCCGAGGCCGCACCCGCTCTGATCCACGGATTTCACTGCCAGTCAGAACTCCGAGGGCAACCATTCCTACGCTTGCCGTTCGCAAGGACAACTTTGCGGTCGTAGCATTTCCTGGCATTGAGTCAGGGCGTTTGAGCGCCTAGCGTGTCAACATAGACTGAATAAAGAGACTGGCTCGCAGCCATGAACAGGCGGTTTCGTTTAGCACCGCCGAAGCAGAGGTTTGCGCAAGTCTCCGGAATATGAATTTTGCCGATGAGCGTGCCTTCTGGCGCGAAGATGTGCACGCCATTGAAGCCTTCGCCGGCCCATCCGGCAGCAGACCAGACGTTGCCGTCCACATCGCAGCGAATACCATCGGATGATCCGGGCGACATGTTCGCGAAGAGGCCGCCATTCTTGAGGTGCACGCCATCGTCGACGTCGTAGACGCGAATAGGGTGCGGATCGCCGGGGTGTTTTGGGGCGCCGGTGTCAACAACGTAGAGTTTTTTCTCGTCCGGAGAGAAGCAGAGGCCGTTGGGCTTATCCATATCGTTGGCAACGACGGTAGCCTGGCGTGTGTTCGGGTCAAGGCGGTAGACGTTGGCCGGCAGCTCGAAAGATGCTTTGTGACCTTCGTAATCAGACATGATCCCGTAACCCGGATCCGTGAACCAGATGGCGCCGTCAGAATGGACCACGAGGTCGTTGGGAGCGTTGAGTTGCTTGCCTTGAAAGCGATCGATCAGGACGGTGATTGAGCCGTCATGTTCAGTGCGTGTAACGCGGCGAGAATCATGCTCGCAGGTGAGAAGCCTGCCTTGGCGGTCGCGGTAGTTGCCATTGCTGTAGTTTGAGGGACTGCGGAAAACGCTGACTTCGCCGGTGTCTTCGAGCCATCGCAGGATGCGATTGTTGGGAATGTCGCTGAAGAGCAGGTAACGCCCGTCGCCAAACCACACAGGTCCTTCGGCCCAACGCGCACCGGTATAGAGGCGCTCCACGGCGGCGTTGCCGACTTTGTATTTGGCGAAGCGCGGATCGACGATTTCCACGGCGGGGTCCGGATAAACGACGGGAGTTTTGCGTTCCTGGCGGGAAGGAAGAGCGAACGGATCGAATGGCAACGCTGATCCCGCGAGGGCGCTGAGGTTGATGAAGTTGCGTCGATTCATCGGGGCCTTTGGCAAAAGAATTTGCAGGGGCACTGTATCATGGGTGGACACGAGAGATCCTAATGGCGCCATCGTCGAGTCATCTCTCGTCCCTGCGCCAAACCTGAAGTGCAAGCCATAGTGCATCCCGGGGGCCCGGAGCGTCATCGATGATGCACCTAGGTTGAAAAGCCGCTTCGGTGACAAACGAAGAAGCCTGGACCGTGGCGCAGCCATGCGGTGCCGCTTCGCAAGTCGTTGGCGTAGCGCGAGCGCGGACGGAGTGGACCGGCGCGTCAAAGGGGCTTTGAGTTGCTGACGATCTTTCGTCGGCCAACGAAAAGACCGGGGTTATAGTGCCACAGCAGCCGGGGAGATCCGAGCGCAAAGCGTTGAAAGGGATTGCCGAGGCGACTCGGTGTAGTGTGCGTGTTCATGGTTGTGCCGCGGTGCGGAAAATCCCCGGAGAAGATGAAGGTGGCGGTGCAGGGTAAATGGGAAGAGGTAAGGGCAGCCGCCCTCCCAAGAATTAACGGCACCGCGCGATCACCAGCGTGAGATCGTCAAACTGTTCGCCGGCGCTGAATTTCTGGACGGCTTCCTGAATGCGCAAGAGAAGTTGTTGGGGTGAGTCTTGAACGTGTGCCCGGACGGTCTCGACAAGCCGCGCTTCGCCAAACTCGTTGCCGGAGGTGTCAGCGGCCTCCGTGACACCGTCAGTATAAATGACGAGCAGATCGCCGGGCGCCAGGTTGATATGCTTGGTGCCGCAGCCCCACTCGGGAAAAAGGCCGATGACTGTTGCGGTGGAGCCCAGGGATTCGAGAGAGCCGTCAGCACGGAAGAGCAACGGGGGGTTGTGTCCACAATTGGCGTACTCGAGTTCACGCGAGTGGTCATCATAGACGGCGAAGAACAGCGTTGCGTAGCGGTCATCAGGCGTGTTTTCGAAGAATAGCTGGTTGACAGACCTCAGCAGTCGAGGAAGATCGTCGAGCGCGAGGGCATAGCGGCTGCGCAGATTGGCCTGAAGATTGGCCATGAGAAGAGCGGCGGCAATTCCCTTCCCTGAAATGTCAGCGAGCACAAACGCGAGGTGCCAAGCGGCAGCGTCGAGCGTCCGGGTCGCTCCCCGGTCGAGCCGTTGTGAAGAACCAAGATCCAGGAAATCGTAGTAGTCACCGCCAACCTGGCGAGCCTGGATACAACTGCCAACGTAGTCGAGCGTGCGGAGCGCGGGAAGAGCCTGGGGAAAGAGACGCGACTGCACCTCGCGCGCGATTTGCATTTCGTGGGCCGCACGACGGTCCTGCTCCAGGCGGTCGGCCATAAGCTCGGCAAGACGCATATTTTCGAGAGAGATGGCAGCTTGGCGCGCGACCGAGTCGAGGAGATATTTGTCCTCGCCCGAGTAGGGCTCTTCTGAAAGCCGGCCGCCAAGAACCAGCAAACCGATCAGCTTGCTATTGCGGCCGAGAATGGGGACGAGACACTCCGGTGCGAGGGGCGAAATCCTGCCAGGTTGATCGTCGCCGGAGACAGCTGGCGGGATGTCCCAGGCTTTCCCGCGGCGTGCGATCTCGTCGAGCAGAGGAAGGGTTGCTGGGATTGTGTCCACATCGCGGAGAACGAAGCGAGCACCAAAGCGGAAGGGGAACATTGGACGGCGCGGTGCCGCTGGAAGCGGGCGCGACATACGCTGTACACCGCTGCGTTCGTCCACAAGGTTTCCGTCGCGTGCTTCGAGATAACAGGCCAGTGATTGCGGATGTAGGGCG
>Ga0310912_10000962_pt1 | contig 15353 bp, 9 predicted proteins | sample GREbulkMGOX080_FD_203443 | JGI IMG/M metagenome (GOLD analysis project Ga0310912, IMG submission 203443) | Lab enrichment of tropical soil microbial communities from Luquillo Experimental Forest, Puerto Rico - GRE.bulkMG.OX080 | ecosystem: Environmental > Terrestrial > Soil > Tropical forest >...
GGGTGCGTGACGGACGACTGCGGACGAACATCGGCAACATCGCGACCCTCGACAACGCCGTCGCCGCCTTCAACCGGACCGAGCGACGCAAGGGGAAGACAGTCATCCGCGTTCGTCCGTGAGCGACACACGCCCATCGATGCACGCGGCCGGCCGGCGCTGTCCAGAACAGACCGACCTGGTCCCCGGTAAAGGGCAGTTCCGCTGGCGTTTCCACCATCCGCTCAGCTATTGTTGCTTGGCGGCCAAAGAATTGACGCTCCTGTTCCCCGCGCTGTGGAACACGAAAAAGGCCGCCGAGCGCTGGATCGAGAAGAACCCTCCGAAGAATCCCCCAAAAGCATATAGAGATATAATTAGGGTTTTGGGGGGTTCTTAACGATTACCGCCCGCCCGGCCAGACGCGCTGGTCCAAGGCGCTCGTGCGCCATGGGGCTGATCCACGGACGGCGCTCGCGGTGGTGCTGGGCGTGGCGGCCGAGGACATCCGGGTGAGGGAGAGAGAAACGGCCTCTTGTGACAAAGATCGGGCATGTGGCGAGCCTGGCGGCATTAACTATGAGTAGAACGTTGCTCACGGTAGGTGCGGGCTAGAGTATTCTCCCGCACTTAGATCGGAGCCCCGGTCGTTCCCAATGGGAATTTGGTTGGAGCCCCCGGACTATGGCCCGGGGGTTTCGCTTGAGAGCGAGCCGGCCGCGTCTTGCATCGACTGTCTGCGCAGCGCGCGGGCGCAGACGCTCCTTCCGATCACCGCTTCAAGGTACTTCTTCATCGGACGCGTCTTCGCTTCCGCTGGGCGCCCAGCACCTGCGGCAAATCGGCCTTACACCGCAGGTAAGACGGCCCCGCGAGCGGCAGAAATCCTGGGAAGTTTCACACCGCGGTATCAGATATCGTAGGGCGGAGTGAAACTCCGGCTGGGCTTGCCGGGCTGGTTCAACACGCTCGCGCGAATGCTGGGCGTGGCGGCCCCCGAGGATGTTCAGGCCGATAAGCGGCCTGGTCGTGGCTTAAGCAGACGACCGGATCCCCGATAAAGGGCAGTTCCGCTCGCGTTTCCACCCTCCGCTCATCTATTGTTGTCCGGCAACGATTTTTCGGGATATTTTGGGCCTCAGTCCGCCTGAAACCGGCAGCCTGTCACCGGTAGTATAAGTCTTCAGCCCGATACCGGCGATCGCGGCAGGCAAGAACACGCAACCACGTCCAATAGGCTGGCGCACTATGGCAGTTTGTAGCTCCCCTTGTAGGTGATCACCACAATCCCCTGTCCCTCAATGGGAGACCGCAGTGAGCGTCTGACGCTAGTCCAACCGCCCGTAATGCCGGTGTACTTGCCTGTTCCGCCTGCGAGAGTGTGCTTCGTGCCGATATCGCCTTTTGTCGATGAAGTCGTGGTAAATAATTTGTCGCCTGTAAGGTCTATGAATTCGCACATGCCCGTCTCGGTTTCCAGAGTGCCCTTTACGACGCGCCCACTGCCCACGCAGCGCCCAGACATGCGGTCGAGCAGGGTTTCCTCTTTTTCCGTCAATAGCCCACCAACGGCTTGATACGAATATTGCGACACGTCCTCGCCCATTGAGACGTTGTTGGACATCACGTGGAATACTCCCGAGCACACGACATCCCCCTCTTTCGGGAGCGTCGATTGAGCTGCAACGGCACTGATGCTCAACGCGGCACCCATTGCTAGTAGGATACCTGAGAACGTCGATTTCACTTTCGCCTCCCTAATAATCGCGCTTTCAGACCGTCCGAGATTTTGTGCCCCTCGCGCTTGGAGAGAGAGTGGCTGTTTTTTGTAACGAGATCGCAGACCTTCCTATTGGACCCGGCAAGAGATGAGCCTCATGCAAGGCGTTTTACTGTTGCTGGGGTCCGAAATCCACCGGCGCTGCGATTTTCTTCCGCCGGTCGAGGATTGCAAAATAAATGATCCACCGGCAGAAAGACGATCACCAGAGCGGTGCTGCAATGATCGTCGCGGCGATTTCGCATGCCGTCTTTGCGCGCTCGGGTACGACCATGTGAACCGGCCGCGCGGGACCCGTAGCCGTGGTTGCGGGTCCGCTTCGGGCGGCCTGGTTGCGCCCTAAACAGACCGACCTGCCAATGCCTGCGCGGCGCTTCTCCACCGTATTTCGTGACCGCTATCCGGGGGCTTCAGACATTTCATCACCTCCATGCCTGCCCCGGTTGCTTCCGGCTGGAGCGATCGCCGGGTGGACCTTGCACCCACTGAAAGCACCGCCTTGTCACCGCAAAAACGAGAGGGATACATGGCAATCTTATCAATATGTTCTAATTTATTTCTCGCGTTTTTGTCCCGCCGACGGGGAGGGCTCACGCTCCTGTCCAGCTTCGTCCGCGCACGTCCACCGGCAAAAAGCCGTCATCGTTCTTGATCTGTTCACCCGGAACGATATCTATCGGCGCGATCATGTCCGCCAATTTCCCCGTTGACGGCCGGCATGATCGTCCCTTCCCTATTAGCGAAAGACTCAACAGTGCCGGGCGGGCTTGAAACGGCTGGGCCCGGTTCTTACGATGCGGTCGCGATCGCTCGGGCGGCGGGTTTCCGAATGCTGGTCATGTGCCGATTGCGACCCAAGGGTGTCCGTTCTCGGTCATCAATGCCGCACCCGTCATGCGGCGATTGTCCCCTAACCGCTCGGAGCCGGCCAAAAAGAGCGGCCAAAATATCCCGAAAAATCGTTGCCGCACAACAATAGCTGAGCGGATGGTGGAAACGCTAGCGGAACTGCCCTTTATCCGGGATCAGGTCGTCCACTTAAGCCACGACCAGGCCGCCCGCAGCGGACCTGCGTCAACGTCTCGTGGGACAAGGGCCAGGCGGTCGACGTAAAGCAGGTCGGGCGGGAACTCGGGGTGCGCTATGTGCTCGAAGGCAGCGTGTGCAAAGCCAGCAACCGGGTGCGCATCACTGCCCATTTGATCGAAGCCGAGACCAGCGCGCATCTCTGGGCGGACCGATTTGACGGTTCATTGGAAGATATCTTCGAGCTTCAGGGCCTGGCGGCGAAGCAGCGCGTTGCAATTGGGCGGCAGCCGCCATTCGACATCATTGGCATTGCTCGGGATTCCTGCAAAGCCGGGGTTCAGCATGGCCTGAGAGACACGCAGGCCGAGCGGCCAGCGCGCCTTGATGAAGGCAAGGACGGCGAGGATCTGATCATCGCCGAGAATTGCCGCGAATGCCGGCATAGCAAGGGTGGGACCGGTCGGCTCGGAAGCGAAGCGACCATATTTGGTCTTGTGGAAGAGGTCTTCGTCGGGGTGCTGCCAAGTGTGGCCGGTCTCATCATGCGCTGGCGCGCGTCTTCCAGCAAACTTGTCGTCAAGCTGCCACAGCGGCTGGCCCTGTAGGTCTCTGCCATGACACGACGCGCAATAGTCGGCATAGATGCGTTTGCCGAGCGTCCCCACGGCGACGTCGGTCGCATCGGCAAAATGCATATCCGTCGCAGCGGCATGGCGCGGCGCGAGAATTGCCATGATTGGAACGGCGATGAGCATCAAGACTGCTGCAGCGCGCATTAACGAGGACCTGATTGGATCAGACGCTGCAGTTCGGCGGCCACCGGATGGCCTGGTAGATTGCCGGTAATCAGATCGACGACCCGCCCGTTGGGGTCGATCACGTAGACGTAAGAGCTGTGGTCGATCGCGTAATCCTCGTTGCCGAGCTGGCGGACCTGGTAGAAGACGTGGAAATCCTTGGCGGCCGCGGAGATTTGCGCCGCGCTGCCGGTGAGGCCGATGAGCCGCGGGTGAAATGCCTTGACATATTGCGCTAGCACCGCCGGGGTGTCGCGCTGCGGATCGACCGTGATAAAAATCGGCTGGATCTGCTCGGCCAGCGGCCCGAGTTCGTCGAGCATCTCGGCAATCGTATTCAAAGCGGTCGGGCAGGCGTCCGGACAGAAGGTGTAACCGAAATAAAGTAGCAGCCACTTCCCTGGGAAGCTGCGATCGGTCAATTCCGTCCCGTCCGGGGACGTCAAGCTGAAATGGCCGCCTATGCGCGGCGCGGCCGGCTCGGGCGCCGGCACGGCGTCGGTGGCGCGCGCCGCTCCCGGCGTACCTAACAACGCGACGGTAGCGGCGACCGCAGCCGCGCGCAGGCTGCGCAACATGGGTTAGGACGGCGGCAGCACGCGGATGATCGCCATCATGCCGCCGTCCTCATGGGCGAGGATGTGGCAGTGATAGACGAAGTCGCCGATATCCGGCCCGCGGAAATCCATCCGCACTTTGACGCTCGGATAGGGCCCCTTTCCTGTGTAGTACGGCACCTGGACCATGTCGAGGAATTGTTGTTGCTGAGGCGGAACTGGGTCGCCGTTCACCTCCTCCAATAGAAAATGGATCTGGTGCTGGTGGAATTCGTGATTCTCGGCGGTCCGATTCTCAATTATCCAGTCCTCGACGGCACCTTGCGTTGTGACGATCGCCGGCGGATTGTTCGGATCGAACAACACTGGTTTGTCGCCGTCGACGGTGATGAAAAAGTTCGTCGGGCTGTTCGGATTGGTCGGGTCCGACAGCACCTCTGAGAAATAAAGGTGACGCGTAGCCGAAGGTTGGACGTTGGCCAGTCCCTCGAAGCGCTGGGGATTGGGAGTTCGTGAGGGCTCCGGAAGCAGCGACAGTGTGTCGTCTCCGGCATTTGTTAGGATGCTGGCGAGCGGCCGCGTCGGATCGCTGTCGCCGCCGGGACCCGTGTCGACCAAAAGAGTGACGAGGTTGGCGGTGACACCCAGTGGAGGACCGGCGACGACGAATTCGGCGCGCGCGGCGGGTGCGAGCAGGATGTCGCTCATGGTCACCAATGTGCCGCTCCTGGTGCCGTCCTGCGATCCCGTAGGGACCCCGTCGAGCGCGACGACCTGAAGCGGCTGCACCACGCCATCATATTGTAGCTGCAAATCGATGATCGTGTCGGCTGAAGCGTTGACTACGCGCCAGAACTCCTGGATCCCGGCGCGCATGCGGATGACGGCAGGGGTATATTGCGGAAGCTGGTTCGACGGGTATACGGCCGCGATCGGCACGTAGTTGAGCGAAGCGTCCCATGACGCTACCTGTTTGGAAGGGGAAGGGTCAGGAGGCGGCCCGTTGGTGCGCGTCATGTCGCGGATGATCAGCACCCGTTCCGGCAGGTTCGCCACCGCCGGCTGAATATTCTCGATGCCCTCGACAATAATTGCGCCTGAGGCGCCGCCCTGCACGGCCGCCTCGGCAATGCCATGGACGTGCGGGTGGTACCAATAGAGTCCCGGCGGCTCGTTGGTCGGGAATGTAAGGCTGTATTGGAACGTCTCTCCGGAATTGATGATCGTATGGACCACCTGATCGCCGTGGCAGGCCGGCGAGGTATTCGTGCCGTGATAGTGCACATTCAGCGATGTGATCGTCATGGTCATGTCGCCGCACTGATTGCCCGAATTCGAGACCACTTCGGTCGGCGAGCCGGGCGGCGCTGGCGGATTGTTGTTGGTTACCCTGACGTCGAGCCGATCCCCGGGATGGACGTGAAGCGTCGGCGATTGCAAACCGTTCGGCGTGATGAAACAGAAGAGCGTGCGGCCTGTATCGTCGACGGTCGTATAGTAGTTAAACGCGACATTGAGGACCCCGTTCTGGCTCCACAGGTCGGGCGGTGGCGCGGCCACGCTGCCTGCCGGTGGGCGTGGGCAGGAGCCCGGATCGTCGGCCGAGGCTTCGCGGCCAATACCAGCGAGCGACAGAACGGCGAGCAAGACGGCTACGGCAAAGCGGCTCATCGGTGTCCCCCCTTCACTCATTCCTATGATTCTCGAGGGTTTCTCCGCGTCGTGGTTCCCTCCGGTTTTTTCCCGCGGCCGCGGACCCGTCATCTGATATTCCCCTCGATCCCGCGAGAGAGAATGGCTAACACGGCGCACCGTCGGCCGCGCGTCAAATAAGCGTCAAGGACAGAAGACAGGAAACTTGAGCGATCGCAGGGAGACGCTAGGCCCGTTCTCGGCACCATATTCAAGGCGCGTTTGTAGAGGTCGAGCAGGGTCTCCTGTTCGACCCTCCCGCCGAGGGGTGCGATCGAGCCATTTTTTCCCGTGGATCGCCTGCGATACGGCGGGGGTCGCCGCGCGAAAGCTGGGCTTTTGCCCCCGCGTGCCAACGCGCGGTTTAAAATTCAAAAGAGCCGGATAGATAACCGCAAAATCGTGGCGCGGCCGAGACCCCCGCCTACTATTTTCAATGAGCCTGCGACAATCTGAAAATAGGTACGTAAAGTGAGGTACTTAGGACGCGAGCAGAGCGCGCGGACTACTCATTCCCCAATCAACAACGCAGCCGCGCCAATTTGGGATCACCATCGCGGTCCGCATGGGTGACTGACCGATTGCTAAAAATTAGGAACCCATTGGAAAAACGTAATAATCTTCGATCATCCTCGCCGCACCTGGTCGTGGGCAGACGTCCAGAGAACCGCGCCGCAATTTGCGGTCCGAAATTCATGGACACGGGAACCCATAGCTGTTCCGATCGCTGGGGTTCGGTTCGGGCATTCGACGACTCGACGGCGAGGCGGGCCGCCGCCTCGCGAGGACCCCGCCCAGACGCGTCACGCGCTGCTGGCGGCTTCGACAATCGCACTACCGGCTCCAGCGCTCTCCCCAACCGGGGATGACTCCCGTCCCCATCATGCAATTTTAGACCGCGAAATCGCGGCGCGGTTCGGCAGATCGAATAGCGACTGAGCGCGCATGTCAGCGGTCCTTGGCTCGATCTCGGGTTTTTCGGCAAACAGCGACACTAGGGGCGAGCCTCACGAGATAGAGGCACGAAAAACGCAGCGCTCGTTCTCGACGAGATGGTAGTGCGATCGCCGGTGAGCGGATGTATCTGTGGCGTGCCGTTGACCACGAGGGCGAGATCCTCGACATGCTGGTTCAGCGCCAATCCGGGACATGACACGCCGGACAACAGGGATCCTGCCGCAGTGATCGAAGAGCTGAGGCCATACCTCTCGGATAGGCCGAAAGGCTCCCGGACCAAGGTCTGCAGACCGCTTGTCGAGAAGATCCTGGCGGCTGGTCCCGGCATTCCGCTGAATGAGGTCATGCTGATCGCGATGCGGCAGCACTTCGCGGCCCGACGCTACGACCAGGCGGCAGAGATCGCGGCTAAGTGTCCGAATCTTAATCGTATAGGTTGTCGGGCTTGTCTGGGATCGTGTAATAGTCAGGCTAATCGTCTGATCAGCAACTGCACAGAGGCGATGTAGACCCAAGCTTTGGCGCTCGCAATCGACGCCTCGAAATCCTTTGCCAAGCGGCGGTTTCGGTTGAGCCAAGCGAGCGTTCGTTCAACAACCCAGCGGCGTGGCAGCAGCTTAAAGCCAGCCGCGTCAGCCGCGCGTTTGACGATCTCAATGGTCCAGTTGCCGAACTTGGCGAGAGCGTCACCCAGATTGGGGCCATTGTAGACGCTATCGGCGAACAGGTGGCGCAACCAGGGAAATAGCTGGTGGATCGCCTCGATGACCAGAACCGCACCATCACGATCTTGGACATCGGCGGGGTGTACCTCGGCACCGACCAGCAGACCGCCGGTATCGGTCACAATGTGTCGCTTACGCCCTTTGATCTTCTTGGCCGCATCGTAACCGCGCGGCCCGCCGCTTTCGGTCGTCTTGACCGATTGACTGTCGATCACTCCGGCCGACGGGCTCGCTTCGCGGCTCGCCGCTTCGCGCGCCTGCAGCAGCAAGTGAAAATTGATGTTCTCAAACAAGCCGTTGTCTCGCCAGTCGTAGAAATAGCCTTGCACGGTGGTGAACGGCGGAAACTCCTTCGGCAGCATTCGCCACTGACAGCCAGTCCGCGCGATATACAAGATCGCGTCCAGTACGGCGCGCAACTCGGTCGCGCGCGGCCGGCCCAAACGCTTGGCCGCTGGCATGTGCGGCTCGATCAGCGCCCATTCGGGGTGCGTCAGATCGCTTGCGTAGCGCTGTCCCTCTCGCTCATATTTCCGACGAGTGATCTCGGTCCACATCTTGTGCCTCGATGATTGTTTCGCCACAACCATCATGCCACAACCGACTGGAATCACTCAATTCATTTTCGGTCGGCCTCTGAGATCAGCGACCAAGACGAAAACCAGGGTTTTCGCGCGATCCGCTCCCCGCCCGAGCCGCGGCGCTACGCCCGTCATAAACGTAGCCGCCGCTGCAGCCTTCAATAGTTCACGCCTCCGCACCCGATCCCCCCTGCCCACTTGATGCATCTTTGGCGGAGTGGCTCGCCGCACTCCGTCGGAACACAATACCGGCGGTCAACTGGACAGACAGCATGTGTGATTAAGTCGATTGCCGGTCGATCGCTAGGTTCGCAAATGACTACGGCAGCCCAGCGGTTTGATCGCCGTGGCCGGAGTGACCGGTATCAGCGCCCTGCAGCCGGTGGCTAACGACGCGGCGTTTGCGCGAAAACTGTAAACTCGCAGGCGGTGTCGTCGATGACGGCCTGTGGTTCAATCAATGAGTTTCTATGCTGAACGCGCCGTGCGCGCTACACGGTGCTGATTGTTGCCCGCCACCGAGCCGACCCACGGTCGACCGGAGTGGTTGCGTTCGTAGGCATGAACCCGGGAATCCAATGTCGGAATGGCTTCTATCCCGCTTTAGCTGGTTCCCGGCGTTTCGCGCCACAACGCGTGCGGCAGCGGCTTGCCCCTGGTCTCGGGCAGGAACGGTGCCGCGATCACACCGATGATGAAGAACAGCCCGACAATCGTCGCGGCCCGACCATAGCCGCCGAGCGCCACGATCAGGGTGCCGGCGATCAAGGGGCCGATGCACGAGATCCAGCGCGGGGCGTTAAAGCAAAAGGCGACCGCGGTGCCGCGCATCCGCGTCGGGAACAGCTCGGGTAGCCAGACCGGTGCCCATGCCCAGATGCCGCCGGTGAAAAAGCCGAAAACGGTGACCGCAACCAACAGCGGCCCCATGCTCTTCGCCCAAAGATAGACGACCGGGGTCAGAATGAGGCACATCGCGTAGTAAAGCATCGCGGTCGGCTTGCGGCCGATCCAATCGGCGAGAAAGCCCAAGGTGATAAATCCAAAGATCGCGACCCCGGTTCCGAGCAGCCCAGCCACGGCGGAATAATAGGGCGCCGACAGCCCGGCTTTGTCGGCCACGGTGCCGACGTAAGTCGGGACAAAGGTTGCCACCCCCCAGAACCCGAACGTCACCGACAGCATCATCAAAAAGGCGACGATTAGGCGCGGGCGCACACTCTTGTCGAGGAACATGTCAGCGAAGGTGAACCGCGTCAGTGCGGCGTCGACCCCCTCGAGCGAGGCCCCTGCCCGCTGCTGCGCCCGCACAGCGCGACGGCGTGCGTTTGGTTCTTCCCAACGCGCCGATTCAGGCATCGTGCGCCGGATCCAGAACACGAGAAGCGCCGGCAGGATCCCGACCAGAAACATATATCGCCAGGCGTTTGGCCCGAGCCCGCCGAGCACCAACCACACCCCCGAGGCGAGAAAGCTGCCGATCCCGGCGCCGCTCTGCAGCAACCCGCCGCCTTTTCCGCGGGCGTGGTCCGGCCACAATTCGGAAACGAGCGACGCGCCGGTTACCCATTCCGAGCCGATGCCCACGCCGACCAGAAAGCGCAGCACCGCAAACGACTGCCAGTTCCACGCGACGGCACTCAATCCGGTGGTCAGCGCATAAGCGAGGACCGCCAGCATCATTGTCCGCTTGCGGCCGATGTAATCGGCGATAATACCGCCGATCACCCCCCCGTCGCCCAGCCGAAGACCGTGGTGGCGAGCACAATACCGGCATAGCGCGGCAGTGCGGCCAATTGCGCAGTCTCGAGCAGTTGATGCAGCGCAAACCCGACGGTCCGAAACAACGCGTAAATCTCGAACCCGTCGAAGAGCCAACCGAGGTTGGAGACCACCAGCACCTGCCATTGCTCGCGGTTGAGCGTGCGGTACCATCGTGGAGACGCGGCAACGGCCTCCTGATGCATGCCTCTCTCCTGTTCAAATGGACCGGCTTCGCGGCCGGCTTATTCGCATCGCCTGTGTGGCGGCAAAGGGATCGTAGGAGTTGCAGCCGCACAAGTCAAACAACCGGTTACGGTACCAGTTTACTCGAAACTACCGCAGCGGCTGCTGCCCCTCCGGCGCGCGGTCCACTCGCGGCTTTGGTCCGGGTTTGGCCGGATGCGAGGGGGCGGCCATCCGCGTCCGCGGCATCGACGAAGTAGAAGTCCCCGTTTTCGAGGTGGGTGAAATCGGACATCAAGCCCCGGTTGATACGATGCGCATTGACGATTATCTGGCTCTCGGAGCGCGCATGAGCGCCGCATCGACCATCGAAGTTTCGTCAACGACGGGTCGTGCCGCCAAACGCCTGTCCGAGAGCACCGGGCTGTCACGCCCTGGCTGGCGGCTTCGACAATCGCCACCACCGGCTCCAGAAGCGATCGCGGTGCTCTCTTCGGCCCGGGATGACTTCTGTCCCCATCACGTTTTTAGACCGCAAAATCGCGGCGTGGTTATTCAGGCGTTGCCCGCGGCCAGTTGAAGGGAGAATAATGCCAGATTCTTACGTTTCCTCAATGGGTTCTGCCTTTACAGAGACCGAATAACCACCAACTGCGGACCGCGATGGTGACCGCAAATTGGCGCGTCTGCGAAGGGACCTTGCGGCGGGCTAGGTGACCTGGCTGGGCGTGAGCAGCGAGCGGATCAATTCGGCTCGCCACCGAAGGCGCTCAGCCTCCATTGCGTCCAGCTTACCGTCGGCTAGATCCGCTTCAATGTTTTCTAGCATTTGCGACAGCGCGGCAGCGAGCGGGATCTCGGGTCGGGTCAGGTACAACGAGGTCATTACGGTTCCAGCGGTTCCTCTGCCTCATGCACGCGCGCGTCTTTCACTCGATTGAACAGACCTACATTTCAAAAACGTCAAAAAAACGTCAGAATTGCAAACAAAGCTGCGGCGCCTCGACCAAGAGCTTGTCTCCAGAACCGACCCAGAGCACGATCGCGAAAGCGGGCGCGGACTGGAACGCTCGACGGGCCTTACAGGGGAAGGAAACATGGCTCACATCCGAGCTGCTGACGATTTCCAGAGTATCCGCGCCCGCGTGAAAGAGCTGCGCCGTCAGCGGGAGGAGGCGGCCGTTACGGAAACGAATGTGCGATCCGTGCAGCTATCCCTTTGTCGCGCCAATGGCGATCCGATAACCATTTCTATTGGTCGGCCGCGAAACGGGGCTGATTGATCGGAGATGAAGCCGTTGCGGACCAAGCAGACGGTTCCCAATCGCTGGCAGTGCTCGCTAGAAGCGGAAACCCCAGCTGGCGATCTCCAGCACAGCGACTGAGCAATAATCTCCAGCCCCGGATAGCTCGCGCCTTCTCCAGCTGCTCAGATAGGTGCGCTTGACGGCCACGGGTGCATCGAGGAGCGCGGTCTAGGCTCATTCTGGCTCGCCGGCCGCCAGGCGCAGGCCGGAAACGAGCAGCTCGCGGTCCTCAGGGCGGCGATAGGGTAGGTAGCTCGGCACGATTTGCGAGGTGATGGCGCGCAGGTGCGTGACTATTTCGCGCGCTTCATCGAAACGTCCCAACTGGGCATAGCACGCGGCGAGGCCTCGGTATGAGCCGGCATAGCCCCGATGCTCTTGAATGGACAGGAGCAACTGCGCTGCCGCTTTATCAAACCGACTTTTGAAGAAATAGGCCATCCCCGTAACGTGCAGGGGTAACCCCAGAGGCTCGAGCGGACTCAGCCGCAGCGCGGTTTCGATATGCTCGATCACGAGATCGGGTTGACCGGCCCAGAGCCTGACGACACCGCTCAAATACCAGCCGCGGACGTAGCTCGGGTTGATGGCAAGCGCGCGATCGGCTAGCGCCATCATGGCACTGATATCCTCGCCGAAATACGCCAGGGCAGAGGCAGCGTTGGCTAGGATGCGCGGGTCATTTTGCGCGGCCTGAAGCGCCCGCCGAGCAAGATCGCCGGCCTTGCGTCGGGTAGCCTCCGGCTCTTCGGCCCAACCGTTAAGGTCCAACACCATGTGGCAGAACGCCGCCGAGGCAAGGGCCGGCCCGTAATCCCGATCGATCGCGACCGCCCGATCGAGCAATCCCAGAGCTTCGACAGTGCGCTCCCTCGTCGCCGGATAAAACACCGCAAGCGCGCGCAGGTAGAGGTCGTAAGCGTTGAGGTCGGTCGTCGGCCGCGCGATAGAGCGGCGCATCTCGGCCATTTGCAATTCTGGCTCGATGACACCGGCGACGCTGGATGCGACCCTGTCTTGAAGATCGAAAATGTCTTCTAGCGAGCCGTCGAACCGATCGGCCCATAGATGCACACCCTCAGAGGCATCGATCAATTGCGCGGTAATGCGCACGCGGCCACCGGCTTTGCGTACTGCGCCTTCGAGGACATAGCGGACGCCGAGTTCACGGCCGACCTGTTTCACGTCGACGGCTTGCCCCTTGTACGTAAAACTCGAATTGCTGGCGATGACGAACATCCAGCGAATGCGGCTGAGCGCGGTGATGATCTCCTCGACCATGCCGTCGGCGAAATACTCCTGCTCTGGGTCGCCGCTCATATTGGCAAAGGGCAAGACCGCGATGGATGGCTTGTCGGGGAGGGGTAATGCGGGCGTATCTTGCGCTGTAACAGACACAGCACCGGTTGCGACCCTGTAGGCCTTTACTGGACGCGTGATGTTCTTGAGCATCTGCTCGCCCATATCCTCGAAAGCAAGATCGAGTTTGCCCGTGGCATCCTCCTGCACGCGCGCCGAAACGCAGATGCCGCCTGGCTCTGCTAAGCCTTCCAGCCGGGCCGCAACGTTCACGCCATCGCCAAAAATATCCCCGTCCTCGACTACGATGTCGCCCACGTTGATGCCGATCCGGAATTCGATGGGCTTGTCCGCAGGCACCGTCGCATTTCGCTCCGCCATGCCAGCCTGCACCTCGGTAGCACACCGCAGCGCGTCCACCACACTGCTGAACTCGACGAGCAGCCCGTCGCCCGTCGTCTTGACCAGCCTGCCCTTGTGCGCGGCGATTGTCGGATCGAGCAGCTCGGCCCGGATCGCTTTTAGCCGTGTGAGGGTGCCGCCCTCGTCCGCCCCCATCAGCCGTGAATACCCTGCCACATCGGCCGCCAAGATCGCGGCGAGGCGTCGGGTTGCGGTCATTCTTCCGGCATTCCGGCCTTGCGCAGACCGGCGAAATAAGTCGGTTCGTACAACGCCCGAATTTTTGGTACCCCCTGCCATGCGCCCGGAAAGGCCTTCAGGCGGGTGATGCTCGAAAAAAGGTCTCCGCCGTCCAGTCTTCGCGCTTCGGCGAGTTCTGCGGCGGCGCGTTCGGTTTCGCCTCTAAGGGCATAGGCGGCGGCGAGGCGGCTGCGCGGGAACGGCGTAGTGGGGATGGCGCTTCGTGCTTTTTCGAACCATGCGATCGCCTCGTCGAGGTCTGATTGCAGCAGATAGACGGTTCCAATCAGGTAATAGGAATGACCGATGCCGCGATCGCGGGGGCTGAGTTGGATGGCTTGCTCCGCGAGGGGAATGACCTCGGCCAGCGACCCGGCAAAGAGCTTGCACCAGGCGAGACCAACTAATGCGGCGAGCAAATTGCGGTTCAACGCGAGCGCCGTCTCGTATTCGGGGATGGCCTCCTCGTATCTGCCATGGGCCCGAAGCAGCTCACCTCTGACGAAATGCGCCAGTGCGGAACGGGGTGATGCCGCCAAGGCTTGGTCGACCAGCCCTTCCGCGCGGATGAGGTCCTCTCCAGCGATGTCGGTCAGTCCATTCATCACGCGGCTCACGAGGGAGCCCGCTAAACGGGTCTGCGCGTCCTCAGATTGCGGATCGAGCGCCAATGCTTGTTCGAATAGGCCGATCGCCTCTGTGGACGCGTTGCGAGAATTCGGCTTGAGCCTTGCGGCACGTCCTCGAAGGATATAGTCGAACGCAGTAAGGTGCTCCGTTGGCCGCGCGGCCTCGGTGGTGATCAGTTCGACGCCGAGAGCATTTGCGATCCGGCTGGTTATCTCGTTCTGCAAAACGAACAGATCGCCGGCGTCATAGTCGAACCGATCGGCCCAAAGATGCGCGTCGGTCCCGGCATCGATCAGCTGGGCGTTGACGCGGAGCTGGTTGCCCGATCGCCGGACGCTCCCTTCGAGCACATAGCGCACGCCCAACTCGCGGCCAATCTGCTTCGTGTCGATGGGCTTATCCCTGTAAGTGAACGCGGTATTGCGCGAGATCACGAACATATTCTCAAGCCTTGAGAGATCGGTGGTGAGATCCTCGGTGATCCCGTCCGCGAAATACTGTTGTTCCCGGTCGTCGCTGAGATTGGTAAACGGCAGCACGACGATCGACAGACGTGGTGCAACGGCGGGCTGCGAAATTGACGTGGCGGGCGGCGGCGCTATCGGTGCCGGCAAATCGGCGATCGCTTCAGGGCGCAATGCATACACTCGAATTTGCCTCGCAATGTTCTTGGCGCTCTGCTCTCCCATGTCCTCGAACGGGTAGTGCAGCTTGTCTCGAATTTGGTCGCGCACCATCCGTGAAATGCAGATCCCGCCCGGTTCGGCCAATGCCTCCAATCGTGCCGCCACATTGACCCCGTCGCCGAAGATGTCGTGTTCCTCAACGATCACGTCGCCCAGATTGACCCCAATGCGGAACTTGATGCGGCGCTCCTCGGGCACGTCCGGCTCGCGGTCCTTCATCCCGCGCTGGATCTCGACGGCGCAGCGGACTGCATCCACAACACTCGAAAATTCCGCAAGCAAGCCGTCGCCGGTGTTCTTCACGGTCCGACCGCGATGCTCGGCGATCTTCGGCTCAACGAACTGCCCGAAATGGGCTTTGAGGCGCTCGTGCGTGCCCTCTTCGTCAACCCCCATCAGGCGCGAATACCCGGCCATATCGGCGGCAAGGATGGCGGCAAGTCGGCGGGTCGAGGCCATGGCCGGGGCAGCCCCCCTGTTCGATGGTTCGGCACCGTAACGATAACACAACTCGTGTGTCAGACATGCACCCGACGCGGCCAACCCCCGCTCCCTGAAGCCATTCACAACGGTCTCGCCTGATCGACAATCGTTTCCGCGGCCGGATTACTTAAGGCGACCGTTAGAGGCTGGGCGGCGGCGCCCGCGCCCGGCGGAGCATTCCACATAGGAAAACGGGGAATTTTCCCCTATGTAGAGCCTTCGAGCCCGCTGTTCCCCCGGCGGGGTGTCGTCGTGCGTGAGG
>Ga0310912_10000980_pt1 | contig 15243 bp, 13 predicted proteins | sample GREbulkMGOX080_FD_203443 | JGI IMG/M metagenome (GOLD analysis project Ga0310912, IMG submission 203443) | Lab enrichment of tropical soil microbial communities from Luquillo Experimental Forest, Puerto Rico - GRE.bulkMG.OX080 | ecosystem: Environmental > Terrestrial > Soil > Tropical forest >...
GCCACGAGGCAGGTTGTCTTCTGGACGGGCAATGCTGGGGCTGTCGATATCTCTTTCAACGGGCAGCACATTGCGTTAGCTGGCGGTCCGAATTCCGAGGGAACGCTGGTGTTTAATGCTCGCGGATTGGTTATCCCGACCCCTACCTTTACACCCCAACCTTGAAAGCGACACGCACAATATTTCATGATCAAGACAGCTGAGAATGTCGTTCGCATCGAAGCCGATGCCCTGCGCGCGCTGGCAGACCGAATTGCCGGCCCCATGGCGCGAGACTTCGAACGCGCCGTCGATTTGCTTTTTGGATGTGCAGGCCGGGTGGTAGTGACCGGCATGGGCAAAAGCGGACTGATCGCACGCAAAGTGGCTGCCACGCTAAGCTCCACGGGTACACCTGCTCTCTACTTGCACCCGGCAGAAGCGATGCATGGGGACCTCGGCATGATCGTTCGTGGCGACGTGGTTTTGGCGATGTCGGCCAGTGGAGAAACGGCGGAGATCCTTCAGCTATTGGCTACCGTGAAGCGGCTTGGGATCCGTCTGGTTAGCATCACATGCGACGATCTCTACTCGCCGAAAGCAGCCGAACGGAGACGCTCAACGTTGTCGCAGGCAGCCGATGTCACGTTGGACTGTTCGGTTGCGTCCGAAGCATGTTCGTTCGGGCTCTCTCCGACCGCTTCGACGACCACCATGCTCGCATTGGGAGATGCCCTGGCTGTGGCTCTGTCGGAAAAGCGCGGGTTCAAAGCAGAGGATTTTGCCAACCTGCATCCCGGCGGAAAGCTGGGAAAGCGGCTAAGCCGCGCTTCAGCGCTGATGCATCGGGGAGATGCGATGCCGAGCGTGACACCTTCCACGGCGATCAGCGGCGTGATCTATGAGATGTCGCGCAAGGGCCTGGGGATGACAACCGTCACGCATGACGGAAAGCTGGTGGGCCTGATCAGCGATGGCGACTTGCGACGGCTACTGGAGCATCATGGCAAGGACATTTTTGACCTTACTGCCGATCAGTGTATGACGCGCAAGCCGGTAACAATCGGTCCGGATGCATTCGCGATTACCGCGCTGGACATCATGGAGCAACGGAAGATTACGTCCTTGCCGGTTGTGGACGAAGATGGCGCCTTGCTGGGAGTCCTGCATCTGCATGACCTGTGGGGAACAGAAATGGTCTGACCGGGGAGCGAAAAGTGGGAATCGATGCAGCGCTGGATAAGTTCAAACTCGATGCGCTGATTGCGCCAACTGAATCTCCGGCTAGGAGTACGAACCCAGCTGAATGGGGCCACTCCGTCGCAGGAAGTTCGAGCCTGGCAGCGGTTGTTGGATATCCCAACATCAACGGTGCCCATGGGATTGATTTTTGGGCTGCCGATAGGAATTTCCTTCTTTGGCTGAGCCTGGAGCGAGCCAAAGCTAATTAAGCTGGCGTATGCATTCGAACAGGCTACGACGGCACGGAGGCGCCTATTGTTGCAGCCGACAGCGAACTTACTTGCAAGCGCATAATGGCTGCCATCCTCAGACGTGGTTGGAATCCGGGCTACGGTACTGACGCTCCGGCACACTCCGAAGGCGCTCGGCAGCCGACTCTGGCGTAATGTCGCGCTGCGGGGCTGCTAACATCTCGTATCCCACCATGAATTTCTTGATCGTCGCAGAACGCAACAGAGGTGGATAGTAGTGCGCGTGCAGGTGCCATTCGGGATGCTGCACACCATCGGTCGGCTGCTGATGAAATCCCATGGTGTAGGGAAACGCGGTTTGAAAGAGATTGTTGTAGCGGGTTGTGATGCGCTTGAGAATGTCAGCCAATCCCGCCCGGCTGTCGTTATCAAGGGAAGCGATGTCGGCGACGTGGTTCTTACTACCGACCAACAGCTCAAATGGCCAAACTGCCCAGAACGGCACCAGGGCAACGAATTGGGCATTTTCGCAAACCAGACGTTCGCCGGCAGAACGCTCCAGTTCAAGGTAATCACACAGGAGACAGCCCCGCCGACGTTCCCGGTACTCCAGCAGCGAAGCCTGTTCCTTGCGCGGTTCGTTGGGGACTGCTTGGTTGGCCCAAATCTGTCCGTGGGGATGCAGGTTACTGGCGCCCATCATCTCGCCGCGGTTTTCGAAGATCTCGACATGATTGATGTCGGGCGTTGAGCCAAGCTCTCTGTACTGGTCAGCCCATAGGTCGACTACGGCCCGAATCGCGCCGAGGTCCATGTCGGCCAGAGTCAGATCGTGTCGCGGTGAGAAGCAGACGACGCGGCAGATGCCAGCCTCCGAATCGGCAACGACGATTTCGCTGACGCTATCCTGGAGATGAACCGACCCAACACCGGGCTTCAGGGCAGCGAAATCATTGTCAAAGACGAAGGTCGATCCGTAATTGGGATTTCTCACTCCTCCCGCACGCTGATTTCCGGGGCAGAGATAGCAGAGGGGATCGTAGCGAATAGGCCGCTCTTCGGGCTGTGGCTCAGTCTGTCCTTGCCATGGTCTGAGCGCGCGATGGGGCGAAACCAAGACCCAGTCGCGGGTAAGCGGGTTCCAGCGGCGATGAGGTACTTCGCGAAGCGGGCCGAGATCGATCATGTTGTCGCCAGGAGAATTTCGCCCGCGCCTTCAGCGGCGCTGCATACATAGATTGCCGGCTCGATCCCGGTCCCTGCTTGATACTTCTGCGAAACCTCAGTTTGAAACGCAGCCAGAGCATCAGCCTCCACCAGATTCACAGTGCTGCCACCGAATCCGCCTCCGGTCATGCGAGCACCCCAAACACCTGTGCATTGGCTGGCCGACTCCACCATGATGTCGAGTTCGCGGCAACTCACTTCGTAATCATCTCTGAGACTGATGTGGGATGAGTGCATCAATTCTCCAAAGCGTTTGAGGTTGTGCTGCTTCAAAGCTTCAGCCGATTCGAGCACCCGTGCGTTCTCCGTAACCACGTGGCGGCAGCGTCTGAAGATTCGCTCCGGCATGGCTGAGGCAAACTGATTCAGTTCCGAAGCATCAATGTCTCGCAAGGCGCGTATATGGGGAAGGCTTTGCCGCAGGATACGTACACCGGCCTCGCAATCCGCACGGCGTTTGTTGTATTCGCCGCCTGCCAATTCATGTTTCACCATTGTGTTGCAAATCACAATCCGAACTTGCTCGGGCAACGGCAACGGCTCTGATTCGAGGCTGCAGCAATCCAGCAGAAGCGCATGGTCCTTGCTTCCAAAGCAGGCGATGAACTGGTCCATAATGCCACACTTGGTCCCGGCGTATTCGTGTTCGGCACGTTGGCAGATTTCAGCAATCTCACGCCGTTCTAGGGAAGTCCCGGAAACGCCCAACAGCGCGAGAGCCGTGGCTACCTCGATCGCGGCCGAGGAACTCAGGCCCGCACCTATCGGCACGTCGCCCTTGATGATCAACTTCGCCCCCCGTAAATCTATCCCGCGCGACCGAAGGACGGCAGCCACGCCTCGCACGTAGTCTGTCCAGTGACCCGTCGGACCTGATCCCGGGTTATTCAAGTCGATCGTCGAAGTATCACCGAGGTCAAATGAAAACACGTTCAGAATGCTGTCTCTGCGTGCGCCAACTGCAACATAAGTGCGAAAGGCGAGAGCGCAGGGCATCACGAATCCGTCGTTGTAGTCGGTGTGCTCGCCGATGAGGTTCACTCGTCCCGGCGCGAAGAACACCAATGGGTGAGTTCCGTACCTGTTACGGAATTCATCAGCTACCAGGCGTGCACTGATGGGAATGCTGCCGGGGTCAAAGGTGGGCGAAGTCATCGTCCGATCAAGGCTTCGAGTAAGGACATCACATCATAGCCCTGAATCGTGTGGCGCCGCCATGAGGCAGAGAGCCTGGATGGAATTGAGTGTTGACTCTGTGGTTGCGCTACTTGTTAGCCGGCGGCTGTGGTGTCTGAGACTTGGCCAACTCTTCCATCTTGGCCATATCGGTCTTTATGCGCTCAGTAAGCGGCCCATTCGGAACGAGTGCCAGATAAGTACGATAGTGATCGGCGGCGGCAGAGTAGGCGCCCTTGGCAGTGCAGATGGTCGCCAACAGTAGCTGGACCCGGGGCTCAGAGTGCTGCTTGTCCATACTCTCGGCACGCAACGCCATGCTCTCGGCTTTATCCAAATGTTGCAGATTAAACTCTGCCACCGAGTTGTAATAATAGGCCAGCGGGAAGTCAGTAGGATCGAGGGAAATCAGTTTCACGGTAAGTCTACGGGTGTCTTCCCAATTTTTCGCCGTGGCTTGCAAAAAGGCCATGCGCAAGTAAGGCAGCGGCAAATTGGGATCGGCGGAGATGGCCTCCTGATAATCCTTCTCAGCCGCATCGGGGTTGTTTCGCCGCTGCTCCAGGTCACCCAGCCGGTTCCAGGCTTCGGCAAACTTCGGGTACTCGTCGATGGCTTTGTGGAGAGTTTTCTCCGCTTCGAGCAGATTTCCCTTCTCCAACTGCTCGCTTCCCTTTTCGTATTCCTTGCGGGCCTTGGCCGGAACTTCGAGGCTGGCTGCGGTCACCATCCCTTCGGCCTTCTTGGCCCGGTTGTGCAGCATGATGATGCCCACAGTCGAGTTGTTCATGGAGGGATCGAGACGTATGGTCGTAGACGAGTATCCCGGCAAGTCAGCACGCAGCTCGCAGTCGGAAATGAAGGAATTGGGGTTCGTAAGGCCGCTCGCAGCCATCGCGTTTCGGGTAACTGCATTGTTTTCCGAACTGAATCGTGTGTCGTCCGATGCGTCCGGTGTTGTATCCCGAAAGCGTTCACCGAGCATGAATGAGAAAGATCCATCCGGTGCGGTAAACGTTTCTCGACGGTTGAGACCGGCACAACTCCGAATGACCGCCACAGGATTCGGAGGCGGGGTACCGGTATCGAGCAGCACCTTCCCACTGTAAAAGATTGGGGACTGTATGCCCGGCGTTGTGGTGTTGACTCGACTCGCAGCTCGGGCGGGCGTCATAGCACGGGCGCCGCTGTTGCTACCGGTTCGTTGGGCTATGGCGACTGAGCAGACTAGCGTTGTTATCGATAGACTCCAGAATGCGAACCTTATCGCGCCCCGCATCGGCCACCCCCAAACGAAGCTGCTGCCGGTGAGGAAAATAGTACTCCCAAATGGCGGCCAAGATGTCAACTCTTAGTCACAAACTGCCGATTTTTCGCGGAGCAAAATGCCTGCACGCTGAACGGTCAGCTATGGAGTGGGGGATTTCAGCCTCTGGCGGCGCAGGCGCCACTCGTCACTGCTGAGAATACCTGGTCCAGCTTCGATGAGCCGCGGCAACATCTGGAAGACGGAGATAGGAGTCCACAGGCTGCCGTCACGGCGCCGGAAGCCGCGTCGATTCAGCTCGGCGGCGATGCCGGAGTAGGGGCCGTCCTGAATCGTCAGCTCCATGATCTGGAACAGCACCTCTCGCTCGTGGGGGTCCGCTTCCAGATGTGCGCAGTCACCGGAGACGCGCAGACCGTAGGGAACCTCGGGCGGCGCTGTGGTGGCAGTGCCCGCCTGGGGAGCCAGTTGGCGCTCCCACTCGATGACGATCGGTTTCCACCCCTGAGCCAGTTTGCGTCGAAACTCTTCCTCGCCAAATTGCCCTGCAACGACTTCACGTTTGCGCTCAATGTTGGCCACTTTATCTCCAGTCGGCAGAAAGCTGCACTAGACCGGAAGCATCCGTAACACCAATCTTAAGCCGTTGGTTTTGAACCAGTTTAATTAATTCAAAACCGGCGTTTCGTGTCCGCGCTTGGCAAATGCTGTGCGGAAATGGGCGAGCGACCGGGTATTTTGGGAGGCCGAAATTACTAAAGACCCTATCCATCGATTGAACGCCGGAATCGGTTGTTGGCGGTAGTCACGAGTATACCCACGTCCTGCTCTCCAGGACCCCGACGCCACTGCAGTCTTCGATAAGGTATTTCCGATTTGTAAAAGAAAAAAGAGGAGATGTCGATTAGGGGTGTCGTCTTCGGCAAATTTCCTATCTGGCACAGGCTGGGGGCGACGGTGGGAACCGGGGTGCAAATTGCCTACGTACTTTCATGCCTACAACCATGGCTGGATTCTGACCATGCGATTGCCGTTCTGAAGAGACAACCTGTCGCGTTGTTCATGACGAACTACAGCCGCACGATCTTGTCAGACTCGAAGCCGCGCAAGGCGTTGCGCGTGTCGACGATCAGGTTCGCGGCGTCGAGCAAGGCTCTGTAATCGAAATTCGAGTGGTCGGTAATCACGACGCAACAGTCGGCGTGCTTCGCCGAGGCAAGTGCATCCTGCGAAGCAAGGTCGATACCGTCGAGTTTGAGCTTGGGAACATAGGGGTCGCTATAGGTGACTTCCGCGCCGAGCTTCTTCAACAAGAGAATCACGTCGAGTGCGGGAGACTCGCGCATATCGTCTATGTTGCGCTTGTAAGCCACTCCGAGAACATGGATGCGTGAGCCCTTGACCGGCTTGCCGTGGTTGTTGAGCGCCTGCTGCACCTTGCCGACCACAAAATGCGGCATGTTGCCGTTAATATATCCGGCAAGATCGATGAAGCGCGCCTCGATGCCGGACTGCTTGGTCTTCCAGGATAGATAGAAGGGATCGATGGGAATGCAGTGTCCACCGAGGCCGGGCCCTGGATAAAAGGGCATGAAGCCAAAGGGCTTGGTGGCAGCGGCGTCGATGACTTCCCAGACGTTGATTCCCATGCCGTCGCACATCAGGGCCATCTCATTGACTAGACCAATGTTGATCATGCGGAACGTGTTCTCCAGCAGCTTCACCATCTCGGCTACACGGGTATTGCTGACCGGCACGACTTTTTGCAGAGCCTGTGAGAAGAACAGCTTGCCTATCTCAGTACAGGACGCGGTAATACCGCCGACAACTTTGGGGGTATTCGAGGTCTGATACACCGGGTTGCCGGGATCGACCCGCTCGGGCGAGAAGCAGAGGAAGAAATCCTCGCCAACTTTCAGTCCATGCTTCTCGAAGATCGGGAGCAAGAGCTCATCCGTGGTGCCAGGATAAGTCGTGGACTCGAGGATCACCAGCAAACCGGGACGAAAGTGTTTAGCAATCTGGTCGGCGGCCGACACGATATAGCTCATGTCGGGGTCCTTCGTCTTGCGCAGCGGCGTGGGGACGCAGATATTGATGGTGTCGAGCTCGCGCACAATGGAGAAGTCGGTGGTGGCGTCGAAGCGCCGTTCTTTTACCAATTGCGCAACTTCGGAGCTGGGCACATCCTGCACGTACGATTCGCCCTGCATGAGGCGATCCACCCGCGACGGCTGAAGGTCGATGCCGGTGACATGAAAGCCCGCCTTCGCAAATTCCACAGCGAGTGGCAGTCCGACGTAGCCAAGACCGACGATGCCAACACGGGCGGTTTTGCTTTCGATCTTCTCTTTGAGTGCTTGATACGTGCTCACGGATTTCTCCGCAACCTGCATGATGGCGTCTCCTAGAAATCGCAAAAAGCCAAAGGTTGATTCTATACATTTGAGGTGGGGTACCGTAAGCGGAGGATTTCCACGCTTCGAAATCGTGAGTTTCAAGCTGGGAGATGACCAAAGGGGACCGGAGATCGGCAAGGATTGTGGGCGGCGTGATTGTTGGTTACAGCTTGAAGCGCAAGCGGGCGTCGAGTTCGAAGGGCAACGTCGTGCGGCGGCGGACGACGATCGCCCAAGCGGGTTCCTTGGATCCGTAGCAACGGGAGCGCCAAGCTGGTTCCACCACGCCGCCCTGGGCGCGAAACTCGGCGACCTCGCCGATTGTCCAGATGTCGTCAGCGAGTTGGCGGGGCTCGGTCGCGAAGTGCCAATACTGCTCGACGAGGTGCTCTCCCGGTGGGCCTATCTGAGCCCCGTCAATCACGGTGACACCGTCTTCATTTAACTCAACGAAGCGGGAGAATCGGAAACCGGCAGCGATGCAATGGCCAAATGCCACGCTGGAGTCTTCGGTAAAGACCCGACGTACAGAGGCGCCGGCTTCGGGCTTTTGTGTCCAGCGGAAGGGTCCAAGGGAAACCGCCTGGTCGCATCCGTCGATACGAATGGTGTTGTGGGCGGAGGAGCCGCGGAAGTAGCTGCGCCATTCGGGATCCATATAGCTAAATGTTCCGGAGTCGATAAGAAGTTCGTGGTCGCCGGCGGCAACTACGAGGGAGAGCGTGTCGGAGTGGCTGTGACCGGCACTGCCGGGGCCGAAAGGTCCAGCATCGAAGATCGCGACGACTGGGCCCCGGCGAAGAACGGCAATACCTGTGTCGGCGAAGAGGCGAGTAGGGAAGGACGCGCCCGCAGTGGGCAGTTGCACGGCGCTGCGCTCCAGGCCGAGCCACCACATGGCGATTTCGTCCAGGTCACGGTCTTCACAGGGGAAAAATCGCTTCCCTGTAAGAATCGAGGAGACCGCAAGCGAGGCGCGGGCGAAGCGCGAGCGCTGACCGTAAGGATGGAAAAAACGTCCGCCGTCGTCATCGCCGAGAAAAGGCAACTCGCCTTTCTCGTTCACTATGGCTGCGAGAAATCCGACCATGCGGCCAAGCTTATCCAGATAAGTCGGCGAAGCAGGTTCGAGCACAGCATGGAAGGCAAACATGTCGAGCGCGTACATGTGGTAGTACGTGGACTGTTCGAAATAACTGCCGTCGTCCTTTACGCACTTCTGCATATGCTCGCGCACGATGTTGCCGCCCACCGACCGCCACTTGTCAGCCCGTGGGAACTGCGGGAGCAGCCTTCCTAAGGCGTGAAGGGCTACGGCTTCCCCTAGCAGATGCGTGTTGGGCGAGAAGTAGATCGACAAGTTGTACTCGACATGCGAACCGTGGCGATACAGCTCGGCAAGAAACCTCCCCCGGAATTCCTCCATCATGCGGTCGCCGATCAGATGGAAGATCCAAATCCACGAAAGTGCCCGGAACCCGACTTCCAGGGCGCTGCTCCAGTTGATCCCACGCTGAAACGGATTCTCAGCCCACCACTGTTCGATGTGCTGGAAGACGCGGTCGCTGTACTTCTTGCCGCCGGTAAGAGCCGCTGCTTGCGCAAGCAGCACGAGATGCTGGTGCCGGTTCAGCTCCCAGATGAACTTGTGGTCCCCAACTGCCGCGAGATCCAAGTAGGGAATTCGGCGGAAGTACTTCGTCGCGGTCTCGGTACCGCGATGTGGGTCTCTTCGCCATGCGATCTCGGGGCCGTAATCGATAACCTGCCCCAGAATGGGTATGCGGCCGCACAGAATCTCATCCGCAATGGCGGTAAGCTCACGGGCGTAATCTGAGTCGCTAAGCCCGCCGGCAACCTCCGTTGGATGGGGAAGAATGGCGAGAGGCAAATCAGCGCGGAGTTCCAGCCTGGGTGAAGAAACTGCAAGGAGCGCGTTTGCGATTTCCTGGCGCAGACGGAATTTGATTTCGGGAAGGGAGCGCATGGGGGTGCTAGAACTCCATCTTACGATGAGCAACCCTCACAATATTCGCAACCAAGGGGTCCTTCGACTTGGCCGCCGCAGCGACCTCGCTCCGGATGACACACCAACGATTGCTACTGCGCCTGCTTTTGCAGATTCAAGCACTGGTCATGCAGTTTGGCATCGTGGGAGAGGCCATCCACGATCATGCATTCATCCAGCGCGGTTTTCGGGTCCGAGTCTTTTAGCAGGTTGTAGAGCATGCGATGAGGCGCGAGCCAGTCGGGCGAGAGCTTGGTAGCTGTAACCAGCTCGGCAACGGCGGCGGCGGGCTCTTTGTTGTTCTGCAGCGCGATGGCGAGGTTGTAGTGAATCTTTGCGTCATTAGGGCGAAGGCGCACGGCCTCTTTGTAGTGAATGATCGCTTCGTCAGTTTTCCCTGTGACATCGAGCGCTGTCGCAAGGTTCATGTGCGCGTCTGCATTCGTGGGCTGAAGCTCGACAGCGGCGCGATAATGCTCAATGGCGGCTGAATAAAGATGGTTGTTAAAGAGCAGATTCGCGAGATTGTTCTGTGCCGCGACGAGCTTGGGGTTGAGTTTGATGGCCTGCAGGTACTCCGCGGCCGCTCCTTTGGCGTCTCCATTCTTCTTAAGCGCATAGCCGAGATCGTTGCGGGCATTCGCATCATTGGGCTTGAGCATCACGATCCGGCGAAGGTTTGCGACGGCCCCGGTATAGTCTGCGCGATTCATAAGCAGATTGGCGAGATGCGAGAGCGCATCGAGGTAGTCCGGGTCTTCCTTCAGCGCGGTCTGGTATTCGGTGATCGCGTTCGCGTAGTCCTGCTGCTTTTCGGCCATGCGGGCGGCGTGATAATGGCGTTCGGCAGCGGCCGGAATAATGGGAGCAGCAGGTGCGTCTGCGGGCTTCGCAGGTTGGGCCGGTGCCGACGAACTAGTAGGCGCGATTGTGTTCGATGGCGCCGTGCGCGGGATCTGCGGCGTTGCCGGAGTGGTCGAGCCCTGCGGCTGCGGGTTCGCGGGGAGCTGCTGCTCGTTCACTGATTGCGCAAGCGACAGACTGGCTGCCAGCCCAAACACAGCGAAGGCGAGGGTACGAATGATCGTCATGCGCGTAAGGAAAAGTATAGCGGTACAGGCAGGATGGAAGCCAAGGCCAGCCGCCGATGAGCGCGGAGCAGATTGTTCTTCGAAATTGACAGGAAAACAGGATGGGCAAGTAACGACTGGTAACGATCTCCGCCCAGTGCCAGTCATACTGGACGGAGCATCTAACCAGTCCCAGAGAATTACCGAAGAGACGCAACGATCGTCACCGGTGCATTCTGCTCTGCGAGCGAGCCCGCCGGATTTCTCGTCGAAAAGCTTACACCCTCGTTGCGGGCCTTGATGTCGGCCAATTGATAGCGCCCGCCAAGAGAGTTTAATTCTACGACTGCCGGTTTGTTCCGGTAATCGTAACCGGGCGAGGCGTACGCCACCGGCGTGGCCTGCACCACAGAACTGCGCCGGCTGGCCTCATTCGTAATGGTTACAGCGTGGTCGCCGTAGTTCACGCTGAAGATGTAATTCCCGGCTGCGAAGTGCTGATCTCCCACATAGAAGTCGGATGGAATATCGGCAGCTACGCGATAAGCGAATTGCTGTGCCAGGGCAAGGCCGGTCAGCGCTACTATACAGGCAACCAGCATCGCGAATTTGCAAACCACGATCTTCATAACAGCCTCCAGTAATTGCGTTCCCAAGAGCGCCTTCAAATCCAGGAGTGGTTCTGTTCAGCGCCGCAGGAATCTGACTTCTGGGATGTCCGGAGGCGAGGAAAGTTACAGCCTCGGAGTCCGGTTGTGACGAAGCGGCTGAAAAGGAGGATAGAGAGATATCCTCGGCAAGAGTGCGCAGCTACTATCGTTATTGGAAAGTTGCGCCCTTACGCGCTAGCGTGCAGGGAACCGCAGCGTGACCGTACGGGTGGAATAGACTGCTGCTTCTCCCGAGGCGAAATTGATTTCCAGTGCAAGACCATTGGGTAGCTTGGTGATTGCCGCTCCTTCGACCGCTATTCCGCTGGGCACGTTATAAATGGGCACGATGTAAGTCTTGCCGCCGACACCGGCAACCTGCACTTGAAGCTGATCATGGGCCGCGTTCCACTGCTCCGCGACGACCTTCAGCGCGGTGCTGGCTGCGCCGTCGGCCGGCGCAACATAGAAAGAGCCGATCCCAAAGTTACCGCTGACGTGCAGATGGATAGTTGTCTTGTCGCCGGTGATAGAGGTCCTTATTGTCGCATGTTGGTCGTTCGGGTTACCGGAAGGAGTCGGCAAGACTTTGTGTCCATTTACCTCAGCGCCAGTTACTTTAGCCCTGATGCTCAAGGCAGGTGAATAGTGCAGATCAACCTTGCCGCTGCCGCGCCGAGCTACTTCGAGCATGAGATCGTCTCCCACAGCGTGGTACGCTAGGTCAATCTGCGCGCCCCCGACCTTTACGTTACGGATGGAGAAATCCGTCCATCCTGCTGGGACGTGTGGCTCGAAACGCAGCGAGGAATCCAAGGCGTTCACCTCCAGCCCCATCATGCCGCGGAGAATCGGGCTGATGACCATGGCGGAAGACCAGATCTGGTGCGGCGTGCTGGTGGAGAGCTGGGTGTAGAAGTCGCCCGACAACACTTCGGTCGTGCGCCCGGGCGAGGCGTCATGCGCCAGCTGAGCGTTGGCCATCAGGTTCTCGTAGCCGTATTGCGCATGGTGATAACGATATCCGCCAACCGAAGCCCATCCGGTGAAAAGCGGCCATACACTGCCGAAGTGATATCCGCTGGGAGAGTAGAGCGGGTCCTGATTGGAAATGATGCGTGGCCCCCAATCGGTCTGGTAGGCGGGTGCGGCGATAACGTTGAGGAACTGGTCGCTCTTGCTCTGGTCGGTAACGCCGAACCACAAAGGCACCGTACCCAGCACGCTAGGCTTGTCGATGCGATTGCCCTGAAGGTCGACGGCGAACGCGTAGTAATTCTTGACGGGCGACCAGAAGACCTTCTCGAGTGTGGCTGTCTGCGCCTCGGCTTCCTGGTTCAGTTGCTTGGCTTCGGTCTTGCCGATTGCCGTTGCAATGGCTGCCAGCGATCGGACCGCGGCGATACCGACACCGGCCTGGTAGAACTCGCCCGAGAACGGTATTAGCGGCTCACCGGTAACAGGGTCCTTTTCTCCGGGTTGCGGACGCAGAGGGCCACCCTCGATCCAGCCGTGGCCGATGTTCAGGTTCTGCGAAAGGCCGCTGGAGGAATACGTCGACCTGAGGAACTGGTAAGCCCGCCAGAGGCTGTCCCAGTGTTCGCGGGCAAAAGCAACATCTCCGAAGGCGCGGACGTAATCGGCAAAGCCGACGAGAAACAGAGGCGTCGCGTCGGCAGACGCAGTGCCGTAGGGATAGTCATTCCACCAGTCCACCAGCTTCACCGATTGCGCAATTTCGTGCGGAATGCGTCCATCGGGGCGCTGATACTGCATCAGGAATTCGAGCGCGGTGCGCGTGGTGGCGAAGTCGTCAATCGAGTCGAGGGCTAGCGCAGTCCACATGGAATCGCGTCCGAAATACCAACTGAAGCCGGGACGGTGCGAGCCGCTAGAGATGTTGTATCCGGCGACGAGGCCGATGCCTGCGTAAGGCGAGTCCACCAAGCCTTGGACCGTGCTGATGCGCGCCCAGTCGTAGGAAAGTTGCAGAGCCTTGTCGGGTAGCGAAAGCTGAACGGTGCTGTCGAGATAGTGCGTGTAATATTCGCGAGCTTCCTGAACCAGGGAACTGTTGTCACCGAGCAGCTTCTGGTAGACGGCGTCAGCCTGCTGCTGGCCTTCGAAGGATGCAATCATTACGAAGCGATACAGCTTACGGCCTTTCGCAGGGGGGCCAAAGGAGAACGAGTCGGTGCTGCCGGACGAGTAGTCGGCGGCGTAGGTGGTGAGGAGAGCGTTCGAGTTTGCAGCTCCGGCAACGGCCCAGAAACGGTGATGATCATTGCTGAAACGGAATGCTTTGAGTTGCGCGTCCCATTGGCTGTAGGCGTCGCCGACTGCGGCCGGCCACATCCAGGCAACGTCGGGGGTAAAGCTGGCTTCGACGGCAACGGGTTCGGCGGAGTTTACTTCGATGTCGAGAATGGCACCGCTCTCCTTGATGGGAACGAACCAAGTGGCGCAGGCGGTGAAGGAGTCATAGATGTACAGCACCGACGACGACTCGGGGCGGACGGTGATCGTGCGGGGGATGGCGCCGCCAGAGAGAACGATGTCGCCGACCCGGAAGCGAAGTTGGAAATCGCGAAAGAGTTTGAGCGGATAAATCAAAGCCTCGAAGGAGCCGTCTTCGCGTCCAAACAGGCCGGCGTGCTGCGCGACGGCATTGAGGAATTGCCAGTTGCGCGCGCCACGGGTGAGGGTGAGGGCGCCGGATTGGTTGCAGGGAGACTGAGCCAGTAGAGATGACGCGCAGAGGACGATGGCAAGCAGGAGCTGTTTGGGTCGCATGGGCGACAGCGATGGTAGCAGAACAAGTGGTCGGTGGTTAGTGGATAGACCCCGAGGAAGGCTCGTAACCTATTCGACATCGTAGTACGAAGCGAACACTCCCACACAATCCAAAACCGGAATCCTATGCGGTACCCCTCTCCCTATTTCAGCCCGGCGTTTTCGGCGGCGAGGCGAGCCAGGGAACTCCAGTCGAGTTCGTGCATGCCGCGACCCAAGGCGGAGACGGCGTTGTCGTGCACCACGCTTAGCAAGGGCATGGGCACGCCGGCGCTGTCAGCGGCGGCGGCCACGAGACGGACGTCTTTCAATCCTAAGCGCATGGCGAATCCTGCAGGTTGGTAGCGTTGCTCGGCAATCAGGCCTCCGTAAGTTTTGTACACCGGTGCTGCAAAGAGGGTGCTGGTGAGGAACTCCACGAACTCTTGAGGGGCGATGCCGTACTTGCGCGTGAGCGCGATGGATTCGCCGAGCGACTCGATCACCACGCTGATCAGGAAATTCCCGGCAAGCTTTACCACGTTAGCCATCTCCGGCTTGTGTCCAACAAGGAACGTCCGTTGGCCTATTGCCGCAAAGATCGGTGCGCAGCGGTCGAGGATAGCCGCATCACCGGCGGCTACCACAAACAGCTTGCCTGCGCTGGCGGCCTCGGGGCGACCAAAAACCGGTGCCGAGACAAGATGCTGCCCATTCTTGTGGTGTTCGACAGCAAGCTGCTGCGAGAGTGCAACGCTGATAGTGCTCATCGAAATGTGGATAGCGCCTGCCTTCAGGTGGGGAAGGACGCCATCTGGCTCCAGGACTAGAGAGCTGACAGCGCTGTCGTCGGCCAACATCGTGATCACAACCTCAGCGTCCCTTACGGCTTCCGGGACCGATGCGGAAACATGCGCGTTATGGGCGCGTAGTGGTTCGGCTTTGGAGGCTGTGCGGTTCCATACGCTTACGTCTTGCTTAGCTTGCACGAGGTTGCGCGCCATGTGGGCGCCCATGTTGCCCAGTCCGATGAAAGCGATCTTCATGGCTGGGGTAGATGCCGGGCACCGACTGGGAGTTTCAGGGCGCTTACCGCGGCGCGCTTTTCGCTCTTGGCTCTTCGCCCCGGAGCGAAGGGTGAAGAGCGTCTTGATCGCAAGAAAGTGCCGTCGCAGCTGGTGGTGGGCGGGGACCCCGGAACCAGAACAGGCGGCATTCGCACGACAGCGTGGAATTCGCTGGGCCTTCCCTAGTTGATGCTA
>Ga0310912_10000981_pt1 | contig 15224 bp, 16 predicted proteins | sample GREbulkMGOX080_FD_203443 | JGI IMG/M metagenome (GOLD analysis project Ga0310912, IMG submission 203443) | Lab enrichment of tropical soil microbial communities from Luquillo Experimental Forest, Puerto Rico - GRE.bulkMG.OX080 | ecosystem: Environmental > Terrestrial > Soil > Tropical forest >...
GGCTTCGTGTTCGCCGCGCCGGTGCTGCTGGTGATGCTGCTGAGCCTGATGTGGCTCCCTGCCGCCATCGGCATTCTCATTTCGGAGGCGTTCGCCATCCGCTCCTTCATCTTTCACGCTGCCAATGGCGCGGTCTCGGCCTTTATCGGCTGGAGCCTGTTCGGCTACGTCGATGACACCCGCGTTCCGCTGAACGAGCCGCTGCCGGTCCTTGCCGCCGGGCTGGCCGCGGGTCTCGCCTATTGGCTGATCGCGGGCGCGAGCGCCGGCTTCTGGAAACCGCTGTTTCGCCGGCCCGCCGGCGCGGCGCTGCCGGCGAATCCGGCCTCACATCCGCCGGAAATCCGTTAGGGAATCTGCTATAGGATGTGCGGGCGCGCGGCTGCGACGGGAGCGCGCGCCGTCGCCGGCGGGGGTTTCATGAAGGCAACGTCGAGAGCCGAGGGACGTACGAAGCGAAGCGCAGGTGGCCGCATCGCCTTGTTGATCGTGCTCGGCGCCATGCTCGCCGGTTGCGACAAATGCGGCAACTTGTGGTCGCCGTGGGGTAGCAATGCCCAAGGCGAGACCCAAGCCTGCCGCGAGCTGCCGCCGCCGCAGCGGTAGGCGTTCATCCCCATCACTTGTCAAAGTTTTTGCCGCGCGGCGCCGATTTGAACTCGCGCGCCGCCTCGGCTAGACCCGCTTGGGATCAACCGCATGAACCGAACCGGCCTCGTGATCGCGTTAGCCGTCGCCGCCGCGGTTGGCCTCATCTTCGGTATCCGGCCCGACCTCGACCTCAAGCTCGCCGCGCTGTTCTTCGACCCCGAGCGCGGAGGATTCTGGCGCGCCTATGATCCGACCTATCTGCGCGCGCGCGACGTTGCCGTCTGGCTCACGACGCTGGTCGCGATGCCTGCGGTCGTCGCCCTTGTGGTAAAGTTCATCCGCCCGCGCCGGCCGCTGCTCATCCCCGGCCGCGCGATCGTACTGATGCTGGTGACGCTCGCGCTCGCGCCGGGCGTCGTTGCCAATCTCGTGCTCAAGGAGCACTGGGGCCGTCCGCGCCCCATCGACGTGGCCGAGTTCGGCGGCGACGAACATTTCCGTCCGTGGTGGGACCCGCGCGGGGATTGTCCGAAGAATTGCTCCTTCGTCGCCGGCGAGCCATCGGGCGCGTTCTGGACTATGGCTGCCGCCGCGGTGGTGCCGCCGCAATGGCGCGCGCTCGGCTATGGCGGCGCGCTCGCCTTCGGCGCCGCCGTGGGCGTGTTGCGCATGGCGGCGGGCGCGCATTTCTTCAGCGACGTGGTGTTCGCCGGCGTGTTCAGCTTTCTGGTGATCTGGCTCGTGCACGGCTGGCTCTACCGCTGGCCGCGCGCGCGGATTTCGGACGCGACGGTGGAGCAGGCGCTTGAGCGGATTAGGCCAAAGCGAGCCTAGGCACTCGGTCCGACTCAATATTGCCCCTTGGGCTCCAGGCCGAGCATGAATTGCCCATACATGCTGCCGGTGGAATCCCAATTCAGGCTGATGTGAGAGGCGGCCGCGTGCGCGTCGCGCCAGGCGCGCTGCAGCGGTTGCTCCAGGAACAAGCCCTGCCCCCCGGCCGCGAGGAAGAGCGCGTCGATGGCTCCGACCAGGAGCCGCACGCAAAACGCCTGGTCGCGGCGGTTGCGCAGCCGCAGGTCCACGCCGATGGGGTCGCCGCGCGCGGCGGTCTCGAACGCCTGCGCGAGATCGCGGAACATCAAGAGCCGCGCCGCGTCGATGCAGGCGCTCGCCTCGGCGACGCGCATCTGCACGGTGGTGAGCTCGGCCATGCGGCGGTTGCCGCCGGCGACCGCGCCGCGGGTGGTGCGTACGCCTGCCATCGCGAGGAAATCGGCGAGCGCGCCTTCCGCCATCCCGAGCACCGGCGACACGATGGTGATCGGCAGCACGGCGAGGAACGACTGCCGATAAAGCGGGTTAGGATTGGCGCGCATGCCGGGGGCGGTGGCATCGATAAGCTCGGCGAAGGCAAGCGTGCGATGGGCGGGGACGAACACGTCGCGGGCGACGATGTTCTTGCTGCCGGTGCCCGCGAGCCCCATGGTGTGCCAGTTGTCGTCGATGACGCAGTCGGCGCTGCGCAGAAGGAAAAATCCCGGCGTCGCGGCTGCGCCCGCTTGCGGGATCATGCCGCCGAGGAGCTGCCACTGCGCATTGTCGCAGCCGCTGCAAAAGCTCCCCACGCCGGAGAGCCGATAGCCGCCGTCGACCGCCACCGCCTGGCCGACCGGCGCATAGGTCCCGGCGGCGAGCGCGGTGCGATCCTGCCAGACCTCGTCCTGCGCCGCTTTCGAGAAGCAGGCGATGAGCCATTGGTGCGAGGCGAGCAGACCGTAAACCCAACCGGTCGAGCCGCATCCGCTCGCAATGGCGGCAACGACCTGCGCGAACACGTCGAAGCCGTATTCGAATCCGCCATAGGCGCGCGGCTGCATGATGCGGAAAAGGTCCGCCTGCCGCATGCGTTCGATCATATCGTCGCCGACGCGGCGGTCGGCTTCGGTCTGCTGCGCCCGCTCGCGCGCAAGCGCGGCGATGGCGCGAGCGCGCGTCAGGAGATCGGGAACATCGGGATTGGCGGCCGACCGCCTTGCAGCACCGACTGACATCGCTATGGAGCCCGCCTGGAGGCGAACAGGCTAAGCTGCCGCGATCAGCCGATGCAAGGGTGGCCGGGTGAGGCCGCAAAGCGCCGCCGGCAAAAGGCATGGCTACCGGCTCAAGGCAAAGCCTGAGAATCGGCTTGCGTCCGGTTCAGATCGTGGCGACGCAGTCGATCTCCACGTCGAACGGACCGTGCCAGGCGGACACGCAGAGGAAGCTGCGCGCCGGCGGGTCCGACGGAAAATACCGCGCGTAGACCGAATTGATGGTCTGGAAATGCGCCGCGTCGGTGCAATACACGGTGCACTTGATGACCTTGTCGAGCGAAGAGCCGGCCGTGGTCAAGCAGAGCTTCATCTGCTCGAGCACGAGCTGGGCCTGCCGTTCGATCGGCAAGCGCTTGATCTCGCCGGTGGCCGGATCGCAGGGCGGGATGTTCGACACAAAGACGAGATCGCCGCACCGGACGGCCATGCTGCTCGGGACTTTGCGGGCTTCGGCATAGGTGGACAACGGCTCGACGCGAATGGCCTGTCGCTTCATGGTGATCCCTCGTATCTGGTTCGCCCGTGCATGCCGCACGTGTCACAATGGTCGCAGCAAAATTGTCGTCCGTCGTTACCCATCGCTTCGGCGCGTGCCGAACCGTCGGTGCTTGCTGACGGCGCCGCCGGGGCGGTAAACTCCTCCATGGTCGCGGCCGCAAACTTGGTCGAGGTCGCCGCGCTCGTCGGGGATACCGCGCGCGCGACCATCCTGGCTGCCCTCATGGGTGGTCAGGCTTTGACTGGCAGCGAACTCGCTTATCTCGCCCGAGTCTCGCGTCCGACCGCCAGCGAGCACCTCCTCAAGCTCGTCGAGGCGCGGCTCGTCGCCGTCACCAAGCAGGGGCGCTATCGCTATTACCGCATCGCGTCGCCCTTGGTCGCACGGATGCTCGAAAGCATCATCGCCGTCGCCGCGATCGAGGTGCCATCGCGCTATCAGCCGCGCTCGATTCGTGATGACGCGCTCCGCTTCGCGCGCACCTGCTACGATCATCTGGCCGGCCAGGTCGGCGTCGCCATCGCCGATGCGCTCGTTGCCAATGGACACATCGTCCTCACCGAGGACGGGGGCGAGGTGACGGATGCAGGCGCGCGCTTTCTGACCGAGTTCGGTGCCGATCTGCGCTCGCGGGGCAAACGCATCTTCTGCCGCCCCTGTCTCGACTGGAGCGAGCGCCGATATCATGTCGCCGGGCTGGTGGGCGCGCAGATCTGGCGTCGCTGTTTGGATCTGGGCTGGCTCATCCGGGAGCGCGACAGCCGCGCGCTGCGATTGACCGCGGCTGGGAGAACAGGCCTGTTCGATACGTTCGGAGTGGACCTGTCGAGCGAGGGGCTCGAGCGCGCGAAGCCACCCGACGTCGCGAGCGCGGTGAAGGTGCCGCTGCGAGCCTAGCTCGCGCGAAAGATCCCAAAAATCTTACGCGAGCTAAGTTCTTCCCACGCGTGGCGCCGTTGCCGCCGAGGCTTTTTTCGTCGCGGCTTTATCCGATAGTATCGGCGCGCGCGATCGAAGCCATAACCGACAAACGCGTGGACCAAGGCGATCGCGCCTGTCCCGACGGTCGGACGTGGGAGGACATTCGCATGACCTGGTTTGTTCGGATCCTTGCGCGTGCGCTGGCGCTCGCCCTGGCGATCATGGGCATGCCGGCGATGGCGCAGGATTATCCCACGCGGTCGGTCACCATCGTGGTTGGCTATACGCCGGGCGCGACCAGCGATTTGCTCGCGCGCACCGTGGCCGAACGGCTCAACGCCGCGTGGGGCCAATCCGTCATCGTCGACAACAGGTCGGGCGTGGGCGGCAATATCGCCGCCGCCTATGTGGCGCGCGCGCCGGCCGACGGCTACACGCTGATGGTCGGCACCGACGCCATCATGACCAGCAACGTCTTTCTCTACAAAAATACGCCGTTCGACCCGGTGAAGGACTTCGCCCCGATCACCAACGCTGGGGCGAACATGATCTGCCTGGCGGTGCACGTCGACTTGCCGGTCAATTCGGTGGCCGAGCTCATCGCCTATGCCAAGGCGAATCCAGGCCAGCTGCAATATGGCTCGTCCGGCATCGGCTCCCCCCATCACCTCGCGGGCGAGCTGTTGCGCCAGAAAACCGGCATCGACGTCGTCCACGTGCCCTATCGCGGCGGCGGCGCGACCATCAACGATCTGCTGGGCGGGCACATCAAGGTCGCGTTCCTCAGTCTATCGACCGCCGTTCCCCATCTCGCAAGCGGCAAGATCAAGATCGTGGCGGTCGTGGAGAAGGCCCGCTACGCGGCCATGCCGGACATCCCGACCATCGGCGAGACCGTCCCGAGCTTTGAAATGTCGTCCTGGGTCGCTTTCTTCGCGCCGGCGGGCACGCCTGCGCCGCTCTTGGCGCGCCTCAACGAAACGATGGTGAAGGTGCTCACGACCGATGCCGTGAAGGAGAAGCTCGCCACGCTCGGTCTTGTGGTCGCAGCGAGCACGCCGGCCGAGCTTGCCGCCATCGTCAGGGAAGGTCTCGCCGTGCGCGGCGAGCTGGTGAAGGCCGCCAATATCCAGGCCGAATAGCAGGTGGACGCGGTCATGCTGCCAACACCTGCGCTTGCCGCGCTCGCGCCGCGATCGAGGCGTTCAAGCTGCAGATTCCATAGAGGTTTGCGATGACCCTTTTGCGCATTTACGGTGTTGCCCGCACCCGCGCTTTTCGCGCGCTCTGGATCGCCAAGGAGCTCGATCTCGATTACGAGCATGTCCCGATCGAAATCGGTCCGGCCGGCGCACGCAAGGCCGACTATCTCGCGATCAATCCCAACGGCCGCCTACCGGCGATCGACGACGGCGGCTTCGTCCTGTGGGAATCCCTCGCCATCACGCTCTATCTCGCCAAGAAACACGGCCGGCTCTATCCGACGACGCTCGAAGGCGAGGCCAAGGCCTGGCAGTGGACCCTGTGGTCGGTGCAGGAGGTCGACCGCGGCGTCAACATCTGGTCGCTGCACGCCATACGCCTGCCGCCCGCGGATCGCGATCCGCAACGGCTCGCCGAGGCGCTCAAGGTGCTGGAGGGGCCCTTCAGGGTGCTCGAGGGCACGCTTGCCGACCGCCCCTACCTCCTGGGCGAGGACTTCACCGTCGCCGATCTCAACGTTTCCGCGGTGATCAGCCGGGCGATCGACATGGATCTGTCCGCGACGCCGCGCGTTGGGGACTGGCTCAAGCGCTGCCTCGACCGTCCGGCGGCGCGCGCGGCGCGGGCCTTGCGTGAGCAAGCCGACGCTAAGACGTCGGTCGAGGTGACGCGGGCGATCGCCCGGCACAACCGCTTGTGAGCGGCCCCGCCGCTCGTCGGAGCCGGAGCAAAGGAGTGCCATGCCCAAGCGCAGCGCCGGCATTTTGATGTTCCGACGACGCGGCGAGGTCGAGGTCCTGCTCATGCATCCGGGCGGCCCGTTCTGGGCGAAGAAGGATTTGGGCGCCTGGTCGATCCCGAAAGGGGAATATTCCGAAGACGAGGACGCGCTTGCGGTGGCGAAGCGCGAATTCGAAGAGGAAACCGGAGCACGTCCGCAAGGCGATTTCCTTCCGCTGGGTGAGGTCGTTCAGCGCGGGCGCAAGATCGTCACCGCCTGGGGGCTCGAAGGCGATTTCGACCCCACGACGCTGACCTCGAACCGGTTCGAGCTGGAATGGCCGCCGAAGAGCGGGCGCAAGGCGTCGTTTCCCGAAGTCGACCGCGCGCAATGGTTTTCGCTGGCGGACGCCCGGCGGAAAATGGTCGCGGTGCAGGGCGAGTTCATCACCCGGCTGCTCGCCGCTATCGGCAAGTAACGGTCGTTCTCAACGACCGACCGTCCACATGGCGGCCAGCCGCCGGCGCAGCGCATTCGGTTTTTCGACGAAAATGCGCGCGGCGATGCGCGCGGCGCCCGCGACATGGGCGGCCCTGCGTTCGGCGATCGCGATCGCCAGACGCGAGCGCCAGCGCGCAAGCGGCTGATGCGGCCCCGTGAGGCTTGCGAGCATCAGCATGTCTTGATGCTTGCCGAGTCGATCGCGCAGGCGTTGCGCCTCGCCGCTCCACATCTTGACGAAGCGCGGCCACAACGGCTCGATGATATCGATCTGGTAGCGATGGGTCACGACGCGCTTGCGCAACTCGTGCAGTTCCTCCGCGTCGGTGTCCGGCCAATGCGCCGGGATCATCCGTCGCGCGTCGCGATAGAAGCGGGTGAGCTGATCGGCGACGTCGTCGAAGGTCAGGGTATGAAGCGGCCAGCGCTCGACTACGACGGCCGCTTGGTCGAGGGCGCTGCCGAGGCGCAGCCGCATGTCGGCGTTGAGCGTCGTCTCCGCCGCCTCTCTGATCGCCCCGATCCGCTGGCGCAGTCCGGCGATCGAGCGCGCGGACAAAGCCAGGCCGTGCTTTTCGAGATCGGCAAGCGCGTCGAGCGCCGACTGTGCGTTGCGCGCGCCGGTCAGGGCGTGGGCAAGGTCGCGCGCCTCGTCGCGCAGCCGCCTCGCCTCTTCCCCGAGAAACGGCTCGACCAAGCGCAGCAGCGCGCGCCAGCGCTTCATCGCGCGGCGGAAATCGTGCACCGCGTCGGCGTCGGACTTCGCCGGATCTTCGATCGCCGCGCGTGCCTCGGCGAGGATGTCGCGCGCCACGCCGCGCAACGCCTCCCCCACCGCCACGCTCGGCCGCAAGGCGGGTTTCTCCTGCATCGGAAATATATAGGACATTATCGGGCCTGAAGGCGACATCGTCCCTCATGGGGAAGACGAAAGCGATGCGCGCGGGCTTTTCAAGCCGTGTCACGATTGCTACATAAGCCGCTGCGGGGTGGTCCCGCGCTTCCCGTTTTTCCGATGGTTTTGACGCGGGGTGGAGCAGCCCGGTAGCTCGTCAGGCTCATAACCTGAAGGTCGTAGGTTCAAATCCTACCCCCGCAACCAAAATAAGCCCGCCAGATCAAAGGTCTGGCGGGCTTGCCGTTGGCGCGGGGTGCCGACATGGCCGGCCCGCCGCGAACGGACCGATTTAGGCGCACCTTCATGCGCCCACCGTCTGGCCGGCCGCACTTTCGCTGCGCCAGGGTCGGCGCTAAAGCAAACATCGAGCCTCGACCACGCGGGGGAGCCGACCGATGCGCCGCGCAGCAGCAGTCCTTGTGGCATTTCTGATATTGAGCGGATGCACCCGTGAGGAAGCGAGGGCGCGTTTGCAGGACGATATCCCCGCCGATACCATCGACATCATCCACGCGCGATTTCCCTGCCACTCGCCCGACCTCCACTTTTTCGGTTACCGATTTCGCGTCATTCTGAAGGGGGAATTCGGCGACGGCGACATTTGCTGGAACATGTCGACGCGGCAATGGAGCTGGCGCATCCTGCCGGGGCAGAGTCTCTCGCGCCTCAACCCTCACAATTAGCGTCCGCGCGAAGCGGGCCGCGATTGATTTCAGATGGGGTAGGGCGGAAGTCGCGGGGATAGCGATTGCCCGTTCGCGGGAAGTATGATTTGTCAAGCCATTGGCTGAATTAAGAAAAATTGGGTTCGTTTTGCACGTCTACCATAGAGATTGCGAACCGCTCGGTCTCGCCGCGCAGCAGCGCGGCGCTCGTATCGATCCAGCTTGCGCAGTTCTGGCAGCACCCGGCGGACGGCTTCAGCCGATCGGTCAGGCTCTTGTGACGGCATCGTCGCCGAGGAGTCGCTGGGTTTGGGAACGATGAGTCTACCCCGGTCAAACGCATTAAAGAATCGTTTGATTTCGGTGACGGTGCTAAAAGCCTGCGGCGGATCGAGCTCTCCGAACGCAGACGCGCGCTCAATCAAGGCAACCTTGGCCCGCCGCACACGCGCGAGGTCGATCTCTGCTTGCGCGATAGCGCGGGCGCGCTCGAGCACGATTGTATCCTCGGTGTCGCCGGCGATTTCGCGGACGAGCTTGTCCAGCTGTTTGGCAAATGCCGCGGTTGAGGCGATGCTCAAGGTCAGACCGTGGCGGTAGGCGTTGCGGCTCGCCCGTTTCCTACCTGCGCCGGAACGTGGACCGGTGCTCTTGCGCGCGTTGCGGCGGTTGGCGGCAATTTGCCGTTCGCTCGCCATGGTCAGGCCGCCGTTGGGCGATTGCTGGTTGGATCTTCGAGTCGAAGAACACCCTTGCCGGCGATGATCCGATCCGAGCTCTCCCGCAGCTGGTGCGCTAAGCTGGCACGATATTCGGCAACGCAACCAAAAGCTTTGTTTCGACGTGTCTCCAACGAGGTCAGCATCCGGTCGAGCAACTCCAGGTCGGAAGACGATCTCCTGATGGCTTCCGCTTCAATTGCAGACTCGTCGAGATCAAATCGACTGAGCGTTTCCGAAACTTGCTTCTTAGCCTCTTGATCCGTGAACCATGCATGCGCAAGAGCTTCCGCCTCGTCTTCCACCTCGTTGTCATATTGGCCGGGCCCCTTTAAAAGCTGCACGAGAAGATCCTCCAATGCGCTGCGGAAAGCCGAATTGATAATCACCACCTTGCACCGTCGCAGGCGCAGAATCTCCCAGACGATTGCGCTGACGTCGTGCACATACATCTGCTCTATGATCCCGCGCGGCTTGATCTCTCGCTCAAAAGCATCGCGCAAAGCATCAAATTCATCGGCAGATTCGGTGATAAGCAATGGCAACTTGGGAAGAAGTGTCAACTCGTTTCTTCGGCGCTGATCGGCGGATGGTCTCGTCCATTCGCGCCAGGGCCTTTGGTATGGCCATTGGCCCGAGTGGGGGCTGCGAGCGTCCCCGCTTGACTGGGCCCGTGGGACGGGTCCTGCTGGAATGCGAGCAGATGTTCGCCCTGGATCTCAAATAAGCCGGTTTCGATCGCGCTGGCGCGACGAAGCCGCCACAACAGGCTTGCGAGTCGATGAACGAGCGCAAGTTCGATCACGGATCGAGGATCGATATTGCCGATGAGGGTAAGCTCGAACGCTCGGTAGGATCGAACATGTTCGAGGGTCGTAACGACGGTTTGGTCAGCAAGCCCGTCACGCCACGCGCGGCGGCGAGATCGGCGGCGTTTGTTCTGCAGATCGATACCGGCAGGGTCCGAGACATCCTCGGCGGGTTCGGTAGGTCTCCACATCGTCACGATCCTCGAGCAGCCAGCCGCGCTGGCCTTGCTAAGCGGGAAGATCCGGCAAGCGGGTTTCTTCTTGCGTCGTTGCGGTCGCGTCGATTTCCTCGTTCTTGGGGTCAGGATATGCGGCAGCTGCATGCAGCCGAGGAGATGCCGTTCGTTCAGACCGCCGCTGTCCCATTCCGCGCGTCTCCCTCCAGAGCCTGCGGGCGACCTTGATCGGGTCAATGCCGGCCTGCCGCCACCACGCGCGCTCGTCACGTGAGCGATGCACGGCGCGATGATGTCCGCGACAGAGTGGGACCGCGAACTCATCGCTGACCTTGCGGCCGAGCGCACGGGGCTGGGTAAATCCGAGATGGTGTGGGTCCGAGGGCTTGCGGCCGCACACGAGACACGCCTGTTGGGCGACGTAGCGAAGGTGCTCCCGGTTGCGATAGCGACGCGGCGCAGCGACCGTGAGGATGCTCTTGTCGATGCCCTTCGCTTGACCAGCGTCAGTGCCTTCGGCGGTGGCAATCACCTGGGGCCTGTCAACCTGAGGCACCGAAGGATCATCGTTCGAGGGTGTGGCCGCCTCGGATGAGGGAAGCTCCGATAGCCTCCGCTCAAATGCGTCCTCCACGAGCTTGGCATCGGCTGCGGAAAGGCTGTTCTTGGCGGTCAGTGCGTTGATGTTCCCAAGCTCGGTCAGCAACTTCTCGCGCAGGGCGGCCGATTGGTCGGGATTGAGTGGGACGGCGCGTTCCAACTTGGCGCGGACACGACGGGCATGTCCATCACCAGGCGTTCGCGGCGGCATCCGAGATTGATCGTCCGTCGGCCTGAGCGAGCGGTCGACTGCTGACGGCGAGAGCGGCCCATCACAGAGGTCAGGCGCGTCAAGATCGTCCTCGCCGGCGATGCCAACGAGCGTGAATAGGGCATAGCGGCGAGCGTATGTGAGCGCGGCACCCATACGCTGGGGATTGGCGATTTCCGCAATGGCACAGACCGGCCAATCCGAGGCGATCCACTCGCCCGAGGCGTGGGCGAGTGTGGTGGTCAAATTGACCATGCCGGCGGTCTGGTCGATGGCGGTTATCTGTAAGGTGGCAATCTCGTGTTGCCCCAGCGTCTTGCGCACGATGTCGAGCCCACTCGAGAGCGGCGCATAGCGGAAGCTGCGCTCGCTGTCCCCGGGCCGGCCGGTGCGGATGGTGGCGGTGAGCGACTTTTCTGGATTGATGAGTTCGGCCTGGGCCTTCGCCAAGGCCGAGGCCAGTGCCGCGACCGATTCACTGGACCGGGGCATGGGTGGCCTCCCTCTCCAGCACATCAAAGCTCACCGCCCCCGAGCGCGAGCGCTTGGCCCGCACCCCGTGGCCGATTGCCTCCCTGGCGTCGTCCGGCATCAAGGCCTTGAGCTCGCTCTTCGCCCGCTCGTGGTCGAGAAAGGCTTCCCGCGTGTTGCGGAAGAGGGCGGCGAACTCCGCCCAGGAATTCGATGCGCTCATATCGACGATGCGGATGGCCTCAATGCGCGGCCGCGGCGGTTCGGCATTGATCAGGTGAGGTGTTTCGCCGGATTGGACGCAGCGCCAAAATTTCTTTTCCGCCGAAACCAAGACACTCAGATAAAGCGGGTCCATGGGAATCGTGATCTCCACCCACTTGCCACCTCCGGTGATGATTGAGAGCACCGAAGCCCTTAAGTGCGTGACCCACATGTTGTGCTGGAGTTGTGCCATATGCTTTTCGGCGGCTGCCTCCTCCGAGAACGACCAGGGCAGCATGAATTTGGATTCAAAGACGGCTCCCGTTGACTCCACGATGCCGTCGAGGGTCGCCACCATCCAGGGAATGGCGGAATGCTTGACCCGTCGCTGGATGTCGGTGACGCGCCGGCCGGTGTTGCGCTCGTACCAGGAGTGGTTGAGCCCTTCCGTGGCGGCCCCGAGCTGCACGATGAGGTTCCCGGATAGGTCCTCCGGCTCGGCCTCACCACGTTTCTCCCGCCAGAGGCGCACCAGAGCGGTTTCATCGGCGCCCATGATGATCCGCGCGTCGGAGCCGCCGATGAATGAACGCCGATTCCAGTTTGAAGCGAGTTTATTGGGCATAACTACTCCTTTGCCGTGGAACTTTGGTCGACGGCATGCTACGGTTGTGTCAAAGGCACATGTGACAATAACACAATCATATGCCTGTGACAAGTGCACAGATACGGATGGCTAGAGCCGCCTTGAATTGGACTGTGCGGGACCTGGCCGAAGCGACAGGGCTTCACCGAAATACAATCAACAATATCGAGGTCGGCCGGTATGCCGGCGACCCCGAGAGTCTTGCCGTAATTGAAACAGTGCTGACGCGTGCCGGCGTCGAGTTCACGAATGGAAACCGGCCGGGCGTGAGGTTGCGAAAGGGCCGGTCCAAATCCTGAGAGCTGAGCTCAGCGAGTGACAGTAGGAAACGACTTATAATTACGCGCGCGAAACTGGAGCGAACGTTTTCTGTGTTGCGATCTTCATCCGCGTTGATCGGCCGGAGACTCGGTTCGAGTTGAGCAGAGACCGGTTCGCTCCGGCCCGATAGGGTGCTGTGACGGCACTTGTGCTGCGGAGAGAGGGTGGGGATGCTCGAGCTCTCCTGCCCGCGCAAAGTACCGGTTGGCCATGAATGTCAGCTGTGCCTCGTGCCTGCGATCTGAGCATGCCCGAGACAAGGCGAGACACCTTTGCGCTTGCGCGCGATAATATCTGCTCATCGACATGGCTGCATTTTGCGCTTGCCAGGCTAACAATGCGTGAAGGGCGATCTCGTTACGAAATTTACGTTAATCGCCGTTCAAATCTTCAAATCTAAGAACTGCGTGTCCCACAGGACGCGATGGCGCCAGTGCGGTGACCCGTTTGTAAGACGAAAAGTAGAATTCCATTGGACTTTGCGCAACGCGGGGCGCCGTCTTTAGTCGCGGTTCGAAGGCGATGAGGCCGTTTCGATTACCGCTCGCCCCAAATTCATGGGGCATGGATCCCCCGATCTGGTGCGAAACCTAGCTCCGCTTGAACGAGGGCATTGATCTAGGCAGACGGGATACGGCTCCGAGTTGGCAAGGACTTTCTTCACGCGCAGGCGGGTCGGTGCAGCCGATTCGGACGCAAACAGTTACGACAATTGGTCTCGACATCGCAAAATCAGTGTTCCGGCGATCAGGACAATCCATTAGTGCCACCGCATCTTTGAATGCGCGGTTTTGATCGGGACCTGATCTGTCCGCAAATGCGGAGCGTCCGATGCCAATCCTGGAAGGTCGCGTCGGCGCTTTGATCGAATCAATGCAGGAACTAATTCAAGGCAATGCTTCTGCCGACGCAGTGAAACTTCAGTCGCCCGAGGGTTTTTGCCCATGTCGTAGTAGCGCACGCCGCCTTCGCTGCGCCGATCTGAAACCAGCTGACCGGAGTCCTCCAATTTCCGTAGCGTCTGGACGCTAACGCCCAGCAATCCCGCTGCTTTTCCTATCTTTACGAGGGGCATGTTCAACAGCAGTCGCCCCCATTTTCCGCTGAGGTGTGGCAAATCTGTCACCGTCAGAATTGGCCCCTCGTCTAGAATACAGGGTCAGTCGCAGGGGCATGGCGATGAAAAAGCGAGTGGTGATCGCGTTTTTTGCCGCTTCATTGACGGCCGGGGCGTCCTTCGCCGCCGATTGGCCGCTGATGGGACCGCAGCTCTATCCATCGGCCCCTCGCATGGCCGTCGACTGGACGGGCATCTATTTTGGCGCCAACGCCGGTTACGGTTGGGCGCAGGGCTCATCAAATACCGTTTTTGCCGGTGGAGCGACAAATACCCTTTTGGCGAGCGGATTGGTAATTCCGGCCGGCGCGACGACGCCACTTGGCCTCGGCGCGACGGAGCTCGGTAATACGGGCCTGTTCAGCTCAAGCAGTCCGCGCGGCGGCATTGCTGGAGGTCAAATAGGCTTCAATTGGCAAGCCGGGTTGGTCGTCTTCGGAGCCGAGCTTGACGCTCAGTGGTCAGGACAGTCGAACGCTGTCTTACTCACCTGTACGCCGCCTACGCCAGGCTGCACCGCCAGCGAAGCCATCAAGATTAGATCGCTTACAACGGGACGGGCTCGTATCGGGTTGGCCTTTGACTGGCTAATGCCTTATGTGACCGCGGGCGGCGCGCTGGTCAACGCGCGAAACGATTTGACCGTGAACGTTGGGGGATTGAGCGCAAGTTTTCCGCCGCTGTCGGGTACCACGCTCGGATGGACCGCGGGTGCCGGTGTCGATGTTGCGTTATCAAGCAATTGGTCGGCAAGACTCGAGTATCTTCACATCAGGGCCAACGGTATCACTTCAAGTGTATTGATACCCGGTTTCCTTGGTAACGGGTCGGCAGCAGAGACCGCCACGTATCGAGATAATATCGTGCGCATCGGCTTGAACTACCGGATCGGTCCCCGCGGCGGTCCTGGGGTGTTGGAGACGCGTGTTCTACCGGGGTCTGCTTATGCATTGAATTATGATTTCTTGCCAAGCATAGCGATACCCAGCGAGAAAGCAAAAAGCGTGACACGACCTCATGATGGAACGGCGGTTGCCCAGCAACCCCCGGAACAAGCGGTTGCGATGCCCAGCGACAAAGCAAAAAGCATGATGCGACCTCATGATGGAACGGTTGTTGCGGAGGCGGTGCCGCAAGTTGCGCCGCAGCCTTCGCAAGCTGCGCAGCAAGCGCTGCAGCAAGCCGCTCCAATTGCGAGCGAGCCGAAAACCTCAAAGCGGTCTGCGAAGAATTTTCTTGAGATAGGAGACGTTGACGATCTGGACGGGCTTTCAGCGGAACCCGAGCCGCCCAAACTCTCATCGAAGAAGCGGCGAGAAAAAGAAGAGGATGAGAGCCAACGGTTGAAGCGAATTATGGCCATTTGTGCTGGCTGTTAGGCCATAGTAGCACGTCGCCTTCGGTCAAAAGCGGCGGGCATGCCGACAAAGTGCCGCTCAAATTGAGTCGTGGTCAGACATAGCGCGGCGCAGTGCAGCTCCTTCGAGCGCCGCCGTGGCCGCGCCCACGCGCGACGCGACTGGGCAGCAGTCGGTCATCACTCAATCTGAGGATTGGTATTAGCAGTTCGGCACGCTTTTGAAGCCGCCGGCGTCGACTCCATTGATGAGAACGGTGGCGGCCGAGATGTGCGGTTCAGGAAGAGGGCGCGACCGAGTATGCAACGATCCGGTTGGAGGCAGCTGTAGTGCTACGTGCGTTAAGAGGCTATTTGCTCTCCGCCTCATAAACACCGTTCCAATCCGGCGGGGGCGGATTATGGCGGAAGGCCTCGATGCGTTCGGCGTACATATGATAAAGCGCGCCGACGCCGAACCCTTCAGCAGCCTTGCGGCAAGGTTCGATTGTGTCCAGT
>Ga0310912_10000992_pt1 | contig 15159 bp, 14 predicted proteins | sample GREbulkMGOX080_FD_203443 | JGI IMG/M metagenome (GOLD analysis project Ga0310912, IMG submission 203443) | Lab enrichment of tropical soil microbial communities from Luquillo Experimental Forest, Puerto Rico - GRE.bulkMG.OX080 | ecosystem: Environmental > Terrestrial > Soil > Tropical forest >...
ACCTGATTGAGGAGTACCTCGACACACGCATCCCCGAAGAATTCGCCACCTACCAGCAGATGGTGCAGCTCACCGACAGCCTGACCCGCCGGGCCTTGTCGAACGAAGTCATCAAGCCGGGCAAGACGACGGTCGGCGATGTGCGCCGATGGTTCTACGACCATCTCTGGGAGAGCCGCGTCGGAACCTGGTTCCAGCCGGATTTGCGGGTGCAACGCCACAACAAGAAGAACGACACCTCGCGTGGATTTCTGGCGGTCGCCCCCGAGAGCACAGTCATCGAACGCGGCGACGTACTCCACGTCGATTTCGGGATCACCTACATGGGACTGAATACCGACTGGCAGAAGATGGCCTACGTGCTGCTACCAGGCGAGAAGGAGCCTCCAGCCGGGCTGAAGAATGCCATGAAGAATACGAATCTTCTTCAGGATGCGCTCACGCAGCATGCCGCGCGCCCCGGTCGTACCGCCGGCGAGGTCTACAACCAGACCATGGACGAGATGAAGGCGAAGGGAATCGAGGCGCAGATCTACAGCCACCCGATTGGAAACCAGGGCCATGGACTGGGGCCAAGCATTGACTTCCGGTCCGCACAGCGAACCGACATCGGCGCCACCGCGGCGAAGCCATTGCGCAAAGGCTCGTATCTCTCGGTAGAACTCAACACGCAGACCGCGGTTCCCGAGTGGGACGGCCAGAAGGTCTACATCATGATGGAAGACGATGCCCACCTCACCGACGAAGGCTACAAGTTCTTCGTTCCCCGGCAGGAGTCGTTCTACCTGGTGAAGTAGTCGCCCTTGCAGCCTTCGATTTGCCTGTCGCGAGACAACGCAGGCAGGACATGAGTCCCGAAAATCGGTAGCTGGGGTCGAGATACTTCTCAATCACATAAAAAGCGAAGTAATAGAGTCGGCAGAAGCTCCAGACCGTGAGCACCAACAGCAATGCGATCTTGAGCGTTGGCCGTTCTGACATTAGCAGTGCTGCCGAAGAAATCCCAAGCAGCAGGAAGAGCAGTGCCTTGATTTTGAGCCAGAAGGGGGCGGTGAGATCCCGCATCACGGCTGCTTGGACCAGCTTTTGCCACCATCCCTGGTGAGCCAAATCTCTCCGTTGGCGGTGGTGATCTTGCCCTGCCGGGTGTCGGTGAACTCAATTGCAGCGATGTCGGCCGTCAGATTTGAACCGTTCGTTGCAGGCTTGACCTGAGTCCAGTGATCTCCGGAATCGGCTGAGTGATAGAGCAAACCTGCGGCGCCTCCCACCCAAATATCGGGGCCATTCGCCGACAACGCACGGAAAGAAGCCTTCTCTGCGACCGATACCGGTTGCCAGGTCCTGCCTGAATCGGTGGAGTGCTGCAGTTGCCCGTCGGACGAAATCGTCCATCGGGAAACCGGAGAGTAAGCAGCTTCACGCTCGCGCGCAGCTTTCGTCACCTCCGTTTTCTTCAGAGAGTACATGTACGCACCCGACCCCTCATCCGCGGCTTGCTCGGTCGCATTCAGGGTCGGTATGTTCGAGGGAACCTTTGCTTTTCCCGGAGTCTCGTGCTTCTCCCCAGCCTCCACGGCGGGTGTTTCCTCAGACTTCACTGTCGGGGAAGCGGCCTGCACCTCGATCACTGCATTATTCTGCGGGGACACCGTCGCCTGTTGCGAACCCGCCGGCTGGCGAGGGGCTTCAACCACAGTCAAATCCGTAGTGTCCCGCGCCTGCGACAATTCTTTTTCGCGCCGCTGCCACGCCGCCTCAGCAGGCGCAGGCTTCGGGGCCGGAGCGGACGCAAACCGCCCCTCGAGGTGGTAGGCCAAACCGGCACTCGCTCCACCTCCGACCCCGGCTGCAACCCTGGCACCCGCCATCGGTTCAGTCACCTTCGCACTCAATCGGGGAGGCGACGCTGGGGACGCGCTCAAAACCGGGGTTTCTTTTTTCAGAGTCTTCACCTGATTAGCCTTATCGGCGACCCCGCGCTCCACAGCTTCCATGCCGTTGACCGCTTTTTGCTCGGGAATCGCCTTTGCGCTCGGGGCGGATTCATCTGGGATCGTATATGCCAAACTGTCAGATCGGTTCTGAACCGACGCCGCGGTCTCGGTTCTTGGCGTCTCTTCATGGGCCGTCATCATCGTGTTGCGCTTGATCAGCACAGCCGATCCGACAATCACCACGCAAGCTCCGGCGGCGGCCCAGCGCAGGACACGCCACTGGAACCAGGAACGGCGGCCGGTGTCTAACGAGGGAGAAGCCGTGGCCGCGGCCGGGGGGATTGCCAGCGCTAACACCTCGCGGCAATCGGCGCACCGGGAAAGATGGAGCAGCACCGGGACACGTTCGCGCTCAGGGAGCGCCTGCTCGGCTAAAGCAGCCAGCAGGTCAGGATCAGGGTGATCCCCGGATGCCATGGCTTTCAGCCGCAGCGGTACGCTTTTGGGCACTTCTTCCATGGGCTCCAGTAGGAGTTGCCGGCCGGGGCTCCCTTGCCCTCGCGCCTCAACAATCCTCTGCAATCTCAGCCATTTCCATCTCCGGCCGGCGCTCCTACTTTCTTCTTATGGAACGTCTTGCCGGGGGATTCTTGCGCCAGTCGATCGCGTAGATTCAGGGTAAAGTCACGCACGTCGGCCTCCATGGCCTCCTCAGCCTGGCGGCGGCTCATGCCGCGGCGACCCAATCCCGCAAGAATCTGCTTCCGCAAGGCCTTAGCCAGCTTATCCAGCTTACGGCTGATGGTCGACTCATGCACCGAGAGCATGTGCGCTATCTCTACCAGGGTCCGATCATCGAGGTAATAGGCTGCCAGGATGAACTGGTCCTCGGCAGGAAGCACGGTAAAGGCCTCGTCGGTGGCCGCCTCCAGCCGGGGATCGAGAGGGTTAGCGGGCTCCGTCTCGGGGGCCGCGAACTGCGTACCCTCCTCCGTTTCTTCATCCAGGCTTAGGTTGCGCTTTTGCCTGCGGTAGCGGTTGACGTGTTCCTGCGCCATCACGGTGCGCAGCCAGCCTTCGAGCGAGCCGCGCCCGGTGTAGAAATTCAGTTTCGAGACACGGACGCCGTCCCGGGTGGTCGTTCCATAAAGTTCGGCGTACAGGGAATCGGAAAGATCGCGGGCGGCGGAGTCTTCGCGGGTAATCTGCAGGCCGACTTCGTACAATTTCTCACGATAGCGGGACATGAAGACTTCCCATGCACGCTCGTTCCCGGCAGCACAGGCGCGCGCCAGCACCAGCTCTGGCAGCTTCAGAGAACGGCAGAACTCGGGGGCGGGCAACGGGGAGCCTGGTTCCAGGTATTTCTGGGCGACCTGGGCCAGGATGTGAGCTAACTCCTCGCGGCTCATGCCGAATTCGGCGGCTCCGCAGAGCGCGTACAACTCGGCAGCGACCGCCTGCACCTCGGGCGGCACTCCAACTACGGATTGGGCCGTGCTCTCCATAGAGTCGCTGTTACGCGATGCTACTCACTTTTTCCAATGCAAGGAAGGAAGAACTTCCCGTTCCTCGGGCAGCCACGCAAGCAACGGTGCCCGTTTCTAGGATGCAGTCGCAGGCCGCCGTGTCGCTTAGCCCTGGGAGGGAACTATGAAGATCAGTCTGCTGTTCGGCACGCTGGCATTGCCTTTGACCATCGGGCTCCTCGCCGAGAGTTGGTTCCGGGCCGGTGCGGGCGAGGCATCGTCGCCGCTTGCATACAAAGTTCTGGCGCCCCTTCGGCATGGAAACCTGACGGTCTTTCCGGTGGTGGCGGCCGTATCCCACGAGACAAGCGAATTCCTTACGCTCGATGAGGGAGCCAAGTCTGGGGAGGTGGAGGTAACAGAAGCTGGTAGTGTGCGGGGGATGATTCGGCGACCTCCACGGGGGGGCGTCCAGCCCGGCACCTATGTCCATGATGGCGCGCAGGTCAACAAACTAGTGCTCGTCAACCACTCCAAACGGCCGCTAGTACTGTTAGCCGGCGAGATCGTCACCGGAGGGAAGCAGGATCGTGTGATTGCGAAGGACCGGATTGTCCCTCCGGAGAGTGACCCGATTGATCTCGACGTGTTCTGCGTGGAGCCGGGACGATGGGTTGGTGTGAGCTCCGGCTTCGGCGTGGGAAAGGGCTATGCGGCCATGGCCGCTCCGTCGGTGCGCGGCAAGGCGATGGCCGACAAGAACCAGGCCGAAGTTTGGGCGGAGGTGGCCAAGGCGCAACAGGAGATGGCTGGGCAGCTTATGGTGGAGGCTCCCGCGGCCAGCCGCGCCGTCAGGGAAACCAGTTCCTATGCTCGCGTCATGGAGAACGAAGACGTCAAGAAGAAGGTCGACTCTGTGGCGGGGGCGGTCGAGGAGCAATACGCCAGCACGATTCAGCAGTTGCGCGACAAGAAGGCGGTTGGCATAGTGGTGGCTGTGAATGGCGAGGTCGTCTGGGCCGACATTTTCGCGAGCACAAGCCTGCTGGAGAAATACTGGCCGAAGCTGGTGCGCTCTTACGCAACGGAATCAGTGGTAACCCGCGCTAAAGGAGCCCAGGCCAGTGAGAGTGCGGCGCAGGAGTTTCTTGAGCACCTGCATGGCCGGCATGAAACCGTCGACAGCGAGCCGGGTGTGTATCGCCATACCGAAGTGACCGGCGATGGCTTCAAGGCATTTGAACTCACATCGCTGTTGCCCAAGACCGGTTTTGCGTTGCACATCGCAAAGATGACGGAATGAGAAAGACCGGGGCCAGGGAGCGGGGCTGAGGACAGCGAGCAGCCGGGGAATCGCCTGCTGCAATACAGGCTGACTCTCGAGGAGACAGGTCCTTCGTTTGATGTCTTGGAGAAACTCTCACGTCACTATCTGACGGGCGAGGCCGCAGCCCCGCTTACGGCCCTGATCTGAATTCCCCATACATGCGCCATGAGGAGGATCCCGTGCCCAACAGCAAGAACGGCCTTATCCACACGCAAAGCCCACGTTCCGTTGACGAGACTTTGCAGCGCCTGCGCTCGGCCCTCGAATCCAAAGGCATCATGATCTTCGCGACCATCGACCATAGCGGCGAGGCTGCTAAGGTTGGCATGGAAATGCATCCCACGAAGGTGTTGATTTTCGGCAATCCCAAGGGCGGCACTCCGGTCATGCTCGCCGCGCCCACCACCGCCATCGATTTGCCCCTCAAGGCACTGGTTTGGGAAGATGCACAAGGCAAGGTCTGGGTCACGCAAAACAGCGTGGAATACCTGCAACAGCGGCACAGCTTTCCCGAAGATCTAGCAAAGAATCTGGCTGGCGCCGTCACCCTGATCGAGAAAGCTGTGGAATAATCATCCGGCGTTATGGAGCGACGGGCGTCCTCGCCCGTCGGCGGGCGAGATGCCCGCCTCTCCACCAAACAACCTCGAGCTTGATCCACCCGCGTCGGGCTGAGCGGAATTTCTGTGTTTTACGAGCTCCGGTAAACCATGGCGAATGAAGCGGAAAAAGAAGAAGCAGCACGTTCAAGCCTGAGATACGTACGCGACGGACAGGTCGTCGGGTTAGGGAGCGGATCGACGGCCACCATCGCGATTCGCCTGCTTGGAGAGCGCGTCAAGGCCGGTTTGAAGATTCGCGGTATTCCGACCTCCAAAGCCTCCCACGATCTCGCGCGGCAGGTCGGCATCCCCCTGATCACGTTCGAAGACGCCCAACAAATCGACGTCACCATCGACGGCGCCGATGAATTCGACCCGGCGTTGAATTTGATCAAAGGTGGCGGCGGAGCGCTTCTGCGCGAGAAGATCGTGGCCTCGGTCACCAGGCTGCAAGTGATCGTGACCGACTCCTCAAAGCAGGTACCGGTTCTGGGGAAATTTCCCCTGCCGGTCGAAGTGATTCAGTTTGCCGAACCTCTGATCGCGAAGAAAATTTCTGAGATGGGCGCGGGCGTGGTACGCCGCCAGGATTCATCCGGCAAGTCCTACATTACCGATGAAGGCAATCACATTCTGGACTGCCACTTCGGCCAGATTCCCGACCCCGTCGCGCTGGGTCTCGCGCTGAGCGAGATGCCCGGGGTTGTAGAACACGGCTTGTTCATCGGAATGGCCGCAGTGGTCCTGATGGCTAAGGCAGGAGAAGTCGAAGAGTTTCGACGGAGTTGAAAGTAGCGCCCTCGTCCCGCCGGCTGTCGCGGGGGGGCTCGCCCACGCCGGGGCGCACGACCCTGCAACCCCATCCGATAGCCGAATCCGCCCAGGATTCGTATCAGGGCGCGTTTTCGGGCGCGCCATTAGCACCCGCTTAAAGAAGCGCCTTTTAGGCGCTGGGTTTCTCCGCCGGACCATGGCAGAACCGTCCCGCTAAAGACCTCATCCGCCACGTCCGTTATCCCGCTGCGTAAACGCCACCAAAGCTTCCAGCTTCCGCATCGCCGCCCCTGAATCAACCGCTGCGGCCGCCACCGGCATCGCCTCCGAAAGATGGTTCGCCCTCCCCGCCGCCACCAGCGTAGCCGCCGCATTCAGCAGCACCACGTCGCGACACGCTGACTTCTTCCCCTCGAGCACCTCACGAATGATCCGCGCATTCTCGGCTGCGTCACCACCGGCAATCGCCTCGAGCGAAGCTCGCCGGAAACCGAACTCCTCCGGCGTCACCTCATACGTGCCCACGTGCCCATTACGCACCTCGGCAACGCGCGTGGACTCGCTGATACTGATCTCATCCAGCCCGTCCGCCCCATGTACCACCAGCGCGCGCTGCAGGCCAAGCATGCTGAGCGCCTCGGCTAGCTTTTCCACCAGCTCGTCGGAGTACACACCCACCACCTGCGCCGAAGCATGCGCCGGATTGGTCAGCGGTCCCAGCAGATTGAACACGGTTCTCAGCTTCAGTTCGCGCCGCGCTGGCTGAACATACTTCATGGCTGAATGCATGGCTGGCGCAAACAGAAACGCAATTCCCACCTCTCGCAAGCAATCCGCCACACGCGCCGGTGGCAGCGTGATGTTCACTCCCAGCGCCTCCATTACGTCGGCCGACCCGCACTTGGAAGTAACGCTGCGGTTACCGTGCTTCGCCACCCGTACTCCTGCCCCGGCCGCCACCAACGCAGTTGCCGTCGAGATGTTGAAGGTCCCGCTGGCATCGCCCCCCGTTCCGCAGGTATCGACCAGAGCGTCGCGCTCGGTTCCACTCACGTCGATCGTGGAGTTGCCTGCGAGCGCCAGCGGAGTCGCCGCCCCACGGATCGCCTCGGCAAAGCCGACAATTTCCTCCACCGTCTCGCCCTTCATGTGCAGCGCAACGAGCAGCGCCGCAATCTGCGCGTCGGTGCATTGCCCCGTCAGCACCTCCGACATCACCGCCCGCGCCTGTTCGCGCGACAACGACTCGCAGTGATTCGCGATCCGATACAAAGCCTCGACGATCATGCCGCTACAGGGTAGCATCGTTTAAGCTGTCAGCTATCAGCCATCAGCGATCAGCGGATTCACTGAAAGTGAGAGCTGACAGCTGATAGCTTCCCCATCACCCTTCGCTGTGACCGCTCACGTTTGCCCTATCCCCGACCGTTCTATAGAATCGAACGTTTGCTGCCCGCTGTCGGAAGCCGCAAGCAGAACCCTGCCCGAAGAAAATTCCAGTTCCTCGCAGGGCTACTGGCTTTTGGCAGACAACTGCTTCGGTTTGCTAGCAGCCAGTAGGCCGCAGCTAGCAGCCGCCTTATTGATCAGGAATCATTATGAAAATTCATGAGTACCAGGCAAAGGCCATCCTGAAGAAGTACGGTGTCGCTGTCCCGCGCGGCGAGATGGCCGAATCACGGGAGGAAGCCGAATCCGCCGCCAGGACCCTGTTCAGCGCCGGCGCAACCGGCGTCGTCGTCAAAGCGCAGATCCACGCCGGAGGCCGCGGCAAGGGCGGTGGTGTGAAGATTGCTAAATCGGTTCAGGAAGCGGGCGACCACGCCGCCAAGATGCTCGGCATGACGCTCATCACCCACCAGACTGGCCCCGAAGGCCGCATCGTTCGCCGCCTGCTGATCGAAGAAACGCTGCCCATTGAAAAGGAACTCTACATCGGAATCCTGGTCGATCGCGGCGAAGGCAAGCCCGTTTTCATGGCCTCGGCCGCGGGAGGCATGGACATCGAGCAGGTCGCGGCCGAACGCCCCGAAGCCATCCTCAAGGAATACATCGACCCGGGTATGGGTCTTGAAGCCTTCCAGGCCCGCAAGCTTGCTTTCCAACTCGGCCTGAAGCCACAGCTCGTGAATCAGGCCGTGCAGTTCATGAGCGGCCTATACAAAGTGTTCGAAGGGACCGACGGATCACTGGTCGAAATCAATCCGTTCATCACCACCACCGACAATCGCCTCTTCGCCCTCGACGCCAAGATCAACTTCGACGACAACGCGCTCTTCCGCCATCCCGACCTGCGTGAGCTGCGCGACATCACCGAGGAAGATCCACTCGAAGTCGAAGCCTCGAAGTACAGCCTCAACTACATCAAGCTTGAGGGCAACGTCGGCTGCATGGTGAACGGTGCCGGCCTCGCCATGGCCACCATGGACATCATCAAGTATGCCGGTGGGATGCCGGCGAATTTCCTCGACGTCGGCGGAGGCGCCAACGCCGAGCAGGTGACGCACGCGTTCGAAATCCTGCTCAGCGATAAAAACGTAAAGGCGGTGCTGATTAACATTTTCGGCGGGATCCTTCGTGTAGACACGCTCGCAACGGGAGTGGTCGAAGCCGCGAAGAAGACACACATTCAGCTTCCCATCGTCCTGCGCCTGGAAGGCACGAACGTAGAAGCCGGCCGCCAAATCCTGAAAGATTCAGGCCTGAACTTCATCGTGGCGGAAACGATGAAAGACGCCGCGGAAAAAGTGGTCGCTGCGGCGAACAGTTAGTGGCATCGGCATTAGAAAGTAGCGCCGGCGGTCTGCCCTGAGCGTAGTCGAAGGGTCCTCGCCGGCTGTCGTGAGAGCTTGCGCTGAGCTGGTCGAAGCGGCATCTTGCCCTCACAAAAGCAAGGGTTTCATCGGGACTGCGACCCAGCCCCGCAAGAGAACACTCATGGCAATCCTGGTAGACAAGAAAACGCGACTCATCGTCCAAGGACTCACCGGGCGCGAAGGTACCTTCCACGCGAAGGCAAGCGCCGCATACGGAACGCAAGTGGTCGGCGGCGTCACGCCCGGCAAGGGCGGCACCACTCACGAAGGCTGGCCAATCTTTAATACCGTGCAGGAAGCCGTCGCCAAGACCGGCGCCAATGCAACCGTGATCTTCGTCCCGCCGCCGTTCGCTGCCGACGCCATCATGGAAGCTGCCGACGCCGAAGTCGAACTCATTGTCTGCATCACCGAGGGCATCCCGACGCTCGACATGGTGAAGGCATGGGAATTCCTGCAGACGCGCCGCTCGCGCCTGATCGGCCCCAACTGCCCCGGCATCATCTCGCCCGGCAAGTGCAAAATCGGCATCATGCCCGCGCACATTCACAAGGAAGGCAATGTGGGCATCGTCTCGCGCTCCGGCACGCTCACCTACGAAGCCGTCTATCAGCTCACCACGCGCGGCGTGGGCCAGTCGACCGCCATCGGCATCGGTGGCGACCCCATCATCGGTACCAACTTCACCGACGCGCTCGAGCTCTTCAACAAAGACCCGGAGACCGAAGCCGTCATCATGATCGGCGAAATCGGAGGCAACGCCGAAGAAACCGCCGCCGAGTACGTGAAGAAGCACATGAAGAAGCCGGTGGTCGGTTTCATCGCCGGACAGACCGCGCCACCCGGCCGCCGCATGGGCCACGCCGGAGCCATCATCTCTGGAGGCAAAGGCACCGCCGCCGAGAAGATCAAAGCCATGGAAGCGGCCGGAATTAAGGTTGCGAAGTCCCCGGCCGCAATCGCCGCAACGCTGTTCTCCGTAATCGGAGTGCCGGCCCGTTAAGGATTGGGGAGGGGCAAGGCTTTTTCCGCAGTAGTGGTTGTGAAAGGGCACGGCTTTAGCCGTGCCGATCGAGACCCTCATGAACGCGGGCTTTAGCCCCTGAGGTCCGTAAGCGTGCCCACAGCCTGTCGAAGGACGCTCGCCGGCAGCTGTTGACGTTGATGTTTAGCCGACGACCGAAGACCGACGACAGGTTCTTAACCCACGATCAACGACTCTTGCTTTAGCTAACGACCAACGACCAAGGATCAACGACTGATTCATGAAAACCCTGGAACGCACCCTCACCATCATCAAACCCGACGCGGTCAAGAAGAACGCCGTCGGCGACATCATTGAGCAGTTCGAAAAAAACGGCTTCCGCATCCTGGCCATGAAGATGCTCGAAATCTCCAAGCACCAGGCCGAGCAGTTTTATGCCGTCCACGCCCACCGGCCGTTCTACAACTCGCTGACGAACTTCATGTCGAGCGGCCCCATCGTCGTGCTGGCGCTCGAAAAGGAAAACGCCATCGCCGACCTGCGCACGCTGATGGGAGCCACCAACCCGGCCCAGGCCGACGAGGGCACCATCCGCAAGAAGTGGGCCACGAACATCGAGTTCAACGCGATCCACGGCTCCGACGCCGACGAGACCGCTCGTTATGAACTGAGCTTCTTCTTCGCCGGATACGAACTGGCGAAGTAGAAGCTTCAAGCCAAGAGCTAACAGCTAAAGGCCAAAAGCTGATTTCCCATGCCCCTCATCCAGATCACCATGCTCCAAGGCCGCACGGCCGATCAGAAACGTAAACTCGCCCAGCGCATCACCGATGCGATGGTGGAAGAGGCGGGCGCCCGCCGCGAAGCCATCGTGGTCACGTTCGTGGAAGTGTCGAAGGAGAGCTACGCCTCAGGTGGCGTGCTGATGGCGGATCAGAACAAGTGATTTCTGTGTGGCGCGGGGTGCCTTCGCCCGCGTCCACTCCGGATATGCCCGGCTATTTGATTTCTTTGGGATCGATGATTGCGTGTTTGATGCGACTACGATTCCAGGTATAGACAATGTGGATCATCTCGTCGGTACTCTGAATAACCGCCGGGTACCAATACTCGCCCACTTCTTCCTCGAGTGTGAGCACAGCACGCCAACTTTCGTCGTCCAGGACTCCCACCTTGAGTGGAGTGCGTTCTGTAGCACTGTGGTTGTAGACGAGTAGACTCCGTCCCGCAAAATGAGAGCGTCGATTCCGCTATCGGGGTTGGGGAGAGAAATCAATTCCATCCTGCTCCAACTGAGCCCTTGATCCCACGAACGAGATTCCGCGATTTTGTCGGGCCGTGTACGGCACAGAATTCGCAACTCCCCCGAGGGAAAACTGAGAATTGTCGGTTGGATCGCCGCGAGTTTTCGGCCGTCGTTTAGACTTTCAGTTTTGGTCCAGCTTTCGCCAAAGTCTCTTGTCATCTCCAATGTACGGTCCAACCCTTCTGTTCCGGACTGGAACCGCACAGGAGAGTCCCGTCCTTCCATTTCAGGGGTTTGTTCTTAATTGGCCCCAAGAAGTCGTCAGGCAACCGCTTTGACTGCGAGCAGTGTTTGCCCTCGTCGTTGGATGTCATGAGTCTTCCCCGCCAACTCCTGGGGCTCTTCCCAACTTTGTAGAACAGTAGTGTTGGATCGCCGCTTGCCAGAACAAAACGGGATTCCAACAGGCATACCTCCTACCCTCTTCATCCAACCCGGTCGCGATTTCCCTCGGTTGTGACCACCCTCCGCCCTCGTGTCGCGACAGCCAAATACCAACATCAGGGTTCCTCTCGTCTCCACCTATAAACCCAGCCGCAATCAACCCACGACTCGTACTAGCGATGGTGGCTGCGTGGCTGAAAGCAAACGGGGGATCGTTGAAGAGGAATTCGGCGTGCATCGTGAAGAGGTTCGTGATCGAGGCGGCGACCGGCGACTGGGGCCGCTACCCCAGTGGGACGAACAGATTCCCTTCCACCCGGTCCGCCACCCTGGGAAGCTCTTTCTTCGCGAATTGCAGGAAGTGGGGCGCGGCGCGATGCGCCTCGAGGGCAGCATCATCCCTATATTGCTCATAAATAAAAAATCTGCGCGGCTCGGTCTTGTGGCGGTGCACGACGTACATGGCGCATCCCGGCTCCTGGCGTGACGCCTCGGTGAGCTTCGAAAAGATTGCGGCCGTTTCGTTCTCGTGTCCCACCTTCGCCATCCAGGTCACCGCCAGCACCACCATCGCCACGCTCCATCCGCACTTGGCTACAACCGCTTCGGATTTGCGAACATCGCCGATAGCCGTCTGAATGTCAACCACTTTCGGTGCGACCACCGGGATTGCAACCATTTATAAGGATTGTCATTCCGAGCCGTCCGCAGCCCAGGCGAGGACGAGCGAGGAATCTGCTTTATTACAAACCGCAGATCCCTCGCTCCGCTCGGGATGACAAATTTTTCGGGAACCATTCTCTGACAAGTACTGGCGCCACGGGCTTACGCCACTCGTGCCGCCGCCTTCATCGCCCCGGCAAACTCATCCACGAAAATCGTATGATCCCGATCCGGCCCCGTGGAAACCATCCCCACCCGCGCCCCGCTTTCTTTCTCCAGGAATGCGAGGTACTCGCGCGCGGCCTTGGGCAGCTTCTCCATCGACGTGATGCCTTGCGTCGCAGTCTTCCATCCCGGCCGCTCCTCGTAAATGCACTCGATCTTCTCGTAGCCGCTGGCCTGCGCAGGCACTTCGTCCGTCTTCTTGCCGTCGATCTTATACCCCACGCAAACCGGAATCTCGGCGAACTCGTCGAGCACATCGAGCTTGGTGACCACCAGCCAGGAGATGCCGTTAATCATGCCAGCGTAGCGGAGAAGAGGCAAATCCATCCAGCCGCAGCGCCGCGGACGCCCCGTGACCGCGCCATACTCATTTCCTCGCGACCGCAACAGCTCGCCCTTGTCGTCCATGGCCTCGGTCGGGAACGGCCCGCCGCCCACGCGCGTGCAGTAGGCCTTGGTCACGCCGATCACCATGTCGATCGCGGTCGGAGCCACGCCGGTTCCGATCACTGCGCCACCTGAAGTCGCGCTCGACGAGGTCACAAACGGATAGGTTCCGTGATCGATGTCGAGCATCGTTCCCTGCGCGCCCTCGAACACAATCGATTTCCCATCCCGCAGCGCCTGATTCAGCAACACGGCCGTATCGCGCACGAAGGGTGCGATCTTCCCAGCCGCGGCCGCATACTCGTCGTACATTTTGTCGGCATCTAGCGGTTCGGAATTGAACAGCGCATGCCCGATCATGTTCTTCTCGCGCACTGCGTTCTCGATGTGCGTCTTGAGCAGCCTGAGGTCGAGCAGATCGGCGACTCGCAGACCGCGCCGCCCCATCTTGTCTTCGTAAGCTGGGCCGATCCCGCGCGAAGTCGTGCCAATTTTCACCCGTCCCGGAGCATTCTCGGCGGCCAACTCGATCATGCGATGATAGGGCAGGATCACCTGGGCACGATTGCTTACAAAGAGATTGCCATCGACCTGCACGCCCATCTCGCGCAGGGCTCCGACTTCCTTCAGGAACGCCATCGGATCAAGCACTACGCCGTTGCCGATCACGCTGAAGCAACCCGCCCGCAGCACGCCGCAAGGCACCAGTTGGAGGATGAACTTCTTCCCGTTGATGATGACGGTGTGCCCGGCATTGTGGCCGCCCGCATACCGAGCCACCACGGGAAAGCCTTCCGAGAGCACATCGACAATCTTGCCCTTGCCCTCGTCGCCCCACTGCGCGCCAACAATGACCGCCGTCTTGCCCTTTTTCACGGACCGCTCCCTACGGAAGGTTTTTGGGATCCCAGGTTTCGCGCACACACGCGAGCCCGCGGTCGTTCGCCGTCTCAACAATGACTGGGATTTGAGCGGAGCGGGTGTGTACAAGTAAGAATACCATTGGAGAGTAAGTCAGGTCACGGGTCACAGGTGACGGTTACAGTGATTGCGCCGGGTCCTGTGACCTGTGACCCGTCCCCTATAAACTGTTTCCATGCCCGAACTCCCCGAAGTCGAAACCATCGCGCGCGGCCTGCATCAGCGCGTGGCGGGTGACACCATCGAGTCCATCTGGCTCGGCTCCAAGCCGCAAACCATGAAGTCGCACCCCAGGGAGATCGCAGCCACGCTCGAGCACACCCGCATCGCGCGGGTTCGCCGCATGGGCAAGCACATTGTTTTCGATCTCGAACGCGACGGCGTAGGGCGGGCGCCCTCGCCCGCCCATTCCTCCCCCGAAGCAAAGGCGCGGGCTAAGACCTCCACCAAAGCCGCAAAGAAATCCATTCCCCTGGGCCCGCGTTCCCAGTGGATTGTCCACCTGGGCATGACGGGGCGATTGCTGGTCACCGACCCGAAACAGGAGATCGTCAAGCACACGCACGCCGTGGCGACCCTGACCTCAGGAAGGGAGATCCGCTTCATTGACCCGCGGAGGTTCGGGCGTCTCAGCGTCGCGAGTCTTGCCGGCTTCGAAGCCGGAGGGGTCGAGCCTCTGGAGGTTGATCGCGAGCGCTTCTTCCAGTTGTTCCGCGGCCGCAAAACGCCGATCAAGGGCGCGCTTCTGAACCAGAAACTGCTACGCGGCGTCGGCAACATCTATGCCGACGAATCCCTGTTCCGCGCCGGGCTCCGCCCCCGCCGCCGCGCCTCGACCATCACCCGCGCCCAATACGAACTCCTCCATAAATCCGTACAGGAAGTCCTGAACGAAGCCATCGCGCTCGGCGGCTCCACCGTGTCCGACTACGTCGACGCCAACGGCGAAGCCGGCTTCTTCCAGTTGCAGCACCGCGTCTACGGCCGCGAGGGAGAGCCGTGCCTGGTCTGCAAAACACCCATCAAGCGCATCGTGTTAGGTGGCCGCAGCAGTCACTACTGCCCAAACTGCCAAAAGTAGCGCCAGCGTCTCGCCGGCTGTCGCGAGGGTGTCCCGGGCTGGCAACCAGGTCCCGGTGCCTGCATTGAATCGTTACAGCACTGGCATTTTGACCGATTGCTCACAATTCAAAAATCGACAATCCCTTTCCCGCAGTGTACTCTGTCTTGTTTTTTGCAGCGTACTCGACTTCTATGTCCAACTTTGCAATCGGTGTAGACTTGGGCGGAACCAACCTGCGCATCGCGGCCGTGGATGAGCAGGGTCAGCTCATGGAAAAGCTGACGCTCGGCACCAAGACGA
>Ga0310912_10000994_pt1 | contig 15156 bp, 15 predicted proteins | sample GREbulkMGOX080_FD_203443 | JGI IMG/M metagenome (GOLD analysis project Ga0310912, IMG submission 203443) | Lab enrichment of tropical soil microbial communities from Luquillo Experimental Forest, Puerto Rico - GRE.bulkMG.OX080 | ecosystem: Environmental > Terrestrial > Soil > Tropical forest >...
CCGCGGCGTTTTGTGCCAGAACTGTAACCGCGGTATCGGACTGCTGGGCGATGACATTGAAGGAATAAGGCGCGCGCTGGACTACCTGCATAGGTATGCAGCGCGGAAGGGTAGCGCGTAACGGCCGGCGCTCGAGATAGGCGGCCCCCATGACAGACCGGGAGACGGACTAACAAAAATGAACATAGCTGACATCATTCCCACATTACCCAAGCAATTTCACCTCTGGCGTGACTTCAAATGTTTCATGCCTGCAAAAGGCGAGGAGGTCTTGCGGGTGGACCAGGAGGATTACATCGGGTTTGGCGCGTATGTAAACGGGCGCTGCGTTGGAATTCTCCTGGTCGATTTAACCGGCGAATACACCGACAAGGCCGGCGAGTTCATCATTGCAGTTGATCCCGCGAAGAGACGGCAGGGACACGGAACTGCGCTGTTAAAGGCCGCAGTGGACGCCGGGTTCATTAACCTCGAGGCGCAACATTACACTGCCAACGGGTTGGCATTGGTGCGGTCGTTTGTGGGTATTCGGGGTAAGTCGCCGCGCTTCCGCCGCGTGTGTTGCACCTGTCGCGTGAAATTGAAAGAAGGATACATTTCGCGACGCAGTGACAAATACTGTTTCGCTTGTGCTCAGGATGTTTTGGGAGTAACCGCGTGACAAAGCGAATCGAACCTCTCAAAAGTCTGCAACGCGAAAGGTTCTACGGAAACGTGCGGATCGAATTCCAGGCGGGCGACATTGATCTCGTCCGTAAACAGCAAACCTTCAAGCCCGAGTCTACGAGGACCCAATCCAATGACCACTCCCATCAACAATAACGGCATCGCCCCGGTTGCACCCAGAAACGATGCCCATTTGCTGAATAAATCACCAGAATTCTACTCAATCAGCGTGCCCCTGTCGATCTTCCACGAACCGGGCGAGGTCGTCGAGCTGCGCGCCTTGCAAACTGGCGCAGGCCCGCTCTCTTCACTCCACACTACTCTTGCAGATTTGCAGGCACGGGCCCTGGCGCTGAACGCCGACGGCTACAACTGCTACCACACCATCAATCCCATTCAACCAGGCTTCACTGGCGGATCCGCGAAGGACATCAATATCGCATGGATTCGTTGGATCCCGTATGACATCGATCCTGATCGCAAAGACTCCGACGGGAACAAACTGAAGGGCGATGCGGCGGCGACCGATGCAGAGAAGGCATGCTCCGCGGCATGTGCAGAACGGATTATCGAATTCTGGCGCGGTTACGGAGTCGAGCCGGCGCTCGTGGATCACGGGAATGGGTATTGCGTCATGGTGCCGGCGGACCTCGATCCGATCGACTCGCGGCTTGTCGCAGAACTCCTCAAGTTTCACGCACAGGAATTCGCCATCCTTGGCGCGCACATCGACGTCAGCGTTGCCAACCCCTCTCGCATTCTTCGTGTCCCCAGCACGGTCAATCGCAAGGGCGTCGAGACCCCCGAACGCCCGCATCGGATGGCGTCAATGATCTCGCCTGGCAATCGCGATCAGGTGCTGACGGCTGATGACATTCGTGACATTCTACCGGCGCCGGAAGCGAAACCTATTTCGGGAATCATCATCAAGCGAAGCAAGATCACGCCGGAATGGGCTGAAGAGTTCTTCGCGCATTCCGAAATCCTGCACCATAAGCGCGAGGCTTATTCCAACGGCAGCTATAAGTGGGTTCTGAAATCGGACGTTGAAGACTACTGTCCGAATCACGAAGCCCACAACTCCGCGAACGGTCCGAGCACGCAAGTTGCGTTCATTGATAAAGACGGCATCCTCGGGTTTCAGTGCTCGCACAGCGCCTGTACGGAAATTCATTGGCGCCAATTCCGCGACTACCACGAAAAGCGAAACGTCGAGGCTGGTCGTGGTCGCTTTCGTGAAGAGCATCCTGATCTCGACGGAACGGAACTCGTAATCGCGCACGAGGCTCTCAACGATACCGTTCTGAAGGCTGAGGCGCTCCTGGCCGGCAAGCATGAGCTCCGATATTTCCGGCGCGGCAGCGATCTCGTAAAGCCGGTCCAGCACAACAAGAAGGACGTGACCGGGCTTGGGCGCGACAAGGAATCGGTGGTCGTTCAGCCGGTAACGAACTACACCATCGTCCGGGATGTTTCGCTGCATGCGAAGTGCGTGAAGGCGAACGGCAAGCCCACGAGCTTCAACGCAAACCTAGCTGAGCACCTCCTCGATCGCGTTCGTTGTGAACCGACCGACTATCGTGTGCTGGATATGGTTACGACGAGCCCCGTGCTCCTGCCTGACGGGACCATCCTTGATCGACCGGGTCACAAGTGCGGGGTTCTCTTCGTCGGAGGTGGCGCTGATTATGGCATCGTCCCGGATCAACCCACGAAGGATGACGCAAAGAAGGCCCTCCAGAAGTTCGACGCGATCTATCACGGATTTCCCTTTGTAAAGAACGACGGTGAGGACTGGCGTCAGACGTCCGGGTATGCAACGACGCTCGCAGCCATCCTGTCAATCGTCGCCCGCCCGGCACTGCCGACGATTCCTATGATTACCGCGAACGCGACGTCGCGGGGGACTGGAAAGACGAAGCTGATAGAGGCCGCCGTCCAGGCCGCGGTCGGGTGCAAGCCCACTGTTGTCAGCTTCCATAACGAGGACGAATTCTCGAAGACTCTCGTCCCGCTCCTCCGCGAGGGCGATCGGACGACACTCATCGATAATGTCTCGATCCCGCTTTCTGGCGACATGCTGTGTAGCGTCCTGACGTCAGAAGAGCATCGCGCACGGATCCTCGGGCAGTCCGAGCAGGTTCGACTGCTCAATCGGAGCGTGTTCTTCGCGACCGGCAACAATCTTGCCATCCAGGGCGATTTGACGCGACGGGCGTTGCAGGTTCGGCTGGATGCGGATTGCGAGCACCCCGAGCGGCGACGATTTGATTTCGATCCGGTCATTCGGGCCGGCAAGATGCATCCCGAGCTTTGCATTGCCGCGCTCAAGGCACTGCGCGCATACCTGCTGGCCGGCAAGCCCGACGTCCTCAGCCGACCGGCGCTCGGCTCGTTCGAGGAGTGGGATCGGCTGGTTTGTGGGTGCCTTATCTGGTGTGGATACGCGGATCCGGTGATGACACAGAGCGCAGTCGAGGAAAGTGATCCCGAGCTCGAGGCCAACTTGGAGCTGCTGTCGGTTTGGCACGACTCCTTCCGGGAGCCGGTGTCGGTCGGGACGATTGGAAGCTCGACGCTCAATCCGGTAAAGGAACTCCTAGCCGGCGGGGAAGGCTGGAACGCCAAGGCGATCGGAAAGCGGTTGCGGACGCTTCAGGACCGGGTAATCGGCGGGTACAAGCTCCAGGGAAAGATCAATAAGGGCGTTCGTCTCTGGAAGGTCACGAAGAACGGAAAGATCAACCCGGAGGCACCGTTCCCGCTGGTTTTAGCCGCCAGAGCCCTACCGGCGACAGATCAAGTCGGCTGGTAGGGCACCGTGGTGGATGTGGGTGGATGTCAAAACCGTCCTAAGAGGCATTTTGATTTTTTGAAAATTGCTCTCAGGGCTGGTGCGACATCCACCAACATCCACCAGAACTAATCTGCCGGGCCGATCGCCTCGGAAGCAGCCTGGCGCAAACCCGATATCCGATATTCACGAGGGCATGATCGTGAAAGCAGTTATTTTCCGCCCGGTTTTGGCACAACCTTAAGAAAACATTAACGTTATGACTGTTTCTGAATCTGTTTCTTGCCTGTTCGGAACCTGTTTCCGCGAACACCATGAGCCAGGTCCAACAGACCTGCTCGACGGCGGATCTGGTACTGGAGAAGACATAGTTCTACGCCAGCTCTTTTGTTATGTGGATCTTACGAGGACATTGATACCGAAGTGATACTGAAGTGCGCGACTGTTGCACCCGTTGTCCGCCCCCCGGCAGGGCTCAACGGCAACAGCCTCGGAGTTAGGTTCTTAGATTCGTTGAAAAAGAATTACTTTTTGAGACCAAGGTCGACGTGCGATGTCCCCCAAGGGACCGCGCAGCCGGCACGTAGCTTGGCTTCGAAAAAGTGAGACGTCTTGTCGCTAGGAGGTGGGAACGATGAAGACCCGCGAATTGAATGAAATGCTGGAAACCTTTGGCCGGGATGGCACTGTCCAGGCGCTTTCAGAGCTAGCCAGAAAGGCCACAAAACCCCGAGCGGCTCTGCGGTACCTCCGTTGGTTAGCCGATCTAGAGGGCTGGACCAAGTCCCGCCGTGTTGCCGCAGCGCCGTTTCGACAAGAGCCCGAAACCGAGTGGCACAGTCGGGCGTGAGAAAATCTGAAAGGAAATCGCGCCACTGCCGGCGCATGTTAAGCGCGGACCGAGGTTGAGTCAGGGGAGCGGGCGTGGGCCTTGCGGAGCATGGTGCCCTCACCATGGACGGATCGGGATGGGGCGCGGGTAGTGGGATGGAGCGGGCGATGGGTGCGCGTCGGGCGGCGAGCGGAGGTGCAGGAGCGGGCAAATCGTTTGAGGGGGCTGAGCGCTATGGCCTGTTACAGCAATTACCAATTTCTGCTCAAACACGGTGACCCGAGCTTACTGCAGCTTCGTCTAGTCTGCTTAGCTTGATTCAGGACTGGGATGACAGGCTCATCGGTTTCAACCGACAGGAGGACTCGGCCAAAAGCAACAACTACCTGAAATTGCTGATGAGGATCACGTCGCTGCTTTCATTTCCTCTGGTCAGCAGCAACTGCTTGCCATCGCGCGACCAAGCGAAATCGAAGATGAGACCGGAAGCGAACTGTGTAATCTGTTGCGCAGCTCCTCCCGACACTGGCTGCTCCCAAATGTTGGTAGCCCCGTTGCGTGTGAGCTGGTATTGGAGCGCTTTTCCGGAAGGTGACCACTGCAACCCTCGTGCGTCGCCGGGCAACTGGCTAACGAACTGAGGTTTTCCCCCGCTGGCCGACACGACTGCAAGTTTGGGCACAGCCACGGGGCTGCCTTCGGTATAGATAAACGCGAGTAGGCTCCCGTCTGGCGCGACTTTAAGTGGCCCCCTCGCCCCGCCTGGCACAGTTAGAACCTCAATCGGCGTGCCTCCTTCCGACGAAATCCGATATATCTTCCCGTCGGCAGCGTAGAAGATCCATTTCCCATCTGATGAGCAGTCGGAGCGCCCCGTATTCTCAGTAAGCCTCAAGCCGTTCGAACCGTCCGCATCAGTTCGCCACAGCTCTACCTTTCCCTCGCGATTCGACTCAAACACGACATACCGGTCCCCACAAGACGAAATGGATAGAAAGTTGTGCGCTTGCGGGACCAGCACCGTCCGCTCGCTGCCATCCGGGTTCATCAGCCATAAGTCACCGTCGCCGCTGCTGGCGAGCACTTTACCTGAGGGACCAGGCGCTATCGCCGCGTAGGGTGGCTCGCCTGACGTCAGTTGGCGCATCCGTGTCGAATCCGTCGCCGTTGCCGTCCAGATCTCTGAAACTCGGATGCGCTGAATAGCCGCCAGCATTTTGCCGTCGTGCGTAATATCCAGATTTGGGATGTAGTCAGACAGATCGTTGGTAAAGCGATGCAGCGCACCGCTAGGAAAATCGACGCTCTGAAGCTGGCCCCTTCCCAAGCTGGCCTCGCCGACTGGTGTCACCAGGGAGCCACCGTCCGGCATCCATACTGCTCGACCTACGAATCTGCCACCAGAAGAAAACAGCTGACGCACTTTGCCGTCCGCTACATTGATTGTGTTCAGGACCCAATTAACGTTGCTTCCTACTCCCAGCGTTGGCACGGCGATCGTCTTGCCGTCAGGCGACCAAGTAGCACCGTAGTTGAAAGTCGCATTGGCGGGTAGAGTGGCCAAGAGGCGTTCGCCAGCGCCTCCCAGCTGTGCGATCCGAATTTCAATCACGCCGCGTTCTGGAACTCCGCGCATGAAGACCATCTCCTTACGATCAGGGGAGAAGTCCACAGGCGCGTCTGAGTCGCGAATCACTTGATGTGGCGAACCGCCTAACACAGGCATCTCGTACAAGTATCTGTACCCGAAACTGCTCTTGTCGGACCGCACAAAGTAGATGTGGTCGCCGTCGGGAGAAAAACTCACTCCCTGGAATGACACAACATCGGCCGGGAGGACCTGGACATCACTCCTGGTGCCCACGTTTCGTACCCACAGGCTCTGCTTCTCACCATCACGCAAGACGTACACCACATACCGCCCGTCGGGTGAAATCGCCGCCTTCGCGGCTTTGCCATTCTCGGTCAGCTTCGTGATTTGCATGTTTTGCAAATTGAAGCCACGCGACCGGGTCAGCAGCTTGTACGCGCCGAATGCCATAAGGCCAAGCGTTACAAGCATCGCGGCAGCGATCATGGGCTTTGACAGTTGGGGCTTCGTGGGAGCCTGCGGAACCAATGTCGGATCCGCAGCCGCGAGCACACTTGAATCAGATAGGGGCGCAGCTGAGCCACCGACCGCACGCATGTGCCCCGAGCTGGTATCGCGCTTGAGGCGGTTCAGGTCTGCACGCATGTCTCGCGCACTCTGGTAGCGCAGCTCCCTGTCCTTCTCCAGTGCCCGGTTGATGATATCTTCGAGCTTGGTCGGAAGGTCGGGATTCAGCCGCAGTGGAGGCGCAGGGGCTCTGTTCAAGATGCAATCAAAAATCATCCCCGAGCTGTCGCCTCTAAAGGGCGTGGTGCCAGTCGCCATCTCGTACAGCACTGCTCCGAACGAGAACAAGTCGGTTCGTGCGTCCAAGTCCTTGGCACGGACTTGTTCTGGCGACATGTAAGCAATGGTTCCAACAGCCGTTCCCGGACTAGTCAGATGTTCCGCGCTCGATGCTGCAGTCGCGTCCAAAATCTCTCCCATCGCCCCCAGCACCTTGCTGCCCACGGGCGTGACTTTCGCCAGTCCAAAATCGAGAATCTTGGCATGACCACGCTTGGTGATGAAGATGTTCGCCGGTTTGATGTCGCGGTGGATGATACCCTCGGTATGCGCAGCGTCCAATGCATCAGCAATCTCAATAGCCAACGAGAGAATTAACTCGGTTTCCATCGGACGGCCCGCGATGCGGTGCTTCATCGTCATGCCATCCAGAAACTCCATGGCGATGAATGCTTGCCCATTCTGATCGTCGATTTCGTGGATGGTGCAGATGTTTGGGTGATTGAGCGCCGACGCGGCCTGCGCTTCGCGCTGGAAGCGAGCTAACGCTTGAGCATCCTTGGCTACTTCGTCTGGCAGGAACTTTAGGGCCACAAAGCGGTGCAGCTTCACATCCTCGGCTTTGTAGACGACACCCATCCCGCCGCCGCCAAGCTTCTCGACGACTCGGTAATGCGAGATGGTTTGGCCGATCACTGGCGCGTGGAGATGTTATTGGGGGCGAAGCAGACAAGTCAATGAAGACAAATATGCTGGAGAGAAGGCCATTACCAAAAGCGTGCGCCGTTTGTTCGCCTCTGCGCGGCACGCTGACGTTTCACCCCGCGCGGTCAAGTTGCGACGCTGAACTAGATCTCAAAAAATCAATCACCCAACGGGCCACAACAAATGAGAAACTTCATGCCTCATCGCGATGAAAACACGGCGAGCCGACTTCGATGCGGGAATATCACAGGCAGAAGAGCGCGGGTCAGATGAGGGCGCCCGTGTCGGCTGTATCCTCACCTTCGATCCTACGTAAACTACGGTCAGGGGGCTCCTCGGACACTACCATGTTCATGGGCAGGGCAATATGCCACGACTTTTGGGCAAAGAAGTAGAGCGCAAACAGGCTACCGGAGACAACCTAGCCGAGATACGCAACTATGAGCCCCCAGAGTATGAAATCAAGACTAAGCAGGCTCAGGTGACGCGGAAAACGTTGCACCCTACGATCATCGATGAACTGAAATCGAAATACTCCATCAGAAAGCTGGCGAAGAAGACTGGATTGAGCAGAAACACAATCGACAAAGCGTTTCAAGGCGAACTAATTCAGCCGCGCAGTTGGGAATTGCTGATGAAGGGATTATGAAACCACCTGTTGAGAGAAAGGCGGAACCGACATGAAGCGCAAGTGCCAACACAAAGGATGCAATAATCTGTAATAGCCAAATGCTGCAAGGTCAATGGGAAAGGATTACAAGGATTATGACAAGCAACATAGTTTCACACGCATTGGCGTTGGCGATGGTCAGCCTTCTGTTGCAAGCGGAAGCACCACTTGCTCAAACGTCGATTACATCGAAGACAGGGGTCGGCACACCAGAGACAGGCATTGCGATTTTCTACAGTGATGCCATGCAAGGAAAAGCTGTCACCAGCGGTGAGAAGTACGACAAAGATGCTTTGACAGCGGCACACAGGACGCTTCCTCTAGGCACGATGGTTAAAGTGACAAACCTAAAGAACAACAAGAGCGTTGTCGTGAAGGTCAATGATCGAGGCCCGCATGGCTCGAATAAGCGGATTATCGATCTTTCCCGGCGTGCAGCACAGGAGCTTGACATGATTCAGGATGGAAAGGCTCAGGTGAGGGTGGAACTGGTGCACTAGCCCTCCTCACGTTCTCCGCCATTCTCGAATCGCCGGAATCAGGTACACGAGCCCCACTTGGACCACCACTTGGACCAATATTGACAACCTTCAGCAAAAGGATCAGACTCTCCAACCAGTTCCGCCGCGCTCAGGTACCCAGTGGGCCCCGTCAGAGTAACCCAGCACAAGGGAGGAGGTTGTATGCGAGCATTTACATGTTTGCGTAAGTTCACTCTCACTATTGCCTTTGCAATGACGTTGTGCAGCTATATGCAAGCGGCCAATCTGAAAGTCAACTGCAACCAAACGGGCGAGAACGAAGGCGCGCAGCGCACTATCACTGCCGCGCTTATGCGGCTTAACCCCATTGGGCCGAACACGGTAACCGTTTCCGGCGCCTGTCATGAGAACGTTGTGATTCAGAGCTTTGATCGACTGACCTTGGTCGCCAATCCAGGAGCCTCGATCAGCGACGCCTCCGCCGGAAACAGTGACGTAGTTACTATCATTGACTCACAGAGAATCCTTGTCCAGGGATTCACCGTCAACGGAGGAAGCAACGGGATTAGTTGTGTTGAGGACAGCACTTGCCGTCTGGATGGAAACACGGTGCAAAATTCGGCTGGCAATGGCGTCGTCCTGGGCCGCTCACGGGCAGTCCTAAGTAACAACCTGTTGCGTAACAACGGGTTTCGTGGCCTAAGTGTACTCCACGCTTCTGATGTGAGTAGCTTCCAAGATGTGAGCATCAACAATGCCGAGGGTGCGCGTGCAGTAACACACAGTTCCATTGTGGCTCAAAACAGCACGTTCCAAAACAACGCAGGTGTCGGCATCGGTGCAGCGCAAAATTCAGCGCTCAGGATCTTCGCTTCTACGATCTCCGGAAACGCCGACGGCGTAGTCTTGAGCGGATCATCAGCCGCTCAGATTCCAGATTTTGGCTCTGGCCCGAGCAATATCACAGGCAATCTGGCAAATGGCGTACGCGTAGGGGATCTTTCGTTTGCATCCTTTCTTGGAGCTAACGTCACCGGGAATCACACTGGTGGGACTGGCTTCGATGTGCTTTGCGCTCCGCAGTTTTCTGCCACGCGGGGAACAGCTACCGACATTGGGGGCGGCACGACAAACTGCGTCGAACCGTGATCCTGACAGGTCCGTAGAATTTCCGGCTTAACTTGCGACACCAAGCCGCTCGACAATCGGGCGGCTTTTCTTCTCTCAGATGGTCGAATCAGCGGTGCCTAGCCCTAGCTTATAGAGGGGGTGAAAATTCCTACACCCGTTCTCGAATGTCTAGTGAACGAGTAGGGATTAACGACGTAGGGGCTTCAACCAAACCACCCACCTGCAATACCAACCATGGCAACGCGGGCCGTGGGTGGGGTTTAACTGGCGTTACGACAGCGTGCCTTGTGGCAGGTGCTGTTCCATTCGCCACGGACGCGAATACACCGGTCGATTTGTCGGGACTTTCAGCGGACCAACAGATGCAGGCGGGGCTGTTCTGCGGCAATGTGTCCCCACGTTGACCGCACCTCTTAAAAGTTGTGCGCCATCTCAGTATGGTTCAACGCGAGTCACGATTCCGGCGCCCGGCACGGAGAATGACGATCACAACCCGCCTCGTATCGCACCTCGCCATCTCTTCGACATTGCAGTGGGAGATGACAATCTGTTTCGCGGCGACAAGTACAAGTGGAGCTTACGCGTGACAGCAATAAATATTACTACAACTTCTTGTCAACTTTCAGCGGGACACACTTTCTTACGCCCCGTACTTACACGGCCGAGCTTGGTTTTCATTTCTAGTGCGGCCAGAGTTGCCTTTGATTTCCTTGCTACAATGGCGCTCGTGGTGCGAGCGACGGGCGAAAGCGCTCACCTCTCCCCCCTTCGACAATAGCTGCACCGTGTGCCGGGCGAACTGTAGCCGGTGTTATTGCAATAGGGGCAGACCTGGGAGGCCAGGAGCCCTGGAGGAAAGGTTCGCGCCAGTTCCAAGGCGTTCTTAAAGCTGCTGACTTCGCCCTGCCGAACGAACCCGCTGTTCGTACGCGCGGATTGCGGACCCGATTTCAGTATGCGCTCGGAGTACGAAGGCTCTGGTGCAAGCGCGATAGAACGTGGGGATGGAAACGACGAGGGCGAACTTATTCGTCGCCCCCGCTTCCGCTTGCGGTATTCCCGCATCCACGCTGCTCTCCGCGTGGGATCGCGATAAGGCATACAGCTATTTAGATGCGTGCACCGTGCACCGTGTACCCGATAACGATCTAGAGGGCCAGGGGAAACGCATCCCGACACAGGTTTTCGGGGGACGACGCGGGGAGAAACTCGGAACAGGCGCAGCAACGTGCGGGCGTAGGGATTTGGGGCGCAGAGAAGGAGATGCGATCCTTCGACTAAACTGAGCTCTGACTTTCCAGAACCAAGTGTTTCTGGAAGACCCGAAAAGCGTAATACCAAAGCTGAGAATTCAATCGCTTGGACGTCTGGCGCGGAATACATTCTTGGAAGGGGATACGATCCCGCAAGGCGACTCGATGTCCGGTCGGCTCGTCATTAACTACGACATTTGCCCCTTTCACGGTCACCGCAAGTCGAGTGCATAGATTTCCTGGCTGCTTGTGTCGCGCACCAGCATGAGCGAATCATCCGGCGCCAGACCTGTCCACGAGCCGAGGTCGGTATAGAAGCGTTGCAAGCCTTTGAGGCTGGCAAGCCGTTCCAGTTTGTGATCAGAAATCCGCAGGCGAAAGAACGCGGGATCGTCGGGCACATTTGTGACGAAGTACAGGTATTTCCCATCGTGAGACCAACTGGGGTAGGCAATGGGCGTGTTGACTAATTCTGTCCAACGCTTGGTGACAACATCAAACAACACAAGTTTTTGCGAATCGTTGCTGATGGCTGCTATCAATTTTCCGTCGGGAGACCACCGGGGCGAAAAGAGTTGTGCGGCACCTGGCAGGGGCGAAACTTTTCGAGTTTGCAGATCGACAATAGCGATTCCGGGACCCGAGATTGAAATTCCCGGTGAGACGGAATCGTTGAGAGTCACTACCACAGACTTACCGTCAGGGGACCAGCCGGGATCGAAACCGGCTTGCGCATCTGGCACTAGCTCATGAGCAACGCCGCCCTCGCTGGCAATCAGATATGCTCGCCAGTTCGTATTCGTGGTTCGTCCCATAAAGGCGATTTGTGTCCCGTCTGGAGACCACCTCGGCAGGGCAGCCTGCAGTGGTGGCTGGGTGAGTTGTATGCGCTGAGTGCCATCTACTTTGGTCCGCCATAGGGTTCCCTCGGGAACGGATATATAAGTGACCGACTGGTTATCGGAAGAAAAAGCGAGATCGGTGGCCGAAATTCCTCCCAGGTATGGACTGAAGTCTGATCGGCCGTCGTAGCGAACCGGTTCGCTGCGGGGCTGAGATCCAACAGCGAAAATCTTTTTGCCATCCTTGCTGAATACGGGAAAACTAAAATCCAAGGGCCCATTGGTCAATCGCTGGGCCTTGCCTTGTGCACCGAACCAGCGGGTCTGCGCAGGCAGGAGCCACAAATTTGTTTTGCCCTCGCGAAGGCTTTGGAAAACGTAAAACTTACCGTCGGGACTCCAGTTTCCACAGCACTCGCGCGGCGACTTGCTCCAGCCAGACAGCAGGGTCTGCAGATGGGTGCCATCGCGGTTCATTTCCCATAGCGCACTTGAACCACTCTTCGGATCGTGGACCTCAAATCGCAGCCTACGCCCATCAGGTGAAAAACGAAGACCAAATGCGGGACCGTTCAAGCTGGCCAGCTTTCGCGGCTGGCTGCCGTTTCCGTCCGCCGTATAGACATCGGAACCCCGGGCGAAAACAACTTCGTTTCGGTCGCGGGACCAAGTCGCGGCATGCGCAGATGAGTCGCCCAAACGGCAATCAGAAGCGTAGAGCTATCGCCCGCAATATCAGGGGCATAAACGTCCGCGAAAGGAATCGACAGGAATGAGGTTTCCCCTCCCCGCACTGACACTTGAGCGACAACGAAATGGTCGCCTTGCAGCTGTGAGAAATAGAGGCGCTCCCCATCGGTGACAATGTTTCCCTTGCGCACGCTACCGCTTGTGATTTGAGTGTAACCAATAATCCGAGGGGGCGACGAGGACCCCTTCAACCAGAGCAGCAGGCCAGCCAGGACGAGCACCACGGGAAATAGCCAGACGAGCGTCCGAAAATTCCTTACCCCGGCTCTCGTCAGGAGAGACTCAGAATTGGCCCTTGCTTGCAAAGGAATTGAAAGAACCGGGATCGGCTCCGATGCTGCAGCTCTGCCGGTCACTGGTCCCATGAACCGATAGCCACGTCGATAGAGAGTCTCAATAAACCGAGGATTTTCGGAATCGTCTCCCAGTGCCTGCCGTAGTCTCTTGACCGCGCTGTTCAGGCTGAGGTCGAAATCAACAAAGGTATCTTGGGGCCATAGCCGTTTCTGCAATTCCTCCCTGGTGACGATCTCACCCGGGCGCTCTAGCAGCATGGCAAGAATCTGGAAAGGCTGCTCCTGTAGCTTGAGTCTTACGCCAGACTTGCGCAATTCGCGAGCATCCAAGTCGAGCTCGAAAAGGCCGAATTGGACAACTCTCGTCGCAGGCTGCGCCACCTCACCTAACCCCTATGATCCGGAAAGTTTACACCCAGAGACGTCCAGCGGCTCAGCCAGGAATAATGGATCGGCGATAGTTTGGATTTAGGGAACTGCCATCGAAAACCTCTCTAAGTCAGTGACGGGCCGCTCGGTGTCAGTTCTGGTGTCAGTTCATTTTGGAATTCCGTGCGGTATGCTGCGGGTCGATGCAGTATGCCTGGCAGCTAGTCCTTTTGTTTGCCGGACCATGCATCTTGATGCACTTAGGTGCGCCATGGCTGACGAGATTAAGAGTCAGTTGCTCCGCCTGGTGTGAGTTTTCAAATCTGACGACAGCCCCACGAGTCCCGCCAGCGCCTGCCAGTGCCGTGGATGTGGGCGGCGTCGCCCCCCGCGGATGTCGGCGGCGTAGGGTTGGCAGACGCCGAGCGTTGAAGCAATTCTTGCGATTGGGACTGAGGCTAGATGGGGTTGAATTTCCCTGTCATATTTCTCACGGTCAAACGAGCTTGCGGCAGATGAATTTTGCCACTGACGCTTGGCCGCTTCCTGCCTGCGTTGAGTTTCGGAGCGCTTCTTTTGAGAGTGCGCGTTTTGTGCAACTACTCGTCCCCGCTTCGCGAGCTCAATCAACTTCTCTCCAGAAATCTGGCGCCCGCAAGTTTGGCAGAGCCGCCCTTCATGTGTGACAGCCCCGCAGCCGGGGCAGATCTTCGGCGGAGGAGAGGGTGAGGCGGATTTCGCGATGAACTCCTTACCCCTGCCTTCAGTTCTTCGACGCTGCGTCAGACGTGTCGGCAGCAGCTGCTCACCTGCCTTCTTTCGTTGACTCCAGATCGCTTGCGCCACCCATTCCGTTACAGGAGCCACGGCCCGCGCCCACATTGGAGCCGTCTCGGACAGTCTCTCGGTGAGAGAACGGCTCTAGGATGGGGGCACCCCGCTACCGTTGCCCCACCACCACGACCATAAATGATCCTGGCTTCGCCTTCGGACGCTCTCCCGACTTCGCCGCTTCGAACTCAGCAGTCGGCAGATAGATTTTGTGCGCACCGTTGTCGACGTCCATTGTCTTGGTGCCAAATCCGGTCGTCACGGTCTGCGTAATCTCGAACTTGGCGCCCTTCTCCTCGGCAACGCTGAGCTTGCCTTCACGCGTACTCGCAATGCCTGGTGACCGTCCCAGCGCGTGGCATCCACACCGGCTGCAATGGGCAGATCGGCAATCACCCCGCCGTCGTCGTGTTCATGACAAGCATCTTCTGCGGTTTACGGCAGCCGACGAAAATTCTGTGTTTGCAGTGTCGATCGACATGCCTACGGGAGAGCCGCCAGGAGCGACGGGCCAATGCGCCAGCACCTTCCTCGCGTTCAGGTCGACAACGGCGACCCGATCCTTATCCTCCAGATTGACATAAACCTTGCCGGCTTCATCCGACGCGAGGAACTCCGGCTTACCGCCCAACTCAATCGGCGCATCAATCGCCGCCGTCTTCGGATCGGCGTCAGCCTTGAGCGTGACGAGCACGCCTGCGTCGCCGCAAGCAACCAGGACCAGTCCGGTGCCCTTGTCGTAGATGATGCCATCCGCATCGTCTTTCGCGGCCACTGTTCCGAGGATAGCGTTAGTCTTGAGATCGAAAATCACGATCGAGCCGGCGCCATCGCTGATGAACCCGCGTCCCAATTCGGGAGCCAGCGCGACGCCGTGATTATGCTTCTGGCCGGCAATGTCGGCGACCGTCGTCCCCGAGTCCGCGTCGATGACCATCGTGTGTGTGCTGCGCGGAACGTAGAGACGGTGAGTTTTCGCATCCACTGTGATGTAGTCGAAGCCGCCGTCCCCACCGACGTGGAACGTATTTTCGACAGCCCATTGGCCTTGGGCGATGGCGCGTCCGCTAAGGGTGAACGAAAGAGCCACAATCGCAAGCCCCGTAAACAGACTCCGAATCGACATGCGACCACCCAAAAACTCCACGCGAGGAGACG
>Ga0310912_10000998_pt1 | contig 15138 bp, 20 predicted proteins | sample GREbulkMGOX080_FD_203443 | JGI IMG/M metagenome (GOLD analysis project Ga0310912, IMG submission 203443) | Lab enrichment of tropical soil microbial communities from Luquillo Experimental Forest, Puerto Rico - GRE.bulkMG.OX080 | ecosystem: Environmental > Terrestrial > Soil > Tropical forest >...
TGCCACGAATGCGACCACGCTGGTCGTCGACCCAAACGCGAAAGGCGGCGGAGGCGGCGGCCTCGCCTTCCCCTCCGGCTTTCCCGCCGGACTGGCGGTGAATTCCTCGACGAACAAGATATATGTGGCAAATGCTGGCGGCAACGTCACCGTCATCGACGGCGCAACTAATTCCACGACCACCGTCACCGATCCCAATGCGAAGGGTATGGTCCCTACCGCCCTCGCCGTAAACCCGGTCACCAACAAAATCTATGTGGTCAATACCACCCCCAACCCGGGGCCCGGGGGAACCGGCCCTGGCAATGTCACCGTCATCGACGGGGCCACGAACTCGACGACTACGGTCACGGACCCCAACGCTTTCGACCCGGTCGGTGTCGCAGTGAATACCATCACCAACAAGATTTATGTTGCGAACTTGGGCAATTTCCCAAGCGGACCGAACCACGGGAACCTGACGGTCATTGACGGTGCCACAAACGCCACTACCACAATCACGGATCCCAATGCGCTTAGCCCGGGTTACAACAGCCAGGGACTTGCGGTCGCAGTGAACTCAACGACCAACAGGATATACGTGGTCAACGGTGGCAGTGATAACGTCACCGTCATCGACGGCGCGACGAACTCCACCAGCACCGTTACCGATCGAAATGCGGCGGTCCCGGTCGCCGTGGCAGTCAACGAGGTCAGCAATACCGTTTACGTCGCTAACTTGGGTGGCTGCAACCCCGTGGCCTGCGTCGGAGCCAGCATTACTGTGATCGACGGCAGCGCTGGCTCGACCGCGACGTTGATCGACGCGGATGTTGTCGACGCAGGGTGGTGGATGGCGATTGCGGCGGACCCGGCGACCAATAAGATCTATGCGCTCTACGGCGCGTCGGCCGGTCGCCTCGCAATCATCGACGGTGGTCTTGCTGCAACGACGCATACGCTCGCCGCACAGCTATCGGGCAACGGCGCGGGCACCGTCACCAGCAACCCGGCGGGCATCGATTGTGGAGCGTCGGACTGCGCCGCGAGCTTCGCTCTCGGAACGAACGTCAAGCTTGCTGCTTCTGCGGCTTCGGGGTCGTACTTCGCCGGGTGGAGCGGAGCTTGCGCAGGGACCAATTCGTGCGATCTCGTGGCAAATGAGGACCAATTTGTCACCGCGACGTTCAGTCCTGCCGTCACGGTGCCAAAGGTCGTCAGCATGACACAGACAGCAGCCGCAGCGGCAATCACCGGTGCGGGGCTTGTCGTCGGGACGGTGACGCAACAGTCGAGCCAGACGGTTCCCTCTGGCTCCGTAATAAGCGAGAGTCCGACCGCGGCCACGAGTGTTGCGCCTGGCTCCGCCGTGAACATTGTCGTCAGCGGCGACCCGAGTGGTAGCTCTGGGGGCGGTGGCGGCATCGACCTGCTCACACTTGGGTCAATTCTGGGTTGCTTGCTCTTCGCAGTACGGAGAGTTCGCGTACCGGCGTGACCGAGTGTGCACTTCGGGCGTCTCTCCAGGCCGCCCTCGATGACCATCCGGAGCAAGCTCTCCTCGACTGGCACCCCGCACTGTCTCGTCCCGCGGCGATCCGCTATACAGCGTCCAGCCCCCAACGGTTGAACTGGATGGCTGCGTGGAACTCCGGTAAACCGGTTGAGGCGCAGATCCGCCCGTTCGGGTTCCTGCTGTCGTTCATGACCCGCCACGGTATGTTCGGACCGTTCAGCGCCACCGTGCTCGAGAAGGCCGAATCAGGGCGGCCACCGCAGCGGGGAAAGGTGGCGCCGATAGCACCCTACGACCGCGATCCAGCGCGAGCGCTACCCAAGGTCTTCGATCGGGTGACAGGCAAGCCGGTCCGTCCGGAGCAACTCAAGACCTACGCCGAGGCGCTCGCTCAATTCCATCTGAGCTCCGAGGACAAATTCGAGAACGGGCAGTTTCTAGACCGGGGTCGGACGGCGCGGCGGCACGCTGTCGCGACCAGGTTCGTGTGGATCGGCAAGGAGGCCAATCAGGTTGGTGAGAGCGGAGAGGCCGATCCCATCTGGTCCGCGGTAGAGGAATTTACAGCTACCTAAGGATCCCGCCGCATGAATCCAGAGCTTGCGCGGAGGGTCGCGCAGCTTGCGTTGGAGCTGCTCAACTCAAGGCAACAGGCCACAAAGCCGCGGCTTAGTTGGTCAAAAATGCCAGCTGGTACTCAAACCCACCGTTCGCGGCCGGAACGTCGTGGCGAACACCGGCGTGGGGGCACCGAACCCAAATCGCGAAATCGTGGGGCGACTGTCGAGCGCATTGTTGACGAAGAGCGCCACATCATAGTTCGCGCGCTGCAATACCGCCCTGAGGTTGAGGAGATTCGTCGATGGGTCAGGTGTGCTGCCTGGGAAGTAGTTGGGCGAAGCCGGATCGTCGTCCTGGAAAGGACCCGGGTTGCGGCTGCGAAAGATGTCTTCCGCTCGCAGAATCCCAGTCGCGCCTCCTGAAAGCGACACCGAGTATTCCACTGACGCCGTGACGTTCCATGGTGCGACAACGCGGGGCAGGGGGCCGACCGCCCAGCCTTGGCGAACGACAAAGCCGTCCTGTGTGATCGTATGGGTGTAACGCGCGTCCGCATATGAGACAGCAACGCTCGCTCGAACGTGCGTGCTGGCGAGCGCGTGGACTGCGACGTCGAATCCGTTGCTGGCCGCGGGACCAGGCGTTCCGAGAAAGTTTGTGGCGCAGGTCTGCTCGTATCCCGGTCCACTGTTATTCCACTGCATGTGGAAGACGCTCGTATCGAGCTGTAGGTGTCCATCGAGCAGGGCGCTTTTCACGCCGGCCTCGTAGCTCCACAAAGTGTCTTCGCCGATGCGTGCTGTCGGTTCCCCAGAGCATGCGTTGGGCACTATCCACGTGCCGCCCGTTCCGTACCCTTTCGCGGCCGTGAGATACAGGAGTTGGTGCTCGGCCGCCTGATAGGAAAGCCTAAATTGCGGCAGAATCACCGAGCCGGTTTCCCCTGTCGTATATATTGGGGGACTCTCGGTGGTTTTGGTGGCGCTCGCGTGTTCGCTGTGTAACCCAGCATTCAGTGTCAGTCCCTTCGCCAGTCGGACTGATACCTCACCGAATCCAGCAAATCGGGTTTGTTGGCTCCGGTCGGTCTCGTTGGGACCCTCCCCCGGTACCGATGCTCCTGCAGAATTTTGCGTAGTCCGTTCGTCCGTAGTGGAGTAAAAGGCTCCGATGTCCCATCCGAGCGACGCGTTGGGGTCGGCGGACCGGAGCCGCAGTTCCTGCATGAATATCCCTTGCTGGAAGAGAAACTGCGCCGCGACCGCATCGCTGTAGCTGACGGGGGGGACGACGTCCGTGATATACGTGACATCTGCCCAAAGGTCTTCTGAACGGTGGAAATAGGAACTCACGGAGCCCAACTCCACGGCACCCAGGTTGGCCGTGACCTTGAGTGCACCGACATAAAATGAGTCGTTGTAGGGCTGGCGCAGGAGGCTTCCATTCCTGAGCTGTCCGGCGGCGACATCGGACAATTCGGCGAAGAAAAACTGGGAATCGTGAAGGCGGTAAGAGGAGTAGGTGAAAAACGGCGCGATCTGCACGGCATCGCTCACGGCGAGCGTCAATGCGGCGCGGAAACTTTCGCTCAACACGTGATTGGCATTTTTGTCCAAGATCGCGCCGGTGAAGGGATCGACGCGATCCACGAAGCCACCGTCCGAGCGGCCCCAAGCGCTGACTCGAAAGCCGAGCACATCGCGAATCAGTGGACCTCCGGCCGCAATGCCCGCGCCGTAACTGATGTCGCCGAAAGCCGGGACCGCGACCTCGCCCTGGGCGAGCACCGTGAAGGTCGACAGACTCGGCTGGCTGTAGATGTAGCGGATCGCACCCGCCTGGTTGCCTTCCCCGAACAGCTGCAACTGCGGTCCGCGCAGGACCTCGATCCGATCGAGGTCGAACGTATACGGGAACGAGCGCAGATTCGTGTAGCCGATGGCTGGCGGAATCGGCGTGTCATCGAGATAGAGCCCGGTAATGCTCGTGTTGCGGTCACTGACGCCGCGAATATTCAGGTAGGTGAGCCCGCCGGCGCCGAACTCGGACGTCTGGTTGAACTGAACCGAGGGCACGAGCGCGCCCAGATCGTCGATGCTCGTGACACCCGAGTTCCTCAAGTCGTCCATCGACAGCACTGCCATGCTGATCGGCACCTTGCTTTGTTCTTCCTCACGGCGCCTCGCGGTGACCAGCACTTCCTCAAGGGCTAACTCGCCGGAAGACACATGTCGGCTGGGATTTTGCGGTGGTACCGGCACCACCGCGGGAGGTACGACGTTGGGACCGGGGAAGATTCTGACGGCGCGTTCGTTCACGAACTCGAATTCCAGACCCGTCCCGTGAAGGAGCGACGCGAGCGCTGCGGGTGGCGCAAGGCCAGACCGCGCGCCCGGTGACTTGCGGCTGCTCACGATGTCGGTCACGTAGAACAGCTGCAGCCCGGTCTGCTCGGCGAAGGCCTCCAACGCCTGATCCAAAGCCTGTGGTGGAATATCGACCGTGAGCGAGGGGCTCGCCGGTGGGCCCGCCAGCGATGTCGCCACCACGCACAGCCCCGCACAGACGCGGAGAATTCGATGCAGGGCGGTCCTGGCATCCGCTCCTAAATGGCTAGTGGGTGGGGTTCTGCGTCCCCTAATCAGTTTTCTTGAAGACACGGATGCGCGTAGAGGTCTTATCCACGGTAACCCCCGCCAGCGACGCCAGAAACGCTGCAAACGAGTCGGTGTCGTACGCATCAAAATGCCCGCTGATTCTTAGCATCTTTAGGGCAGGATCATCGATCACGATTTGCACGCGACCGTACCGATTGAATTCAGCCGCCACCTCCCCAAGCGGTCGGTTCTGCGCGACGATCTCGTGCTGCAACCACGCGACCGCCGCCTTCGTATCGACGCTCACGGGCTCCCCCCAGAGCCCTCCCGCATCCACCCCGATCTGTTGCCCGGCACTCAGCGGGATGGAAGACGCGGGTAGCGCAGTACCCTTCGCGGCCGTCGAGTCCCAAGCGTATACCCTCACGTTCCCTTGCACGACCGTAATCAGCGTGAGGGTGTCGCGGCGGTAGACATCGAACTCGGTCCCTGTCGCGATGACCTGGGCGTCACCGGCGCTCACCCGAAACCGCCGTCGGTCTCCATGCGAGACATCAAACAGCGCCTGCCCACGATTCAGCTCGACCACTCGCTCAGATCCCGAGTAGCGCACGGTGGCACTACTCTCTGTATTCAGGTGCAAAATGGAGCCATCCGGCAGGCGCCAAGCGCCCTGTTCACCGTGCGCCGTCCCATAGGTCCGCGGGAGCCCGAACCGTTCGCCGTCCCGGTTCCACCACAGAAAGGACACAGCCACGACGAGCAGCGCCGCAGCCGTGGCCAGGGACGCTGCCCAAAGCATCCGGGTTCCTCGCCTTCGCGATGTCCAGCTGTCTTGCGCAGCTTCGGGAGCCAGGGTGACGACATCCATCGCGTCGTCGGCGCGTGCGGCTGCCACAAGAGACTCGATCGAGAGGTTCGGAGCGTCCACTGCCGCAAGGTCATGAGTAATCTCGGTCACTTCCAGGAAGGCTTGCACATGCCTTGGCGAGTCTCTCAGCCAGCTAACCAATGCCGACTGTTCTGATTCTGAGAGCCCGTCATCGTTGGCCACGAACCAGTCAGCAGCCTGTCCTGCTATCGCTACCCGAACCTGTTTTTCGCCACGCATCATGTTTTAACCCAACCCAGCCAGCCGGCGCTGGCACTGCTCCAAGCCACGGGCGACGTACTTCTTAGCCATTTGCGTTGAGACACCGATATGCGCTGCGATCTGCCGGTAGGAAAGATCGTGCGTGAACCGCAGAACTACCGCCGCACGGCACTTCGGACTGAGCTGTCCGAGTACGCGTTCGAGTCGGTCGACGCGCTGTTTCAGATCGAGCTCGCCATCGAGCGAGAGTGGCGTCGACGCCTCCTCTGGCGGGGTCTCCTTCAAATCCATCCCCGCCCGCCTTTGGTCGAGTGTCGCTTGTTCTTTTACGAGGTTGCTGGCCACCGTAAAGAGGTACACCGCCGGGTTTCGGATCGTTGAGGGATCATGAACCCGCAGCATACGCAGATAGACCTCCTGAGCGAGGTCGGCTGCATGGGCCTGGTTGCGGATACGACGCCGAAAGAACGAGTGCAGCGCAGCACGGTGCTCTGCGTAGAGCCGCTCGATCAGGGATGGTCTTGGGTCAGGCACGGCCGGCTCGAGTTCCCTAACTATATAGAGCCCCCGGAGCGGCAGTTTGGTAACCCTCAGCGTGTAGGTCACACCCATAGCCCAGAGGCAGGCGATTCGGGTGTCCAAATTCGCCACCCGCGGGCTCTATACCTTATGAGCCCCTCAAAAACAGCACACAAGCGTTTATTAGTCGGCTAATCGGCACGGCGTAGGGAGCAGTTCATGAAATCCAGAGTATTGATCTCGATTGCGATGACGCTTCGTACTTCGCTGGTCTCCTTGCCGCTCGCCGCGCAGGCTGGAGACAACCTTTCTTCAGCCCCTCGCGAATACACCCTTCAGGTGCTGCGAGGTCCGCTGGGTGGTGGCGGAAACGCCAATAGCGTCAATAACCTCGGCTGGGTGACGGGTGTCTCCAACCCGCCGGAGGACACCTACGATCATGCCGTTCTCTGGCGCGACGGCCAACCGACGGACCTCGGTACATTGGGCGGAAATAACAGCGATGGGCCGTTAAACAACAGGAACGACATAGGTTGGGTGGTGGGAACTTCGGAAACGGCGGACCAGGACCCCAATCAAGAGAACTTTGCCGGCTTTGGAGTAGGCTGCCAGTCTAAACTCGCCCCACCTCCCTGCCTTCCTGTTAGTCAGATCAGCAAGGGGTACCTGTGGCAAAGCACAACGAACACGATGATTGCGCTTCCTCCGCTGACCGGAGGGAATAACTCTATTGGTTCGGGCGCTAACAACCATGAGATCTTCGGTGTCTCCGAAAATGGCGTAATGGGTCTCGACTGCGCATCGCCACAGGTTTTTCACTTCGAGGGTGTGGTCTGGAGCCTCGGATCAGATGGCACGCCGTCCGTGCCTCGGCGGCTTCCCCCACTCGCAGATGACACTGTCAGTGTCGCAGGAGGAATCAACGAAGTCGGGGACATCGTTGGGGCGTCCGGGCCCTGCACCGCGTTCGCGACGCACGCAGTGCTGTGGAAAAAGGATGGTAGCGTGATCGACCTCGGCAACTTGGGAGGCGCTACCAACATAGCCGCTGCCATCAATAACCAAGGACAAGTCGTGGGCAATTCAGTTTTGTCGGACGGCATGACTGTTCACGCCTTCCTCTGGGAAGAGGGAATCGGGATGCAGGATCTTGGCACACTGCCTGGCGACGTCCAATCCAACGCGTCAGCGATCAATGACAGCGGCGAAGTTGTAGGCACGTCCTTCGACTCAGCAGGCAACTCTCGTGGTTTTCACTGGCAGAGGGGCGTAATGACTGATATTTCGGCTCTTCCCGCCGTTTCTCCCCGGCTTCAGGAGGTGAGCGCCAACGACATCAATTCCCGCGGTGAGATTGCCATTGTCGCTAATGACACCACCCAACCTATTGACCCGAGCACGGAGTTACCGTTGCAAATAGCGGCGGTCTTGATACCAGCCGGACATGCTCCGGCGGCGATCCCAGCGCACAGCACGCGCCCCAATGCTGGCGCGCTCGTCTCCGCCCTTGCGGGAGCGCAGCCCAGCACGTCGAACGCGGTCCAGCAGAGCTGCGGGGTTATCGGGGCTTCTTGCCGTTCAGGTCACCCCCCCTGCTGCGCCGGAGAGGCGTGCGGACGCCGTGGGCTGTGCTGCGACGCGCTTTTTAAGAATAGCTATTGCAGGACGTACTACGACTGTTGCGACGGCCTTGCTTGCCTAAACCATCGCTGCCTCTGAACTAGGTGCAGCGACAGACGCGTGAGGAGCCCGCGGTTTTGGCACTACAGTAGAAGTCGCGAAGCGGTCATCCCAATCTCCCCCTTAGCCGTACGGGTATTAAAAGCTTGACTGCGGCCGGAGGGTCTGTCTTTGTTTATTTCCGTGGGATATATCTATACCCCCTAACAATCGTTGGAGGGGTCCGTGAACGTCGGTAGTGCCGCCGCGGGTGCGGGAAGACAGTGTGCACCCGCGGCTCCAATCGGGCGCTTCTGGGCGGCCCCTCAACTCCACCGTTAGGAGTCACCAGAACGCTGTGCCAGATTCTCAAGACATCGCCCCGGATGGTCCAATGACGCCTCAGGAACAGGTTGTGGCAGATGCACTGAGCATAGAGCTGCTCAGGAGGATCGACGCTGCCTTGCTGTCCCACGCCAGGAAGACCAACCGGAAGGTCTCAATGCTTGTGGGGCTAACGATGACGGATCCTTCTCTACGTGTGCCGGGCCTCCCTGACGTGTTCTACGCTCAACGGATCAGGATGCTCGTTGACAAAGGTCTTTTGGTCGCAGAGGCGAGCCTTGGGTACATGGGCTACGGCGAAGTGCGGCTGCCGTGACGGCCAGGGTGACTCCTAACAATCGCTGGAGGGGTCCGTGAAAGTCGGTAGTGTCGCCGCGGGCGCGGGAAGACAGTGTGCGCCCGCGGCGCTAGGTGGGCGCTTCTGGGCGGCCCCTCAACTTCATCGTTAGATGTCGATCATGAGTGACGCGCAGCATAGCGATAGCAAAGGCCATCAGGAGTGGAAGGCGGGGTGGATTTGTCCAAAGTGTCGCGAGAGGGTTCCGGGGTGGTTCGAGACCTGCTGGAATTGTTCAGAAACAGCGCCGAAACTTGTCGCATCGAGCTCAGACCGAATGGTCGAAATCGACGGGCTGCTCTTCAGGAATCTCGCTGAGTTCTCTGATCACTTCGCGGAGCGGACAGGCCTGCCGCCATGCTGCGGTAACCTCGACGCCTTAAACGACATCTTGAGAGTGGGAGCGGGGTTTGGTGCGCCGCCCGGCGGCTTCATAGTTCGCTGGAAGAATCATAGGGAGTCAACGGAACGCCTTGGGTACGCCGAGACCGTACGTTTCTTTGAGGGGAAGCTGGGGGGCACGGACGTAAGTGCCCAAGGACGACTCCGGCGCCTTCTTGAGGCCGCAAGAAGGCACGAAGGGTCCACGGTGTTCGATTGGATCGTCGAGATCATCCGCGAACACGGCCCAGGCGGTGCGGAGGCGGACGACAATATTCGCTTGGAGCTAGCGTGAGCAGCCGCCAGCCCTTCGTCCCCATGGGGCGGCATCTAACAATCGTTGGAGGGCTCTGTGAACGGTTTCGGGTTACGCGCCGCGGGCGCGGAAGAGATTGTGCGCCCGCGGCGCTTAATCGGGCGCTTCTGGGCGGCTCCTCAACTTAACCGTTAGGCCGCACAACCAGCGTCATGCCAGTACCTGAGCACCTCAGCGCCTTCTGGCGCGCGTACGCCGAGTCCATTGGCGGCGCGGACGAATCGCTCTTCTACGAGGCGTTCTACTTCGGCGACAGCCAGGAGCTGGCGGCTGAACTGGCCGAACTCGTGCTCCGCGGTATCAAGCGCGCCACGGCAGGAGCCGTCTGGTCCTACGAGGCAGAGGGAAAGCGTCTGCCCCAACCAGGTGATCTCAGCATCGTTACGAAGTTGACTGGCCAACCGCTCTGCCTCATCGAAACGCAGGCGGTCGAGGTCGTGGCCTTCGGCGAGGTGACTGCGGAGTTCGCTTCTACCGAGGGTGAAGGGGACGGCTCGTTGTCGTTCTGGCGAGAGGAACACAGGCGGTATTTCACTCGCGAATGCGCTCGGTCTGGTCGCCAGTTCGGCGAAGACATGCTCGTTGCCTGCGTGCGGTTCAGAGTCATATTCCAGCCGCGAGCCAGTGCGGCCTAACAAGCGTTGGAGGGGTCCGTGAACACCTTTTATGTCCGCGCCGCGGGTGGGGAAGAGATTGTGCACCCGCGGCGCTTGATCGGGCGCGTCTGGGCGGCCCCTCAACTTCTCCGTTAGGCCTCGCGGTGGCGATAATTGAGCACATCGCGCTGTGGACGGAGGACATTGAGCGCCTCGCCAGTTTCTACGCGGAATACTTCGGAGCGAGCGTTGGTCCGAAGTACACGAACTCCTCTAAAGGCTTTGAGTCGCGGTTTCTGAGGTTTCAGAGCGGGGCCAGGTTGGAGCTAATGAAGACATCGGCACTCCGACCGGTAAAGTATGATCCCGGCACTCACCGCATGGGCCTGACGCACCTCGCTTTCTCGTTGGGCTCGGAAAATCGTGTCGACGAATTAACCGCTACGCTGCGTGCAGCCGGGTTCACTATCGTAGATGGGCCCCGTCGCACTGGTGATGGCTACTATGAGAGCGTTATTCTCGATCCGGACGGAAATCGCATTGAGCTCACGTTGTAGACCCGCGAGCCCTAACAATCGTTGGAGGGGACCGTGAACGGTCGGCTGGCGCCTTCTGAGCGGCCCCTCGTGCGGCGGGCGAAGTCAGTTCTGTGACCAACGCAGGACTTCGCGAACGCGTGAAGTGCAGGCATAGTCGGTGAGCTCGAGGCTCCATCAGACTAAGGGGCAACTCTATCTTGATGGAGAGTCAGTGCCCGGGCGCTCCCCCATTGAGGCGAATCTCGTGCAACTCGTCAAGCAGGCTGTGCTCGCCCCCCGTATGATTGCAAGGCCGGGGTCATTTGAACTCAAACCGCCTTTCGCAGTCGCTGATGATGATCTCGAGCGCGTAGTGGCTGGCACACCAGACGAGAACCTTCGAGGCTCGTGGACAGTGTGATTAACTACGTTGAGTCCGACGCATATGGGTGTATGGTGGCACTTTCTGCTCGCTGACCGCCGTCTAACAATCGTTGGAGGGTACCGCGAAGCGCCTGTATGTGCGCGCCGCGGGCCCGGAAGAGTTTGCGCGCCTGCGGCGCTTGATGGGCGCTTCTGGGCGCCCCCTCAACTTCTCAGCTAGGCGCTGTACGACCCCAATGGGCACTTCATCTCTTCTTTGGGGATTGCTGTTCGGGTCAATTGGGCTGGGCTTCTTCGTTTACGGCAGACGGCAGAAGACGGTCGTGCCCCTGGTCTGCGGCGTTGTCCTAATGATTTTCCCGTATTTCGTGTCAAACACCATCCTGCTCGTCATATTGGGCCTGCTGTTCATTGCTCTTCCATACTTCGTAAGAATGTGACAGCGCGCCTAACAATCGTTGGAGGGGACCGTGAACAGTGGGTGGCTACGCGCCGCGGGTGCAGCAGAGAGAGTGCGCCCGCGGCGCTTGATTGGGCGCTTCTGGGCGGCCCCTCAACTTCACCGGTAGGCGGCCCACATGACCACTGCCATTGGTTGGTTTTGGCGCTGCTTGCGCAACTACGCGAAATTCAGCGGCCGAGCCTCTCGCCCCGAATACTGGTGGTTCCAAGTTGTCGTTTGGATCGTTAACTTGATACTCGTCTTGCTGAGTCACACGATTCTGCCGGCTGCGGCTATTCTTGGAATCATCTGGAACCTGGGTGTTGTCGTACCTCATGCGGCTGCGGCCTCGCGACGACTCCACGACGCTGGACATTCATTCTGGTGGATCGTGCCTCCCCTGATCGTAGGGTTCGTAGTCTCAGCGACACGCAACCCCGTGCCAGTTCTCCTCCATCTCGTGTGGATCGGTCTTGCTGTCGCCTTCGTGTGGCTACTGTGTAAGCCCGGGGTTCACGGCCCGAATCGCTACGGCGATCCGGCACCGACAGTGCCAAGCTAAGAATGCTGTACCCGTGACCCGGATTTGCCCGATGGCGCAGCGGGTTTGGCCGCCTAACAATCGTCGGAGGAGCCCGTGAACGGCCGGCTTGTTCGCGCCGCGGCGCGGAAAGCAGTGTGCGCCCGCGGCGCTCGATTTGGCGCTCCGGGGCGGCTACTCAACGTCACGGTCAGACACCACGATGAAGGTGTTTCGCTGCATCTCCCTTGACCCGTCCTTGGCGCTGGTGTTGCAGCGAGCACTTGACCCTGAACAGAGGTAAAAGGTATGCGATGGTCCCTCCCGTCGGTTCTGAGCTTCACTGCGGGCTATGCCGACGCTAGCGGCTTCCTGGCGCTGAAGGGTCTATTCACGGCCCACGTGACCGGAAACTTTGTGACCCTGAGCGCTGCGCTGGTGTTTGGAACAAGCGGCGCAGTGACCAAAACCCTCGCCTTGCCAATGTTCTGTGCGGTCGTGCTGCTCTCGAGGCTCCTGGCTTTTCGCCTTAGGGCCTTGAAACGGCCAGTGTTTGGGACCCTAGTCCGGCTGCAGGTCCTGCTATTGATCGTGTGCGCGGGACTTGCTGCTTCGTTAGGTCCTTTCGATAATCCCGATGCGTGGCCGGCTCTCGTCACGGGAATGACGTTGGTTGCGGCAATGGCTTTGCAGAACGCGACCTATCGGACTCACCTCGCCCACACGCCGCCATCGACCATCATGACAGGCACGACGACTCAAATGATGCTCGATCTGGCCGATATGTTACATGGACTGCAACCCGAGATCGCTCAGGCCACTCGCGCACGATTCAAACGGCTGACAGGCAACGTCATCGTATTCGCGGCAGGCTGTGCTCTCGCGGCCGTCCTATACGGACAAGCGAACACGTGGTCTTTCTGTGTACTGCCTCTTCTCGGACTCGCCACTCTGACGATCCGCGGAGAGATCGACGATGCGGACCGCTAGTTCTGCGGTAGGCTTGGCTCTCTCGTGGGGTCTGACAATCGTTGGAGGGGACCGTGAACGGTGGGTGTGTCCGTGCCGCGGGCGCGGAAGAGATTGTGCGCCCGCGGCGCCTGATCAGGCACGTCTGGGCGGCCTCTCAACCGCACCGCTAGGAGTCGGGATGGTACGCGTTTGGGCTTCTGTTCTCTCGTGGGCGGCAGTTCCGGTGATACTTTACGGAGCGTTGTTTCTCACCGCTGCTGGGGTCGAGGCTTATATGGTTGCATTTGGAGGGGCTCGACCAGGGGACATGGTCTTTCCAGACTTTCCCGCCACGCCTCTGAAAGAATCGCTCATAGAGATGGGCATCGGTGCCGGCATTATCGCTGTCGGGCTCTTTGCGCGTAGCTACGCGCGTCGTCTTCGCTTGGCCGGCTCCTAACGATCGTTGGAGGCGACCGTGAACGGTTTATGGTTACACAACACGGGCGCACAACAGATTGTGCGCCGCAGCGCCTGATCGGACGCTTCTGGCCCCTCAACTTCACCGCTAGACGTCGGGGGAGAGTCGTTCTCCAGTCCTGGTTCCTGAGGTGCGGCATGTCACAGACCCGAATGGTCCCGGTCGCTTTGGCCCTTGGCCTTGCTTCTTGCGTCGTGGCCGTGGCGCCAGTGCCGGGCTCTGAGAACGTCCGGATCACTAGAAACGCGTCGGAGGTATCGAGCTGTAAGCCCGTGGGCAACATCAGAGTCAACGCTAGCGGCTCCAACGCACGCACGGAGTTTAAGAACATGGTCGTCGGTTTCGGCGGCAATATCGGCGTCGTCACCAACGGACCGGCTTGGGCTCCTGTTGAAGGCATTGCCTACCGTTGTCCCTAGCCGCTGCGATGCTGCGCTTGCCGACATCTAACTGTCGCTGCAGGGACCGTGAACCACTGGCGCTTGATCGGGGCGCTTCTCGGCGGCCCCGCAACTTCACCGTTAAACGACGTTATGTTGCGCATTGCCACGCGGCGCGCCGTGCCATACCATGCGCGCCGCGGATTTCCGGGCTTCGCCACGGAGGTGTCCCATGGGACTCAAGAAAGAACGCCTCGAAGCCATTTGCTTTCGAGGTCATCAGTAAGCGACGCAGGGGGTTTCCCTCAGAGACACGCGTCAAACGGGGACCTCGCATCGTTGGCGGTTACAAGGAGCTCAGTGAGAAGCTCGGCCGCAACGACCTATGCCCGTGCTTGTCAGGCCGCAGATTTCAAGAACTGCTGCATGCCCAGTGGTGAGTTCGACGGTTCCGACCGGCATCACTTCTTTCAGAGAGTGATGACGTCGTCTAACAATCGTTGGAGGAGTCTGTGAACGGCGGGTGGGTACGCGCCGCGGGCGCAGGAAGACAGTGTGCGCCCGCGGCGCTTGACGGGGGCTTGTCGGCGGACGCTCAACTTATCCGTTGGGTCCGCAGTTGATGCCAGACCAGACCACGTTGGTTTTTTTCTGCGGCAAAATGGCCGCAGGCAAGTCAACGTTGGCACGGCGCTTAGCCCAACAACGGCCGTCTATTCTCCTTGTGCAGGACGTGTTTTCGGAGCGCCTGTTCCCGGGCGATGTCAAAGACATCGCCTCTTACGTTCTGTACGCATCCCGCATCAACAGCGTCGTGCAGCCGTTGGTGCGCGACTTGTTGGCTCTGGGAGTGAGTGTTGTCCTCGACTTCCCGGCGAACACGAAGAAACAGCGAGTCTGGTTCCGAGAAATCCTTGACACCGTCCGTGTCCATCATGAGCTGCACTTCATTGATGCCTCGGATGACCTGTGCAAGAGTCAGTTAAGGATGCGAAGCAAGGACCTTCCCGCCGAATCCCCATGGACGTCGGAAGCGGCGTTTGCTGCAATAACAGCGTACTTCGAACCGCCAACAGAAGAAGAGCACTTCAATGTCATCCTTCACGAGCGGACCTGACAGTCGTTGGAGCGGGCCGTGACCGGGGGGTGGTTACGCGCCGCCGGCGCGCAAGCGATTGTGCGCCCGCGGCCCTTGTTTGGGCGCTTTTGGCCTGCCCAGCGCGTGCCGGCCGCCCTTGATCGGCGCTCGCCGGGGCCCCTCAACTTCACCGTTGGCACATCACAGTGAATTTGAACCAAGTAAGCCTCCCTGCGACGAACGTGGATCATTCCGCAGCCTTCTACCGCCGACTTGGTTTTACCCAGATCGTGAGTAGTCCTCCCACCTACGCTCGCTTTGAGTGTCCGTCAGGAGAGTCCACATTCTCTCTGCACCAGGTAGTCGCGGTCCCTGCGGGGGCGGGAGTGATCGTTTACTTCGAGTGCGCTGACCTTGACGCGCGCTACCAGAAGTTAGCCTCGAGTGGCGTTGTATTTGATTCGCCCCCTACAGACAAACCTTGG
>Ga0310912_10000999_pt1 | contig 15134 bp, 12 predicted proteins | sample GREbulkMGOX080_FD_203443 | JGI IMG/M metagenome (GOLD analysis project Ga0310912, IMG submission 203443) | Lab enrichment of tropical soil microbial communities from Luquillo Experimental Forest, Puerto Rico - GRE.bulkMG.OX080 | ecosystem: Environmental > Terrestrial > Soil > Tropical forest >...
ATACTGAGGATGATCCGGCCGCGTCGGCGGCAAAGTTGCTCACACGCGATGAAGCGCGGCAGATTTCGGCGAACATCCCCGACAGAATATAAAAAAAACGTCAGAGCGTTGCCCTTAAGTGACAGCGGCGGGCCCTAACAGACGCTATTCTTCTTCGGTCGGACTCCCGCAACCAGGGACACAAGGTGAAGCTCGTCACCCTGCTTCACTGCCAGTTCGACAACCCTGCCGATGCCGTGTGAGGGATTGGGGGCAAGGGCAAGGTTTGGGGACGAACAAAGCCGTTGGCACTGTGCCGCCGACGGCTTTGCTGTTTGTGTAGGGCAACACTCGTCGAGTTGGAGGTCACGGAGCCAAGCGGGACATCAGTTCAATTGTTGCTTTTGAAAAGCTTTGGTCAGCAACCAATAACACAAGCATAGCGAGAGAGATGATAAGCCAGACCAATACTATCGTGATCTCGGTCTGCGTTTGAGCTTGGGTCGCCTTACGTTTGCGTTCTGCTGCCACGCCTAAATCTGTTGGCATGATAATCCGACCACTAGGCTACAGCCGGTGGTTGACCCGGTCTTGAGAATCTAGCGTCACCGTCGGTTCACGTTTTGACGTAGATCAATGCCCCGATCGCGATTGTTTTGTTGAGATTATTGAGCCGCGCTTTTGCAGGCGCGGCTGTTTCCTCTAGTACTTGAGGGCCACCTCAGTTGGGTGGCCCTCTTCATCCAGTAAGATCACATGAGCAAGATAAAACCCGGGGCTGCTTACTTCGTAGCCGAGCGTGGTCAGCGTTGTGTCGATGTTCTCGCAATCTGTTCTGACCGACATCAATCACGGCATCCCGCATCGACGCGGTGCAGGCACAGGGGCGGCAAAGCCTGGGACTCAATGACGCTGGCTATATCGAGGGCAAAGCCGGGTCAGTCGTGTAGGTTTGCCCGGGTTCTACCGGCTTCGCAAGTCCAAGCCGCTCAAGCGGTAGAAAGCCGTGGTAGAAAGAAACGACACGTGTGAACGAGGTTAGGGGCGATGACCACACCGAGCGAATATGCCAGGAACGCCGCGGCGACGTTGCACGAGGCTTTGAATATCACGCCTAGTCATTTCGATGTCGGTAGCGCAAGTGAAGTCATCGAGAAGGCAATAAGGCATGCAACGCGCGAGCGCGAAAGCCGAAGCCGTCGCCAATTGAGCGAGGTGAAGGCGGCGGCGCAGGAGCGCCTGGTGCGGCTGCTGAGTTCATCACCTGCGGTCGTTTACAGCTTCAAGGCCAGCGGTGATTTTGCACCGACCTTCGTCAGCGACAATATTGGTACGGTATTCGGTTACACGCCCGCGGAGTATCTCGAAAACCCGTCCTTTTGGCGCGACCGGGTTCATCCCGACGATCTCGCCCGCGTCGAGGAAGCCATCTCCAAATTCTTTCATAACGGCGTTCAATCCGTAGAGTACCGCTTCCGCCGCCGCGACGGCTCCTATTGCTGGGTGAACGATGCCCAGCGACTGATCCGAGGCATCGGCGGTAAGCCGCTGGAGATTGTTGGGTCATGGAGCGACATCACGGAGCGCAAAGCCGCCGAAGAGGCCAAGGCCGCGCTTCATGGCCGCATGGCTCAACTGCTGACCGGCTCGCCCGCCGTGATCTACAGCTACCGGGCGACAGGAGATTTCGCACCCACCTTCGTCAGTGAGAATATCAGGGATTGGCTGGGTTATGAAACGGAGGAATACCTAAAGAACGCTGATTTCTGGCGCTGCCGCGTGCATCCCGACGACCTGGCCCGAGTCGAAACCGAATCCAGCAATCTCTACAAGGACGGTCGTCACGCGGTCGAATATCGCTTTCTCAAAAAGGATGGCTCCTACTGTTGGGTCAACGATGCGCAGCAATTGATCCGTGATAAGCACGGCCAAGCGATTGAAGTGATTGGTTCGTGGAGCGACGTTACCCGTCGCAAACAAGCAGAAGAAGCAGCAGCGGCAGCCAACGATCGTGTCCAGCACCTGCTCGCTCGATCGCCGGCGGTGATCTATGCCTTTGAAGCATCCGGCGACTATAAGCCCACGTTCATAAGCCAAAACATCAAAGAATTGCTCGGCTATGAGCGGGAAGAATACCTTCAGAGTCCAGACTTCTGGCGTAGTCGGGTCCATCCGGCCGACTTGGCACGCATAGAGAAGGGCTATACGCGACTGTTCGAAGAGGGTCATCTTTCTAACGAATACAGATTTCGCAAAAAAGACGGCAATTATTGCTGGATCAGCGACGATTTACAGTTGACCCGCAATGTGGCTGGAGATCCGATCGAAGTTATCGGTGCCTGGAACGACATCACGGCGCGCAAACAGCTCAGTGAAGTGCTGGTTGCGGCGCAAGATCGTCTCGTCCGTCTGCTGTCATCCGCCCCGGCGGTCATCTATAGCTATAAGGCATCGGGAGATTTTGCGCCGATTATCATCAGCGAGAACATCAAAAACGTTCTCGGATACGAACCTAGCGAATACCTGCAGAACGCCGATTTCTGGCGCAGCCGTGTGCATCCCGATGATCTGGCCCGCGTCGAAGCCGAATCCACTGCTCTCTACAAGAACGGGCGTCACACGGTCGAATATCGTTTTCTCAAAAAAGATGGCTCCTACTGCTCGGTCAACGATGAACAGCGCTTGATCCGTGACGGAGGCGGTCAGCCTATCGAAGTCATCGGCTCGTGGAGCGATATTACCCGACGCAAGAACGCCGAGGCGGCGTCGCGGCGGAGCGAGCAGCGCCTCACTGATGCGATTGAAACGATTTCGGAGGGATTCTCATTGTATGATGCAGACGATCGGTTAGTCATCTGCAACAGCGCATATCGGGAGCTTCTCTATCCTGGACTGGGGACGCCGACGCCAGGCACCCCATACGAAGCGCTGGTCCGTAATGCAGTCGCACTTGGTCTGGTCGAGGACGCAAAAGGAAGGGCCGAGGAGTGGATTGCCGCACGCCTGACCAAACACCGACAACCAGGCGAGCCTCACGTGCAGCGCCGATCTGACGGCCATTGGATACACGTCAACGAGCGGCGGACCGCAGAAGGTGGAACCGTTGCTGTGTACACCAACATCACAGAGATTAAGAACGCTGAAGAAGAAATTCGCGCGGCCAACAGCAAACTAGAGCAGGCCCACGACCTCGTCACCGAGAAGAACAAGGCATTGGAGGTCTTGTCTACCAAATTGTCGAAATATCTGTCACCCCAGGTTTACTCATCAATATTCTCGGGCTCGAAAGAGGTGAAAATTGTATCGAGCCGGAAGAAGCTGACGGTGTTCTTTTCCGATATTGCGGATTTCACCGCTACGACCGACGACTTGGAGTCCGAGGAGCTGACCGCCCTACTGAATCACTACCTGACGGAAATGTCGCTGATAGCTCTCACCCACGGCGCGACGATCGACAAGTACATTGGCGACGCGATCTTGGCCTTCTTTGGCGATCCTGAGACCCGTGGCGTCAAAGAAGACGCAATCGCTTGCGTAAACATGGCGATCGCGATGCAGAAGCGGATGCGAGAGTTACAGGTGGAATGGCGCGAGAAAGGTTTGCAGAAGCCCTTCCAGCTGCGCATCGGTATCAATACTGGCTACTGCACTGTCGGCAATTTCGGCAGTGAGGATCGCATGGACTACACAATCATCGGCAGCGAGGTAAACCTGGCCTCACGCCTTCAGTCGCACGCAGAGCTAGGCGGCATTCTCTTGAGCCATGAAACCTATTCGTTGATTAAGGACCACGTCGTCGCTGAAGAACGGACACCCATTCAGGCCAAGGGAATTGCCAAACCCGTGCGCAATTATGCTGTGATCGCACCGATCAAGGACCTGGTTGCACAGGGTCGGGCAATTCATGAAGAGCAAGATGGGCTGAGATTACTTGTTGACTTACAAAAGTTGGACAAAGAGAAAGCAGTGAAGGCATTGGAAAACGTTCTCACGCGCCTCAAGACCTAAGACCGTTCAGCGGACCTCAGGAAGGGAATGGTCCGGTTGTGGTCGCTGCGAGTGCTAGGAGCCGTCAAAAATGAGCGCGTGCCTTATGTCGCGCTTAGGCAGCTTGGCGATATTCACCACAATCCTTCGCGCCATCCTTGCTGAGTTGTCTCTACCTCATCCGCTACTTCGCTCCAGGCCTGAGCCATTTCCTCCATCGTTTTCCGTTGCGTTTCTGTTTTAGCTTCTGCCGCCAAACGGTAACACTCAGCAGCAAATTCGCGATATTGATCAGGTGTTCTCATCTCGAAGTCCCTCAATAGCTAAGCCTTCCGCAAGAGCCCCAGCAGCTTGGCGATATTTCGTCGCAATCCTTCGCGCCTCATCGTTCAAAGCTTTCGCAGTGGAGAGCTTAGTGAGAGACAAACCGCGCACCGATACCATTGATGTAAGTCAATGCGGGTCTCTAACTCTCGATAAATTATTTTAAAGCGAGAGCGGGTCTAAAATCGGCGGGGAGATTTCTTCGACGCGTGGGGCCCTCGTGCGAGCCGGGATGATGGCCTCCCGCCTGTACCACCGTGGGCACGTCATCCCGGCTCTGACCGATCACTAGGATAAGATGCGGCGGGGTGATCGGCATCGCATCGCCTGCTCGACCGTCAAGCATCGTCAATCCATCATATGGGGTAGCGCGCGGTATCGGCAGGGCTACGCCGCGCCCATGACAATTTGGCTGGCATTCAAGCACGGACCAAGGCGGCGGCAAGCGGCGACCAGTCGCTAATCTTGCTCCAGCCAGTTTTGATCGGGATCAATGCGCCTACTCTAGTCGCTAGCTAATCGTTCAACCTCAATGGACGGTAAGAGGAGGAGAGCGTCTCGATGTCAGATTTACAGTTGAAGGGCAGCCCGCAGCGCAAAGAAAAAGTCGGACCCGCTGATTTGGCGTTTGTCGCCTTTGTCGTCATTATCACCGTCATCGCAGTGATGCTTACGTCAATTCAAATTTATCTTCAAAATCCTAGGTAATTCGCCCTCGCGCACGACAAAGAGCATTCGTCCAACTCCTCGACAATCCAAGGCGGCGGGAAGCGGCGAGATGCGCTGTGCGCGGTGTTTTCTTTCTCCGAGCTGAAGCAATGCCGACAGCTCGCGAAGGATCATTTGCAGGGAATCGACGTCGAGATTTCATCTTCCCTTGGTCTTCCCGATTGCGATTTCTGGGAAGACGAATTCTCAGAAGTGCCCGGTTTATGCGGACTTTATGCACGCGTGACACCGCAAAACAGGAGTAAAGCGGACATCGCAAATTGAGTCCGCCATGTCCGCTTTTGACCCAAAGCGGACATCCCTTCTTGCTATCATGTTAATATTGCGACCGAGGGGATGTCGCCCAAGGAAGTGCTTTATGTCCTCCGCCAAAGCAGGCACTGATGGCGTGATTGTCTCGCAGCCGGTTGCAGCACCGCTGACCCGGGCGGCGATTTTTCTGGTTGTGACAATAAACCCGGGCCCGAACCATCACGCGGCGGCTCGATCGTTCTGTGCAGACCTTCCCGCTTTGAGCCGCGCAGTGGAATTTCGCAACCTAGAAGCCGGCCTCACCTGTGTGATGGCGATCGGTTCCGAAGCATGGGACAGCCTGTTCGGGCAGCCGCGGCCGGCCGAACTGCACCCCTTCCGGGAGATTCGGGCAGGGTCGCGCCACGCGGTATCGTCGCCGGGCGATCTATTGTTCCATATCCGCGCGAAGCGCATGGATCTCTGCTTCGAACTCGCCACCAGGATCATGGCGAGCCTCGGTGACGCGGTTTCGGCGGTCGACGAGGTTCATGGATTTCGTTACTTCGACGATCGCGACCTCCTCGGGTTCGTCGATGGCACAGAGAATCCCCGCGGGCAGGCGGTGATTGACGCTGCGATCATCGGCGAGGAGGATCGCGCATTTGCCGGCGGCAGCTACGTTATCGTGCAGAAATATTTGCATGACATGGACAGCTGGAACGCATTGTCCACGGAAGCGCAGGAACGCATCATTGGCCGCAACAAGCTGTCCGACATCGAACTGGACGATTCGATAAAGCCGACGTCGGCGCATAATGCGCTCACCACGATCACCGAGAACGGGAGGGAGTTCAAGATACTGCGCGACAACATGCCCTTTGGGAATGCGGCCGCGGGCGAGTTCGGCACATACTTCATCGGCTATTGTCGAACGCCCCGGGTGACCGAGCAGATGATCGAGAACATGTTCGTTGGTCGGCCGCCCGGTAATTATGATCGGCTGCTTGACTTCAGTCGTGCAGTGACTGGAACCCTGTTCTTTGTGCCGTCCGCATCATTTTTGGAATCCGTCAACGACGACGTCATTGCAGGGACGCCGGCCGCACCGTCGGTGGTTGAGCCTTCCACGATAGCAGTGTCTGATGGTTCGCTCGGCATCGGCTCCCTCAAAGGAGAAAATCGGCATGAATAATCTTCATCGCGAGCTTGCCCCAATATCCGATGCGGCGTGGGCAGACATCGAGGAGGAGACGACGCGCACACTCAAGCGCCATCTCGCGGGGCGGCGCGTGGTCGACGTGCAAGGCTCAGGCGGCGTCGGCCTTTCCGCGATCGGCACCGGCCACCTCAAGACGATTGCGACACCGGAGGACGGGATTCTCGCACGGCAGCGTGAAGTCAAGCCGTTGATCGAGTTTCGAGTTCCGTTCGAGCTGGATCGTCAACAGATCGACGACGTGGAACGCGGAGCTAACGATTCCGACTGGCAACCCGCGAAGGACGCCGCACAGAAGATTGCATATGCCGAGGACCGAGCTATTTTCGAGGGCTACGCAGCGGCTGGCATTGTCGGCGTCCGTCAGGGAACCAGCAATCCGATCATGACGCTGCCGGCCGATGTGCGTGAGTATCCCGACGTCATTGCTGAGGCGTTGAGTCAGCTGCGTCTCGTCGGTGTCGATGGACCCTATTCGGTGGTGCTTGGTGCCAATGCCTATACGAGTCTCGCCGAGAGTAGCGACAACGGATACCCGCTACTGGAACATGTAAGAAAGCTTGTCAAAGACGACATCATCTGGGCCCCTGCAATATCCGGCGCCTTCGTACTCACCACTCGGGGTGGCGATTTCGATCTGCGCATCGGCCAGGACGTCTCGATCGGATATCTGAACCACACCGACAGCGTTGTGCGACTCTATCTGCAGGAGACGCTGACGTTTCTGCTGCTCACAACGGAAGCCGCGGTCGCACTCACACCTCCAACAGACAGATAGGAGACCTGTCCGCTTTTGGCACTTAGCGGACATCAGAAGCAGACGGATCAATGCCGCTTTCGGGGGTAAAGCAGACATCGGATTTTCAGTGCGTCATGTCCGCTTTTGACCCAAAGCGGACATCATCGGCCAAAGTCTTTTTGCGAAGCACAGCGCAGGGCTTTGATGAAGCAAGCGTCACTGCACTGGCGTTAGATCGCGGCTGGCGACGTAGCCAGTGGTTTTTCCTCGCTGGCAATGAGTGACCTGATTCTCGACGCGATCTCATTTGCCGAGGTCGGCGGGCTGCTTCATGCGTGCACCGCAGCGATCAAGGCGCGTATTTTGTGAAGATGTAGTCGCGGGCCTCGACAGCTTGGTGACAGGTATAGCAAGATTACATCATCTTTTCGTCGGTGAGCGGTTTGAGGTCTTTGCCAAAATTCGAGTAACCCCAACCGCCCGTCGCGGCATACTTCTTGGTGTTCTTCTCCATAAACTGCAGGTACCAGTCGGGTGCATCTCCGGGAACGAACGATTGCGCTTGACCAAACGTCTTGTTGTTCTCTTCTGATGGAACCATTTTCCAAGCGACTCGCCCAATGATAGTGCCCTCGGGGAAGGAGGGCTTGCCTGCGCGATAGGCCTTGATCGCTTTGTCGTTGCCGATCACAACGCGTATGTCGTTAAGTTCACCTGCTTCATGCGCCGCCGAAATGAATTTCCAGTCGCGGTATCCGCGCGGGATTGTTGTTACGATGACTTGCTTGGCCTCTTTAGTGCCGGTTTGTGTTTTGGTGACTTGGCTTTTGTTGTCCTGTCCCAATGATGGGGGCGCCATCCACGCAACTACGCCTGTTGCGGTTACAACTGCGACGAACAATAATGCAATTCGTTTCATGGCTCCCTCCTTTAGGTAAACGTCGCCGATTTGACCGGTGGAATCGCGCTATGCTCGTGATTCCTCGGATGAACGCTGAACTTGAGGCGGATCATACCGATTTTTCGAGCGACCGGTCGGCTCCTGGCTGTCGTCCGTCTGTCGGCGATCTACGAGCAATATTTTGATTTATATCAAATTCCATGCAACGTCCGCCTTGATATGTTTGTCTGTACAGTGCCGAAACAAGAAATTTCCCTTATCTCCGACTCCGAACTGATTGTTGGATCAATTCAACCAAGTTTTTTTGAGCGAGGCCGAGACGGCTCTCGGTCTCAGATGTGGAGACCGATCATGTCGAGCATTGCGACAGTCGGCAGACCGAAAAGTAAAAACATCCTGCCGATTGCCGTCAGCGTGGTAACCGCCGTTGTGGGCAGCTTGGCCCTTGCGGCGCAGGACAGGTACACGCTGCAAATACCGAACGGACTCGCGTGGTCTGACTTCAGGGGATACGAAACCTGGCAAGATGTTGCAGTAAGTCAGACCGAAACCAGCTTGAAAGTGATCGCGGCGAATGACGTGATGATCAACGCCTATAGGGACGGCGTTCCCGGCGACGGCAAGCTTTTTCCCGACGGCTCCAAAATTACGAAGATCGAGTGGTCCTTTAAAAAGAACGCTGCGTCCCCCTATTTCGTAAACGTGCCGGACACCCTGAAAACGGTTGCGTTTATCGAAAAAGATACCAAGCGATTCCCAGACACGCACGGATGGGCATATGCCCAGTGGGATTATGATCCGGCGGCCGACACGTTTAAGCCTTCCGAGCTTAGTCCGAGCGCGCCGAATGTGGGTTCGCGTGCCACACGAAGGTGTCGGCGCAGGATTACATTTGGACCGCATATCCAAAAAGATGAGCAGAGAGGCTTCGACGAATGCCACCAGCCTGCGGACCATCGACGGCTGAGGCAATGGAGTGGTCACGCTGAAAGAATCCAGTCGCAGAACGAAGGAGGAGTACCCATGACCGAGATGAGGAAAGAGACGGACAGCCTTGGCGTCGTTGAAGTTCCCGGCGACAAACTCTGGGGTGCTCAAACCCAGCGTTCACTCGAACATTTCAGTATTGGGAAAGATCTGATCCCCCGTGAGATGATCACGGCCTATGCGACATTGAAGAAAGCCGCTGCTATCGCCAACCACGACAGCAAGCGACTCGATGATCAACGATACAAACTGATCGTTCAGACTTGCGACGAAATCCTCGCCGGCCAGCATCACGATATGTTTCCCTTGCACGTCTGGATGACCGGTAGCGGCACCCAGTTCAACATGAACGTCAATGAAGTGATCTCCAACCGGTGCAGTCAAATCGCTGGCACGCCGCTGGGTAGCCATAAGCCGGTTCATCCTAACGATCATGTCAATATGGCACAGTCGTCGAACGACTCCTTTCCGTCGGCGATGAATATCGCCGCGGCCGTTAACGTGAAGGAGCGACTCATCCCAGCGGTGAAGGCACTGCATGATGCCATCGCTAAGAAATCCAAAGAATGGAGCGATATCGTCAAAATTGGACGCACGCACATGCAGGACGCCACACCACTGACCCTCGGTCAGGAATGGTCTGGCTACGCCGGCATGCTGAGTGACGACTTGGAACGGATCGAGACGGCCTTGAATGGCGTGTATCGCCTGGCGCTCGGTGGCACGGCGGTGGGAACCGGCATCAACTCGGCGCCGGGCTTTGCCGAAGCGGCTGCTGCCCAGATCGGTAAGCTCACCGGCCTGCCATTTGTCACCGCACCCAACAAGTTCACGGTCCAGGGCGCCCACGATGCGCTGGTCCAACTTTCTGGAACGATGCGCACTCTTGCGGTGTCGCTCTACAAGATCGCCAATGACATCCGTCTAATGTCCTGCGGCCCGCGCGCAGGATTTCATGAGTTGGACATTCCTGAAAATGAGCCTGGTTCTTCAATTATGCCTGGCAAGGTCAATCCGACGCAGTGCGAATCCTTGGCGATGATTGCAGTCCAGGTAATGGCCGACGACGTCGCAGTCGGTTTTGGTGGCGCCGGCGGTTATCTCGAAATGAATGTCTACAAGCCGCTGATGATCTTTAACATCACGCATTCGATCACGATCATGACCGACGGCTGCGTGAACTTCCGCAAGTTCCTGGTCGAGGGCACCAAGCCAAATCTGAAGAAGATCAACGAATACGTGGATCGTTCGCTGATGCTGGTGACCGCGCTTTCGCCGGTCATCGGTTATGACAAGGCATCGAAGATCGCGCACTACGCCATGGACAACGATCTGACGTTAAAGGCCGCCGCCCTCAAATTGGGCTATGTCACGGAGGCCGAGTTCGATCGGGTCGTCGATCCGAAGAAAATGGTGAAGCCGTATGTGGCGGCCGCAGCCTAGGCCGGTGCAGATGCAAGAGACGCCGGCTCAAGGATTCGAGCCGGCGCCGCAAATAGCCCCCCGCGACCACTGAGGGAGGATGCGGCGATGAGTAGCAATGCGGAAATCAAGTCAGAAACGGCCACTGTTCTGCATGGCGAACGGGCGCTCGTCGCCGTCGTCGGGGGGGACCGGTATTTCGCCGATTGGAAGAAGCCTGACCACAGACTACGCCGATTACTCTCGGAGTTCATCGGAGTGTCGGGGCTGACTTTCGTGCTGTCGGGCGGAGCGGCCATCCTCGCCCTTTATGGTGGAGGCCCCGTCCAGCCATGGGAGGCAGCCTTCGTTCTCTCGACCGTGTCGGCTCTTTGGCTCGTCGCTGCCGTGTATTTCCTGGGAGATATCTCCGCACACTTCAATCCCGCTATGACGTTTGCGTTCGCGTTGCGTGGCGACATGGGATGGCCAATGGCCGGCGTATATTTCGTTGTTCAATTGGTGGCCGCGGCAGCTGGTTCACTTCTGGCAAGGGCATTGTTTGGCGTGAAGGGTAATCTTGCAGCTACCGTCCCACAGCCAGGCCAATTATGGCAGGCAGTCGGCTTCGAGGGCATAATCACGTTCGGGTTGGTGCTGATGGTCTTGGCCATAGCCAACGGACCGAAGCTCAACGGTCCCTTCGTACCACTGGCCGTGGGTGCGTACATTATGTCGTGGGGTACGATGGGTGGACCCTTCGAGGGTGCCTCCATGAATCCGGCACGAAGTTTCGGACCTGACCTCGCCCGCGGTGATCTGACGACCTGGTGGATCTACGTAGTTGGACCCGCAGCAGGCGCGATCATTGCAGTTATCGTTGCCCGCATTCTTCGCGGCCCTGCCTTGGCGCAGGAGGCGCGAGCCGCAATGGGAACGCCGCTTGGTCGCGGATAGCTGTTCTCCTGCGAAGTTGGACATCGCTGAGCCCGATACGAGTACCGAGGTGCGGACGGTCGCTCTGATCGACTAGCTAAGCTTCATTGGCCGCCAAATTCGTTCGATCCCAACTCACCGTTATTGTGCGCGAATGCCGCTTTGGGTCCTCGGGGCGGGACCAACTCATTGTGACCCAGCCGCAACAATTCACAAAAAAGCGACGCGAAGTCACCTTCGACCTTCGGGCAACTGCGTAGCGCTGCAAGAATGTCCCCGAGCAACGTGAACTGCCTTCTAAGGACAACCATGAAGCGCACTTCGCTTAGCATAGCTGGCGTTTCGACATTGCTCATCGCGACGTCACTAACGGCCGTTACCGCTGCGGATATGGTGACGAAGGCCCCGCCGCCCACGGCGGTGACCGCGCCAGCTGCCTGTAGCAGCCTTTGGGATTTTCTCGATACCAGCTGCCCGTTGAGTTGGTATGGCATTACGGTCTACGGCACCGTAGACGCGGGCGTGACCTGGCAGAGTCACGGCACACCTTATAACGGGTCATTACCCGCCGGAGCCGAATATCTCATCCAGAAGAACAGCAATCGAGCGCTATGGAATCTTGCAAACAATGCGGTGAGTCAGTCAAACATCGGGATTAAGGGAAACGAAGAATTTGCTCCTGGCTGGGCGTTTGTTTTCGATCTCCAGGCCAATTTCAATCCCTATTCCTTGCAGCTCTCCAATGGACCGAAGTCGGTCGCCCAAAACGCCGGCACTCCCCTCACAGACCAAAGTTCGAATGGCGATTCGAGCCAAGCGGGGCAATTTTTTAATGGATTGGGCTATGTCGGCGTCAGCTCACCCTATGGCACGCTGACCGTTTTTCGGCAGAATACTCTCAGGGTGGAGGGCATCGTTGCCTATGACCCGATGGGTGGTTCGAACGCGTTCTCGCCGATCGGCTACCAGGGAACAACCTGCGGCGCTGGCAACACCGAAGACTGCAGAGTGAGCACATCTATGAAATATCGTGTCGACGTTGGCCAGTTTCGGGCGGCGGCGCTCTGGCAATTCGGTGGTTATGCGCAGAACAATGGCGCGAACGGTGGATATTCGTTTCAAGTCGGAGGAGACATTCCCAATCTGGCGAGGGGCGTGCTTTCCTTCGATGCAATTTACACTCACATAACAGACGCCGTGTCGATCGGGCTGTCCGGGAACCCGCTGGGGCCCGCTGGCAACCCGCTGCCGCCGTTCCTACCGCAAGTTCTGACTGCTACGATCTCCGATCAAGCCAGCGTGATGCTGCTCGCCAAATATACCAACGGGTCACTTAAATTGTATGCCGGCTACGAATGGATTCAATTTATGCCTCCCAGCAATCCCCAGACCGCTTTTAATGATCTCACGGGAGATTTTCTCTGCCTCGGCTGTGCCGCCATCAACAATACGAATATCATCAACACCGCCTTTGACGCTCATGACAAGATTTTGCAGGTATTCTGGACCGGGGCAAAGTACGCAGTCACCGACAAGGTGGATGTGATCGGCGCTTATTATCATTACGATCAAAACAACTTTGGCGCTGGCGCTTCTTGCAGTACCGCCGCAAAGGCGGCTTGCAGTGGCACGTTCGACGCCGTTTCATTCGCCGTCGATTGGAGATTTGCGGCGAAGTTTGAGGCTTACGCCGGGTTCATGTTCTCGCAAGTCAATAATGGACTGGCTAACGGCTACCTCAATCGCAACACGATCGATCCCGCAGTCGGGCTTATCTTCCGATTCTAGGTAAAGCGTGGGACTCAATATGCGCCCAGGCCAGTCAGTTTCGGCCGACACTCCACGCGTTTCAGGAACAGCACCAACTGATCACTTCCGATATTCACAATGTCCGCTTATGACCCAAAGCGGACATGAGCGGCTAGAAGTCACCGCGTTGCAAACGGGTCTCTTCGCCCTATTCCGCTGATCCCAAATCCCTGCTGTAATTCCGTCGTGGTGTAGCCTTGGTGGCAAGGCAATGCGACGACGCGATTTCATCAAAGTCATGGCCGGATCGGCGGCCGCATGGCCGCTTGCGGCACGCGCGCAGCACTCCGACCGTCGTCGGCTCGGCTTGCTCACAAACTTGGGCGATGCAGAAATCAAAGGCCGTATCGGTCCGTTCTTGGAGGAATTGCAGCGCTTAGGCTGGACCGATGGCCATAACATTCAAATCGACAAACGCAATGGTGCTGCCAACGTCGACGCCTTGCGCAAACAAGCAGCGGAATTGGTCGCGCTTGGGCCTGGCGTCATCCTCGCAGTTGGCACCATCCCCACAACTTACTTACTTCAGGCGACCCGCACTGTGCCAATTGTTTTCATGTTCGTTATTGACCCGCTCGGTGGTGGCCTCGTCGACGACCTCTCGCGGCCGGGCGGAAACGTTACGGGTTTTATGACGATGGAATACAGTTTGAGCGGTAAATGGCTTGAACTGCTCAAACAAATCGCGCCGGGGGTAACGCGCGCGGCGGTCCTTCGTGATCCCGCATCTCCCTCGGGGACCGGCCAGTTTGCCGTCATTCAATCCGTAGCGCCGTCATTCGGCGTCGAGTTGAGGCCAATCAACGTGAGCGACGCGCGCGAGATCGAGCAGGCTGTCGCGGCTTTCGCGGGCTCCGCGAATGGCGGTTTGGTGGTGACGGCGAACCCGCAGGCAGCGGATCATCGCGATCTCATTATCACTCTTGCAGCAAGGCACAAACTACCGGCGATCTATTCCGACCGCTATTTTGTCGCCCCTGGCGGATTAATCTCGTATGGCCCAAATTTTGATGATGAGGGTCGGCGCGCGGCTGGCTACGTCGACCGCATCCTCAAAGGCGAGAAGCCCGCCGATCTCCCGGTGCAGGCTCCGACAAAATATGAACTCGTAATCAATCTAAAGACAGCAAAAGCGCTTGGCCTTACTGTGCCACCGACGGTCCTCTCACGCGCCGACGAGGTGATCGAATGAAGCGGCGCGAGTTCATCAGCCTGTTAGGGGCTATGACTGCCTCTGTGCCGCGTCTCGGGCAAGCGCAAGAGCGCGCTGCTGTGAGGATCGGCTTTTTGCGGCAAGCGGGCCCACACCAAAAGCAGTTCGACGCCTTTCGGGAAGGCCTGCGCGCGGCGGGCTACGTCGAAGGCCAGAACATCGTGATCGAGCAGCGCTACGCGGCGGGCGCCTACGACCGCCTGAGCGCTCTTGCGACGGAGCTTGTACGCTCGAACGTAGATGTAATCGTGGTCGATGGAACCGCCGCGGCGAAGGCTTGCAAGGATGCGACTGCAAGCATTCCCATCGTTTTCGCGCTTGCCGTAGATCCGGTCGCCGACGGACTGGCTAAAAGCTTTGCTGAGCCGGGAGGTAATCTCACCGGCCTCACCATGACGGTGGGCTACGGGTTGGCTGCAAAGCGGCTAGAGCTGCTTAAGGATATGACCCAGACGCTGTCGCGCGTAGCGGTCTTGGGTAATCCAACCAATCCGACTTATGCCCCCTACCTGCGTGAGGTGGAACGGGCTACGGCCACGCTCGGTTTCGAGCTGCACATATTTGAAGCGAGAGCCCCTGCCGATCTGCCTGGCGCCTTCGGCGCGATGGTGGATTGGAGCGCCGGCGGCATGGTCAGCCTTTCGGACGCCATGTTGTTTACTCAACGCGATCGGATCGT
>Ga0310912_10001011_pt1 | contig 15070 bp, 16 predicted proteins | sample GREbulkMGOX080_FD_203443 | JGI IMG/M metagenome (GOLD analysis project Ga0310912, IMG submission 203443) | Lab enrichment of tropical soil microbial communities from Luquillo Experimental Forest, Puerto Rico - GRE.bulkMG.OX080 | ecosystem: Environmental > Terrestrial > Soil > Tropical forest >...
GAACGAAGTTCCCCATCCCGCGGCATACGTGCCGTAGGGATACGTGGTTACGATCGCCTCGCCCGGCGCTGCCACCCACACGATCGTATTCCCATAATTCGAGAACGATGAGCGCGTACTCTCGGTGGGCGTTGTCGAACCCACCGACGCCACACCCATCACCAGGCTCTGGAGAGCCGCCGGGAAAACCGTCTCCTGCATCCCGTCGTTTCCCGCCGATGAGGCGCAGATGGTGCCGAGGTCACTGGCATAGGTCAGGGCATTGGATAATTCCTGCGAAGCGGTCTTGAAATCAAAGCTCATGTTGATCACGTTCGCGTTGTATTTCTGCACCGCGTCATAGATGGCGCGCAGGATGTCGGAGAGTTGGCCTGTCCCATCCGATTTGAATGCTTTCAGGGGCAAAAGTTTGGCGGTGGGAGCCACCAAGTGGACAATGCCCAACACCATCGTCCCGTGGCCGAATGCCGCGTATTGCGCGTTCGTGTCGAGCACCGCCGCCGTCGACTGATCGAGCACCGCCGCGGTCGATTGATTCACTTGTGCCGGTGCCGGGCAGGTGGTGGAGCTGCAGGGAGGAGGCGGGCAGGAGCTAAATGGGCAGGTCCCGGTCCCGATGTCGTTTAATTCCGAGCCGTTAGGCTGGTTGCGCGTGTAGTCGTAGCCCGGTAGCAGAACGCCTTCGAGAGCTGGGTGGTTGGGATCCACTCCGGTGTCAATGTCCGCAACGATTCCCGTCCCGGTCACGTTGAATATGCTTTGCGCTGTCTGAACCTCCACGATGGCTGACGCCTGCTGATTGGCATAACTGTTCCACACCATGGTCGTGGAATTTGCAGGGTAGGGCACTTGCGTCCTGTCCTGCATCAGTGTCGCGGGAAGGGGAGACGGTAGCAGGAGCGGACCAACCAGGCTGATCACCTGATCCACTTCGGCACTGACGAACCCCGTGACCGGCTTGAGGAGCCCTAGAAGGGTTTGCAGGGGAAGCGGTGTGTTTACCAGGAAGAGTTGGCGCAAAGTGCCATCCAATCCTCCGACCACCGTGCAGGTTGTGGGGACGGCGCAGAGCGTCTGAAGGGCTTCGAGATTCGTCGTTCGAACGATGACTCCGGTGTCAGCCTTTGTCGGCGCTGCCCACAGGAGAGCGACGAGTGTAATGGCCCACCCCATTCGGCATTTCATCGTGAGGTTTCCCCTCAGCATGCAAAACTCGGGCCCGCCCGGGAGAGGAGACTTTGTTCTGAGGAACCCCTCTGCTCCAAGAACTAACTCTGCCTCGAACTGCTGACCCTCGAGGTCCAGAAACTAGAATCGCTCGAGATCCTTAGCGTCCGGATCGGAGTGGGCCGCCTCACTCCGGGCCATGCGCTGCCCAGGGCATGCGGCTGGCCGCTCCGTCCAGTTGGCCCCTATGATTAAGAGCAGGGACCGACGCGGAAAAATACCAGGTAAATACCGTAGTCCTAGGCCTGTTTAGGAAACCGATTGACGTTCGAACCGGCACGGATACCTCGGCCACAGGGGAAGGCAATGATTGGCCCAACATCGTTCCCGGGCAGCCCCTCTACGTGTGCCAATGGCAGCCCTGCAACACTACAGGAACAACGCAGTGCTACGTAGTGTTTAACAAGGCTGCCTTTGCGACATTCCCAACCGGGACGTTTGGTTTTGGCAATGTCGGACGTGCCTTCCTGCGTTCCCCTGGTACGTTCAACTTTGACCGTAGCTGTCAGCCGGATCTTCCCCATACACGAGCAGAAACAGGTTGAATTCCGGTTTCGAGGCCTTTTAATGCCATCAACCACTTCAATCCAAGCATCGGAGGGACCGGGCACAACCGCGGGTCTAAACTCGTCCAACTCTGCCCGGCAAAGCGGCGCGAGCGTGCCTGGGTTCGTCCCTGGCGCATTCGACCCGAGGATCTTGCAATTCGGCTTCAAGGTACACTGGTAGAGTCGAGATTGCGCCTTGGCTAGGCTTATTGCGAAAAAGAATGGCATATTGCTGTTCAGGTTCCTGGCGATTCGACCGAACTCCGTGGTGTGAGGCCCTGGGCGATTCGTCGGGAATCGTAGTACTGGTGGTAGGTGGTCGGATATCAAAGTTTGCCGTCCGCTTCACCAGGCGAACGGCAAGGACACCTGCATAGAGGTTGATGTTCGTTTGCGGTTCACTGGCAATCGCCGTTATGTGATGCAGTCCTTCAATCCCATGCATAACAGGCTCCCTAGCGATTCGGCTTTTGTTGCGCTAACACTAAGCGCTCTTGCGAGAAGCCTCCTGTTTCCGTTCGTAGGGCGCGTAGATCGGTTCCCAGATATTTACTTGCACCTCCCGCTCCAGCGCTGCCTCGCCGCCAACCTGGGCCTGCCCGTCCTGAATGGCTTGCTTTCCAACGGCTCTGCCGATCAACGCGGCGAGAGAGCGAGCGTCGGAAAGCGGCGGAAGCAAGCTGGCCTGCTTGTCTTTCTGCGTCGGTAAATGTCGGACCAGTTCTTGTGCCGCGGCTTTGATCATCGTGTCCGTCACGCGCCTAGCTTTGGATGCAACGATACCCAGTGCCAGACCAGGGAAAATGTAGGAATTGTTGGTCTGCGCGATGTGTTCTTGTCGTCCGCCGATTTTGACCGGTGGGAAAGCGGTTCCCGTACCGACCAGCGCCCGCCCTTCGGTCCAATTCATCAAGTCTTGAGGGGTCGCTTCGCTGCGGTCGGTCGGATTCGAAAGCGGGAAGATCACGGGCCGCCTGCTGTGCTTGGCCATTTCCCGCACCACCTGCTCGGTAAAGACTCCTCCCTGGCCCGACACGCCAATGAGCACCGAGGGCCGGCCGCCAGCCACAGGATCCACCAGAGCACCGAGTCGCCGCTGGGGGCGTGAAGCAGATAGAACATCACTCCGATCAGCACGAAAAGCGGAGGAGAGGCCACCGCCAGATGCGCAAGGCGACGGGCCATCAATTCCGCGGAAGAGGTTCTTTCATCCTCCCCAACAGATACGCGGCGCCTACTCCCACAGCAGGCACGCCATAGACGAGTCCGACGGAGACCGCGATGGCGATCCAGCCTACCATGTCACCCGGCCCGTTCACCCGATGCAGCAGCTTGCCGCTTTCGTACAGCGCTTTGACTGTAAGGGGATAGAACAAAGCGGCAGCCGAAGGCAGCAACCACCAGGGCTTGCCGGTTGGAGAATGCGCCATCATGGCGCGACTGAGTGAATGTTCGTCTTGACTCTTCAAGGCCTTCGAACCTATCAATGTGGTTTCGTCATCCAGCAGCGACAGTGTTCGCTTTTTCGGCAGTTCCCATTGGCGATGACTTCATCTGCAAACGTCGAGCTTCCATCCGCATGGTCGAAATGCCAATGTGTGTTGATGAGCCAGCGGCGATTGATGAAGCGCCGAAGCAATTGCACTGCGTATCTCAGAGGCGCGAGGGACATAGCCAGTGTCGATCCGCCAGCTCCCGCCAAAGAGAAAACATTTGGAGGAATCTCGGACACGATCAAAGGAGTGCTTTGGTACGGCCCTCGGGAGTCTCGAGATATGCGGCATACCGGCTCGCACCTTGCTCGAACCGGTTCTCGTCTTTGCCCGTTGTCTTCATGCGCTTCTCAAAACGTGCTTTAACGCATTTAACCAGTAAGGAACTGACCTGCGGTTTGCGATTGGAAATAAATTGTCATCCATTCGCGGGCGAAATTTCCCGTGCCTGTATTTCATATTTGAAGTTGTCCGGATCGAGAGCGTCGAGGCGGCCTTGTGCCGTTTCCGCTTGCGGATACATCAAGAATCCAACCGGTCCACTTTTCGCGCCGGGAAGGGCAACATCGTGCGCGAAGTTGTAAGCCATCCAGTTCATTTCCCAGAACCCGAACAACTGGGCGCGCGCGCTTTTCACCATATCGTCGTCGAGCGGACGATTTCCAGGTGGTTCTTCAAGCACGACCTTTCGGACGTCAGCCGGGTCGACGGGAACCCATCCGTAGCCCTCCAAGTGGACCTCGGCCCTGCAGTGCTGGGCTTTCGTTACATTTTGAGTTGAGGGGCCGAGGCTTTTGTATCCGAGTTCCGACTTGGCGATGCGAATGCCATAGACGTCGCGAGCTGGAAGGCCAGCGGCACGAGCGAGGCCGACGTAAAGCGCATTGAGGTCTGCACACTTGCCCCCCAGGTCTTTGTTCTCTAACATGAACCGAATGTCCCCGACCCCACAACCGCGGGTCTTTGGATCTCGAAACGTGTTTTCTACAATCCATTCGTAAATCGCACGCGCCTTGTCAACGTCTGTTTTTCTTCCAGCTATGATCTCATTCGATGTCTTCTTTACAATCCCGTCAGTCGGTATGAGTTTTGTGGGCCGAAGAAAATATTCGAGTTCCGCAGGATTCTCTCTCACGGCTTCGTTCGGCCGGGCAAGATCGACGGCATAGTTCCTGGTCTCGATTCGGCTCGTGAGTGTCGCTACCGGCCTGGCCCCAGCCGGGAACTCCGCCACGACGATTCCGAGCGCATCGGGCTTGCTTTCCACCAGCTTCGCCCCGCCGCCTTCCGCATGGAAATTATTTGCGAACGTCCTTTGAAACGGAGTTTCACCAAGCAGCGCCGCTGGCAGCCATACTCGTGTGGAACCGGAGGGCTTCAGAACCTCGACGCTCGTTGTTACCTCAAATGTGCGCCAACCGGCTGAAGGGGGCTCCTCGGCGAATGCTCGGTCCACTTTGCAAAGTGAGGCGCTTACTGCTGCGCCACCCGCATAAGTCAAAAACTCACGACGGTTCATATGACGACTCCTGTGACGAGAAGTCTGCGCCTGCCAACATAGCGAGAGTTGTGTCCGTGTACGACAACAGCTCGCAGGGCTGCGGGCATCATCTTGTTCGGGTGACGCTCAGAAATCCTGGCTTCGATTCCCATCCCCCACGCCAAAAACCCCAATGATTCAACTGTCCAGCAAATTCTATTCGAAAGTCTGACTCCTGAGGATCGACTTCACTTCGCCGCAATGAGTCGCGGCTTCCTATTTCGCGTCCATCCAATTATCCGATCCCGCCAGCTTGACGGCCACATTCGAAAAAAAGATATGCGCTGGCGCCCCGTCCGCCGTGCCGCGATGCTCGGTTGAGACAAGGAGAGGGCCAGCTTTCTTGTATCCCGCCCACGTTGCTGAAAGGAGACTCGGCTTCTTGGGTCCGCCGCGATGATAGGTGAATTCCTTAACTCGCCCATCCGACCCGAGGAAAAGATCCCAAGTATCTCCCGGCGTGTAGCCGCCAACCTCCGGAGGATATTTCACCGACACTAGGGTTGCCGTGCCGTTCCCTAGCGGCAATTTTTGCTTGTCCTTGACTGTCACAATAGCGGTGGTGTCCCAGTTGACGTGGAAAGGAAAAATAAACCAATAATTGTCGTTGACGAAGCCCGGCTCAATTTCGTTTTTCACGTTATCCGGCGCGCTGCTGAGCTGATTACGATTGTAGGTAACCTTCACCGGCTTACCGTCTTTATCCTTTGCCTCATAGATGACCTGCCCCGTCTTAGGCTCCCAAGTCCAGGTGCGGGATAGATTAAACTTCAAAGCAGGCAGGTCGATGTTGAACGTATAGCGGACCGCGTCGATTTGCCCATACGAATCAATCCCATAGGTCTTAGCCAGCTGTTCGACAATGGGCGGACGCGTCTGCGCCCAGGAGGTGCCCGCAAGAGTTAGTACCCCCAGTGCCCAAAGGATCGTCGTGGAACGGCTCGGCTTTGTCATGAAGGGTCCTCCTCAGTGAATGAAACGCACTGTCATTTTGGATGATGCAAAAGCACTCCTGGATCTAAAAGTTCACGTGATCTGGGACGGACTTTGCCCTACCCGGTCCCTTGAGCATGGGAGGGTGCCCGATCGGCTGCCGCGGAGTAAAGCGATGATTGCAGCAGCTACTACCACGGATCCGTATTCCAACACCATAATCCAGCCCGGAACCACCCACGGCTGTCCAAGTGTGCGCAAACGCCAGACATAATACGTAGGAATAATGCTCAATGTCCAGATCAGGATCGGTAGATTTGTGGTCGACCGTAGGAACGGCAGCAGCCACAACATATACCACGGGTAAATGACCGGCGCACATAAAAGTGATGCTGCCATGGGCCAGGCAAACGTATCCAAAGACCATTCCGCGTACCTTCTTCTCATCCAGATCGCGGTAAGAAAGCCGACAAGCACCGCAAGTCCAGCTACAACCTGTGGAACCGTCACTCGCTCTAGCGTTGCAAAAACCGGATCATTAAACCGGAACCTTTGCACGTAGGTACCGAGCGAGCCGAAGGGAATGCGGCCGTGGTCGAGAAATGGCACATATAGAAGTGCTAGGACGATTGCAGCCAGCGCGCCGTCCCGCACTCGAAGCCGCTTCCAGTAGAGTGGCAGCAGTACCAGGGGTAGCAATTTCACGGCAATAGCAAGCCCAAATGCTATGGCTGCAACGGCACGCCAGCTTCTCACAAACGCGGCTGCGGACACCAACAGCAGCAGCACACCGACGATATCGACGTGACCACTGCCTGCCACCTCTGTCGCTAGCAGCGGATGCCAGGCATAAGCCAGAACCCAGTGTTCCCCTTGCCCGGTACGACGCAAGACATCTAGCAACACAAACACAATCGCCAGATCGCAAATTACAAATACGACTTTCAGTGCAAATGTAGACTCGTGCATTGCGGTTACGGCGCGAAAGAATAGCTGCGCTCCGGGTGGATATGGGCTTGCTACCTCCGGATTATTCAGGGTACGCGTCTCGGTTGTGTGCAAGCGGGCTAGGGCAGGGTCGCTCGGAACGAGAACATAGGGGTTAAAACCGAGCCGCTGCACGCGGCCGTCCCAAACATAGCGATGAATGTCGTCGTCTGGACCCGATGGCATTCGTAGGAATTGAAAATGCCACAGAGCAGCCAGCCCGAGACCGAAGACGATGACGTGCTTCGGAAATTTTTGCGCCGACAAGAGTTCGCGGATGGCTAAGAGGTACGCGACGCCGGCAACAGACAAAGGAATAATAAATGCCGGCTCACCCATGCGGCTGAAGTTGCGTGAGGCGATCGTCATCGCCACAAGCACGATGGCGCCAAATCCGCACAGCTTATGCGAAGGCGTAAGTTTCATGGCTTTCTCAAACACTAACGCAGGTGCACAGCCGCCTGCCGCCATTCGTTTAACCATGCCGCGGTTCGAGGCGCCTTGGTCGGAGCGAGCCGGCAGCATCAAATCGTTTGCGACGTCGATGTCGTAAAAGGGCTCCGTGAAGCCGGTTGAGAGTTCAAGAGCCTTCGTTCGCGTGAGCAATCTATCGAGCGCGCTCACTGTTCCCATACCATCGCCTTCGAAAGGCGACTTGCGAGCGGCCTTTGCGCCAACCAGATAGTAGCCTCCATCGGGTTGGACCGACAACCACGTCATGCGTGAAGAGTATTTCGAACGTCGCTGCCCGAACGGACGGAGCGAGGTGGGGACTGTCGCTATTGAACACGATGACGTGCTGCCGGCTGGCCGCAGTGAAGTGTCGAAAAGTACCAGCGTGCGGTTTGCGTGAGCAGGGTGCACGGTGCTCTGGCTGACGGATTTCATGAGAGGTCGGTCCATCGGCACTTACGCTGGTCGCGGCGTGCCCGCCCTTCGACGCAGAACAGCATAGCCCACGATCCGGGTCAGTGTGAACCGCGCCACTCCCAGCGTCCACTTGACCGTTCCCCGATTTTAGACTCTCCAATTCTCGGGTGATAGCTCACTGGGAGTCCACGTTGCGAAATCCGGCGAGGGCACCCCTTCAAGATCATTTCCACAGCCCAACCGTAGGTAGCCTCTTCAAGGCGAGGGCGTGGAGCGCATCTGCGCGTCCGGAGCGAAACGGACTGAGGTCACTGACGTTCACGCCATGCAGAAGCCTGATCAGGCCAGCGGCCAAGCGATTGCCGAACGATTCGTGCCACGGTAGCGCACCGCGGTTGCTTTTTCCGCTGAAGCGCGCACCGACGGCAATGTCAGGTGCCCTATCGATGATAGGAGCCAACATAAAGCGGCAAGTCCAAAGGGCCGTCGCTGCAGTCTCCGTCGAGGATAACGACCACATCAGGACTTGCGCAAAATCGGTTGTCACGACGGAATACTTGGCGTCACGAATACGTTGTACTTCAAACGTGTATTCGCAGTCTTCTGGCCGCGATAAGCAGAGGTCGGTCCCGCCATGTCGTCTCCTGAGAATCGTATTCGCCTCGGAAGGCAGGCGGCCAAAAAGCCGCCCGCGTCGGACGAAAGAAAAGAACGTCGAGAATTGCAACGTACAGTTTCAGGCATAAAGCCATAAAAGCATAGAAGCCATAGAAGCATAGAAGAGCATAGAAGCTCATAGAAGCCATAGAAGCCAGGCGTTTCGGAAGTTTGACACGTCCCGGTTTGCTGCGCCCCTGTAAAACCGCTATCTTCCGCTGCTCCATACTCCTTCAGTAGTACACTCCTATTTTCGCGTTCAGAAAAACAATTTGCTTTGTGCCTCTTCTTATGGTATCTATACAATAAGATGATTCAGGAACCCCGAGGACCACTCGCTTCTCGGCTGCGGCAGCGAAAGTTCGAACTGCTGCGCCGTTTCCAGATCCCCGACGATGCCCTCCCTGGCTCGCTCGCCCTCAGCCATCTACGCTGCGGCAAGCCCACCTGTCATTGCGCCGAGGGGCAAGGCCATGAGGTCTGGTCGCTGACGTTCATGGTCCGCGGAAAAAAGCAGGTCCAGCACATCCCCAAGCGTTGGGTCGAGGAGGTCCGGCACCGGGTGGCGGCCGGGCGGGAGTTTCAGGAGGCGGTCCGCGAGGTACTGGCGGCCAATGCCCAGTTGTTGGTGCTGGCGCGAAAGCAAGAGAAGGTGCTGAAGAAAAAGAAGAGATGAGAGGCCCGACGCCACGTCGCTTGCTGGACTTTGTGACCAGGCGTCTTCGACTCCAGCGCTATCTGCAGAATCCGGGAGACGGTCGGCCGCAGCCCCAAATTCTCGCCAAAGCTTTGCTCTGGTCTCTGCTGATCGGCCAAGTGCTGCGCGCCTGCTCTTTCCTGGCCGTGGAAAGGTTGGTGCGCTCCGCGGCACGGCGGGCCCTGGCAGTGAGCCGGTCCTTCAGCGACGATGCTCTCCACTACTTCACCGAACGTTTAGATCCCACCTTTACGCGGACCGCTTTGGCCCGTGTACTGCACCACGCCAAGCGCAATAAAGCTTTCGAAAGCAGCGGGGGCATCGGCCTGGCCGTGGATGGATCTACCGTCGGATGGTGCGCGAGCGCAGGTTGTTCGCTCTGTCGCCCCTACCGGAATGCGGACCAGGAGATTGCCGGCTACCGACACCATGTGGTCCTGGCCACCGTGGTGGGAACCGGGCTGTCTCTTCCTTGCGATGTGGAACCCTATGGACCCGGCGATAGTGAATACGCCGCCGGGCAACGCCTGCTGCGTCGCGCCATCGAACGGCTCGGCGTCCGTTTCGCCGCCTACGTGGTTGTCGATGGGGAGTACGCCACCGCTCCTTTTCTCCATGCGGCTGGCGAATTGGGCTTGCCGGTGGTGGCGCGTCTGAAAGCCAACTTGCCCGAGCTATGGGCCGCGGCGCAAAAACGTTTCCGTTCCCAGCCTCCCAAACTCACCTTCCGGCATGGCCCCGATCGCGTGGAGCTTTGGGATGCCGAGGACTTCGACCCTTGGGAAAACCTGCGGTGGGAAACCGTACGCGTGCTGTTCTACCGGCAGCACAAGCCTGATGGCGAGATTATCGAAGCCTTCTGGCTCACCGATTCCCCGATCGCAGAAGTCAGCAGTCGAGTGTTATTTCACCGCGCCAAGAGCCGATGGGAAATCGAAAACCAAGGGTTCAATGACGCCAAGAATCGCCATGATTTGGAGCATATCTGTCATCATCATACCAACAGCTTGCTGATCACTTGGTTGCTCACGTGCCTGGCGTTGACCATCGAGCGGCTCTACCGCTTGCGTTATCTACGCCGCGGAACGCATCCTCCCCGCACCGCCGCGGACTTTGTTCATCTGCTTTGGCTCAGCTTGTCTCGACCGGCGCCTGCCGATAGCAGCTGACTCGCAAACTCTCGCGCTCTCCACCTTACCTGCCGTCGCTACTCACACAGTGACGCTCCTCCGCCTAGGCGCTCCGCCCGCAGGATCCCGTCACTCGAAAATAGGCGCATGAAGCTCACGACCCAGGAAGACAGCTCAGGAGCGCCGGATTTAGCTCCCTCCGCGTTCACCCCTCCAAACTTACGAGACTCCTGCATAGAAGCACCGTGAGTTGCAGAAGAGCGGCAAGTCGCGTAATATCAATGACGCGGGGTGGAGCAGCCTGGTAGCTCGTCGGGCTCATAACCCGAAGGTCGTCAGTTCAAATCTGACCCCCGCAACCATTTAAGAGGTACAGAACTAAGGGCTTTCGGTGACTCCAGCCGGAAGCCCTTTTCGTGTTTGGAGGCCGATTGTCCGTGTTTTGTCCGCGTTCTAGATCGGGTCTCTACACGCGCGGATGCCTTACCAGAGGTTTGCTTCCGTTCGTCTCTCTAATCCTCACATGACGTGATCAATGTCACGCCTTTTAACCATAACGTTCACCACCGCGGCTTTTGACCGAAGCAGCTTATGGCTGTTTGGAGCCTCCCCCTACAGGGCGGCTTCGGTCGGGATAGAGCGGAGGTGCGCGCCCTTTGTCAGGAGAGACAAAGTCACGTTTCCCCGGGCCCCCCTGCAATCCCGGAAGGTCGGATTTCCCGATTCCGGTTTTGACCTTGGCTTTCCCCGCGAGGCCTTTCCGATAACAAATGAGGCTTAAGCGCTCGCTCGCATACACCCCAAACCATTCCGGTTTACCTCGCAGCTCGTCCTTAGGATCATGGCTCCTCCGAGTTCCCTCGTTGACCATGCTAGGACCGCCAAGTGCCCAGAGCTCCTTTGCCTGTTACAAGCGTTACCCGCAACAGGGTGGCGTCCAGCACCACCTCGAAGGGCATTACCCCTTCTTCATCGCTCCTACGAGCTCATGCGCCAAACCAGCTCCCTCCTCCGGACTTCGTGGTCCACACTTATTTCCAGAGGTCCTTGCAGGTTGCTGCGAGCACCCCTGCTGGGAACCGATTCTTTCCCGACGTTATCTCCGCAAATCTTTCCTCAGACGCCTGGCCCTCAACCCCGACGGTCCCACCGAGTGCTCTTGCCTGTTTCTGCCCCAGTGTCGTCGGCCTTCCCTAGAGACCCTTCTTAGGTCGGCTTCCCGTTTCCTCCGCGAACGCGATTTTTCCGCGGTGAAGTTTCGAGGTTGTCATCGGACATTTCTTACGTTCAAGCCTCTGAGTTTGCTTGTCTCCCAGATCGCTCCCACCGCTGCCGCTTTCGCAGGGCGGCCGAGACTTTTACTTCCAGGCAGAACGTGCTTCGTCACCTCCGCACGCACTGGATATGCTATCCGTCCGATACAGGCAATTGACGGAGAAAGGACTTTCACCTTTCCAGATTTGCGGCCTTGTCGGCCGCTCCAAGGGCCCTCCTTCATCTTCCGTACAGCACGACGCTTTCCCGTCTTCTTGACACAAGACACCCTGCCCTCCGAAGTACAGCAAGCGGTGGCTTTAGGTCGGTCTTGGCCGTATCCAGCTTTCGCCTTCGTGCCCGTTTAGACGTCTCCATACCTTCCACTTTCTCCGGCCGGCGAGGCTACGAACCCGCTTCTTGAATATGGCGCCCCTCAGTTGAACGCCAGCGGGACTTCAACCCTCCTGAACAACGCTCCGCTCAGCGCGCGTTTGCGGTTTGCCGACTATACGGCCACTGACACTTGTTCGGGGCCGAACCCTCACACTGACACGCCCATAGCGGGCACGGCTCGAAGTTTGCCTGAGCAGCTTTCATGACAAAATAGTCCGTCTGAGAAATGGAGTACGTCTGCGCAACTTTGCAAGAGAAAGACGGACCGACGCCATGGCCGCATCACTATTAGCCAAGCTGCCGAAAGAAGAGCGGGAACAGTTACTGGATGACCTCAACTATTTGAACATGGCAGAAATCAAATCCTTTTGTCAGCGCCGTTCGATTCCCTACAGGATCACTCTTGAAACGGAAGATGGATCGACGAGAACCACAAACGAGGAAGACCGGAAGGGTGTCGTCCTGAACCGGATCCGGGCGTTCCTGCAGAAAGGAGTGATTCCGGAGCAGACTCGTTTTAACGCGAGGATTGTTTGCTTCGACCCGCCGCCCGCGGAGCTTACGCAGGATGACCGCGTATTCTACGGACGATATGACAAGTCCAACCGGCAGATGATCGCCCTTATGAAGGAGTTGACGAACGGGCAGTTTCGTGACGGAGCTCTTGCGCGAATTCTAGCCAGGGAGTTCTGGACGCGAGGCAAAGCTCCTACATTCAAAGAATTTGCGGCTGCGTGGCTTCAGGCTGTGCAAGAACATGCCGCGCCGAATCCCGAATGGGCCTTTCTGTCGGACCGAACACGCGGCACCGCTGCGAAGGACTGGAAGAAACGGCGAGCCAAGAAAGCGGCGAGCGTATTAAGGCGGCTCAATCAGATCGCTCGGCCATAACAGCTTTTCTGTTGCCTCGCCCGCGCCGCGCGCAATACGATAACCGCAGTATGCCAGCACCGCCGTCCTTTCTTGGACAATCGATCTCGCACTACCGCATTTTTGAAATACTCGGCGGGATGGGTGTCGTTTACAAGGCGGAAGATACGCGCCTCCATCGTTTCGTTGGGCTTAAGTTCCTTCCCGACGAGTTAGCCAACGATTCGCAAGCCTTGACTCGTTTTCAACGAGAAGCACACGCGGCTTCCGCACTCGTGCACCTGTCCTCGGAGGCGAAACCCGTTTCGTACTCGCAGACGTAGACAGCTCCATAAGTCTTTCGCCCGACGGTGCGCGCTTTGTTTTTCAACGTAGCCGTCCATTCAGCGGCGAAACGCAACTCGTCATCGCGAATTCTGACGGCAGCAATGAAAAAGTCCTAGCTACACGAAAATCTCCGGAGGCTTTTCAGCCCACTGGGGCTTGGTCGCCGGATGGCAAGGTTGTTGCCATGGCAGTCATTCTGAATGCTAGCGAAGAATCGATTCAGACCGTGGACGTTGCGACGGGAGCCGTTAGGATTGTGACTGGGCCCGAGCGCAGTTCTACTGACATGGCGATGTTGAAGCCGTTCGTTGGATGCCGGACGGCAAAGGTATCGTCATTTCGCACGCAACGCTGGCGCATCCCGCCAACTTTCAACTGAGCTTCCTCTCTTATCCTTCGGGTGCTCGCGTTCCCATCACCAACGATCTGACCAGTTATGACCCCAGCGGGCTGGACGTGACGGCCGACGGAAAGACCTTAGCTACTGTGCAAGAGGAAAGCAGCCTCGGCGTATGGGTCATGCCTGCAGAAGGAAATGCCACTCCCAAAGCCCATCAACTCGGCCTGGCCAAGAATCAGCGGCCTTATGTCGATTGGACTCCCGACGGTCGTCTCCTTACCTACTCCGGATTCGACTACCAGCTGCAACCCCTCGGCGGCAGAGCTAGGGCTACCGTTTACACCAGCAGCCTTCCTAGCTTCGACCCAGCCGTCTGCGGCCACTACTTGATCGTTCCCACCTTGGATTTCGGCAAAGGCAATAATCTCGTTCGCGTCAATCTGAACGACGGAAGTAAGAAGCAACTCACTTTGGGCTACTATGCTGGTGAACCCGCATGCTCCCCCGACGGCCAGTGGATTGCTTATGCTTCGAATGACGACGGACCGAGACAAGTCTTCAAAATCTCGGTCGAGGGCGGGGCACCTCAAAAGGTTAGCGACCTGAACGGTTACCGGCCAACGTTTTCACCGGACGGGAAACTGATCGCCTTCAATTATACCGAGGGTGAAACTCTACAATCCTACTGCCTGAAAATCCCGGTCATTCCCGCTCACGGCGGCACTCCGTTTTACACCTTCGAGACGGATCCCCGCCTGCGCAGTCGGATTCATTTCACGCCGGACGGCAAGGGTCTTGCTTGGCCTCTCTTCGACGGCAGTGCCGGAAACATCTGGATTCAACCGCTAGCGGGAGGTGCACCGAAGCAGTTCACCCAGTTTTCGTTAGAAGGGATTGCCGATTTTTCCTTCTCGCCGGACGGCAGAACCCTGGCGCTTCTCCGCGGTCACATCACCAAAGACGTTGTCCTTATCAAAGACCTGAACCGCTAGGCTGAGTTTCTTACGGCCATAGATACACTTGTCACTCCCTTTCTTAGGTGTGTTTGTTCCCGGGTGACGTTAGTACTTTACCGGATGCGCGTTGTCCCTGAGGAGTGAGCGCAGCGAAGAGTTCTGCGCGCGTCCGGTAAAGTCGTTAGCACGTGGCCGCTGGCGATTGCGGTGGACGCGGGCCCTATGGAAATTCAATTGTGGGAAGGACTGGTGTTAAGGTGTGCCGGGACTGTGCCACAAAGAGCCATTCACGACCCGAAGTGCCAGAAAGCTGGCCATGACAAAAAAGTATCGCGATGATCTTGGCTGAAGAAGCTGGAAGAAGAGATCCATGCAACGGCAAGATACAGAGGTAGGGAGCGTGGTGAAGCACGCGAAAGGATTTGAGTTAGAAAGAATCGTTTCATGCCGGAGCGGTCACCACTGGTGGAGAACGGAGCTGGATGTCGGCAGCGGTGAGCCACTCGATGACCTTCATGTCCTCCACACTTGGGGCAGCGATAAAGACAATCCGGGAGTTGACCCCCATGATCGACACCGCATTTGCTGACAAGCCGCCGCAGTCTTCACTCAGGTTCAGGGTGGTCAGGGTGGCCGCCAACTTGACATTCCGATAGTCGACACTCTACCATCGCTAGGGTAGAGTGTCTTCCATGGCAAAAACAGAAGAGCGCACCGGGGTTCTTCACGGCACACTTGACATGCTTATCTTGCGAACGCTCCTTTATGGACCTGCCCATGGTCACCAGATCGGGAAACACATTCGGAGGACCACTAACGACTTCCTGCAAATGCAGCACGGTTCA
>Ga0310912_10001014_pt1 | contig 15043 bp, 10 predicted proteins | sample GREbulkMGOX080_FD_203443 | JGI IMG/M metagenome (GOLD analysis project Ga0310912, IMG submission 203443) | Lab enrichment of tropical soil microbial communities from Luquillo Experimental Forest, Puerto Rico - GRE.bulkMG.OX080 | ecosystem: Environmental > Terrestrial > Soil > Tropical forest >...
TAGGGACTCAGGAACTCATTCTCATTGAGCATGTAACCGAGTATCCGGCGAAGCTTGTCCGGGTTGACCAGGGAAAGGATCCGACTGCCGCCCGCACCCACCTCCAGCGGAACCGTGAGAACCGCGGCCGTGTGCGGGTTCTGTTCCAGGAACCACTGCGCCTCGTCGAAGAAGCGGGGCAGCCGTTCCCGCAGGTCGCCGGGCAGCACGGTGGTCGCCGCCAGTGGCACCAGCCCAACCAGGGAGCGGACTTTAAGCCGGACACCGTTGCCGTCAGGAAAGCGCAGCACATCGTAATAGATACCGTCACCGTGGTCCCAGAGTTTGACCCCCGTAAAGCTCAGGTTGTCCATGGCCGAGGCGATCCAAAGGAAGTGCTCGAAGTATTTCAACGCCATGGCCTCATAGAGGGGATCGTCCTCCACTGCGAGCTCGACCGCAATCTGGAGCATCACCGACGCAAAGAACGCCATCCAAGCGGTGCCGTCCGATTGCTCCAGGGAGCCCCCCGTCGGCAGCGGGCTGCTGCGGTCGAAGACCCCGATGTTGTCCAGGCCCAGGAAGCCTCCCGAGAACACGTTGTTGTCGTCCTCATCCTTGCGATTTACCCACCAGGTGAAGTTCAGTGACAACTTCTCGAAGCAGAACTTCAGGAAGGCGAGGTCACCGCGCCCGCGCAACTCTTTGTCGTAGCTGTACACTGTCCAGACCGCCCATGGGTGCACCGGGGGATTGACATCGCTGAAGTTCCACTCGTAGGCCGGCATCTGGCCGTTGGGATGGAGGTAATGGTGGCCAAGAAACAGCCGCAGCTGCTGCTTGGCAAAATCGACGTCCACCAGCGACAAGGGGATGGTGTGGAAGGCCAGGTCCCACACGGCATACCAGGGATACTCCCACTTGTCCGGCATGGAGATGACGTCTGCGTTGTGCATGTGAAACCAGTCCTTGTTGCGGACTTGGGCGCGCACTCCCTCCTCGGGCTTGTCGCCGTGCTCACGTAGCCAATGGGCCAGGTCGTAATAAAAGTACTGTTTGCCCCATAGCATTCCGGCCAGTGCCTGACGCATCACTTGTGCCTCGTCCTTCGTCAGGGTCGCTGGTGTGATGGCCCCATAGAAAGCGTCCGCTTCTGTCTGCCGTGCCCTGAACGGGCCCTCAAACGCCTCCCCGAACGGCGCCTGCAGCCGGTCAGGCGGCTGGTCCGTAAATCGCAGTCGAACTGTCTGACTTCCCTTTGCCGCGACGGCAAGACGGTAATGGGCCGCCGCCTTGGTACCGCGCAGTTCGGGGTTGACGGCGTTCTTGTTCCCACGGACGACAGCCTGGATGATGCCGTCTTTGCAGTAAGGATGCTGATTCGGCTGATTGAAGGCCCGCTGGGTATTTGTTTCGTTCTCAGTGAATAGGAGATCGACTAAGCCGTCACAGTAGAGGAAACGCTCTCCGAGAGAACGATGCCGGGAGGCGATGGCGCACACGTCTTTGCCGGCGGCGAGGACCTTCAGCTCCGGCCTTTCATCCTTGCCACCCCACGACCAGGTGTTACGGAACCACACTGTGGGCAGTACATGGATCTCGGCAGGCTCGGGACCCCGGTTGCAGACGGTAATCTGGATCAGGATGTCCTCCGGCTCGGCCTTGGCGTACTCGACGAAGACATCGAAGTATCGGTCCTCGTCGAAGATGCCGGTGTCGAGCAATTCATACTCGGCGGCCTGTCTGTCGCGCTTCCGGTTGTTTTCGATGAGGAGTGTGTATGGGTACTCGGCCTGCGGATACTTGTAGAGATACTTCATGTAGGAATGCGTAGGCGTGCTGTCGAGGTAAAAGTAGTATTCCTTGACGTCCTCGCCGTGATTCCCCTCGCTGTTGTTCAGTCCGAACAAGCGTTCCTTGAGAATCGGGTCGCGCCCGTTCCACAGGGCCAGCGCGAAGCAAAGCAGTTGGCGATGATCGGAGATGCCTGCGAGCCCGTCCTCACCCCACCGGTACGCACGGTACTGGGCGTTATCGTGGCTAAAGTAGTTCCAGGCATCGCCGTTAGCGCTGTAGTCCTCGCGCACGGTCCCCCACTGCCGCTCACTCAGATACGGCCCCCACTTCTTCCAGGCGGCTCGTCCTTCGCGGTCCTCCTGTAGCCGTGTCTGTTCCGGGTTGGATCCGTTGGGCTGGTTCGTTGGCATGGCGCTCGTCTTGTTTGCCCCCTCTGCTTCCGCAAGTGGAGCGCACCAGATGTGACCATCATCGCAGGATTTGTCAGAGTAACGTCACTGGTGGGACTGACAGTTCCGCAACCACCTGCGGTTGCTTAGCTTCTGTTGCTTTTGCTTCCTAAACCGGGAGAAGTGATTCCTTTTGGTTTTTGTGACAATACAAGGTTGATGGGCTCGCTTACCGAGAGACTGTCCGAGATGGCTCCGATGTCGGCCACTGCACCTGTTGCGGCCACAACGCCATGCCTGCTGATTCAAACTCAACGATGAACTAAACCCGCAAGGTTCCTGGGTCCTGACAAGAAACACAGTCCTGTTCGCCGGAACTCATTGTTGTAATTTTTCAAACGCCAGCGGCGGACGGACAAGCAAGGCGCTCCGCCAACCGAGTTGGGTACGCAGATAGGACGCTCGTCACTTCAGCCCAAAAGTCCACGTGAGCCCTGAACTGGTGCCATAGTCGCTCCCGGAAAGACCAAGGGGCGGCCGGTTGTCCCAGTTGCCATAGAACGAGACGTTCCATTTCAGATTGCCAATGATCTTGATGTAGTAGGACACGTTCGTGTTGAACCGGACACGGCCTGGATCCGATAGCGCGGGCAAAAGTGCCGCAGTCGCGTCGAGGTTAGTCTTGCTGAATTTGAACATCTTTGCGTGTACGTACATCAGAGCGGCCGCCACATGCTGCCCATTAGCTGGGACGGTGGACTGCTTGTAGTCTGTATTTTGAAACGCTGCGCCGCCCAGCACAGCAACACTTGCGCGGTCCGTATTAATCAGGTAGCGACCGACGCCACCACCGAAAGTGCTCTGCAGTGTGATCCCTTGCTCCGAGCTTTGCAGCAAACCGCCAAGACCCGAGTAGAACCAGTGATTCCGGGGCAACAAATGAAGCACGTCGAAATTCACGGAGTTTCGGGTGGAAACCGTGACACCCGTACTGGAAGAAAGGTTGGAGGCAAAGCCGCCTCGAGCGGTCCAGCGCTCTCGAACGTAGGATGCCTCGGAGCTTAAACTGTACTGGGTTGATTCATTGCCTTTGGAGTAGATGACTCCCAAACTTATCCCGCCGTTGAACCGCTGCCAGAAGCTGTCCGATGTCGCAATCATTCGGACAACCTGAGATCGGTCAATCACCGCTTCCCGTTCCGGAGTTTCCGCGACTTGAATCTTTAGCGGCCGGCCCGCACCCGCCTCCGGTGTGCTGAGTGTTCCCGCATATACTGACCCGTCTTGTGTTTTCACAAGAAAAAGCTGATTGCTTTCTAGGCGAGCCACTTTCGACCAATCAACAGACGCTGTTCCGTCGATGTAGTCGAAGTCGACATACAACACACCCGAGTCGAGCCCTTTCACCGCGCAGGTCATGCGGTCGCCGTTCTTCATGACCAGCACATCGGTCTTGCTCCGTGCAAGCAGGGATACGGACAAACAGAGAACAGCGCTCAGAAGAATGTATCGGGTATACATGGTTCCCTCTGGATCTATCGCCGGCATGACGAGGCGGTCTGCTTGTGGTTATGACGGAAGCGTCTGTTGTTGGATTTTTTCCTTGCGAGCGAAATGAGCGTATGCACCGACGCTTAGCGAATTGGTCAATACCGCGATCACGTTCCACAGAATCACGGGCCGCGACATAATCAGCAGACCGTAATAGACCCACAGAACCTGAAAGATGCCCAGGATTGCTGCCATCCTCGGGTTCATGCCGGCACTCGAGCGACGCCTGAGCATAGAGAGCAAGTCCGGCAGGCCCGCAAAAGTCGTTCCGAGACCCGCCACAAAGCCAAAAATCTCTGACCTGTGGAACCTCGGAATCAGTAGACTCTGCGTATCGTGTGGAACCAGCCCTTGGCAACCGCAAAGCGTAAGAAGACTCAGGAAGACAATTGCGAGCATCACTACTCTGTGAAATCGACCCGTCATCTGTACCTCTCATTCGTCTGACGCGTATTGAGACATGACCCTCCGCTCTGCGAAGGCGATGGTCATCGCCGGATTTGGAACTGTATCTGTAAATGTCCGTCCAAAGGCGCTGCGGGATTCCAGCACCGTCGAAGCGCATAACGGCCGCAATCCCACCATCGAGCGCACTTTTGGTCGCATGCCATCGCCATTCGGGAAATGGAGCAGATCGTAGAAAAACCCGTCCTTTCCTGAACTGGGCTCCGTCCCGCGGAGTTCGTGACCCACATAACCTTCGCTCTAGGCGTTGTTTCTGCGCATGCACCGAAAGAAGTGGTAGCTCCAAGGTCTGAGTTCCACGTAGAGGCCTGGCGATACTAGTTCACGCTCGTCACGTTCGTAGATCGTGCCCGACAACACGTCAACGAGGTTCAGTCTTGAGCCGCTGGTGTCAGCCCATGGGACACGAACCCGCGCTTGCGAAGGACAGTCGCTCAGATTGACCACAATCAGGCATCGCTCGTCATCCTTGAGCCAGCTCCATGCCACCAGATTCTGAAAGCTCGCGTTATCCGGCCACCCCGTTTGTTCGCAAAGGCTCCATTGGCCGTCCCGAAAAACGGAATGATTGACGGCTTGGAGCAGCTTGGCATAGAACCCAACCAGGTCTCGATCCACTGGCTCGTTCGGCCGTCTGCCCAAGAACACCGGGACTCTTACCTTGCGCCCTTCAAACTGCCCTTCATGGAACAGTTTTGTTCCAGGCAGGGTAGCCATAGTCAGCGCAAAGACCTGCTGCTTAGCAGGTGAAAAGGTCGTCGCCGCCCGTGGCTCGTCGTGATTCTCGATGAAGCGAAGCAGTCTTGCTTGGTAGGCGAGGCCGGCACAGAGATGAAGGCGGATGCTCTCTGCATCGGCGTGTTCCATCCGATCGTACAGCTTCTTGTCGTAGCAGAAGTCGAACCCCAGTTGCTGGAGCTCCCATTCCAGGTCCCAGTAAGCCTCGGCGATAAACAGGAAGCCCGGGTACCTCTTCTTGATGGTGGGGATCACATCCACCCAATACTCGGTTGTGGGTCGCGGCCCGGCACGGCCACCCCAGGTGCGCTCGAAAATCGGGTTCAGGAAAAGCATCGCCATGTCACAGCGAATGCCATCGCACTGTTGGGCAATACTGGATATGGTTTCAATCACAGCTTGCCGAAGGCCCCGCTCAAAAGCGTTCAACTGCAGGACGTCGGGCCAGGCCGGAAAGTAGGGGTCTCGCCCGCAGGCGCACACACTTTCACACACCTCCATGTACGAGGCAGGATCGTTTCTCACGTCCTCGGCATTGCCGCGAATAAAATACTCCGGGTGCTCCGCGACCCAGGGATGGTCCGGTGCAACGTGGTTCGGCACGAAGTCCAGAACCAGATTCAAGCCGCGTTTTGAGAGTTCTCGTCGGGCAATGGCTAGACCCTCAGGACCTCCCAAATGCTGGTCGACCGCATAACGCCGTACACAGTAGGGCGAGCCCACGTTGTCTTCGGGGCGAAAGTCAGGAAGCGCTCGGAAGAAATCCTGAAGCAGACCCTTGTTTTGATTGGCAATTGCAATACCAGCAGGACTTCGTTCCCAAACTCCCATGAACCAAACGGCATCGAAGCCGTAAGCCCCGAGGGCATCCCATTCGGCCGATGGCACTGAAGACAAGTTAATTGTCTTTCCGTATTTCTGGTTTAGATTTGTGAGCCATACCCACGTGTTGATCTCGTACAACGTGGGATATTGCTTCCACACTGACACGCCAGTCGGTGTTTGTAGTGTTTCAACAAGAGTTCCAGTCATAGGTGCTTTCTCCCCGGCGTCGCTGCGTCTTCGGTTACCTTCCGTCAATAGGCGCACGCGAGGATGTGGCGATCATTACGAGACTTATCGCAGTATCGTCACTGGCAGGACTGACAGTCCGCAGCGGGCTCGGTATTTTTAGGCTCTTGAGTAGACCGGAGAAATGGTTCTTTAGATTCTGGCGAATGATCAGATCAACCTCGGTAGGATCTATCGTGGAGAGGGCTCCACTTCCCATGCTCGTGGCGACCTCCCGTTGCAGCGAAGAGGATCGGGCCAACACGTTCGAAAAAACTTGGTAGGGCAAGGACTCTCCTGCCGCGTGCCGCTCGCCGTTCGTCTTGCTGCGCACACGCCAAAACAGGCATGGTGTGAGTCCTGCACTTCTGACGCATCAGGGAGGGATTGAGTCATTCGAGACCTATGACAATTAGCAGTTGCTTCGAATGACCTAGTACGTCAAGCTGACGACCGACACACACACACACTCGGAGCCCGCTGTCCCACCTTCAGACTAGGCCCTTGGACCCGGGCTTCTTGATGGGATGGCGGGTTTTCGTGTCCTTGAATTGTTCAACTGTCACAACGGCTAGTTGCTGCTAATGGCTCTCTAGTCGAAAGTGATTGAAAGCGTTTGGTTTGACACCGATCCAAGGAACCCCCGCCGGGCCGCACAAACACGAATCCTCACAGGCGGGGATTCTTGATGTCCTCACGGCCTCACTTCATGTCACCCGCTAAATACTGGACAGATTGGAAGGGTACCCGCCAGCTGGCACGCTCGCTTTCGCTTGCGGCCACGAGCGATTGATCGAAGAATCGGTGAACGTCGCAAACGTAACGTCTCGCGTCGCTGGGTTTGGATGCCGAGCTCCTCTTCACTGATCCGGCTAGGGGCCGTTAACGACGGCAATGCACGAACAACCAAGCATTGGGGGGAGGCCCATCTCAGAGCTGCTCTGAGGGGGCAATGCGTGTAATCGGGCTCGCAACCACAAAGAGGCTTAAGCTCAGCGCTGCGCCAAGTCTCGTTATCGTCGCCTGTCGTGACAAACTCGTTTAGTGGTTGGCGAAGCCGACTCGATGGGGAACAGACCTGGGAGCAGATACATACCCCCAGGGCCCTCGAAACGAGCTGTGATAGCGGTAGTAACCGGGATAGCCCAAAAAGAAGCTAAACGAAGGACCGTAAAAATAGGGGTATCCATAAAATGGGTTGTAGTAGGGATAATACGGATAATAGGCGGGTGCGTAGTACACGTGGTAAGGATACGAATAAGCGGGAAGAGCGGGATAAGCCACCACCTGCTGTGGTTGCGGCTGCGCGTGTGGATAATCCGTGGAATTTGCGAAGCGAAACGTCTCGGGGGCATTATTCGTTTCAATCGTGACCGGAGCCATAACTCGGAACGTCAGCAGTGTCTCGGGTTCAACAACGGTCGGGTGACCCCTGGTAAACAGAACGCCAATTGCACCGGTCGCTGCGCCAACTGCCGCTCCAACAGCGGCACCCATGCCCCCGTCAGCAGCTGCTCCGATGGCCGCGCCGAGACCGGTTGTGCCTGCAACCACAGCAGCGTCACGTCCCACCGATGTCGGACCCTGACGAACCAGTAGCTGTGACTGTATTGGCACGGTTTGGCCATCCACGAGAGTCAGGCTGGTCAGCGTTACTCCGAGCCGCGAAACTCCCGACACCCGCCCCGCCTTCTTTGCCTCCACGATTTCGCCCGCCACGGTCTGGCCGTACCGTGCGACCACGATGCCGAGCACGATCACGGGCTGCGTAAGTGTAGCGGAGAAAACGTCACCAACCCGATTGTGGTCAGAAGAGAGCGGCTCATTCATACGAACGGTCAAAATCGTTCCCGGCTTCATCGTTAACGGCGGCGACTGAATGGGGGCATCCTGCCCGAACGCGATGCCTGCCACAAACGCCAAGGTCAGTGCAAATGCGAGAATCTTGCTTCGAACCACGATAGGGGCCAGGTCCATAGCACTCTTCTTTCCCACGGATGTGCCACGCGAACTAACATTGTAGGGCGGTTCTGGGTCACAAGCACAGCGAGAAATTTTCCAAGACTGCTTTCAGTTTAGCGGTCGGTGGCCATGGTGCTTGGCAATAATGTGCTCGCGCTCGCAGCTCGGTGTGAGACTTGAATCATTTCGACCTTCGTTGGACGCAAGGCTATGCATCGCACTCTTGGGAGCGAAAGTGTCCACACGTGCGGCCTCTCGTTCAGCAGTTCGATGCGAAGAATTCCGACGCAAAGCTCCAACTGTCATTCGAGTTAGATCAAACAGTGCGTAGATGCAATTGGCTCGCCACAGGTCACTGCGCACGGTCAATATCTCCCGCCGCAGATAGCGAAACGCCCAAGAGCCGTGCTTGGACGGTGACGGAACCGCAGCACCGCCCCTTCCGTTCGACTCGGATACACACGGTTTCAGCCGAACCACCAGCAGCAGACCGTCCGTGCGAAAGAGTCCTCCGGTTGCGTTTCGCAGGACATGATCCAGCGCGGGCCGAGCAACAGAACCGACACTTTCCACGCAACCTGCAACCGACAGATCCCTCAAGACTGTTTGTTGTTCCTCACCCAGGTCTTCTGACACGTGGTGGATAAAACCTTTGTGCCGAACCGAGAGCGTGGCGCCCGTCTCGCGAACTGCCGCGCTGGCCCATAGAGGCATACCCTGCCACTTATTTTCCAGCTCCCAGATGCGGATGTGATTCCGCTTTTCGTTGCTGTCAAATGCTTTCTCCAGCGTCAGGTTTGGTTTGCGACCCTCCAGGAATTGTGAGGACATTGGAGCATTGGCGTAGCTGGCTCTTGCTAGAAAGGCATAGAACTGACGCATCACGGCTCGTGGCGAAACCGCGTCACTTTGCCGCCAACCCGCTGCTTGGAATGCGTGCTCCAAATCTGTCAGCGAACCCACGAATACGATGTCCACAACGTCTGCGGCATTTCCCGTCTTCGTCAAGGTGCGATCCGGTAGTGCCTTCAAACTGCCGATTAGTTCCGCGTTTTCCTCCAGGGCAGGAGTCTCGGCGACGGGAGGAAGGTCCGCGGGAAGCGTCGTTGCCTGCGTGAGTTCCACTTCTAGGTCGGATCCGGGTTTCAGATCGATCTCAGGCTCCGGGAAGACCGGAAAAAACAATTTGTACCCCAGGAGAAACGGATCTGGATACAGATGAAGAGACGGCAGGTACTTAAGTCGGCTGCTGATGCGCCCTTCCGGCGTGTCAGTGCTGCGAATGCCTTGGATGATTCCGTTCTTCACGCTTTCCCGAGCATTATCAACGAGTCTGACTCGCCCGTTGATTTCGATTGCCCCTCCGCGAGGCGGCAGGAGGCGGGAAAAAACAATCTCAAGTGCGGCGGTTTCGTGCCATAACCCAAGCCCGACTCGGTGCACGGACAAGACCTTACCCTCAACGGGAACCGTTGTGGAGAGTACTGGGGCCTTATCGCACTCAGGCGAATTCAGCAAAATACCTCGCACGAGCGTGCCGCGCTTTGCATCGTAGGAGGAAACGGGGTCGGTTAGGCGTACCCAGAACTGGGTGCCTGCAGCCAGTTGGTCGCAGGCTTCGGCCGGCATCGACCAGTCGCATAGTGCGATTAGAAGGAGGCCAGCAAAGAGCCAAGAATTGCGCAACCTCGTAGTCCCCTCCTCAGGGCCCAGCCGGGCTACTCCCACGATGAAAACACGTTCATGAAATGAAACCTCGCCTACATGCCGGTTGTCACTATTTTGAACGAAGAAAGTGCCGGCTAAAAGTAACCAAAGGGAAGCATCGGTCCGGTTGGCAAAGTTCAGAAACTCCGTTCAACCCTAGTGGGGAGTTCATTCGCCGAAATGGCGATATTTCACCAACTGGCGCCACGGAGGGTCGTGGTGCTACTTCCGTAGAGCGATTTGCGCCTGCCTCGGTCGCCCGATCCATTGGACGACTAGGAAACATTTCGACAGACTCTCACGCGGCTGCTTTCTTGACGGGGAAATGATTCGACTGCAGCAATGTCCTTGCCCTTGCAATTTCCTCAAGTCGTTTCTTGTCAACCTTGGGATACGCCAGATCAAGAGACGCCAACGCATCCACGATCGCAGCACCAACCACCACTCGAGTGAACCACTTATTGTCTGCGGGTACCACATACCACGGGCAGTCCTTTGTGGCGGTGTTCCGGATCATGTCCTCATACACGTCCTGGTACTCATCCCAATACCGACGTTCCGCCATGTCTGAAGTAGAGAACTTCCAGTTTTTTTCGGGGTTTTCGGTTCGTGCGAGGAAACGGCGCTTTTGTTCCTTCTTCGACACATGCAGAAAAAACTTCAGTATCTTTGTTCCATTGCGGTGTAGGTATCGTTCAAAGCTCCGAATGTCTTCGAAGCGTTCTTGCCAGATGTCGTCGGTCACAAGTGTCAGCGGAATCTTCTGCTTGGCCAGAAACTCCGGATGCACACGTACCACCAGCACTTCTTCATAATAGCTCCGGTTGAAGATACCAATATTGCCGCGGTTTGGCAGACACCTCATGGATCGCCAGAGGAAGTCATGATCGAGGTCTTCGGGCGAGGGCGATTTGAAGGAGAACACCTGGCAGCCCTGCGGATTGACGCCCGACATAACATGTTTAATCGTGCCATCTTTGCCAGCAGCGTCCATCGCCTGAAAAATCAGAAGCACCGCCCATTTGTCCTGTGCGTAAAGCATGTCCTGCAGTTCTGCAATCCCGGTGGTACCTATTTCGAGGACTTCCTTAGCACGCGCTTTGTCCTCTGAGGTGAATTCCAACGTGTCGCCAGGATCCACGTCTTTAAGCCTAAATTTGTTCCCGTTTGCGATGCGGAATGGCTGAGCAATAGTGTGCGCTCTCTCCACCAGTTCTTTTGTTTTCATGCTTGCTTCCAGTCTGTCCAGCGTATTTGTTCTCTGGACGCGATATTCCTGTGCGCAGCCGCCGTTTTAACGGCGCACCAAGAGCGCGACTAGCCTGTGATCGTTGTGATCTTTCTGGAAGTGGAATTGTTGACAGTTCACAGCTTCAGTTTTTGCAGACCAGGCACGGCTCTCACGCTCCAGCGAACTTGGTAGGGCCGTAGGTTGGCCGATGTTTGCTGTCACCCAAAATGTAGATCCATAAGACTCTTCAACGTCAGTTGACGAAATCAGGCGCTTACGCAAGAGTACGCCGTTTGTTCGCCTTTTTCAGGCTCCGTGAGTGTAGTCGCGCGAGTTCTCGCTGATTCTGAGGAGGAATCAACACCGGTTGGCGCATCCGAAACTCGATGATAACGATCTTGGAACAGTCTCCGCTCACAACCACCCCTGCGACTGGTCACAGCGGTGCGACGTATTGCCGGTGGCGCGCCATTACAGTCCGCGAGGAAGTATCCCTGAAATGGGCTTGCCAGCCAGGGTTTTCGGGACAGAGTGCCGCGTCGGAGCATTCGCGCCCTGCCCGTTACATGTCAATTTTCTTGGACAGGGCGATGGCCTGTATCGCGTCGCTATCGTTCTGCGTTCGCATTTACCGCAAGCCTGATTGACGGCCAGCAACCACGGCGTTCTATCGTTGATATTTTCATTCCTTCACGAACCAAAGAAAGACCGAACTGAAGTCAACTACGGTAAGATTCACGACCGAAGACCTTCACATCATCAAGCAATTGCAGCGCGCAAGCTTGGGCTCGGTATGGTGCAGGTGATTCGCCTCGCAATACGTCGCTGGGCGCAACTTGAAAGCATCCATCCTGAACAAGGATAAAGGTGAGCACTGTCCTTGCAGCACAGCGAACCGGAATTGAGATCCGTTCTATAAGGTGCGCAATACGCTTTGGCCATGGTGTTGTGGAGACCAAAAGTTGTGAGATTCTGCTCAGCGGAAAGCGAGTGTGAATGGCCGAATCCCGAATTAGGGTTCTTGTGGTGGATGACTACGCGCCCTGGCGCACATTCGCCGCGTCGGTGCTCCAGAAGAATCCGGAACTTCAGCTCCTGGCCGAAGCCACCGATGGATGGGAAGCAGTTCAGATAGGGCAGCACCTACAACCCGATCTGATCCTGCTGGACATCGGACTCCCCAAACTCAATGGACTCGAAGCAGCACGACGAATCCGAGAGCTTAGCCCGCAATCCAAAATCTTGTTCGTCAGCGAAAACCGCTCTCGGGACATCGCACAAGCGGCCTTGGGTACCGGTGCTGGCGGTTACGTCGTCAAGTCGTCTGCTGCGGGTGAACTGTTGCCTGCCATTGAAGCGGTACTTCAGGGCAAGCAGTTCCTCAGCGCGAGCCTGACCGGTCCTGCCCTCACCGATACCGAGGACAATGTGGATTACCACGAGGTAAGGTTCTACACAGACGACGCGACGCTTGTGGATGATTTTGCTTATTTCCTTGGATCTGCGGTGAAAATCGGGAATGCGGTCGTCGTCATCGCAACCGAATCGCACCGAGCCGATATTCTTCGGCGTCTGGAAGCAGGCGGCTTAAATATTTCCACCGCTGAACAGAATAGATATATCCCTTTGGATGTTGTCGATACACTCTGGACCTTCGTGGACTGTGACCCACGTGACCCGGTCCCATTGACGAAGGACACCCGCAATTCTCTAGAGCAAGCAGTCAAAGCGGCGACAGAAAATGGTCTTCACGTTGCCGTTGGTTGAGAGTGCACGCCTACCTTGTGGGCACAAGGTAAAGCGGATGCAGCGATTCAGCGGGAACGCCTGTTGCACGAGCTGGCGAAAATGTACGCCATCGATGTTCGGTGCGGGTATCTACTTGGGACGTGTGACCCCGATAAGGAGAGAGACACCGTCCAACGAATCTGTGCAGAGCATTCAGCACTGTATTCCCAATGAGTGAGCGGGGTTCAACTGTTTCATCCAGCCGCCCGCTCTGAACCCTGCTCTGACGGAAGCGGCACCCGAACACGGATGCTGGTTCCGCGCTGCGGCTTGGAGTCAACGACGATGGTCCCGTTCACCAGCCGAACCCGCTCTCGCATGCTGATGAGCCCTAGTCCTCCGCCGCTCATCGCCGTTTCAGCCATAAACCCAGTCCCGCGATCTGAAACAGTGAGATGAAGCTCGCTCGCTGAGCAACCCAACCTCACTTCATAATGGCGGACATTGCTGTGCTTTATCGCGTTGTGCAATGCCTCCTGCAAAACACGAAACAGGCACAACGAAACCTCGTGTGATACGCCCTTGGGGATGGTGTCGTGTGTGAAGTCCACCGTAACCTTCTGATGCGCCGCAAACTCCCTGCAGAAACCCCGGATGGCAGCGACAATCCCGAGAATCTCCAACTGGGGAGAGTGGAGGTGATGCGAGATTGATTGCACGTCGGCTGCAATTGCAGTAATGCGATCCCTGATCTGGGTCAGTTCACCACCAATCTCAGCAGCCGAATCGGGAGGATGTTGGCTCAATTGTTCGATGTCGATTGCCAGCAGCGCCAATTGCTGGTTTATATCGTCGTGAAGGTCCCTTCCAATTCGGGCTCGGTCTTGCTCCTGCGATTCGATCAACTTTCGACTCAGATCTGAGAGTTCCTCTTCGATCTGCTTGCGACGGGTGATGTCCTCTGCAAGGATGAGAACCCCTCCCACAGCGCCTTCAGGGGTGTTCCAAGGACGAACCTCCCAGCGCGCCCAGTGAGGGCCGTCTTGCCCATCCCAACGGTCTTCGTCAGCTCGCAGGGTTTCTCCTTGCAGGGCGCGACGATGAACCTCTTTCCAACGCTCAGGCATGTCTGGGAAAATCTCATAGTGGGAACGCCCTAGTATCTGCTGTCTGCCAGATAAGTAATCAGTACACCATCGGTCACTGACTTGCAGATAACGCATGTTACGGTCGAGCATCGCGACCGCGGCTGGCACGTTCTTTACGAACACCCTGAGCAGTTCCTCACCTGATCGCAGTCGATCGTTTGCTATCCGCACATCGGAAGCCAGCTCGTGGCGATCGAGATATCCCATAACGTGGTCCGCACTCGCAAGGCAAACGATGATAGCGACTGCGGTAGCAAGCCGGAACGTACGAAGACCCGAATTCTCATTCCGCTGGAGAAGTTCCCACACTATCGGGATCGAGATCATTACAACCATGCCCATCGCCCAGAGCGACAGTTGTGAGCTGCGGCCATCATCAGAAATAACGGTTGTTGCCTCTCTTCTGGCTGCACTTCGCGCCTCAAGCGGTATCCACACAAACCAACAAACAGAAGCGGTGAGACACAAACCATACAACTTGCCGTTGACGTACCCTCCTGAATCAATTGCAAGATTGGCGAACGCGGAACCTAGGCTGTAGAGGAAGGAAGCCCCGAACAGTTGAAGGCAGATTTGCCTCCACGGAGCTTTAAGGCGAAGGGCCGAAATACCGGTAGCTAAGACCAGCACCAGATTTGCTGACAAATAAAGGATGTCAAAACGCACGCCGTAACTCGAAGTTGGATACAGGTACTGATAAGGAAACACACTATGCGCATAGAGAAATGTCCAGAAGAACAGCAGCAATATTGATTCCCAAACTACTCGGGACAACCTTCGGTTGGTTCCGTCGCGACATGGCAAGGCGGTGACAACTGCCATAAGCGGCACGACGTGAAGAAAGAGTAGCGTATCGGAAATTGAGGTTTGGGGAACATCGATGTGCAAACCAAGTTCGTAGTAAACCTGAAGATACTGGTTCAATGCCCACAGGCCGCATCCGGTCGCAAGGAAGTACCAGAAAATCCGACTTCCAAGAGTATTCTGGATTCCATTTCGGATAGCGAAGGTGGTCGCCAAAAGTAGAAGAAGGAAATAGCTGATCCCGCTGTATGAAACAATGAAAGACCCGGGCTTAACGGCGAGTGAAAGAACCGCCTTAATTACAACAATTCCGATTAGCGCCGTCCGCCAAGAAGGGAATCTTTGACCCATTTTTAGATTAGGCGACTATCGCTTAGCGACCAGTCGAAAGAATTTATTTTGATCGCCGCAACCAGCAGGACCGCGGCGAATGACGATTCTTATACTCGGAAATTAAACGACTCGCAAGTGCTGGATGTTCTAATCAGACGATT
>Ga0310912_10001025_pt1 | contig 14982 bp, 13 predicted proteins | sample GREbulkMGOX080_FD_203443 | JGI IMG/M metagenome (GOLD analysis project Ga0310912, IMG submission 203443) | Lab enrichment of tropical soil microbial communities from Luquillo Experimental Forest, Puerto Rico - GRE.bulkMG.OX080 | ecosystem: Environmental > Terrestrial > Soil > Tropical forest >...
ACTGGATGAGTTGGGTCGCTCTCGAAGACGTCGTGGCAATCTTGCGGTTGGCACTCGAAAACAAAACGATGCGCGGCCCTCTCAACGTCGTGTCGCCGCAACCGGTCCGCAATGCGGACTTCACCTCGTGCCTCGCAAGAGTCCTCCACCGCCCCGCCTTGTTCCCTGCCCCCGCGTTTGCCCTGCGTATCGTGCTTGGCGAAATGGCTGACGCCCTGCTTCTGGCAAGCCAGCGTGTCGAACCCGCGTACCTTAAGAACCTCGGCTATCAGTTTCTGCAGCCGGAACTGGAAGCCGCATTGAGGGCCATCCTAGTATGAAGGGGAGATTCACTTCATAACGTTCATCGTGACCGTGATGGTCAGAACCCTTCCGCTCAACGGATCGGCCGCCTGCGTCGTCTGAACGGTCTGATCATCGTGCATCGCCAGGCTCAGCTCGGTCTTGAATTGCCGGATGATCGGCTCTTTGAATGGGCCAGCAGTCACTTCGGCTGGACTGCCCACCTTTGTTACCGGAACAAGAACGTCCCCTTCAACCCAGGATCGCTCAAGTAACAAACTGATATCGAAGCGCCCTTCCCCGGAACTGAGTGCCCGGGCATCGATGTTTGTACCGACGTCGATGTACTGCATCCCTCCGTCTTTCCCGACGTAAACCGGGATGCGGCTTCCGGTGCGAACCTTGGTCCAAGGAGAAAGCGGGTTTGTCTCCCCCGCCTGAAGGAAGAAGGTGTACGGTAAGCTAGCGAGTTTCTTTTCTCCCTCATGTTCGGCGAAAGTCACCTGGAGTTTGAGTGTGGTCGGCGCGAGTTTAGCGTCCGTTTTTGGCTTGTCCTGACCGAACAGCTGTGGACAAAGCAGGACCGTTAGGCAGAGTGCCGCGATTAGGGTACGTGCTTTTTTCATGCTTTCCTCCCTGAATTCCCTTTGCCGACTCGAACCAGGCGCAAAAACGAAAAGCTATTCCCAACTTGGATCAAGAGACTGAACTTCCAATTCGTGAATCTCAAGTACGGCAATTTCGAAAGGTACGTCTTCGTTCGACCGAGCTGCCCGCGTCACGGCCAGCACCACGCCGTGCTCGGGCGTGTCCGCGACAAACCTCGCGAATGCCGCACGCTCTTCCGGAAGGACAATCACCTCCGGCATTGCCGCCGCTGAATCCGCGCCATGGCCGAACGCACGCGCACTCGTGCGTTTCCGTTCGCGGCTTGGCGAGGGTCTCGCGTCTTCCGCCGGCCTCCGCATCACCGCAACCGGACTCTCAACGCTGTGCGCAGGAGCTCGATCATTGCGAGACACGGTGTGGCGGACCGGGCGATACAGAACCCAACCAAAACTCACCGCAAGAATCGCAGCAGCTACGGCTGCCACCTCCCAAACTGACATCCATGAGGAGGGTGAAGGTAGCTCGTCCTGCACTAGGGCACGCACGCCAGGAACAAGCGACCGCGGCACTTCTTCGTTGGCGATCGCCTTCACGCCTTCATCGATACTGCAAAACAGGCTTGCTTGCGATTCGTAGTAGGCTCGGCATGCCCCGCAGTTCCGCTTGTGCTCAACCAAAGCGTCGGGAAACGTCGCTTCACCCGCCGCAAAAGCATCCAGAATTCTCTCTTGGTATTGCTGGCAGTTCATCGCAGCTTCTCCGCAAGTTGCTTTCTGGCAAAAAATAGCCTGGACTTTACCGTACCCATCGGAATCCCCAGGATCCCCGAAACTTCTTCGAGCGTGTAGCCCTGCATTGCCGCGAGCAGGAGTACAAGTCGCAGCTTCTCGGGCAGTTCATCCATAGCGTGCTCCAGGCGAGCCCGGAATTCCGTCGAAGCCGCCAAGTCCTCCGCCGTGGGCGCTGTGGGCCGACACTCCGGAAAGGCACACGATGTCTCTCGCCGTTCTCGTCGTTTCCTAGACCGCAGCCGGTCCAGCGCCAGCCGGTACACGATGCGCACAAGCCAAGCTCGGAAGCGGGTCCGATCGCGCAAGCGGTTGAACTTGCGATAAGCCCGAAGCAACGCTTCCTGCGCCACGTCTTCCGCGTCAGCCTTGTGGTGCAGAACGCTTTGTGCCACCCGGTAGGCCAGAGGACCGCAGTCCACCAGGCGTGCTTCGAATTCACCGTGCGAGTCCAAACTTTCGGCCTCTCGCACCGTTTGCTCCTGAAGCGTTCTTCCCGGCTGGATCAGAGCCAGCTCCTGCATTCTTGATCTCCGTTACACCTACTAGACGCCGCCGGGTGAGGTTGGGTTCATGGAAAACGGAGGCAGAGTTCAAATATTCAGGAGCTGTAGCAGGGCTTCGAGGTTCGAGCGATCGACGACCAGAGAAACCCCGGCAGCCGCATCCGCGGTGAGCGGCACGGCGCCTTCGTCAAAGGCCTGAAACAGGCGCATTTTCGCCACCGCATACTCCTCGCTACTGCTCAACGCGCGCCCATTCGCGCGGGCCCAATCGTCGAGCGCCGATTGCAGGACGATGATCCGTACGCCGAATGTAGTTTTGCGATCGGTCGAGATCGCATAGATGAATTCGCCTGCCGGTCCGCCCTCGTACCCAATGCGGTTCACTTCGAAGAAGTAGTACTGATAAACGTAGCCATTGGCGGCAGAGTAGCTTTTTATGCGACGAACGGCGTCAGGTCGCGCCATGGGCGGCTTATCCTTGGTGCCGTAAACCTCGCCCTTCAGGGCGGGATATAAGGCACCACGAACCACCTTGAAAAGTTACAGCGTGGGCTTTCTGCTGCCCAATATACTCCTGCAATACCTGGTGCGACCACCGCCACAGTTCGCAGCGAAATGCGATGGTGACCAAAGAACCTCCGTCCAATCCTTCGTTTCGAGGTCGGGTTGCTCCGGCCGAAGCAATCGAAGGAAACCCGCAGGCTTGGCTGGCATGGGCACGGCGTTCCATCAGCGTTCACGCCCTGACTACAGGTGAATAAAAGACGCCGCAACGTGAGCCATGCACTGCGAAAAGACTTCGGGTCCGCCCGCCTCACGCACCAGACCAGTCACACCATCAAGACGCAACCAGGTTAGAAACGCCCGAGGGCCTTAGGCACCTGCTGGAACCAGCCATCCCCCGCCAAACAGAAGGCCTGGTCCCAAAGAGGCAAGAAATACGGGTTGTCGTTGCTCCGCGGTTTGCGATTCTGCTTGATGCAGAGCTTCATGAAGCGCAGCACCACACATGGATGAGCCCAGATTTCCGCGTGTTGCGCCAATCGGTGGAAAGTATTTTGCTGCGACGCCCAGTTGTTTCGCCAACAAGGCAACCAGACGCGGATTCGGTTGATGCGTAGCGAACGCGCCAACCTGGCTTCGCAAGATTCCGCTGCGATGCTCCACTTCGCCGATGACTTTCTCCATCCGGGTAATTGCTGCTCGCGAGAGGGCATCGCCGTCGAATTGCACATCCAGTTTACCGCCCCCCGCGTCGCTCACCGCGATTGCTTCAGCGTATTGGGAAGCGCACCCAAAAAAGAATTCCCCCAGCCGGTAGGCCAGCTTCTTTTTCTCGGGAACTCCAGATCGCAGGAGAAATGCGCTTGCCCCATCGCCAAAGAGCCCTCCAAACTCGCCTGCCGCGCGCCCTGGCCCCAGCGTTCGGCTGTGCACGTCAGCGGTCGCCACAAGCACCCGCTCTCCCCGCCCGGACGCAAGGAACGCCTGGGCCACGGCCAGGGCTTGCAGCAGGCCCAGGCAACCGCTACCCACATCCAGGGCATTGCAGTTTTCCCGCAGACCTAGTTTGGCGTGAAGGATCGCCGAAAGAGAAGGATAGGCGTGGTGAGTTTCACTGGCCGCCAGAATCCAGTCTACGTCTTTCGCTTGTTCACCGGTATTCTGGAAAGCTCGCCTGCAGGCCTGAGCCCCCAGCGAACCCTCATCTTCGTTTTCGGCTACATGTGCGAACGAGAGGATGCCCGCACGACTCTTCAGCTTTCCCGAGGGCATCCCGAAGGCCTGGTCCACTTCCTCCGAAGGGACGACACGAGACCCAAATGCGCTGGCGGATCCGACAATGTAGACGCTGGAAGTCAAGCCCAAACCCCTTTTGTCACCAGACCGGGAACCCGAGGCCCTGCAGTCCGTGAGAACCATGCAATCGAACACTATCCATCATCCGGCAGACACGCCCGCATTTCCAGTCCGTCATGGCAAATTGAACGCCCTTTGTTCAATTAGAAATACTCTATGGCCTCGGGAGAAGTGCGGAACCCATACAGCTCCGATTGAAGACGTAGCGCATCCTCGAGGGCTGACTGGCGGCCTTGGGCAAACAGAGAGTTACTGGTTACGTCCGCAAAACCGTGCAACTGCAGCAAGCGATCCTCCGCATCACCGTGGCTTTCGAGCGCTCCCCCGCGTCTGATGTGCACCGGTGCAACCGCACGCGGTACCAGCGCCGGACAAATCAACAGAAAGCGATGACAATGCAACGGATCTTCCTCGGCACACATCACGACGATTCGCTGCTTCTGCGCAAACCCGAGCAGCCGCTCAAGGCCTTCCTGAAAGTCTGGGGCCTTGCGGCGAGCAGCGTAGTCTACCAGCCCATCTTGCCGGTAATAACGCGGGTCCAGCGGCCGGCCACCAAACTGGTCACCGAAGAACTGATAGATGATCTTGGCGTTTGCCAGTTGCGCCATCAGTGGCTCGCGGTTGAATTGCGGAAACCGGAAGCTCCCTGGGCGGCTGCGCACGTCGCAGACCATCTTGATTTCGTGGCGAAGCAGAACGCCCAAAAGGTCAGACATCTCCTGATTGGAGTGCCCGATGGTGAATAAATGGAGTGGTGAGGGTTTGGCCGGGCTCATGGAACGCGTTTCGGGGACATAGAATTGTATCGCGTTCCGCTGCCACCACAAATCCAGATGGGTATCTTTACGACTTGCTGCTTGCGGCCCGGACGCCCGTCAGTGACTCGAGTTCTGTCACAACTCGGTCGAGTTCCTCAACCAGTGGATTGCTTCCGGCACAGCGAAATGCCTCGACCAAGGCCCGGTAGTACCACAGCGTTCCGCCCTGCTTCCCTGCGAAGCGCTCGAATACCTCTTCTCCATGCATGCGGAAGTCATGAAGCGTCTCGCGCACATTCGACAATTTGTCCGCAGCGGAGACCAGCCGCACATCAGCGCCTTCTCTTCCTACCCGCGCGACGTACGCGCGTTTCCGCTCGAGCCAGGGCGGTTTCGGCTGCTGGTCCGTATCGGTACAGCCATCGACGATGTGAGCCACGCGTTTGCCGAATTTTCTGCGAATTTCACGCAGCCGGGGAGCACCACCCTGGTCTTCCACCGCATCGTGCAGCAGGGCCGCAATGGCCATCTCTTCGTCCCCCCCGTACTCGATCACCGTGGCCGTCACGCTCAAAAGATGCCCGATATAAGGACGCTGCGTCCGTTTGCGGATCTGCCGCCCGTGCAGTTTCGCGGCGTATCCCAGCGCTTTGACAAATCGGCTTGATAGTAGCGGTTTTTGCGTTTTCTTCAACTTGGGTCTAACTTAGCGCCGGCGTACCTTGCTGAGCAAACGAAGGATTTCCAGATACAGCCAAACGAGCGTAACCAGCAAGCCAAACGCGCCATACCATTCCATGTACTTGGGGGCACCCATGCGCGCGGCGTTCTCAATCATGTCGAAATCAATAATCAGATTCAGCGCTGCGATCACTACGACGAAAAGACTTACACCAATGCCTAGCGGTGTCGCGCTGTTGAGAAAAGAGAGCTGGGTGTGGAAGAACAGGCCCATCACGGTGTCGATCAAATAGACGACCATGATCCCCCCGGTCGCCGCGATGACGCCCAGCTTGAATCCGCGCGTGGCGCGAACAATTCCAAACTTGTACGCCAGCAACAGAATGAACATCAAGCCAAACGTCAGGCTCACGGCCTGAGTGGCGATGTCACGATAGGACTTATCGAGGAACGCGGAGAACCCGCCGAGAAAGAGCCCCTCACACAATGCGTAAAAGGGAGCGCTAATCGGCGCCCATGTCTTCTTGAAAATCGTCACGATTGCGGTCACGAGTCCCAGGATCAGTCCGCCGAGCATCCATGGAACCGCGTCGCCCGGCGCTTCGGACCGAGCCAAACCCCAAGTCCAGGCGGCTCCGACCACCGCGAAGAGAAGCAAGAGACCGGTCTTATTGACCGTGCCTTGAAGGGTCATTGTCGCGCCGGCGGCCAGTTCGCCGGAAAAGGCTCTTTCTTTCAGGACAGGATTGTTCGAACGAAGAAAGTCCGCCACGTGCACCTCCTGGCCCTCAAAGGGCCCCGCTATAAGAATATCATTTCGCAGAGCACAAGTTCGGAGGCCTGGCGAGTGTCGGCGCGAAATGATTCCAAAATGGGGCTTCAACAGCGTGCAACCTGCGCGTAAAGGTAAATGCTAGCGGCGCGAACGTGTTCAAAGGAGAAGTGGTTTCCATTCACATCGCGCCAAGGGCCGGCCTGCGGATGGAGGCGCGAGCACAAGTTCAAGTAATTGCTGGGCGTGGGCTGGAAGGCGACCGTTATTTCGACGGCAGCGGATACTGGTCGAACAATTCAGGGGTAGACCGCGATGTCACGCTCATTGAAATCGAGGCCATCGAAGCTCTCGATCGCGAAAAGAAAATTAGGATCGCACCGGGAGCGGCACGGCGAAACCTGGTCACCCGCGGTGTCCCATTGAATCATCTCGTCGGGCGTGGTTTCAAGTCGGCGTACGACTTCACGGAACTCGGCTGTGTGAGCCCTGTCAATACCTGGAAAGCTTGACCACCCAGGGTGTCCTTTCGGGACTGATTCATCGAGCCGGCTTACCGGCCAGGGTCATCGCTGGGGGAGCAATCAAGGTCGAAGAAGGGCCGGCCGAGTGAGAGTACCCCCCGGGACGCCGACTTTCTAGTAGGTACTAGAACGCTACCGCCCTCTCGCTCCACGCCGAGGACTTCAACAAACTTAAGACCGTGAAGAATTTACGCGAATATCCAAAATTGCCACGATGATTGCACGTTCCTTCTTGCGTAAGTCGCGAAACTACAGCAAATTACTTTGGAATTGCAGTTGCTAGCACCGCAGTGACCCCTTGTAGGAGAGGACACCAGTCTGATGGTAAGGTTGAAGGGTGTATTAATCGCCGCACTGACTGCACTTGCTTTAATCGCTCTGTTTGCCACCAATGCCATTGCTATGCTCGCCCAAGTGTTTTGTCTCTTTTCGGTCGTTGTTTTCGTCGGCACTTCATTGTTTGGTCTCGCCGCCAAGCTTCGCGCATAGGGCTCGCTGGATTGAAGCGTGTACAGCAGTGAGTTGTAAAGAAATTTTACGATTGTTGGTTAGGTGTCTGCGGTGGACGGAAAGTCTAGCCCCTTAACCGGAAACAACCTCAGGGAGGCCTGGACGAAGCGGCTCAGGGCCTTGCGTGAAGTTCCGGCAATCATTGCCATTGTGTGGGAGTCAGGGCCTTGGGTGGTCTCCTGGTCACTTCTGCTCCGCCTTCTCACGGCTCTAAGCCCCCTGGCGCTTTTATCCGTCGCTCGCATTATTTTGGATTCGGTGGTCGTCTACATCTCGAAAGCGGGGCAGCTGCGGCCCCACTTCTGGTGGTGGGTGGCTCTGGAATTCGCCATCGCCGCTGGGACCACGCTACTCACCCGGGCGACGGACTTTGCAGATACCCTGCTCGCTGACCGCTACGTGAAATACATCAGCGTCCGGCTGATGAAGCAGGCCTCCTCACTCGATCTGGCGACCTACGAAGATCCGGGATTCCACGACAAACTCGAACGTGCACGGGTGCAGGCTACCGACCGCTTGCTTTTGATACAGCAACTCGGCCGCCTGCTGCAGCAAATCATCGCTACCCTGGCACTCGCCGTCGGGATCTTCGTTTTCATGCCTTGGCTTCTGGTCTTGTTGCTCGTGTGCGTCGTTCCGGCTTTCCTCGGCGAGAGCCACTTCGCATTTCTCGGATACAGCCTGGCATTCCGTCAAACCCCCGTCAAACGCGAAATGGATTACCTCCGTTATCTGGCCGTGAGCAAAGAGAGCGTCAAGGAGCTGAAGGTTTTTGGGTTGCATAACTTTCTAACGGAACGATTCAGCAAGCTTGCCGATCGAATTTTTTCCGAGAATGTGGGCCTTGCGCGCCGGCGGTTCCTGGCAAGCTCGTTTCTCACACTGGTCAGTACCGTGGGATATTACGGCGCTTATATCTACGTTGTTTCTGAAACTCTGCGCGGCCGCATATCCGTCGGAACTCTGCAGTTCCTTGCCGGGTCGATAGCCGCTGCCAGTCTCAATTTGCAGTCGATCTTCTCCGCGTTCTCCGGCATCGCGGATCAATCCCTTTTCCTGAGCGATCTGCTGAGCTTTCTGGGTTTGCAACCCACCATTCGCTCCAAGCAAAACGGTCTCCCTTGCCCTCGGCCGATGCGGTGGGGCATGGAGTTTCGCAATGTGTCCTTTGCCTATCCCGGCACGGAACGCTTGGTATTGCGGAACCTTAATCTCACTCTCCACCAGGGAGAGCGTATCGCGCTGATCGGCGAAAATGGCGAAGGCAAGACGACAATTGTCAAACTGCTTACTCGCCTCTATGATCCAACCGAGGGCGCGATCTATCTCGACGGCATCGATCTTCGCGAATACGGCCTCGACGATTACACCAGCCAGATCGCTGTGATTTTTCAGGACTTCATGCGCTACGACATGACGGCGCGCGAGAATATCGCCATCGGGCGGGTCAGCGAGTCACACAATCTGGAGGAGGTCGTCGCTGCGGCCCGCAAGAGCAAAGCCGACGACGTGGTGCGAAAACTCGAAGCCGGCTATGAACAGATGCTCGGACGGCGTTTTGATGGCGGCGTCGACCTCTCCGGCGGGGAGTGGCAAAAGGTCGCTCTGGCGCGCGCCTACCTGCGCGACGCGCAAATTCTTATTCTCGATGAACCCACCGCCTCTCTCGACGCGAAGTCCGAACAGCAGGTATTTCAGCAATTTGCAGAGTTGACCCAGAACAAACTCTCGCTGTTGATTTCGCACCGCTTCTCGACGGTAAGAATGGCCGACCGCATCGTGGTCCTGGAAAACGGCCGCATCGCCGAAGAGGGCCACCATGACCAACTGATGGCTCGTGATGGCCGATACGCGCAAATGTTTGATATGCAAGCGTCCAGCTACAGGTAAAGGCCCAACGTCATGGCAACCAAGCCCCAGCTAGCCGGTGGTTCCCTTCCGCAAGGAAAGCGAACCGCCTTTCCACCGAAGAGCGGTCTCGCACGAGCGCAGGGTCAGACACAAGCCCAGCCGGAAACGGACGAGGCAGCGCTCGTCGAGCATGCCCTGGCTCATTCCCGCAGTTGGTCCCTCGCCGGACACGGTTTGAGGTGGCCGTCGCTGCTTCTGAAATATCGCGCCGCCCGGAAGACCTTGGAACTCATCTACCGCCCGGAACGAGCTCCTGCCCAGGTCTCCGCGGGCGTCAGCAGTGAATTGCTGCCGTCGCGATTGCTGTTGCATGGGGCGATTCTCGACGTGGAAGATTCGCTCCGTCGCGAGAACTATGCGCCTCAGGTGGAAGAAGCCGACGAAAAAGTTCCCCGGGCCTATCTCGCGGCGAAAGGCTATCTGGCAGCTACATCCGCCGAATTCAACGACAGTTCATTTCTTAGATACATCGAAGCGATACAGGAAGTAAGCGCGTTGCAAATTTCGGAGATCTGGCTGTTAAGCCCCCTCCTCCAGTTGCAATTGCTTCTGGAACTTTGCACCGAAATTGAGAAGGCGCCTTCGGAAATTACTCCGGAAATCCGTGATCGATTGAGGAGCATTTGTGCCTCACTCGCGCGCCTCCGCCGGGCGGATTGGCTTTCCCTGTTCGAAACGATAAGTGTGACCGAGAAGATTCTTGCCAAGGATCCGGCGGCCGCTTACTCCGCAATGGAATTTCAAAGCCGCGACCGCTATCGGAAGGCGATCCAGGAACTGGCGCGCTATTCCGAAACCTCCGAAGAAGAGATTGCCTCGCTGGCTGTGACTCAGGCTCAGGAGGCACTTTCACAATTCCCGAACCTCTCCCGCGCCTCGATTCGCTTCACGCACGTTGGCTTCTACCTTGTTTCCACGGGAAGGCAGTTTCTCGAGAAAAAGATTGACTATCGCCCCCATGGCGCGGCCCTGGTTCGCAAAGCATTGCTTGAGGAGCCGGAACTTTATTACTCCCTTGGCCTCGAGTTTTCCATTTTCGCCATCCTGCTATTCCTGCTGAGCGGAATGAGCACAGGCTTTCCCTTTGTCGCCGCCATTCTTCTCCTGCTCTTGCCGTGTTGCGAAGCCGCCATCGAAGCGATCAACCAGCTGGCTCGTTTCATTCTGCCTCCTCGCACCGTGCCCCGTCTCAACTTCCAGAAAGGCATACCGGAGGAGTGCTCTACCGTCGTTGCGGTGCCGGCTCTGCTGGTCTCCCCGGAGCAGGTGGAGCACCTGGTTCATGCCTTGGAGATTCGCTACCTCGGAAACGTCGATAAGAACCTCTATTTCGCCCTCCTGACCGACCCGCCGGACTCGGCAACCGCCTTCGACGAAAAGGATGAACTCGCTACTTTGTGCTCCTCTTTAATCGACAGACTGAACAGGAAATATGCGCTGGATGGTCCGGACCGCTTCTTTCACTTGCATCGAAACCGCACGTTCAACGCCCGGGACAATACCTGGATGGGCTGGGAGCGTAAACGCGGGAAGCTCTTGGATTTCAACGAGCTCATCCGCGGCGGCGAGGACAAATTTCCGGTCAAGGCCGGGAATGTGGCCCAGCTTCGGGCCGTAAGATACGTGATTACATTGGATGCCGACACGCAGCTGCCCCGCGGTGCCGCCGCTCGTCTGGTAGGCGCCATGGCTCACCCGCTCAACCAGGCTGTCATCGATCCCGCGACGAGAACCGTGAAGGCCGGATATGGGGTACTGCAACCTCGCATCGGGATCAGTGTGCAATCGGTAAATCGCTCGAGACTGGCCTATATCTATTCCGGCCAGACCGGTTTGGATATCTACACGCATGCGGTCTCCGACGTCTATCAGGATATGTTTGGTGAAGGCATCTTCACGGGGAAAGGAATTTACGAAGCGGAAGTGTTTCACCAGGTTCTCAAGGATCGCTTCCCGTCCAACGCCATTCTTAGCCACGACCTGATCGAGGGCGTCTATACACGAACCGGCCTGGTCAGTGAGATCGAGTTGATCGACGATTATCCCTCTCACTTCAGCGCCTACAGCCGCCGAAAGCACCGCTGGGTCCGCGGCGACTGGCAAATCCTGAAATGGCTTTTTCCCCGTGTTCCGGACGCCACCGGAGAACACGTTGTCAATCCGCTGAGCTTGCTGTCGCGCTGGAAAATTCTGGACAACCTGCGGCGCAGCGTGACCGAAGCCGCTACCTTCGTCCTCTTTCTTGCCGGCTGGTTTTACATGCCGGGCTCGCCCGCCCTTTGGACCGCCGCTGCGTTCGCGCTGCTACTGATTCCGAGTTACGTGCAGGCGGTTCTGGCCATGATTCGCCATCGGAATAGTCCTCACAAACGCGGCGTATTTGCGCAGCTGGCGGGCGACTTCGCGACCACACAGGTGAATGTCCTGGTCTTCCTCGCGTTTTTGCCGCACCAGGCACTTGTCACGCTGGATGCGATCGCCCGAGCCGTGATCCGTTTGACCGTGACGCACAAAAAACTTCTCGAATGGGAAACGGCCGCCCAATCGGAAATGGACACTCGCAGAACAGCCGTTGACGTGTATCTCAAGCTCACCCCAATCATCACCATTGCAATTGCGATTGGCTTGGCCGTCTATCGCCCCGATGCCCTGCTGGTGGCCTCGCCAATCCTGTTGCTCTGGCTGCTTTCCCAGCCCGCGGCCAAATGGCTCGATCGGCCGCCGCGTTCCACCCAGAGCCTGTTGACCCCCCGCGATGAGGCCTACCTGCGCCGCGCCGCGCTCAAGACATGGCGTTTCTTCCGTCAATTTTCGAATGCCGACGAGAATTGGCTGATTCCGGACAACATCCAAGGCAAAGACAATCGCGCGGCTCATCTGCTTTCCACCACGAATCTGGGAATGCTCTTCAATTCGCAGCTTGCGGCCTCCTTCTTGGCTATGCAAACCATTCCGAGGTTTGTGGCCCATGCGGAGTCCACAATGGCAACGGTGAAACGCTTGCCGCGGTTTCATGGGCAACTGGCCAACTGGTACGACTCCCGGTCCCTCGAGGCAGCGACGCCGGTCTTCCTCTCCAGCGTGGATAACGGGAACCTGACCTGTTGCTTGTGGACACTCAAGCAAGGCGCGTTCGCGCTGATGGAGCACCCCCTCTTTCAGCCTCGCCTGTTTCAATCGATCGTGGACAACGTCGATATCGCTATCGAGGCCATGAACGATGCGAGCTGCCCCCGCGATAAGGTTTCCGCCGTCGAGAATCTTCGCGGAGCCGTCCATCGCCTAGGCGCCAATCCGCTGTTGTGGTGCTCAGCCATTCCGAAGCTCCAGGCTGAACTAACCTCCATCGGCCGAGAGCTTGCCAGTGGCAGCGATGCGTCCTGGTGGCTTGAAGAAACACAACTCAAACTGCAGGACATTTTCGAGATGACCCGGGCATTCGCGCCTTGGCTCCTGCCCGAGTTTGCCGCTTTGCAGTGCACTCTTCCCCGGCTCTTTGCGCCTGAGTTCCTCGCTCGCATCTCCATCAACTCCCTTCCGTCCGTCTATGACGAAATCGTACACGCGCACGGGCTTCCGGAAGTTCGTGAACTGCAAGCCGGAGTGACTGGTTGTACCTGCGAATTGGAAGCGCTGCGCTCGAGGCTCGTGACTCTTGCGGCAGACGCCGATGCGCTCGTCGACTCCATGGATTTTGGGTTGTTCTACGACAGAAACCAAAGAGCAATCTCCATCGGCTTCGACGTAGCTGAAGCAAAACTCCAAAAGAGCTGCTACGACCTGCTCGCATCGGAGGCGCGTAGCGCCCTCTTCGTCGGTATCGCCAAGAACGATCTTCCCCAGGACGCCTGGTTTCAGCTCGGGCGAACCCACACACATTTCGCCAACCGAGACGTGCTCGTCTCCTGGAGTGGTACGACCTTCGAATACCTGATGCCAGCCCTGTGGTTAAAACACTTTCCGAATACGCTTCTCGAAAACAGCCTGCAGGGAGCGGTGGATTGCCAGCGCGCCTATTTCGCGGCCCGCGGAATCCCTTGGGGAACTTCAGAAGGAGCCTGCCCGCCAAAACAGCCGAAGCAGCAGGATGCGCCTTACGATTACCAGGCTTTTGGATTGCCTCCACTGGCCTTGAACCCGGAGGCCTCCAATCGCCTGGTTATCACTCCGTACGCTGCCGCACTGGCGCTGAATATTCAACCGCTCACGGCGCTGCAGAATCTCCGTGACATGAGCAATCGCGGGTGGATGGGAAGTTTTGGATTCTACGAATCGGCGGAATTTTCCGCCACGCCCACTGATTCCAATCAATCGTTTGAAATCGTGCACTCCTGGATGGCCCACCACCAGGGCATGATCCTGGTTTCCATCTGCAATTTGCTGATGAATTCGCTGTTTCAAACGCTGTTCCATCGGGAAGTCCGCGTCGAAGCCGCAGCGCGACTCTTGCATGAACGTCCCCTGTCACTGTATACGCGAGAACTGGTCCGGGAAACGCCGCGAACCGCGTATTGACAGGACAAAATCCGGCCAGCCTTCTTCGTTCATCGGAACTCGTATCCGGGTTTCAGCTCACAGCGATAGTCCTTCGCTTGATTTTTCTCGTCTCGGACTCGGCAGGTCGCCCAACTTAAGACCGGGGCAGGTCCTAAGGGAAACACAATCTGCGTTCCGCCAATATCCGCTTCGATGCAGGGACCCTCGGCAGTCGACGGCAGCGTGAAATTTAGCGAACGCCCGAAAATGACCGGATATACGCGGTGAACAATGCTCTGAAGCTGAGAACGAAACACCTCAGCCTGTAGCAAGAATGTGGTGGTGTCGGACCAACCACGAATGGACACGCTGATGGTCCGGCCGCCACGCGAAAAACCGTCTTGATCGATCCGGGTGAAGGGGCAAGGGCCGGCGATGCAGGTGACCCGCGCATCGCGAAAAACATTTCCCTGCCCTGCATCAAGCGATGCGGAGCCGACGGCAGCTTTCCATCGGCCGTCCGGCGAACACGGAAGCTTCTGATCGCAGGGGACGCTCCCCAAATTCTGAACCTGAAAGGTTTTTACCGCGCTCCCGACGGGCTCGGTCCTCGTCGTTTCCGTCGAGTACCGAATCAACACACCCGTGACCCCGATCTCGGCCTCATTTAGTGACGCCTCGACCTCACCGTGGAGTGGGATCATCCGCACGACGTATAATTCATTACTGAGCGTTACATCCACTTCGAGAGGCTGGAAATCGGGATGCCGAAAGGAGAGCCGAATAGGCTGTCCCAGTTTCGCCCCCGGAGGCATCGTGATTGTGAAGCCCCCTGAGAAATCGGACCTCGTCTCCTGCGGATCCAATTCATTGCGGAGAATCACTTCTACGTTCGCAATCGGCGACTGCTTTCGAGGATCGTAGTCCTGCTTAATGACTGCGCCTTTCAAGGTGACCGGCAGGCTATATTTCCGGTTCAGGCGAAACCCATAGTACGCCGCAGCCAAAACGCTAGCGAAGCCTGCGATCACCAGAGTCCAGACAGCTATCTTTTGACTGCGAAGCATAATCATCTTCCAAGCTACATCCCGAAGCGACCCAAATCAAGAAAGCTCGCTCCAGCCCCTCCGCCTGACCGACATTTCCGGTTCACCTCCCCTTTTCCGTTTGGCGTCATTGAGACTTCTTTACGCCCCGGGACTGAATATAATCAGATCGATGGATGACAGGATTATCAGCCCCGGCAAGCAGTCGCGTCGGGCGTGGATCAAACGGGTCGCCCGCGCTGGGCTAGCCCTCCCC
>Ga0310912_10001035_pt1 | contig 14922 bp, 10 predicted proteins | sample GREbulkMGOX080_FD_203443 | JGI IMG/M metagenome (GOLD analysis project Ga0310912, IMG submission 203443) | Lab enrichment of tropical soil microbial communities from Luquillo Experimental Forest, Puerto Rico - GRE.bulkMG.OX080 | ecosystem: Environmental > Terrestrial > Soil > Tropical forest >...
CGTGGTGATCCAGAGCGACAATCACAGCCCGGTCACCGACCAGCAGGTCGCCGACATCCGCAACAAGGTTTCCTCGATCAGCGGGTTCACCAACAAGCAGTGGGACGAACGGCCCTGCCCGGAGATTTCCGGCAACCCGTGCGCTGCGGGACCCAACGGCACGACCCATCCGCAAGATTCCTCGGTACGGGTGATCGAGAACGGTTTGGTCAACCGCAACGATGCCGCCAAGAAGATCGCCGAGCTGCGCGCGATCACCCCGCCCAAGGGTGTCACCGTTTGGGTTGGCGGCACACCGGCCCTCGAGCAGGACAGCATCCAGGCCCTGTTCGCCAACGCCCCGCTGATGCTGGTGGTCCTCGTCACGACCACCATGCTCCTGATGTTCCTGGCCTTTGGGTCGATGGTGTTGCCAATCAAGGCCGCCGTAATGAGCGCGCTGACACTGGGATCCACCATGGGCATCCTGACGTGGATCTTCGTCGACGGGCACTTCGCGACGTGGCTGAATTTCACGCCGACACCGTTGATGGTGGTGATCATCGCGCTGGTCGTCGCGGTCGGGTACGGTCTGGCGACCGACTACGAGGTGTTCCTGGTGTCCCGAATGGTCGAGGCGCGCGAGCGCGGTATGTCCACCGCCGAGGCCATCCGAATCGGAACCGCGACCACCGGCCGCCTGATCACGGCCGCCGCCCTGGTTCTCGCCGTGGTCGCCGTCTCGTTCGTGTTCTCCGACCTGGTGATGATGAAGTACCTGGCATTCGGTCTGATGGCGGCCTTGTTGCTGGACGCGACCGTGGTGCGAATGTTCCTGGTGCCGGCGGTGATGAAGCTGCTCGGCGACGACTGCTGGTGGGCCCCGCGCTGGGCTAGGCGCCTACAGAACCGGCTCGGGCTGGGCGAGATCGACCTGCCCGACGAGCGCAAGCGGCCCACCCTCGAGGGGCGCCCCGGGCGGCCTCCGGTCGCGGCGGCCAGCCTGGCTGCTGCGACACCGCGTCCAGCGCACGACCCCACGCACCCAGGCGCGCTGGAACCGGCGCGGGTGGGACGTTCGGGTCCGGCCAGTCCGCCGGAGCTCAGGCCCGCCCGGGAATTGCCCGCACCATCGGGCTCGGGGGCGGACACCGCACGCATTCAGGCCAGGCAACCAACGGAAGCCAACACGGCGCGCCTCACGGTGCCGGAACGACCGGCCGACGCGCGCGGGCCGCGCGCCGCAGCGCGGTCAGCCGCGACAAGGCCGTCGGCCCCGGCGGCCCCAGCTCCGCCGCCGGCCCCGACGCCGTCCAGCGGTCAGACCCGGGCAATGCCCGTCCAGACCGACGGTTGCGGCGACAGCAAGGGCGACCAGGCCGACCCGACCGCCGCTCTCCCGGTCATGCGTTCGGACGCAAACGACTCCGACGCGGCCACCGAGCGGCTGGACGCCCGTGGACAGAAAGATAACGGCGAACGGCGCCGCCGCGGCGGCGGGGGCCTCAGCGCCCAAGATCTGTTGCGTCGCGAGGGCCGGTTATAGGCGCTGGAAAAACCTCAGTCGGGCTCTTCATCGGGTTCGTCGGGTTTTGCGTGAACCATTAGTCCGGCTTCTGACCCGGGTTGGCCGGCATCCTCCGTCTGCTTCTCGGCCTCGGCGGACGCGTCGGGAGCGAGCAGCACCTGTATCGCGTTGTTGAGGAAGGCGACCGTCGGAACTGCCAGCAGGGCGCCGACGATCCCGGCAAGCACACCGCCGGTGGAGATCGCCAGCACCACCGCGAGCGGGTGAACCGAGACGGCGCGTCCCATCACCAGCGGCTGCAGCAAATGAGTCTCGATCTGGTTTACCACAACGAGCAAACCGAGCGTGAGCAGCGCGTAGACGATCCCCTTAGAGAGCAGCGCCACGACCACGGCCAGAAAGCCTGCGATCACGGCACCTACCAGCGGGATGAAGGCACCGAGAAACACCAGTGAGGCCAGTGGCAGCGCAAGCGGAATGTGCATGAACGCCAACCCCGCGCCGACGCCCGCCGCATCGGTCAGGGCGACCAGGAACGTGGCTCGCACGTACCCGATGAGCGACCAGTATCCGGCGCGGCCCGCCGCGCGCACCCGCTCGCGGACGTCGACGGGGACGATCTTGGTGACGTAGTGCCAGATGTTGCGGCCGCCGTAGAGGAAGAAGATCAGCGTGAACAGCGTCAACACCGCGGCCGTGACGAGCTCGGTGACGGTGGCCGCGGTCGCCAGTGCGCCGCTGGTCAGCTTGGACTGATTGTTGTGCAGGGCCTGGATCGCGGCGTTGCCCGCGCTGGAGATCTGTTCGCTGCGCAGATGCAACGGCCCTTCGATGAGCCATTTGCGGGTGGACTCGATGCTGCGGGTCACCTGGTCGGTCAGGTCGGGCAAACCGTAGACGAACTGGACGATAACGAACGCCAGGATGCCGCCGAAAATTGCGAATCCGCCGAACAGAACCAGCGCAACCGCGGCACTACGCCGCACGCGAAAACGGCCGATCCGACGACGGCCGATCCAGTCGACCGCGGGCACCAGCAACGCACTGATCATCAATGCCAGCAACACCGGAACGACGATGACTTCCAGCTTCTTCAGAACCCAGAGCAGGGCAACCAGCGCGGCCAGGATGACGAGCAAACGCCACGCCCAGGCCGCGGCCTTGCGGACAAGCGGTTCCACCGAAGCGTCGACGGCGTTTGCTGACATTCGGCCAGCCTATCGGGCCGGCGCGACCCCGAGGGTTCCGTCCGGCTGGCACGATCCGGTTACGACGACGACACAGTCGGCGCTGCGCCTGGATGGCCGCGCCACCTGCGCGGTTACCCTAAAACACGTGTCGCACGACGCGCCCATCCGCAAGCTCCACCTGCCGCGCTGGGGGACATTCCCCCAAACGCGGCTGGGGGCATCTCCCGCCCCCGCCGGGGACGTACGCTCACCCGCCCGCGGGGGCGAGAGCACGCGCGGCAAGTACTGGTGGGTGCGCTGGGTGATCCTCGGCATCGTCGCGGTCGTGCTTGGGGTCGAGATTGCACTGGGCTGGCACCAGCTCGCGAAAGCGTGGAGGAGCCTGTATGAGGCCAACTGGTGGTGGTTGCTGGCAGCGGTGCTGGCAGCCGCCGCATCGATGCACAGCTTTGCCCAGATCCAGCGCACCCTGCTGAAATCGGCCGGCGTACATGTCAAGCAACTGCGGTCGGAAGCCGCGTTCTATGCCGCCAACTCACTGAGCACCACGCTGCCCGGCGGACCGGTGCTGTCGGCAACGTTTCTGCTGCGTCAGCAGCGGATCTGGGGTGCCTCGACGGTGGTGGCCTCGTGGCAGTTGGTGATGTCGGGTGTGTTGCAAGCCGTGGGGTTGGCACTGCTCGGCTTGGGCGGGGCTTTCTTCCTGGGCGCGAAGAATAATCCGTTCTCGTTGCTGTTCACACTCGGTGGCTTCATCGCTTTGTTGCTCCTGGCCCAGGCGGTGGCGTCGCGGCCGGAGCTGATCGAGGGGATCGGCAGCCGGGTCTTGTCGTGGGTGAATTCGGTTCGCGGCAGGCCGGCAGACACCGGTGTGGACAGGTGGCGCGAGACGCTCAGGCAGCTCGAATCGGTGAGCCTGGGCCGCCGCGACCTGGGTGTGGCATTCAGTTGGTCGATGTTCAACTGGATCGCAGACGTGGCCTGCCTCGGCTTCGCCGCATACGCGGCCGGCGACCACGCGTCGGTCGCCGGGTTGACGGTTGCCTATGCGGCCGCTCGGGCGGTCGGCACGATACCGCTGATGCCGGGCGGGCTGTTGGTCGTCGAGGCGGTTCTGGTGCCCGGCCTGGTCTCGAGCGGCATGTCGTTGCCCAGTGCCATCTCGGCCATGCTGATCTACCGGCTGATCAGTTGGTTGCTCATCGCCGCCGTCGGCTGGGTGGTGTTCTTCTTCATGTTCCGCACCGAGAACACCGCAGACTCGGACGACGACCCGATCACCGGTCCCCTGCCCGTTGTACAGCAGCACCAGAGCGACCCGTCCGAAACGGCCCTGCAAGGCCCCGTGCCACCGCACGAGCCCAATCCGGAAACCGGCTGTTAGCCAACAAATTTCAGCCCGCCGAGCGTGAATCGCGCCGGCCGACTCCTAGCCGACGTTATTCGGGCGCGCCGCGCCGCCCGCCGGCCCGCTCGGTGTCGGCGCGCCGCCTATCGTGACGCCAGGCAGCGTGGGGGTTGGCGCGGTCGCCGGCGGTGTGCCGGCGCCACCGCCGGGCAGGCCGGGCAGACCACCCGCCGCGCCCTGCGCCTGCTGCATGAGGCCCATCGCCTGCGGGATCGAGATCGGCAACTTGCACTGCATCGACATGTTGGTCAACGGCTGCGCGATCGTCGTCATATCGCCGGCGACTTTGGGGTTGGCCTCGAAGTAGGACTTCAGCGACGTGAACGATTGCGGTCCCGCCTGCTGCTGCAGCATTGCGGTCATGGTCTGGTTGGTCTCCGGATGCGAGTCCAGGTAGTCGCCCATGGACTTGGCGACCGAGCCGATCGTCCGGGAGACTTCACTGGCCGCGCACGGGTCGTTGGCGCCGGTGGCCGGCGGCCCGGCCAGAACCGCGAAGGCAGCGCCGGGCGCTGCGGTGGCGATCAGCCCTGCGAGCAGTCTGCGGCGCCTGGTCCAGGTGCCTGTTGTCATGGGTCACTCCTTTGGAGTTTGCGAAGCTGGTGCCGAGTCCCGGCCATCCCGCGAATGGCTGCGAGAGACGCCTGTTGGCGCGGATATCCCCTTGAATTAGCCGGAGCCCCGTACGGCCATTCGACATCCTGCCATCCCGGGCCAAGCCGATGCCAACTCGTGTGAGCAAAGTCCCGCCGATCACCGGTTCACAACGACGACGCAGCGTCTTGGCAACATCGGCGTCTTTGCAGCTCAGGAACTTGGTAAGCCGACATAATCCACAGGATGCTGCGGTATTCTCGCCTGCACGCATTGCGCGAGAATCCGGGGAGTGAAGAAATCCAGCAGTTCATGATGCGCCTCAGCCGCAGCCTGCGTAAGTACCGTTGGTTGGTCTTCACAGGCTGGTTGCTGGCGCTGGTCCCGGCGATCTACTTGGCGATGACGCAGGCGGGAAATCTCACCGGCGGTGGTTTCGAGGTGGCCGGCTCGCAGTCGCTGGCGGTCCATGATCAACTCGAGGAGCTGTACCACGACGAGGGTGCGTCGTCGTTGGCGCTGGTCGCGGCCCCCCGTCCGGACGCCAGCTACCAGGACATGAACGATGCGGTCGCACTGCTGCAACGGATCGCCGGCGAGTTCCCCGGCGTAACGGAGGCGCCCAACCCCACCCAGCGGCCGCCGCAACCCGACAGGCCGTATGTGGTGTCACTGCGGCTGGACGCCCGCAACGCGGGCACCAGTGACGTCGCCAAGCAGCTCCGCGGAAAGGTTGGCATCAAGGGTGACCAGCCAGGCCAGACCGCGAACGGCCGCGTGCGGCTCTACGTCATCGGGCAGGGCGCGCTCAGCGCTGCGGCGGCGGCAAACACCAAGCGCGACATCGCCGCTGCCGAAAGCTGGAACCTGCCGATCATTTTGATCGTCTTGCTGGCAGTGTTCGGCTCGCTGGCCGCCGCGGCCATCCCCCTTGCCCTCGGCATCTGCACGGTCGTGGTCACCATGGGATTGGTCTATCTGCTGTCGGAATACACCACCATGTCGGTATTCGTGACCTCGACGGTTTCGATGTTCGGGATCGCGCTCGCCGTTGACTATTCGCTGTTCATTTTGATGCGTTTCCGCGAGGAACTGCGCGCCGGCCGCCAGCCAACCGAGGCCGTCGACGCCGCGATGGCCACGTCCGGGCTCGCGGTCGTGCTGTCCGGAATGACCGTCGTCGCCTCCCTCACCGGGATCTATCTGATCAACACCCCGGCGCTGAAGTCGATGGCGACCGGAGCGATTCTGGCCGTCGCGGTGGCGATGCTGACAGCGGCCACGCTGACACCGGCGGTGCTGGCGACGTTCGGCCGGGCGGCCGCCAAGAGGTCGGCCCTGCTGCACTGGTCCCGGCAGCCGGAGAGCACCCAGTCCCGGTTCTGGAACCGCTGGATCGGCTGGGTGATGCGCCGACCCTGGATATCGGCGCTGGCGGCGTCGGCGGTGCTGCTCGTCATGGCCGTACCGGCGGCATCGATGGTGCTGGGCAACAGCCTGCTGCGCCAGTTCGACTCTTCGCACGAAATCCGCGCCGGGGTTGCGGGGGCGGCCGAAGCGCTCGGACCCGGCGCGCTGGGGCCGATTCGGGTTCTGATCACCTTTCCCGACGGCGGCGCGGCCTCGCCCGAGCACAGCCAGACGATCGCCGCGATCCGTCAGCGGATGACGGAGGCGCCGAACGTCGTCACGGTGTCACCGCCGCAATCCGCCGAGGACAGCAGCAGCGCTTCGCTGTCCGCGGTGTTATCGGTCGATCCCGAGGCTATGCGTGCCCGCGACACGGTCGGCTGGATGCGCACACAGCTCCCCAAGATTCCCGATCCGGGGACGGCGCGAGTGGATGTCGGCGGCCCGACCGCGCTGATCAAGGATTTCGATGACCGGGTGTCGCAGACCGAGCCACTGGTGCTGCTGTTCGTCGCACTGATCGCCTTCGTGATGCTGTTGATCTCGATCCACTCGGTGTTCTTGGCGTTCAAAGGCGTACTGATGACCTTGCTTTCGGTCGCGGCCGCCTACGGCAGCCTGGTGATGGTCTTCCAGTGGGGCTGGTTGCAGGATCTCGGTTTCACGCAGATCAGCTCGATCGACAGCACGGTTCCCCCGCTGGTGCTGGCGATGACCTTCGGGTTGTCGATGGACTACGAGATCTTCCTGCTGACCCGCATCCGGGAACGCTTCCTGCACACCGAGAACACCCGCGATGCGGTCGCATACGGCGTGAGTACCAGCGCCCGCACGATCACCAGCGCCGCCCTGATCATGATCGCGGTGTTCATCGGCTTCGCGTTCGCCGGCATGCCGCTGGTCGCCGAGATCGGCGTGGCGTGCGCCGTCGCGATCGCGGTGGACGCCACGGTGGTCCGGCTGGTCCTGGTCCCGGCGCTGATGGCGATGTTCGCGCAGTGGAACTGGTGGCTGCCCAAGTGGCTGCGCCGGGTGTTGCCGTCTGTCGACTTCGAAAGGCCACTGCCCGAGGTCGACCTGGGCGACGTCGTGGTGATTCCCGACGACATCTCGGCGCTGGCAGCGCCCAGTGCCGACCTGCGCATGGTGCTCAAGTCGGCGGCGAAGCTCAGGCACTTGGCGCCCGACGCCATCTGCGTGGCCGACCCGCTCGCCTTCACCGGCTGTGGGCGCAACGGCAACCACGCCGTCCCGGGCTTGCAAAAAGAGCTGGAAAAAGGCCTGGAAAATGGGCTTGACCAGTGCCTAGAAAAGGGCAGGGGCCTGGGACCAGGGCAAATCCCCCACCAGGTCGACATCGGCGATGAGCCCGTGGGGGTCGGGGCGAGCCCGGGCGGCGCGGGATCTTCTTCTAAGACCGCCACCAACGGTCACTCGGCGGCCAAGAAGCTGGTTGACGGCCTGACGTCGCGCAACGGCATCGCACGTGCGATTGCCGGGATGGACCGGCCGGTTCACCCCGTCACGCTGTGGCGTGGGCGGCTGTCAGTCGCCATCGACGCGCTGGAGGCCGGCCTGGAGACCCAGACTGACAGCGCCGAGGACGAAAAGTACGAACGGCGCAGCCCGGTGGAGACGACCCACGTGCAACTGCCCACCGGCGACCGGCTGCTCGTCCCGACCGGTGCGGAAGCGCTGCGCCTCAAGGGCTACCTGATCATGTGCCGTAACAGCAGCCGCGATTTCGCCGACTTTGCTGACATGGTGGAAACGTTGGAGCCCGAGACCGCCGCGGTAGTGCTGGCCGGAATGGACAGGTATTACTGTTGTGAAACACCCAGGCGGCAGTGGATCGCCAGCCAGTTGGTCCGTCGGCTCGCGGATCCGCATCCTTCCGATTTCAGTGACGACGAGTGGTCGGAACCCGACGCCAAGGCGGACTGGGAAGAGGTCAGGCAGCGGTGCCTTTCGGTGGCCGTGGCGATGCTGGAGGAGGCGAGGTGACGTTGGCATCCGACCGGCGCCCCGCACCGCCGCCGCAACGGCCCCCCAGCGAACAGCGTGGGCCCGGCGGCGATACCGACCAGCCAGTGGAGTTCTGGTCCACCGCCGCCATCCGTTCGGCCATGCAAGGCGGTGACATCGACACCTGGAAGCGCATCGCCGCGGCGCTGAAGCGCGACCCGTACGGGCGGACCGCCCGGCAGGTCGAAGAAGTCCTCGAGGGCACGCGGCCCTACGGCATCTCCAAAGCGCTGTGGGAGGTGCTGGAGCGCGCCCGCACCCACCTGGAGGCCAATGAACGCGCGGAGGTGGCGCGTCACGTTCGGCTACTGATCGACCGGTCCGGCCTGGACCAAGTGGAATTCGCGTCCCGCATCGGGGTGGCGCCCGAGGATCTGGCCGGCTACCTCGACGGCAGCACCAGCCCGACGGCCTCCCTGATGATCCGGATACGCCGGCTGTCAGACCGGTTCGTCAAGGTCAAGTCCGCACGTTCGGCCGAATCCAACTGATCCGTCAGGTGATCGGCACCACGTCGGACACCAGCCAGTTGTTGCCGCGCTTGGTCAGCGTTACCCGCAGCGAGGGCGCCGCCTGACTGGCCGGCTGGCCCGGCGTGCTTTGGGTTACCCGCAGGATCACCGCCACACTGGCCGCAGACGGGCCGAGGGCCTCGACCCCGGCTGCCAGCGTGGCGGCCTGTGCGGTGACGTTGTGCTGGGCCAGATCGGTGCTGGACTTTTTGTACTGCTCCTTGAACGCGCCTGCCTGCTCCGGCACCATCATCGCCGTGGCCCGATCGATGGAGCCTGTCGGGGCACTCGGGGTGAACGACGCCATCGCCTCGGCCATCCCCGTGGCGATCTGAACCACCTCGCGGGAATTCCTTTTGAAGTCGCGATCTGACCCCGTCCAATGCGTGTATCCGGTCAGCACCGCCGCCACCAGGGCGGCCGTGCACAGGAAGACAACGGCCAATCGCAGCCCCGGTGCGTCATCGTCGGTACCGACGCTGACCGCATCACGGCGCAGCAACCAGAAGTTGACACCTACTCCCTCCACGATCAGCAGCACCAGCACCGAGCACGCCGACACCCACCACAACGGCCAGTCGAGCACGACTCCGATCGCCAGCAGCGCGGCGATCGCGGCCAAGGGCGCCGCGATGTCGAACGCCACCAATCGCCATATGTTTCTCATCGGATGGATTCCATCCCGGAGATCATCAGCTTGTCGTCCACGTCGGAGACGTCGAGCCGCAGGTTCCAGTGCACCGTCTGCGGCTTGGCGCCGACGTTCTCGCTGACCGAGGTCGCGACCAGCATGACCGAGTCCGTTCGGCTGGCGAACGCGGGCAGCTTGGTGGTGACGACGGGCCGGGAGACGCCGGGCTGGGTGTCCAGGTCGCGGTGCACCGTGTCGATCGCCACCGCCTGGATCCGGCCAGCGCTCTGCGACTGCAGCTTCTGCACCACCTGCCGGTAAGGCTGCATGGCCGCGTCGAAGTCGGTGTTGAGTTCTCCGACCGTGCCGTCGTGCAGCTTCTGCAAGCTGGCGTCGATGTTGCCGCTGTTCATGTTGATCAAAACGCCCGTCCAGTCGGCGGCGGTCTGCATGACGCGGGTCAGGTAGACGCGTTCACCCACCTCGTCGCGGTGCGCCGACCAGATGATCACGCCCAGCACGATCGCGGCGACCGACAGCACGGCGAGAACGGTCGACGCGATGCCATAACTGGAAAAGATCTGGCCGCCTGCGGGTTCGGGCCCGGAAGGGTCGGAGCCGGAGTTGTCGTCAGCGTCGGCGGATTCGTCGTCCTGGATCGGTGGCTCGGTTGGCTCGCCGTCGGGCATGGCCCGATCGTTGCACCCAAAAGAAGATGGAAGGATGGCGGGGTGACGTATGCGGCCATTCGCTCGGGCATCGACCTGAGCCATGTCGACCCCGGTGCCCGCCCCCAAGACGACCTGTTCGGCCATGTCAACGGCCGCTGGCTGGCCGAATACGAGATACCCCCCGACCGCGCGACCGACGGCGCCTTCCGTCACCTGTTCGACCGCGCCGAAGAGCAGGTGCGCGACCTGATCGTCGAAACCAGCGAGAAATCCTCCCAAAAAGGCACCCGGGATGATGACGAGCAACGCATCGGTGACCTCTACGCCAGCTTCCTCGACGAGGAGACCGTCGAACGCAGGGGCACGGAACCACTGCGCGACGAGCTGGCCGTCATAGACAACTGTGCCGACGCCACGGCATTGGCCGGCGCGCTGGGCGCCCTGCAACGCACCGGCGCGGGCGGTGGCGTGGCGATGTACGTGGACACCGACGCGAAAGATTCGGCCCGCTACCTGGTGCACTTCAGCCAATCGGGTATCGGATTGCCCGACGAATCGTATTTTCGCGACGAGCAGCACGCCGCGGTGCTGGCTGCCTACCCCGGTCACATCGCGCGGATGTTCAGCCTGGTGTACGGCGGTGAGCCGGCCGATCACGCCGAGACCGCCGCCCGCATCGTCGCGCTCGAGACCAAACTCGCCGCCGCGCACTGGGACGTGGTCAAGCGCCGCGATGCCGACCTCACCTACAACCTGCGCACCTTCGCGGAGCTACAGAGCGAGGCGGTGGGCTTCGACTGGGCCGGCTGGGCCACTTCGCTGGGCAGCGCACCGGGTTCTCTGGCGGAAGTGGTTGTGCGCCAACCTGATTACCTCGCCGCGTTCGCCGCGCTGTGGGGCGGCGAAGATTTCGAGGACTGGAAGCGCTGGGCGAGTTGGCGTTTGATCCGCGCCCGCGCCCAGTGGCTGACCGACGACCTCGTTGCCGCCGACTTCGAGTTCTATGGCCGCCTGCTGACCGGCACCGAGCAGATCCGGGAACGCTGGAAGCGCTCGGTTTCCCTGGTGGAGAGCCTGATGGGCGATGCCGTCGGAAAGCTTTATGTGCAGCGGTATTTCCCGCCCGAAGCCAAGGCCCGGACCGAGGCCTTGGTCGACAACTTGCGGGCGGCGTACCGGCTCAGCATCAGCGAGCTGGACTGGATGACGCCGCAGACTCGCGAGCGTGCGCTGACCAAGCTGGAGAAGTTCACCGCCAAGGTCGGGTACCCGACGAAGTGGCGCGATTACTCCAAGCTGGTGATCGACAGAAACGACCTCTACGGCAACTATCAACGCGGCTACGCGGTCAACCACGACCGCGAGCTGGCCAAGCTCGGCGGCCCGGTGGACCGCGACGAATGGTTCATGACGCCCCAGACCGTCAATGCCTACTACAACCCGGGCATGAACGAAATCGTGTTCCCCGCAGCGATTTTACAGCCGCCGTTCTTCGACGCCGAGGCCGATGACGCCGCCAACTACGGCGGGATCGGTGCGGTGATCGGACACGAGATCGGGCACGGCTTCGACGACCAGGGTGCAAAGTACGACGGCGACGGCAATCTGGTCGACTGGTGGACCGACGATGACCGTACCGAGTTCGGTGCCCGCACGAAGGCGCTCATCGAGCAGTACGAGGAGTACACGCCGAGGGCACTCGACGGCCCAGACCATCGATACCACGTGAACGGCGCATTCACCGTCGGTGAGAACATCGGCGACCTGGGCGGGTTGTCCATCGCGTTGTTGGCGTATCAGCTGTCGCTGAACGGCCAACCCGCTCCGGTCGTCGACGGCCTCACCGGCGTGCAGCGGGTGTTCTACGGCTGGGCGCAGGTGTGGCGAACCAAATCACGTGAGGCCGAAGCGATCCGGCGGTTGGCGGTGGATCCGCATTCCCCGCCGGAGTTCCGGTGCAATGGCGTCATCCGCAACGTGGACGCCTTCTACGACGCCTTTGACGTTGCCGAGGACGACGCGCTGTACCTGGACCCGAAGAGCAGGGTCAGGATCTGGAACTGACCCCGCCGGCCACATTGCCGGCCAACAAAGCCTCGATCCGCGCGGGCACGTGCTTGTGCCAGGGCGTGCCGGCGTAACTGTCGCGCCACCCCGTAGACGTAAGCATGTTCGGGGCGACGCCGGGAACCCGGGTGTGCCCGTCGTCGTCGACGTAGTCGAGCCCGAAACCGTTGGGTAGAGCCGCATGTCCGGGCAGCATGGTCTCGGTGATTTCGATCGTCGCCTCGGCCGTGCCGGCCACCGTGCTGACGCGCGCCCGGCCGCCGTCGGCGAGTCCGAGGGCGTGCGCGTCTTCGACGCTGACGCGCAGCGCCCCGTCGGCGTCGCGTTTGCGCCAGGACGGGTCGCGGAAGATGTCGTTGGCGGTGTAGGCGCGCCGCTCGCCCACCGACAGCACGATCGGAAACTCCGGCGTGGTCAGTTGTGGTGGGGCAACGGTCAACGCCCTTAAGTCGTCCAGCATTTCGGGGATTTCGAGGGCGATCTTGTGATCGTTGTGGCTGATCAACGCGAAGTCGTCCTCGTAGTTGTGCACGGTGAACGTGACTCCGGAGGGACTGTCGAGGACGGCATCGAACAGTGCGTTGCCGTCTGCGTACCCGGCCCGCCGGACGGCGTCGGGATAGGTCATCGCGGTCTTCTGGGCCAGCCCCCAAAGGGCGGCAGCGCCGGACAATCCGTCGGGCAGCGTCGGTCCGAGGGTTTCGTAAAGCACGTAGGGGAGCAACTTCGCCACTGTCGGGTTGCCCGCCATCGCCCCGAGGAACGCCTCGGTGTACGCCTGGCGCCCCCGCTGCGCGGCCTCACGCAGCGGCCGCAGGTCTGCCTCGTCGACCTCGCCGAGCGCCCGCACCAACCGGGCCCAGATCTCGGGTTCGGGCAGAGTTCCGGGCAACGGTTCGAGCAGCGGCCGGCGCAACTGAAAGCCGTTGTGCGGGAACTCGAAATTGAAGAACGTGGCTTCCGGCTTCTCGAACTGTGAGGCGGCGGGGAGCACGTAGTGGGCGAGTCTGGCGGTCTCGGTCATCGCGACGTCGACGACCACCATCAGTTCCAATGTCCGGAATGCCTTTCGGCAGGCGGTCGAGTCGGCGAGGGAGTGGGCGGGGTTACCGCTTTCGACGATCATGGCCCGGAACCGGTCCGGATGGTCGGTCAGGATCTCCTCGGGCACGGCATTGGATGGCACCAGCCCGGCGATGATGGGGGCGCCGGTGACGGGCGTGCGGCCGGAGACCGTGCTGAATAACGGGGCAAAGGACGAATGCAGGTGCTGGCCACCCTTTTTCGCAAAGTTGCCGGTAAGGATCCACAGCATCTTGTTCAGATACGAGCACAGCGTGCTGTTGGGCGCCTGCTGGATGCCGAGGTCTTCGAACACCGCAACGCTGGCCGCGGTGCCGATGCGCCGCGCGGCGGCCCGCAGCAGCTCTTCGTCCACCCCGCAGCGCAGCGCGTAGTCACCGATCGGGACTTCGCGCAACGCCTCGCGCACGGTGTCGACCCCGTGCACGTGCTCCGCCAGAAATGCTTCGTCACAAAGGTTTTCCTGGACGAGTACCGCGGCCAGGGCGGCCAGACACCACGCGTCGGTGCCGGGGCGCACCCGCAGGTGGAAGTCGGACATCTTGGCCGTGTCGGTGAGCACGGGATCGATCACGATCATCGATCGGGTGGGGTCTTTGGCAATCTCGTTGAGCACCACCCGCGCCCGGGGGAAACTTTGCGACATCCACGGGTTCTTCCCGACGAACACCGACACCTCAGCGTGCTCGAACTCCCCCCGCGTGTGCCCGCCGTACAGATGCGCGTCGACCCACGCCTCGCCGGTTTTCTCCTGCGCCAGCGCATTCGACCGGTACCGCGATCCCAGCGCCTTGAGGAATGCGCCGCTGTAGGCGCCACCCAGATGGTTGCCCTGCCCACCGCCGCCGTAGTAGAAGATCTTGTCCCCGCCGTAGGTGTCGCGAATGCGCTTGAAACCCTCGGCGATCTCGACAATCGCGGTGTCCCAGTCGATCTCCTCGTAGCTGCCGTCGGGGCGGCGACGCATCGGAGATGTCAGGCGAGCGCGGTTGTTCTGGTAGTGGTCCAGCCGCAACGCCTTGTTGCAGGTGTAGCCCTGCGACCCCGGGTGGTCCTTGTCGCCCCGGATGCGGGCCAATTTGCGATCCTCCACCTGCACGACGATGCCGCAGTTGCATTCGCACAGGATGCACGCGGTGGGCTGCCATTCACTGGTCATCGCGGGAGTTCCTTTCAGGCACGGCGGCCAGCAGCGAGCTACGCAGCTGGCGGTGAACGAGATCCAGGGGCGTCAGGTCGCGGCGCACCCGGGCGAGCACGATGGCGCCCTCGATGGCGGAGGTCGCGAGCACCGCCAATTCAGCCGCTTGGTCGCGCGGTATGCCGTCGGCCACGAAGCGCTGCACGATCAGCTCGGTCCAGCGGTCGAATACCGCCGCCGCGCGCTCTATTACGGGGGTCATCCGCTCGCGGTCCTGCTGCTCGCCGGCTTCGACGGAGACCGCGACGATGGGGCAGCCCGCGCGGAAATCGCTGTCGAGCAACTGACGCCGGTACTTGTCGATCAGCGTGTCCAACATCTCGAGGCCGCCCTCGGCCTCGGCGATGATGACGCCGACATGATCGCCCGCGTAGTCGACCGCCTCGCAGAGCAGTTGCGTTCGCCCGCCCGGGAAGTAGTGGTAGGCCGAACCGCGCGGCGCGCCGCTGTGCTCGAGCACGTCCGAGATCGCGGTGGCATGGGCTCCGCGCTCCCGGATCAACAGCGCGGCGGAGACCACCATCCGCTCGCGTGGACTACGCATTCACCGCTCCTCGGGTAGGGCTTATGTATGATGCTATACATAACCCGCGCCGCAGCCAACAGCGCCGGCACACGCAAAA
>Ga0310912_10001038_pt1 | contig 14914 bp, 10 predicted proteins | sample GREbulkMGOX080_FD_203443 | JGI IMG/M metagenome (GOLD analysis project Ga0310912, IMG submission 203443) | Lab enrichment of tropical soil microbial communities from Luquillo Experimental Forest, Puerto Rico - GRE.bulkMG.OX080 | ecosystem: Environmental > Terrestrial > Soil > Tropical forest >...
ATGCATCGGCGAGCTTTTTCAAATCAGCCGCGCGTTGAGCCAGGGCATCGGCGCGGCGCTGCATAAACTTAACGGGATCGCGGTTTCGCAAAACCTCGATCGGGCTGTCGTCGGCCCGGCTACCCATCGTTTCGGCGATTTTTGCTATGCGCGCTTGCCGGTCCTTTGCTCTGGTCCTAATGGCGCTCTCTATGGCTGGCCAGTATTTTGCCTGGTCAGGTGTAAGCTGTAACGCCGCTTTGATCAGATCGATCCGAAGGTCCGTCAGATTGTTCTAGTCCGCGGCGGTGATCTGATCCGATTTGCCCGCCGAGGATGTTTGCGCGTAGGCAAGTGGAGATGTGGCAAGGAAAAGCACGGTCGCTCCGGCCGCTACCATTTTCAACATCGGTGATCTCCCAGGTAAGCTACCCCGGAGGCCCCGCGAAAGAGTGACCGTCGTATTGTGAGTGTACGTTGACCTAAATCAAAGGCTTACAAAAGATTGATTTAGACAATTACAACCGTTAGGGAAATGCTGAGAGGGATCAGGATGTTGACCGAACAAATCCATCACTATGTCGATCAGCTCGCAAAAGCGCTTGAACTCGTAGGCGTAGCGATCATTGTAGGTGGCATTGTCATTGCAACGTTGAGATTTATTGGGGACGGAAGGCGCATAGGCGACTGGGAGTCTGCCTATAACTTTTACCGTTCCAACATAGGAAGGGGCATTCTGCTCGGGCTTGAACTGCTTGTTGGTGCCGACATCATCTCAACAATTACGGCTCCTTTGACCATCGAGAGCGTCGGGCTGTTGGCTGGCATCGTCTTGATCCGAACTTTTCTCAGCTTTTCGCTCGAAACCGAGATTGAAGGCTGCTGGCCCTGGCGACGTGCCGCAAAAGATAGCGCCCAGCGCCCGGCCGGCTGACGCCAGTCATCCATCACGTCGCACTGCCGCAACTAAATTGACCAAGAAGAGCCGCAGTGGACCGAACTGCGGCTTTATCGGGTGGCGCCTATTGCGACTTTGGCGTCGTATCACTCTTGCTGGTATTTGGCGTGAGTGGAGATGAGCTGCAGAGCCGGTCGTTTGCGGTTTGGAGTATGGGTCTTCGGCCTGTCGGCATCCTGTGCAATCCATTTGATTTTAGAACTGAACGAGCCATTCAACGGTTTGATGAGAATTTCGGATATTCCGCTGCGCAATGCGCTTGCGCCGCTGTAAGAGCGTTGGCTCAGGCAAAAGCGTCCGCCCGGTTTTGGTCCTTGGTCCACCTTGATTGATTTCCGCGAATTGTGTGACATCGTCACTACCTCACTACGCAGCATCGGGATGAAAGGAGCTCACCAATGCCCTCTTCCATCAAAATCAACGGTGCGTCGCACGACATCGATGTCGACGGCGACACTCCGCTGCTGTGGGTCTTGCGCGACGTGCTCGGTATGACAGGTACCAAATACGGCTGCGGCATCGCTCAGTGTGGCGCCTGCACCGTGCATATCGATGGTAACCCTGTGCGCTCGTGTGTGCTGCGGGTCGGAGCGGTTGGCGACCGGGCCGTCACTACAATTGAGGGCGTCGCCGCGACCGAAGCGGGCGCCAAGGTGCAAAAGGCCTGGCTCGATCTCGAAGTAATCCAGTGCGGTTACTGCCAATCAGGGCAGATCATGTCGGCGGCGGCGCTGCTCGCGAACAATCCGCATCCCGACGACGCCGACATCAACGCAGCGATGGCGGGCAATATCTGTCGCTGCGGCACCTATGTACGCATCCGCGAAGCCATCAAGAGTGCCGCGGGCAACGGCGGAAGGAGGCAGTCATGATGTCAACGTGCGCCGCCCTTTCGCGCCGGGTTGTCCTGCAAAACGGCCTTGCCGGTGGTCTCGTGCTGGCCTTTCAGTGGCCGCTGCGCGCCGCGCCCGTCAACGAGCCGGAACAACAGCCCGACCAGCCCGACGGTCAGTTCGCGCCGAATGCCTTTATCCGCATCGACAATGCCGGCAAGACGACGCTGGTGATTCCACAGGCCGAGATGGGCCAGGGCGTCTACACCGCGATCGCCATGATCCTCGCCGAAGAACTGGATGCTGACTACGCCCAGGTGGTGATCAAACATGCGCCGGCGAGCGACAAACTTTACGCTAATCCGCTTTTCGGCATTCAGGTCACCGGCAATTCCAACTCGATCCGCTCGTTCTGGGACAAGTTGCGCGCGGCAGGAGCCTCCGCTCGCGCCATGCTGATTGCCGCTGCAGCTTCGCAGTGGCAGGTCGATGCGGAAAGCTGCAACGCTGCAAATGGCAAGGTCACACACGCCGCGAGCAATCGCACGCTCACTTTTGGCGAGCTCGCCGATGCCGCCGCCAAGTTGCCGGTCCCGGACAAACCGAAGCTCAAGGACCCGAAAGATTTTGCGCTGATCGGCAAGTCCTTGAAGCGTCACGACACGCCTGACAAATCCGACGGCAAGACCATCTATGGCATCGACGCCATGGTGTCGGACATGAAGTTCGCGACCCTTGCCCAGTGCCCGGTGCTCGGCGGCAAAGTGAAGCATGTCGACGCCAGCGTCGCGAAACAGCTGCCCGGCGTGAACCAAATCGTCGTGCTAGACGATCTCGTCGCCGTCGTCGGTGACAATATGTGGGCCGCCTGGCGGGGACTCGACGCGCTGAAAGTGACCTGGGATGAAGGGCCGAACGCCAAGATTAATTCGACCGACATCTGGAACGGGCTACGTGTCGAGAGCACGAAGAATGGCGTCGTCGCAAAATCCGAAGGCGACATCGACAAAGGGCTGACGCAGGGCGAGCGCTTCGACGCCGACTACGAGCTGCCATTGCTCGCCCATGCCGCGATGGAGCCAATGAACTGTACTGTGCGTCTGACACCGGGCGCATGCGAGATCTGGACCGGCACGCAAGTACAGAGCCGGTGCCAACAATATGCGGCCAAGGCCGCGGGTCTGCCGGTCGACAAAGTCACCGTCAACAACCACTACCTCGGCGGTGGCTTCGGCCGCCGTCTTGAGCCCGACATGGTCGAGAGCGCGGTGCGCATCGCCAAACAAGTTTCGAGCCCGATCAAGGTCGTGTGGACACGCGAAGAGGACATGCAGCACGACGTCTATCGACCGGCCTACCGTGACACGATTTCCGCATCTCTGTTGAACGGCAAGATCGTCGCTTGGAAATACAAGGTGACCGGCTCGTCGATCATGGCGCGTTGGCTGCCGCCCGCATTCCAAAAGGGCATTGATATCGACGCTGTGGATAGCGCAGTTGACATGCCCTACGACATTCCGAACAAGCGCGTCGAATATGTGCGCGCCGAACCGCCTGCAGTGATTACCGGCTTCTGGCGTGGCGTCGGGCCGAACAACAATGTCTTTGCGATCGAAAGCTTCATGGACGAACTTGCGCGCAAGGCGAATATGGACCCAGTCGCCTTCCGTCTTGGGATGCTCGAAGGCACGCCGCGGCTGAAAGCAGCACTCAAGCTGGTCGCCGAAAAATCAGGCTGGGGCTCGCCGTTGCCGGCGCGAGTTGGACGCGGCGTGTCCGCGCAGCCGTCGTTCGGCAGCTTCATTGCAACAGTCGTCGAAGCCGAAGTCGATGATGTGGGTGGCGTGCATCTGCGGCGCATCACCTGCGCGGTCGATACCGGCATCGCCGTGAACCCCGACACCATCATGGCGCAACTCCAGGGTGGACTGATCTTCGGCCTGACCGCGGCGCTGTGGGGCGAGGTCACACTCGAGAAAGGCCGCGTCCAGCAGTCGAATTTCAACGACTACCGAATGCTGCGCATCGATGAGGTGCCGCCGATCGACGTCCACGTGATCAAAAGCGCCGAGCATCCCGGCGGCATTGGTGAGACAGGCGCTACCGCGGGCCCGCCCGCTTTGCGCAATGCGATCTACGCGGCAACCGGGGTGCCGCTGCGCCGCCTGCCGATCGACCGCGCCGCCATTGCCGTGAAGAAGGTGTGACCGCATGCGCCGGTTCGTCACGACCGTTATCGCTGCTGTCATTATCGTTGCCATCGGCGTGCTCGCCTGGCGCACCTTCAATCCAGGACCGCTCGCATTTGCCCGCGGCCCGACAGTTGCGCTTGCCGAGTATCAGGGGGCCAATCCGACCGGCGTTCCGGTCGGCCTCGCCAAAGCCGACATCGTCAAACGCGGCGAATATCTCGCGAAAGCTGCCGACTGCATGGTCTGTCACACCGCGAAGGACGGTGCGGCTTTTGCCGGCGGTCTTCCTTTCCCGGCACCGTCAGGCACGCTCTATTCGACCAACATTACCGCCGACAAGGACACTGGTATTGGCAACTACAGCGACCAGGATTTTCTCAACGCTGTGCAGCGCGGCATCCGCAAGGATGGCGCGCGGCTTTATCCGGCCATGCCTTACACCTCGTACACCTTCATGACCGACGCCGACGTGCTAGCGATCAAGGCCTATCTTCTTAGCTTGCCCGCCGTGCATAGGCCGAATGAGGGCGACACGTTGAAATTCCCTTATAACCAGCGCTGGTCGATGATGCCCTGGTCCTGGGCGTTCAATCCCAACACGCGCTTCGCGCCGAATACTGCGAAGAGCGCCGAGTGGAACAGGGGCGCCTATGTCGCCGAAGCGCTGGCGCACTGCGGCGAATGCCATACTCCGCGCAATTCCGCCTTTGGGCTGGACAATCGCCGGAAATTTGCCGGTGCCGCCTACGGTTGGCTAGCCTATAACATTACGTCCGACAAAGGCACAGGCATCGGCTCATGGAGCGACGAGGAGGTCTTCACCTATCTCGCCAAAGGTCACACCACGGGTCGCGGCACCGCATCCGGGCCTATGGGCGAGGTCGTTGACCACAGCTTGAGTCTGATTGAACCGGCGGATATCCGGGCGCTAGTGACTTATCTGCGCAGCATTCCGGCGGTTGCCTCGCCCCAGCCGGCAACGATCGCGCCGCCGGCACCCGCATCGCCGAAAGAGGGTGGGGCAGTCGCCGATACGCTCGGCGGCAAGGTGTTCGCGCAGGCCTGCGTCAGCTGCCATAGCTGGACTGGTGTAAGCGCGATCTCGCCCTTCGCTACCATCTCGGGCAGCCGAGCGGTCAATGATCCGAGTGCAACCAATGTCGCGCAGATCGTCATTTCCGGCACGCGACGCTTCACGCCAGGCGGGTTGTCGATGCCGGCTTTTGGCAGCACCTATACCGACACGGAGATCGCGGCGGTCGCCAACTACGTCACGGGTCGGTTTGGCAGTGACGCATCCAAGCTCACTGCCATGGACGTAGCGCAGCTGCGTGACCAGACCGCGCGCTAATCCACGCATTGCTCACTGTTCGAGCTCCAACTCAGCAACAGGATAAGATATTGTGCCGAGCGCAAGGACCGGAGATCGGCGGGCAGCTTGAGTTTAGTCGGTTTCCGGGCCTTTTTCGTCATCGACGAAACGACTTCTTCAAGGATTTAATCTGAGGTGAGGTGGTGAAGCCTCCTTCGCTATCGGTCCAGTCGGTCGTTCAGTGGGTCGTCCACGGCGCGCGCAATGCACGCTGTCGCAGGAAGTGCTCACTGAACCTTGCGAGCGGCTGACTCAGCCGCATTGCCGCTGTGGCGCGTCACAGTGTTCGTGCGCACGCTGCATCCGGAGACGCTTCGTTTTAACACCCCCAAATTATTCCGTGACTTTCCGTTATGGATGACACCGATCAGACAGAACAGCATCACGCTAAAAATCGAGTGACATAGGTCGTAGACTCCCTTTCGTCGCGATACTGCAAAGGGTGACATCAGCATTGATTAGAATTAAAAGGCTCTGAAACGTCGGAATCAAACGTTCAGAACTCTCCGGTCTTCGCCGCGTCCTCGCCGGAAATTGAGACTGACTTCTGCCCTGCTTCGAGTCGACGTGTGATTTCGATGTTCAATTTGGGGTTTGCGAAAAGCTCATTGAGTGTCATGATTCGTTCGTCGACACCCACCCCTCGCATCAGTGCATGAAAGCCAGGTCGGTTGTTGAAATATCCGGTCGGGGTCACTTGTCCGTCTTTGTCCAACTCGGGAACGATACCGCCGCTCGGACCGACTCTGCCGCGAATGATTTGGACAGGTTCTTCCACTTCCAGCTTCATCATCGTCATCGCCCGTCCGATGCCGTCCATATGTGAGACAAACGTAGCCAGCTCTGCGATTTGATGATCGAGCAAGCGATTGATAGCGTCGCCGCGCGTCACGTCTCCCGCCATGTCGAGCCAGCGCGTCCCAGCCGCAATTTCGGCCTCGTCCTGACTTTTCAAAGCTTGGCGCAAAGCGGGTTCAAGCCGGTAGGCTTCGTGAGGTCTCAGGATGACTGCATCCGCCCACGCGAACGCCGCGAGTTCGACAGGTGAATATTTCTCTGCGTGCTTATTTGCTTCGTGGAGATACAGAAGCTTTTCTGTGCACTCTGTTAGCGCATGTTCGGTGGCTCGCCGCGCATCAGCGTCGCTCATTCCCGGCCGTCTGTACCCGCCGCCGTTATAACGTCGGAGGAACTCATCGTAGGCGAATACCGTGTGGTGTTCCAAACCATAGCGGGAGCGGCTGAGCCGGTAGATCTTCTGGACCAGCAGTTCCTTGATTACACGGTCGACAAAGCCGGCCACCAGCACGCCGTTCCTAGTCTGGTCTTCGTTGAACATGAGAGCGAGCGAGTACATTGCCTCCTCGCGACCTGCGTCCGGCAGATACTGCAGCGCAGACACCAGGCTGCCAGGTAAGTGTGCGCCGCGTCCCCAGCCCCACGCGGCGAGGCTCTGTCCGCCTTGGGTTATGCCGAAGTCGCGATCAGGGTTTAACTCATAAGACGCCAGTGAGATGCGGGCTCCTTTCAATGGGGCGGGCCCAACCTTTACGCGACCAGCAGCAATTGCCTCCGTCGGCGGAACGACGGCGGGCGGCACGATCTCGCCGATCCCGTTCGATCCGGCAGCGAGCAGATCGTTAAGCTTCTTAATGAACTCAGGGGGGTACGCCGGCTGCAGGGCATCGTCCATTGGTCCCTCGTCGGGAATGTTTAAAGCGTTAAAGACACCGGCTAGGGCCACGAACTGCAGACCGTGAAAGCAAAGCTCGACGAACTGGCTATTAATCTTCCGCGCGAGAAGATCCTTCGGCATCGTTGTGGGAACGCTATCTGCGGCTTTTCGCGCAAGCGTATCCGCGTCGCTGGCTGATTTGGCATCGACAAGCGCCTGGGCTCTTGCTTCACGCGCGGCGCGAAGCTGAAGGAATGGTCGCTCCACGGATGCGAAGACATTCTGGTCATATTCACCAAAAGCAGCGCGGAACTCCGCAAAATCCTGATCACTGTAAGACTGCGGATCCGTGGCGAACTTGTTTGCGAAAATCAATGCTGCACGTTCATGGCGATCAAAGACGCCCGGCGTCGATGGGGCATCGAGGTGCAGCATCTTCTGCGCCATTTTGTCAGGGGCGGTGCCGTAGCGACGTGCGGATTGCATGCCCAGAAAGGCATGATGGGTCATTGTGTACCAAGCTCTCCGCCTCTGGGCGATCGCATTGGTTACAAGCTCCTTCGTCACACGGTCGACGAACCCCGATATCTGAACACCGTTTCGGAACGAGGGCGTGTCGAAGATAAGACTGGTGGAATAATCAAGCTGTTTTTCGAATACTCCAGGTATCTGGACCAAGTACCTTCCCAGGTTGTTAGGAACTGCTTCGGGGTTGTCCATGAGCTGCGCAGCCCAAGTCCACTCGGCACGCGCCTCGTTGCCCCGCACCCAATTCACATTCGGCAACTTTGAGTCAGACCTGGGGCGGTCACTGGCTGGGCCGCAAAGCCGGGCGTCTTGTAAAGGAACCGACGCGGGAGGCCGAGCGTCTTGGCTCAGCAGGTGGACATCTGACGTATTCGTGGGAGCTTGAGTTTCAGCCGCAAGGAGAGGCGAAAACTTGAACGGGACTGCAAGCCCGATCAAGCGAAACAAACCAATCACTTTCCTTCTTGTAAACAGAGACATCATATTCGGCACTCCGTCTGGTCTTCCGGCCGGCCCAATTGCAAGGCGGATCAATCGCGAATCCCGAAATCCGCATTCAAACTGCCAAGCGCACAGGTGGTGTAGCCCTGCGCCTGAAATGCTGGCGTGTTTCGCCAGGGAAGGGGATCTACAGCCAACGCCGACGGCGTCACCGTGTGAAAATAAAAATCACTATTCGCATTCACAGTGAGCAATTGTACGGCAATCTGTGCGCTGACGGGAGGCAACAATATGCTCCTCGGTTAAGCTGTCACGCCGTAGCCGATGCGGACCCTGAACTTTTGATTCTGAAGACGAGCGCTTGTAAACTTTACTGTACTCCCATATCGATTTTAATCAATTCGACGTGGATGATTTGTCTCTTCCGAAATTCCGTCCGCCAATTAGTCCGCACGACACGAATGGCCATCGTCGGAGCCGAGCGGCGGTAGCATCGTGCCGGCGCGACGTGTGCGGCGCTAATCGTGTTGAGCGCAACCCTGACGATTCAAATTCATCTCAACTCGCCGGACGCTTAGGTAGGATAGCACCGCGCGCCTGTTGGTAGATTTGCTTTGCGCGCTGTCCGCTCAGATCGGAGCAAAAGACCCTTCACGGCCTCTGCTGCGCAACGGCGCGGATGACCGCCTCAAGGGCGATCCCTTCATTCAGTTGTTTCTCTTTCAACGCGCGATGATGAACGGCAAAGCAGCTCAGTTGGCGATCTAAGACTGGAGACCCAGAATTGCCCTCTTCGGTGGGACTTCGGTAGCGAACATACTGCCGTGAACATTCGGCAAGGCTGTTGTCATACAGCGAAACTGCAAGTTCTTGGCCTTTGGGATGGCCGACCACGTACACGCGTTGCATTGAAGTGCCGCTAATTTTCGGCAGAGTAGGGCAGAGCTCAATCCTGCCCGCGTCTGGCGGCGGAATGATTTGCAAGATGGAGATGTCCATCTCGATGCGTTGCGAGCTAAAAACGAGTTCTCCCAGCCTTACTCGCGGGCGGCCGTTGAGCCGGGTAAATTCGACCTCCGCCTGCAATGGACGCAAGGGAGCCTCATCCACAGGATCCAAGCTAATAACGTGGGAATTGGTCAAAAAAAATGGGCCGTTTCCCCAACCCAAGCAGAGGTCCGCCCCCGACAAAAGGAAACCTGTCCCAGCGGGGTCGCCGGTTGCGGTATTGCTGATGCGGCCAATGGCCGTGCAGCTTCGATAAAGAGTGTCGATCCATTGCAGCTTAACCGTAGCTTCGGTGCCGTAAACTGCCTCAAAACCCTCTCCGGCTGGAACCTTGCCGAGTTGCATTGGATGAACTGCGCCGCCCTCTCGCTGAAGCACGGCATACTCCAAGACCGGCAAGAGCTTATTTCCGATGTCGGTCCCTTCCAAACTCCAGACTTCCTTCAGTTGACGCAGCGTACTGGCAAGTTCGAATGCGTCAGCATCCGGATGCTGAATATATTTTTTCGCAGAGGTCAGAATGGTGCGCTCGTCCTGCTGCGCGATCGCAACCTCCATACTCGTCGCATAGTCCCAGATTCCCGTCGCTCCCTGCTCCTCAATGTCATCATGGATTTGGTGCGCGATTTCAGCCGCATCCAGAGCACTATCTATAGAAATGTCATCGCGTTTCGCCCGTAAGAGCAGCGAAACAAGATTGATGCCATGCCACCGATGGTCGCCCTGACGACGCTCCCAATCAAAACGGTAAGCGCTAATCGCTGCTCTTAAACTTTCTGCATCGCTGTTCTCAACAAACAGCTGCTTGTAGGCGCGCCCTATCAAGCCTCGGATTTCCGGACCTTCCGCCGGTTCATCGGAGTACTTTTGAGACATCAAATTCAAGGCGGCCAACGCCTGCAGAACGCGTCCTTGGTCGAGCAACGACTGGCACCATTGTCGCCGAATGACAGGGTCCTCTTTTCCAGCCATGCCGAACAGGCTGGCTGCGTGCTCTAGGTCGGCGAACAGGCGCTTGCGCCTGATCAAACGCAGGGCTTTTTTGATTTGCGGCAAGTCGAAGATAGCCGGGTCAATCTGATCGGTAAGGGCTCGGACTTCACGGAAGCGATATTGTTCTAAAGCCGACTCGAGTTCGGTGAGATATTGTTTCGGCTCCATCACGCCTCTCTACCGAGCTTAGTTGGCTATTACCTCAGGCGCCCTTTGATTGCTCGTACCCTGACTACGGCTGGCAAAATCGTCACACGACGATATCGCTGCCATGCCTAATGATTTTCGCGCGCCGAACCACTCCCTCGATGCCAGGCAGCTCCAGTGTGCCCGGCACCCCCCCAGCGGCGAAGTGATCGAATTCCTTGATATCACCGAAATCCAGACCGGTACGCTCTTCCAGATCGGCGACCCTGATCTGGGTGGCCGCTACGTCGAAAGCTTCCTCGAAGCCTGGCAGATTCTGGATGTCTTCTTGTCCGAGCACGAATCCAGTGGCTGATGGTGTGCCGTCGCGCCTAATCAGGACGCATATCTTCCAAAACTGCAACGGACACCGGACTGAGTAATTCATTCGATCATTTTTGTATATCGGATCGTTCGCTGCGAAAAGCGGGCCGGTGATGACAATCAGGCGTCTGCGTTCCTTCTTCGCGTGTTGTTCCAAAAGAAACTGTTCTAGGCCCTGCCAACGGTCCTTACCTTGATTGAACGGAGAAGCCTGCAGGGAACAGTTGGTAAAGTGGAATGTGTCGTTGTTTGCCAGGGTAGCGCTGGCGACATCGCTGCCCCAAGCGGTGTCTTGGCGCCGGGTCAAGTGGCCGCGATCAATTCCTGGTTCGAAGGCTTCCTGCCCGATTTGCTCCGATCTCAAGATACGAGGATCCGTGTACCAACGGTCCCCCCGCCGTTTACCAATATCGGGGCGATGATCACCATCGACATTGGCCGCAGAGAACCAAGCCGTACGACGGAGTTTATTCATGTAGACACTGTAATGATAGTAAGCGAGTTCGAACGGATCACCGTTCTTCTGCGCATCCGACCTCACTCGTGCAGTGTCTTGCTCCATCGCCTTGCTGACGCGAGGCAGCGGCACACCAATGATCTCAAGGAAACTTGGATCGTATCCCGGCCGATTGCTGTAGTCTGGATCGACAACGATGGCTTCTTCCGACTGCGGAGGCGCTGCGGCGCTGAGCGAGTCGTTGGCCCCCTCCACGGAACGCCACGCCGGCGCCCAGTCGTTAGTTGGTGGAAGTGCTCCTTCGAAATTCAGTCGCGATGCGACGCGGCTGTCCCGCGCCAGTTCGTGCATCGGCACTGCGTAGTTTGCCTTAAGATACTCGCCGGCAAAGTGCAGCGCGACAACCTCTCCTGTGTCGACTTCGATGACTGCGGATCCAGAGTTTCCCCCCAGCGTCGAAGCATCGTGGGTCAGGGCATTGACTGTATTTTCGAAGCTTTGAATTCTGGCGCGCGCCCTAATGACACCTGGCTGCAGCCGTTTCACATTGTATATTCTGTTGAATATGCGGTCCTGAAGCGCAACATCGTTTCGCTCGTCCCTGGCCGGATAGCCGATCACAACGACATTGTGGTCGAGCAGTTCTTCCGGTGATTTCACCGACAATCTAAGCATACGATCTGTCGGTAGATTGTCGACTCTGAGGAGAGCCATGTCCCAATAGGGGTGGATCATCTCCACGGCGCGAACCGACAAATAGGCGGTGCGGTCGTCGTCGGGGGCATCGATCTGTCGTTTGAAATCGATCGCCGCGTCACCAAAGCGGTAGCGAATAGTGCGTCCGAGACCTTGAGAAAATAGCTGGGCAACATGACGGTTTGTTGCAATCAGCCCTTTGCCTACCACAAATCCTGTTCCCGCGTACGGCAAAATCGGAGAACTCGGCACTTCAACACGCCCTATCAGTGGAAGAAGTGAAGCAACCCGCCTTTTGACAACGTCGTCGTTGAGGCTAGCCCATGGGCCGTCAAGATCGTCGTACGACTCGCCGCGGACAAATGCCACCGGCCGATTTCTTGGAAGCACGATTGCCTCCAAGCCGAACATTTCGCTCGGCGTAATTTCCTGGACGCGATCCTCTGCTAGTTTTTGCAGTCCCGATTCTGCTGCGGCGACATTGCCTGGCCCCAAGCTTTCGAATCCCTCGCGGTCGCTCGCTTCAGTGCCAGGCCGCGATACTGCTTCGATGGCATTGCCCGGCGCGATTTGAGTCAGCAATCTCTTTAGACGCAGGAATTTTTCTGCTTTTTCCATATGGTCACCTTGGTATCGTTCCAGATCGACTAAAATCCTCCCAAATATATAGAGCCCTCGGATTCTGTGCCGATCGCATCGCCCTGCAAAGGGCTTGCGACAATCCGGCGTTTTGATTGAATCAATCTCACTGATTGTAACGGTGTAATGACACCGCCGCTAGCTGACGCTCAACCGATAACAAGGTGGACGATGACAGCAGCAACTTCGGAATCTCAAGGGGCGAAGTCGCAGGCGCTTCTGGCTGATTACGATAGTGATCAATACGGGCCGCTGTTCGCTGTCAGTGATGAAGGAAGCGCTGGCCGGGTTATCCTCCACGCGGCGCTCTCGTCGGCGAAAGCGGCCGCTGGCGCTTCAAGCCCCTCTCGACTTGGTGTCATCCTCGATGGGGAACGGATGACCAGCGCCGGCGAGGTTCCCATTGGCCCGCCCGAATACGGTGCGCTTTCAGCCGGGGCTGCAGGACAGCTTCTCCTGACGACCAACGTCGGCACTCGCATCAACGTCAGGCTAACCGGGCAATTGCCTGAGTTTCCAGCACTGGAGAATTCCGCCGAAGCTGTCATCGCAGCATTTCATCAATTCCTCGACACTCCTGACCGTCGACCGCGACCTCTGACGGTCCGGCTGCAGGTCGACCCCGGGGCGCACTGCACGCGGCTCGCTGCCCTCGTCAGGAAATTGGATGAAGCCCGTAAAAAGGGCGAGATCGGCCCTCCCGATACCCATCAGCTATCGGTTCTCGTCTCCTTCAAGGAGGAGATCGCCACTGACGCGCAGCTAGTGCAAAGCGAGGCCATTATTGCCGCAGCTGCCGACCTCGGATTTCTGGAGGTCGCGATTGACGGTGCCCAACTCCCCTACGCCCGCCGGCGGTGGGGCGCTCAGGGGCTGCTTAATGTCCTCAGCGTTCCGGCATCGAACCGGTTGCTAAGATTCGCGACCGCGCGCGGTGTGCGCCTGAGGCCGCGATACCAAGTGGACGTGGACTCGGCAGCGCGGACTATCTGGACGGGACTGGAAGCGGCTCGAGCCAACGGGTTTGACGCCGGCAAATACGGCCTCCTTCCCCTCTCTCTCGAAGAGCAAGCCGACGTAATCGAGCTAATAACTCAATGGACGAGCGGCTGGACAGCAATCCCGGCGTTTTACGTAGATACGCCCCTGGTAACCGCGACAGAAGTATTCGACGTGGGCCAATGCGAAATGGCGGCCCGTCGATGGCTGAAGGCCGTCCGAGGAGCTGGGGCGACAACCGTTCTGTTCGACGCCCCGGACCGCGTGAACCCACGTAGGCTGGTGCACGGAAGCGATAGCCCCGACGGGGTGCTCACTCCCGATCAGATCGAAGCACTTCGCGACTATAGCGAGTTGCTGGGAGTCAAGATTCTGTGGTCGGGAGGCATCACCGCGGCGCAGGCTTTCGATCTGGCACGACAACGCGTGTTTGGCATTTTCAGCACGTCGAGCACCGCCGAGAAAATAGCCGTCACAGCCCAGTTCCAACAGGACCCACGGTTGGCAGCCGAAAACGAGCCGACCGAGTTCGGGGTGCGGCGCATGCACGCGATCATTCAGGGCGGATTTCTGTCCAGCCGAATGACCGAGCTGCACGAGGGCCTTGCCAGCGAGTTGAAAACGTTCACCAAGAACTTAGTTGCGAGCGGAGGCGAGGCTGCAAAGTCTCAGGCTGCGCTGGTGACATTGAATGAGTTGCTGGTGCGCGGCTGGCGATACCTTATTGGCACCGCGGACGACACGAAGTCCCTGGTTGTAAGTCGCAACCGCCGCGCTCCACGGCCTGTACCTGCGGATTCGGTTCGGGTCTTCCGAGGCCGCAAGAATGCCGGCGTTCCGCGCGACATATTTGTCCAGCGCCTCGCACAGCTCTTCATGCCGTTTACAGTCCAAATGCAAGCGCAATACGGATTAACGGCCTACCTCCCCGCCGTCCTACCGGAGTCGAAGGAAAGTTCGATCCCGGACGAGGTCGCCCTGGTCTTCTACCGCACACAGGGGTGCTACCACGAAGCGAAACGGCGCGTTGGCGGCCGAGCATACAGCGAGCTCCATGAGTTAGTTTTCGATATGCCGGCCAGCCGAAGCGAATTCCCTAAATTGCTCGCAGCAGACGAGATCACGCCCGACCAGCCCTATCACCTCTTCGAGCGATCCATCGATTGGCAGACCGGCTATTGCCGCCTGTTCGTTGGAACCCGGAAGGCTGACTTGGCGTCCAACAACTTTCTAGCGGGCGTGGCAAAGGCCGCCCGACGGGTGCAGGCGGACCCACAGTCACTCGATGCGGCCATCTTTTCCGCGACCAGCGATTGGGTGGTTTGGTGGGATCATTCGCCGACGGCGATCGCCGCAGGTCCGGTGCACCATCTCGAGGCTGTGGCAAATCTTGTGCACGCGTCGGCGGCTCGCCGCCTGCGCGTACCGGCAAACTTGCTTGAGCCGTACGCGGGGCTTTCGCTGAATGCTCAAACAGACTTCGTTAATCTGCAATTCCCCCGCGGATAACTGTAGCGTGGTGATCACCGATTGGAAAACCCGAGGGGAGTGACATCAATGGGAAGAATGGAGAAACCGAATTTGCTGCGCAACGCACGCGTATATCTTTCGGGTCCAATGGATTTCGTCGCATC
>Ga0310912_10001044_pt1 | contig 14877 bp, 8 predicted proteins | sample GREbulkMGOX080_FD_203443 | JGI IMG/M metagenome (GOLD analysis project Ga0310912, IMG submission 203443) | Lab enrichment of tropical soil microbial communities from Luquillo Experimental Forest, Puerto Rico - GRE.bulkMG.OX080 | ecosystem: Environmental > Terrestrial > Soil > Tropical forest >...
GCTCTCGGCCGATTGTTTGCTGCGACGAGATGTCGCAAAAGACCAGTTGCTGGCCTTTGATGACGTAGATTTGCCAGCAGGCAGACTTTCCGAGAATCTTTGGCGGGAGCAGCTTGCGCGGTGGTCCCCTTCGGTTCCTTCCGGTCTGCAAACCGTGAACGCGGCGACGTAGGTAGGATATTCTTGGCCCAGCATCTTGAGCTTGCCCTCAATTTCGTCGTCATCCCCAACTCTCTTTTGATGGCCGGGCGGCCTTTTGCCAGGCATGTTTAATCGCACATTTTGGAAGGGTCGACGGGTCCTCCTCACCGGTCATACCGGATTTAAGGGAAGCTGGCTTTCCTTGTGGCTGGATGCGCTAGGTGCCGAGGTGACCGGATACGCGCTCGATCCACCCACCTGCCCAAGTCTGTATGAGCAGGCGGGCATTTGCGGTATCGTGCGGTCAATCCATGGTGACATTCTTGATTATGTGAAACTCGCGTCTGTTCTCGAGAACTCGCGTCCACAGGTGATCATTCACATGGCGGCACAGTCGGTGGTGCGTCGTGGCTACGAAGATCCCGTGGAAACGTATTCAACCAATGTCATGGGGACTGTTCACCTTCTGGAAGCTGTAAGGAAGTTGGGCCGTCCCTGTATAGTCGTTAACGTCACTAGCGATAAATGCTACGCGAGCCGCGACTCCGGTCCAGGTTACCATGAGGACGAGCCCATGGGTGGCCACGACCCTTACTCAAATTCAAAAGGATGCGCCGAGTTGGTGAGCATGGCGTACCGCCACTCGTTTTTCCCAGTCACTTCGCTTGCGCGGCACGGCGTAGCGATCGCTAGCGCGCGCGCCGGGAATGCGATTGGTGGTGGGGATTGGACCCAGGACCAACTCATCCCTGACCTGATAAAGGCTTTTCTTGCCGGGGAAGCTTGTCTTATCCGGAACCCCTCTGCGATTCGACCTTGGCAGTTTGTCTTGGAGCCCCTGCGGGGCTACCTCATGCTTGCAGAGCGGCTTGCCGAAGATGGCGTTCGATTCTCGTCACCCTGGAATTTCGGTCCGGCGAATTCTGATGCTTTGCCAGTATCGCGCATTGCGGATGAAATGGTTCGGCGATGGGGAGGGACTGCGTCTTGGAAGAGCGATGGTGCCTCACACCCGCCAGAAGCTCAATTTCTAAAGTTGGATGTGTCGAAAGCGCATACCTATTTGGACTGGCATCCAGTGCTTCCCTTGAAACAGAGTCTCGGATGGATCGTCGAGTGGTACCATGCTTTCAAAGCCGGTGCTGATCTCCTCCAGCTTACAAGAGATCAAATTGCCCGATACGAAGGACTTTTGTTGGAATAATAACCAGGAGAAATACGGGTGGCGCCCCGGGGTGAGTCGCACAGGCTAGAAAAGATAAACAGGATTCGAGAGGATTCTCTAATGTCGAACCTAAACATTGTTGTTCTGGGAACAGGGATGGCTGGATTCGGTGCCGCTTACCGGCTACACGCAGAAGGCATTAACCCCATAATGTACGATAAGAATAGCTATCATGGCGGTCATACAGCATCATTTCGCTTTGAGAGTGGCTTCTTATTTGACGTTGGTCCGCACATTTCTTTTACTAAGGACCCTCGTATTCAAGAGATTTTTGCTGAAAGCGTTGACCAGCAATTCGAGACGATCCAGATAAATCTGAATAACTACTGGCGTGGCTACTGGCCGAAGCATCCGGTACAGCTCCACCTCCACGGGCTGCCGGAGGACACCATCGTCAAGGTCATCACTGATTTTGTTGAAGAGCGCCAAGGGCCAGAACGGCCAGTCAGAAACTACGCAGATTGGTTGTTAGCCAGCTTCGGTCGGACATTTGCCGAGCAATTTCCGATGCAGTACACGCGCAAGTACCATCTCACAACCGCCGAGAATATGAGTACCGATTGGTTGGGTCCCCGCATCTACCGGCCGAGCCTGGAAGAGGTGCTCCGGGGAGCTCTTTCGCCCTCGTCGCCGCATGTCCACTACATAACGCACTTCCGCTATCCAAGAAATGGCGGTTTCATGTCCTATCTGAGGAAATTTGTGCCCATGGGGAACTTGAAGCTCAATCATGAGCTCAAATCCATTGATCCGAGGACGCATCAACTGAACTTTACGAACGGTTTTGTGACTCACTACGATTCTTTAATTTCCTCGGTGCCCCTGCCAGATCTTATTCGGATGATTCAAGGTGCGCCGAGAGATATTGTCACGGCGGCCCGACAACTGGCTTGCTCGACTTGTGTGCTTGTGAACGTTGGAGTGAACCGGCAGGATCTTTCCCGCGCTCACATGACGTACTTCTATGACGAGGATATTTGCTTTGCCCGGCTTGGCTTTCCGCACATGCTCTCTTCTACGAACGCTCCCGCTGGTACGGGAAGTATTCAAGCCGAGGTCTATTTCTCAGAAAAATATAAACCTCTACTTGGTTCCCCTGACGATTGGATTGAGCCCGTTATTTCGGACTTACGCAAATGTGGTCTTCTTCGTGATGAAGATCGTATCCTTTTCAAGAAGGCCATGTTGCTCCGGTACGCCAATGTCATCTTTGATCTCGAGCGGGCTGAAGCATTAAAGGCAGTTCACGGATATCTAGATGACATCGGCATCGCCTACTGTGGACGATATGGCGATTGGGGATACATGTGGACGGATGAGAGCTTCAAGCGCGGCGCGCGCGCCGCTGAAAAGGCTCTCGTTGGCGCTGCGGCGGTGTAGTGTAGCGTTTTACCGGCTCAACAACTTGCCTCTCAGAAGAATTGGATAGCGCGATGATCTCGCACCGGGCTTGAATAGCTAGTTCGACTTCCGATGAAAATCGCTTTTGTTTTTCCACCTATTTGGCCACCCCATGTGGACGGCTCGTTGCAGATTTGGAACACTGAGGTCACGACACGTTTAGCGAAAACCTGCGAGGTTATGGTTTATTCGGGAAGTTTTTCCCTCAAGTCTCATGAGCGAGTGAATGGGGTTGATTATTACCGACTATCAACTCACTGGGACAGCCGGCTTTTGAAGTACCTCCAGCTCTTCTACAATGCCGTCGGAATAAAGCAGCCTCCATTCTCTTCTGATTTTTGGTACCCCTGGTATGCTCTGAGAGTTGCCCTAGATGTCCGCAAGAGGTCCTTTAGCGTCGTACATGTCTATAACTACCCTCAATTTTGTGCCATCATCAAATTGTTCAATCCGAATAGTCGAATTATCCTAAACATGCATGGAGAACTCCTTACACAAGTAGGTTTCAGAGATATCCAGAATAGGCTGCGAAAGATCGATGCAGTAATTTCTTGTAGCGAGTTCATTGCCAGGCCGATCCGCGCCAAATTTCCCGTAACCGCACATCGGTGCAAGGCTGTCCCGATGGGGATTTCGCCGGATGGCGTCCGAGCTGGCCAAAACATCACGACAAAAAGTGTCTCTCCCTGCCGACTCCTTTACGTAGGTAGAGTTTCCCCGGAGAAGGGCGTCCACGTTTTATTAGAGGCCTTCGAGATACTCGTGCGGCAGTACCGAGATGCAAGCTTGACCATCGTGGGACCCGAATGGATTCCTCCGCGGGAGTTCCTTGCTGACCTCTGTCTAGAACGAGGAGTGGTCGATAGCTTCGCGCACTTTTATGAAGGCAGCTACATACAGAAGCTTAAAGAGAATCTGAGCCCGGAGGCCTCCGAGCGAGTCACATTTGCGGGTCTGGTAGCTCATCGTGATGTACCAAGTTTTTATGCCAATGCCGATATTTACGTTAGTCCGTCTTTCTACGAGTCCTTTGGCATGAGCCTCATTGAGGCAATGGCAGCAGGTTTGCCCGTAGTTGCAGCACGAGGTGGCGCAGTTCCGGACCTTATTTCTGACGGCAGTAATGGTCTGCTCGTTGATCCATATAATCCGGCAGCCATCGCAGAAGCCGTCCAAAACCTATTCAAACATCAAGAATTGAGAAAATCGATTGCTTCGGCAGGTCGCGAAATGGTTTGTAAGAAATTTTCCTATGAATCCATTTGCTTACAACTCGTGGGAATTTATCAGGATGTATTAAGTCGTCCTTCTGCCTCGCGGGGAGTCAGTAACTCAGTCTAAAGCCTTTCGGACTGATACGTAGACGCTGAAAGAGATCAAGTTTAGGTGCCGTGTCTCGCATGACAAATGGAACGCTGAGTGCGATGGGGCGTAAGCTGGTTCCGGGCTCCGTGCTCCGAGTAATTAATCTCTTTACCGCTGCGATCTCCTCACTCTTCCTGATGCCATTCATCGTGCATCACTTAGGGGATCGTCTCTATGGATTTTGGACTCTTGCAGCGACTTTCGTTGGCTATTATGGTCTCCTAGACTTTGGGCTCTCGAGCGCAGTTTCTCAGTACATGGCTGTGGCGATCGGGCAGAACGATACCCGCGAGTGTTCTGCTGTTTTCAACACCGCTCTTCGAATTCAACTGCTGATTGGCGGTTTTGCCCTGCTTGTCACTGCGGTTCTGGCGGCCGCCGCTCCGTGGCTCTCGCATGATCCAGCGGATGCAGCTCTCTTTTCCAGGGTCATTGCTATTTTGGGAGTAAATGTGGCGCTTTGGTTCCCCGCGCGGGCGTATGCCGGCATCCTCGAGGCTCAGCTGCGGTTTGATGTTCAAGCAGGTCTGGGAATCTTGGGAGTCGTTCTTCGCACAGGGCTCATTGTATTAGCGATCCTTAGCGGGGGAGGGCTCTTGTCGCTGGCATGGGTGACACTATTGGCCTCACTGCCCGTGATAGCCCTTCAGGTATTTTTTGTGAGGCGCGGCACTCCATGGGCCCGAATTGATCGGCTACCAACCACCAGAAAGAGAATTGCCGGATTTTTCTCTTACAGCATTTACACTTTTCTGTCCGTGATTGGGGACATCTTTCGCTTTCAAGTGGATTCGGTCGTCATTGCAGCTCTCATCGGTCTAGTAGCGGTGACTCACTATCGAGTTGCCAGCGTATTTATGCGCTACTACATCGACTTCGTCATTTCTATAGTTGGCATCGTTCAACCGGTAATGAGTCGACTGCATGGCGCACAAGACGATGAGAAAATTGAGAAAGTCCTGTTCTTTGCGACGCGGGTTTCGCTTTGCATCTCCAGTTTTATCGGTTTGAGTCTTATCTTCTGGGGAAAACCATTTATTAATCGTTGGATGGGCCCGCGCTATCAAGATGCTTACTGGCCGTTGGTCGCTCTGTCCCTTGCTGTTTTGCTGGACGTCGGCCAAAGTCCCTCGATTGCTCTGCTCTACGCTACGTTCAAGCATCGCTTCTATACCTACCTCAATTGCGGGGAAGGGATACTGAACTTGGCTGTCAGTGTGCTGCTGGCTAGGTCTTTAGGTGTCCTGGGTGTGGCTCTCGGCACCTTGATTGCCGCCTTCATCGTCCGTGTTCTGGCTCAACCATTTTGGGTGTGCAAAGCAAGCGGCCTTTCCTATAGTAAATACATACGATTCCTTGGAGAAACCACGTTGCGCTGTGCGGGTCTGAGTGCGCTGGTGATTGCAATCTCAGCCTGGGGGCTTAGACCGAGCTACCCTTGGCTCATCGGTTCAGCAGCTTGCGCTACGGTTATATATATTGCCGGATCTTGGCTGGTTGTCTTCAATCGGACGGAGCGGGGGCAACTGTTGGCGATGGCATCGACTCGAAGGCAGACTCTGCCAGAATTATCCTACGGGTCTTCACTTCGTTAGCCACCAATAGGGCGGATATCTGGGCACTCCCTCGCGCCACGAAGCAGCGCACACCTAATCGGCTTTAGGTGGAGAATAAATGGCTACTCGACCTCAGATCAATCCGAGGATCGTTGTCTTCTCGCTGAGAAACATTTTTAACAAAGCCCTGTTCCGTTGCGCGCACTTCGAATTTGAAAATGTGATTTCTCAGATCGATGCAGTAGAGATGGTCGCACCAACACTTGATCCGTCTGGGCTCCGTAACCAATTAGCCGCGCGTGTTGCGTTTCATCTCCCCGTCGCCCTCAATCCAGGGATAGAGAAAACTTCGCCGAAGGCAAAGTATGACTTGTTTTTCGCCATTTGTGGTTCGGCAAGGGATTTGTTAATGGTGAACGCAGTTAGCAATTGGCGAGATGTCTGCAAGAAATCGATCTGCCTAATTGACGAACTGTGGGTCAAAGAAATGGCAGAATACCCTTACTTTCTTCGGTTATTGGAACAATTTGATGTCATCTTGCTTTATTACTCTCAGAGCGTCGGACCGTTAAGTGAAAAATTAGGACTCACTTGCAACTTTCTGCCTCCCGGGTTGGATGCTCTTCATTTTTGTCCGTATCCCGAACTGCCGAAGAGAGTCGTGGACGTTTACAGTATTGGTCGTCGGTCGGAGAATACGCACCTAGCACTGTTGCGAATGGCTGGACAAGACGGCTTATTTTATGTTCACGACACAATTGCGGGAGACCAAGCCATCGATTCAACACAACACAGAACCCTCTTTGCAAATATCGCCAAAAGAAGTCGTTACTTTGTCGTGAATCCTGGGTTGATTGATCGGCCCGAAAAAAGGGGGAATCAGATTGAGATCGGTAATAGGTACTTCGAAGGAGCGGCCTCCGGGGCCATCATGATCGGAGAACGTCCCAACAATAGGGAGTTTGAACGTCTTTTTGATTGGCCCGATGCCCTGATCCATCTTCCTTATGGGTCTAGCGATATAGGTGTATTAATAAAAGAGCTTGACGGGCAACCGGAGCGACAGAAGGCAATTCGCCGGGCTAATGTTGCGCAATCCTTACTGAGAAATGATTGGGCCTATCGTTGGGAGAAAGTGTTGGCAGCTGGGGCTCTCGAGCCCATACCTGCGCTTTTCGAGCGGAAGCAGCGTCTTCAAAGGACCGCCGATTCTGTATTGAATAGCGAGCTCATGTAGCGGGGCTTTTGGTACGGAGCCAAAGCCGTACGTCGGCATGAAAACCGCTTTGTGGTCGTCGTTCGGGGCAAGGAGAGTCACTCAACCTTGTTCCTGACGACCCAGGAACGTCCCACCTCCGGATGCGTTGGATATTGATAAAAGAAGCCCTCAACCGTATGGGTTACGTAATAGATCAACGGGTAGAAAATCAGTACGCTCACGAACAAAAGTGCGGGGACGTTCCTTTGCCGTGGCCAATCCCGCTCCGAGTAAGGCCAGCGAGGAAAAGACCAACTGAGGCACGTATTTCAGGTGACGAAATGAGCCAAGCCGCTTGGATTCCACCGGATTACCAATCCACCAGTACCCGATTCTTAGCGCCATGTTCCGGCAAAATTCGGCGGGACGAGCTACAATCAAACGGACGGCTTGCTGACCGCAGTCACGGGCATATTCAACCTCTCCCGTACAATCGCGTTGTTGCACCGGAATTAGCTGTCGCGCCCATTCAAGGTTACGCAACGCAGAACTGTCAGGATGGCGTGTGCGCCTACCGGCGAGGCGGTTCAGAATATGAAGTCAACGAATACCTGATAGCCAGGAATCAATAGAGATCTGCAACGTGAAGTGTGAACCACAAGCAAAGATATGGATGGCAACCCCCAGGGTTCACGCAGACATCGAAGACTGCATAGGCCGGTGCCCATTTTGGGAAGTCTCACTTAAACGGGGTGGTCGGTCACAAGCAGTACGGGAGGGACTCGTCAATAGGGTTGTTACCCCCAATTCAGATATGCGATGCTTTGGGGAATGGAACAGTCAAGTCCTCAGAATGCAAAACTCACGATCCTCACTTCCAACGTCCGCCTAGTATGAAAGAAGAGTCTGCGTGAGTCTCGGACGTTTGTTCCGGTGGTGTTCTCGCTGTTTTTGAAAATCCGACTTTACAGAAGGGCTCTCAATAGGGGTGTCCTCTGAATTCGCAGTGACTTTTTAGCAAGGGAGTGTAGTCGTGAAAGTGATTTCCGGCCTCAGAATCAAGTTTTCCATACCTCGCAAGGTGGACTATTCGAAGGGGTTACAAGCTCTCGGCTTTCTCGTGTTCTCAGTCGGGGCTGCCCTATGGTTCGTGCCCGCTGCGCAGGCGCAGACCACTGTCACGACGCAGCACAACGACATTTCAAGGACGGGTGCAAACACTAACGAAACGATTCTGAAGCCGGCCAACGTTAACACAAACAGTTTTGGAAAGTTGTTTTCGATTCCGGTCGACGGCTGGGTGTACGCGCAACCGTTGTACATGCCAAGCGTGACGATGGGTGCAGGAACGGCGCAGCCTAACACCACTCACAACGTTGTGTTTGTCGCTACGGAGAATGACAGCGTCTATGCCTTTGATGCAGACAGCAATACGGGTGCGAATGCCAACCCGCTATGGCACGCATCACTGATCGACGCCGCGCACGGCGTAACAGGCGCAGAAACGACCGTCCCGGCGGCTGACGTGCAAAACATCCCTCCAGATATCACCCCCGTAATCGGCATCACCAGTACCCCTGTGATCGACCCTTCGACAAATCCACCTACGATTTATGTAGTTGCGAAGTCCAAGAGCGCCACCGAATGCTCAAACAGCAATCCGACGCAGACTTACTGCCAGAGGCTGCATGCCTTGGACATCACCACCGGCGCAGAAAAACCCGGTGGTTGGCCCATCCTGCTGTCTGCATTTGTCCAGGGAAATGGAAATGGAAGCTCAAGCGGGAGGCTGAACTGGGATCCAAAGTGGCAGAACAACCGCGCCGGTCTGCTCTTGCTGAATGGCATTGTGTATATCGGGTTCGGCTCACACATGGACAATGGGCCGTGGCACGGATGGATTCTTGCATACAACACTTCGACGCTCCAACAAACGGGAGCTTGGTGCACGACTCCAAACGCGGCGGGAGCCGGCATCTGGATGGGGGGAACGGGACTTGCAGCCGATGTACCCACCGGAAAACCTTTCGGAAGAATTTTCACCGCTACAGGCAACGGCACATTCGCTGCTACGGCGCCGAACTACACGAACGCGATGGACTATGGCGATTCCATCATCAAGCTGGATTTGACGAACGGGGTGCCGACCATGGTTTCGAATGGGACAACGGTGGGAGATGCTTTTACGCCGTTCGATCAGATTAAGTTGAACAATAACGATACTGATGTGGCCTCGGGCGGTGTGGTTTTGGTTCCGGGCGCCAGTGGCGGAGATAATGCGCTGATCCAGACCGGAAAGACTGGACGAGTCTACGTCATCGACCGCGAAAAGCTCGGGGGGTATACTCCCAGCAATACGACGGATCCGGAGCAAAAGGCGATACTCCTCGGTGGCCTCTGGGGAGCGCCTGCCTATTGGAATGGCAAGGTCTATATCTGGGGAACGAGCGATAGTTTGAAGGCCTTCTCTTTTGTAAACGGGGTGCTTTCCGCAAACAACCCGACGACCTCCAATGAAACCGTAAGCTCGCAGTTCAGCCCAACTCCTTCCGTGTCGGCGAATGGCAACACCAACGGCATTGTCTGGTCCATGAGAACAGACAACTATCCATGGCAGGGGAGGGCAATCCTCTACGCGCACGATGCCAACAACCTCAACCTGCTGTACTCGAGCGAGAGTAATATCACCCGGGACAATCCCGGAAACTCTGTGAAGTTCGTGGTTCCGACGGTCGTGAATGGCAAGGTCTATGTGGGAACCGAATCCCAGTTGAGCGTATATGGACTGCTCAATGGAGCAACGCAGGCCGCCATGCCCAGCATCAGCCCAGCGTCGGAATCGTTCAGTTCTTCGAGCCTGCAGGTAACGATTACAGACACTACGGCGGGAGCTACGATCTATTACACGAAAGACGGAAGCACTCCGACAACGGCTGCCCCTTCCATACCCTACTCGGGTCCGTTCCCCGTTACGCAGACAACGACGGTGAATGCCATTGCGGCCGGCACGGCGGCCGGCACGGGACTACTGGCAAGCCCGGTCGCTTCGGCCACTTACACGCTCACGACGCAAGTCGTAACACCGACCTTCAACCCGCTGCCGGGCTCCTATACGGCGTCGTCGTCGGTCACGATCAGCACAACGACGGCCAATACCACGATCTATTACACGCTTAATGGGGCGACACCGACGACCAGCAGTTCGAAATACACGGGCCCGGTGCCGATTGGCGCAACGGAAACGCTCTCCGCGATTGCGGTCGACAATGCCGGAGTGCTCAAAAATAGCCCGGTCGCCACCGGGGTGTACACGATCGATCTGGGCGGGGTGACCTCGATTAATCTCAGCGGTGGGTTTACGGCTGGGGCGATGGAGTGGCTCGGAAACGCAAAGCTGAACGGGACGGCGCTGGAATTGACCGATGGCGGGACGAATGAAGTGGCCGCGGCCTGGTATCAAGTACAGGCCAATATCCAGTCGTTCACCACGGACTTCAATTTTCAGACCATGCCCGCATCCGCTTCGACAGCCGACGGATTCACCTTCACGATGCAGGGGAACAATGCAACCGCGATTGGACCTGGCGGAGGGGGATTGGGCTACGGACCGAGTCAACCAGGGGGAACGCCCGGGATCGGCAGCAGCGTTGCCGTAAAGTTTGACTTGTACAACAACGCGGGAGAGGGGAGAGACTCGACGGGACTGTACATAAACGGGGCCTCGCCCACGACGCCGTACACGGACATGAGTGGTTCCCCGGTGAATCTGCATAGTGGCGACGTTTTTCATGTGCATATGACCTACGACGGGACCACCTTGACAATGACCATCACGGATACGACGACCAACGGGACATTCACGACGAGTTGGGCGGCGGTGAACATACCGAGCATTGTAGGCGGGAATGCGGCCTATGTCGGTTTTACGGCTGGTACGGGTGGGTCGACGGCGACGCAGGAAATCCTGAATTGGACATTCACGAGCACGAGCACAAGCACAAGCGCACCCACGATCACGAGTCTGAATCCGACCTCGGGGGCGGTAGGGGCGGCAGTGACGATCACGGGAACGAACTTTGGATCGAGTCAAGGGACGAGCACGGTGACGTTCAACGGGAAACCAGCGACGGTGACGAGTTGGAGTGCGACGAGCATCATGACGGCGGTGCCAACCGGAGCCACAACGGGGAGTGTGGTAGTGACGGCAGGCGGGGTGGCCAGCAATGCCGTAAGCTTCACGATCACGAGCGGTGGTACGGTCATCAATCTTGGCTCGGGGTTTACAGCAGGAGCGATGATTCTGAACGGCAAGGGGGCGCTGAATGGAACGCGGTTGCGTTTGACGGATGGAGGGAGTTACGAAGCGTCGAGCGCTTGGTACAACACGGTGGTGAACATCCAACAATTCACGACGAACTTCAGTTTTCAGATTACAGGAGGGACGAATCCGACGGCAGACGGATTTGCATTTGTGATTCAAGGTGGTGCGAGCACGGCCCTAGGGCCAGCGGGCGGAGGGTTGGGTTACGGAGGAACAGGTGGACTGGCGAACAGCATTGCAGTGAAGTTCGATCTGTATAGCAACAATGGGGAAGGGCCGGATTCCACGGGGCTGTATGTAAACGGGGCATCGCCGACGACTCCGTTTGTAGACATGACGAGTTCAGGCGTGAATTTGCAGATCAGCTACAACGGGACCAACTTGACGATGCAGATCACGGACACAACAACGAATGCGACGTGCACGCAGACGTGGCCGATCAACATAGCGACGACGGTAGGCGGGAACACGGCGTACGTAGGATTCACCGGAGGGACGGGCGGCAATACAGCGATACAGGAAATCATTGGCTGGACGATGTAATGCGTTGATCCCCCCGAATCCACGGGAAGATCATACGACATTCGCATCCTGAAAGAGGCGGCTTTCGCCCGGGCCGGCGAGGGGACAAACGGTTGTCGATGGAGTGCTGTTCGCAAGCCTAGCGCGCTGACGGTCGGCTCCGCAAGTTATTTTACCTGCCAAGCCGGGGTCTTCCGCCGCGTGTCACGCGTTTTCAAGGTGGTGTCCAGAGCTACAAATTATCGAGGAAAAATTGAGTCACGTGATTCCACAGGATGCTCTCAGCCCGTGGATCGTTGAGATCATGACCACGACCGGGAAAAGTCATAACTTCAACGTACTTTCCTGCGTCAATTAGGTCATCGATGAGCGCCAGCGTATTGGAATAGTGGACTCGGTTGTCTCGGGTTCCGTAGGCGATCAGCAGCTTCCCCTTGAATTTCTCCGCACGATTAATCGGTGAAGACTCCTGGTAGCTCTCTTCGTTTGAAGGTAGAAGCCCGATGTACCGCTCGGTGTAGACCGCGTCATACAAGTGCCAATCCGTCACGGGGTTAGCGGCAAAACCTACCTTGAAGACTTGTGGCATTTCGAAGACAGCGTGCAATGTTATCTGACCCCCATAGCCCCAGCCCCAAATCCCAATCCGTTCGGCATCGACAAAGGGCTGGTGTTTCAACCAATCTCCGCCGTCGCGCTGGTCAGACAATTCTTGTGCCCCGAAGCGGTAGTGGATCGGTTCTTCAAAGAGATGGCCGCGTCCTCCCGAACCTCGGCCGTCTAGCGAAAAAATGATGTAGCCCTTCTGCGCCATCAACTGATGCCACAGGTAGGTGCTGCCCATCCATGCGTTGACAACCGTTTGGCCCCTGGGTCCGCCGTAGGTAAAGATCAGAACGGGATACTTCTTGGCAAGATCGAAGTTAGGGGGCTTGATCATTGAACAGTTGAGCAGTATGCCGTCATGGGACTTGATGGCGAAGAACTCGACTGGCGAAAAATGGTACGCGGCGAGCTCCGCGACCCTGTTTTCATTCAGCGTGGCCAGTTTCGTGCCGTCCGAACGATAAACATCCTGACGGGGCGGTGTGTTCGCGTTCGAATAGGTGTCCAGAAACATCGCGGCGTTGGGGGAGAAGTCGATGCGGTGCGTGCCATCTTCCTTGGTGATGCGTGTGAAATCGCCACCATCGAGCCTGACGCGGTAGAGATGGCGCTCCAGCGGTGACTTTTCGGCGGCAGTGAAGTACACCACATCCTTCGCTTCGTCCACCGCCTCCACGCGGCTCACTTCCCAATCCCCCTTCGTGCTTTGTGCTAGTTGCCTGCCCGTCAAATCATAAAGGAACAGGTGTCGGTAGCCTGTGCGTTCACTGGACCAAAGAAAACGGTTGCCGTCTTTTAGAAAGTGAAGATTTTCGCCGACGTTGATCCAGTATTGGTCCTTTTCCGAAAGCAGAACCGACGATTTCCCAGTGGTCCCGTCCGCGATGAGAAGATCGAGGGTGGTCTGCGGACGATTCAGGCGTTGAACGGCCAGATGTTGGGAGTCCGGTAGCCAATTCACGCGCGGAATATAGATTTCCGTCTCGCTTCCCGTGTCCATAGGAACTGGTTCGCCACCCGCGAGGCGTGCGACAAATACACGAACAACGGGGTTTGCTCCGCCCGGCAGCGGGTACCGCTGCATTTCCGTTACTGCGGTGAAGGATCCGAAATCTACCAGGGGGAATTGCGCTACCCTCCGCTCATCCATTTCCAAAAAAGCAATTGCGGAGGAATCGGGCGCCCACCAGTAGGCCGTGAAAGTTCCGAGTTCTTCGGGATACACCCAGTCTAACTCGCCCTTGCGCACTTCCTCAGTACCATCGGTTGTGAGTGCGCGTTCTCTTCCGTCCGCGGTGCTCACCATCCAGAGATTGTGCTCACGCACAAAACTGACGTACTTTCCGTCTGGGGATATTTTGACGTCACTCAAGTCTTCCTTCCCGCTGACGAGAATCCGCGCCGTCTGACTCTTCAAATCAAACCATGTCACGTTGTGAGGCCTCGTAAAGAGGAGTGCGTTGCCTCCGGGTGCCCATTGATATTCTGGGGGGCCGCGGCGTTCCATCCCGGTCGCTTCGGATTGTTGAGCGGATGCTGGCGGCAAGAGTTCGGCGAGCTTTTCCGCGGAGACCAACATCGACCTCACCTCCGTTGCACTATCCATTACCCACAATTCCGTCTTTGCGTTTCTCGCGACGCCCTTGGTATCGAGAAAACTGAGTTGATGATCGTTGGGGGCCCACAAAACGCCACGGTAGACGCGACCGTTCAAGCTTGGTTCGCTGAAGATACGCTCGACCGTCAATTCTCCGGACCTTGATGCCGTCGCAGCCTTTTGCAGGCCCGAAACGCTGGAGAGACCGATGAAGAACAAAATCAGAAGCGTGCTGGGCATAACCGCGGCGCGAACCGCATGACGAAAGCACATGAGGCCTCCGGAGACAGACCCGTGATTTTAACTTGTGCGCGGAGTTCGGGGAAGCGGATAGACTCAGCAACCCGAGTGGAAGCGCAGGTTGGCCGCAATTTATGCTTGAACGAACAATAGTTCTGAATGGAGCAGTACAAAAGTCCATCGAGCAAGTGATTGGGTCTGAGAATGAGCTGGAATTAGAGAGACCGTCAGTATCAATGCGCACCAGGATTCGGGTGGTCTTGCGCAGGAAACCCTGGAGTAGTATTTGTAAGACGTAGGTCCGCCCTCCTGGAGTGCCTGGAAGACAAATCAGCTTCGTCCTGCTTCTGTCGTTGGCCCAGTTGACGGAATTTCGGTGTGTACTCCCGAGTCGCACCAAAAGGAAGCTGCGGAACCAACCGCCACCGGTCTGGAAATGTCCTATCGAGTGGGGTTGTAGTTGGTGCGCCGTCAGGAAGAGGTGGGCAAATGACGACGAGCATATTTGTTCGATTTAGTGACTCATTAATTGCCATAGCGGCCGTTAGTATGGCCTCCCTGACTCTGTATGGTTGCGCGGAGGTTGTAACCGGAAGCAGGCAGGCGCCGGACGTCCCAATGATTATTGTTGGCAGCCTAAGCCCGAATTCTGGGGCAGTGGGCGCGGCGGTGACGATCACGGGGACGAACTTTGGGACGATGCAG
>Ga0310912_10001045_pt1 | contig 14863 bp, 15 predicted proteins | sample GREbulkMGOX080_FD_203443 | JGI IMG/M metagenome (GOLD analysis project Ga0310912, IMG submission 203443) | Lab enrichment of tropical soil microbial communities from Luquillo Experimental Forest, Puerto Rico - GRE.bulkMG.OX080 | ecosystem: Environmental > Terrestrial > Soil > Tropical forest >...
GGCGGTAGCTTTCTTCTTTCCCATGCTACTGGTTAGATAACGGCAGCGGGGCCAGATTGCGAGTCGCGCCGGAATCGGCGGTGGTGCCGCTGAGGCCAGGGTTGGAATAGAACTCACTGTGTCACGTCGGGAGGAAACCATGACACCCTGGTGGAAAAGAGACGTGCCGCGAACAGAGGCAGTCGAAATCAAAGGAGCGGAAATCAATCGTCTGGCCGCTGAGGTGCAGATTGTCGCTGGCGGTAGAGGAGTTTCAACGAGCGCTGTGCTGGCGGCCATCGTGACGGCACTTGGAAACGAAGTTGCCGCTGCCGTCCAGCGGAACCCAGACCTGACTTTAGACGAGATGTTGGACTGGGCGTGCGAGTCAGTCCGCGAGATGGCCCGCGCAACTGCTAATCCGTCGCCCGACGCCCCGAAAGGTGAGTCAGATCTGACAGAACAAGAGTTTACCCAACTGGCAATGCGCATCGTCAACACAGCGACGTTTGACGCCACAGCCACAGACGCAATGGCTGCAACCGCCAAGGCCCTGGGGATGCTTATAGCCGTACTCGCGCGTCGGCCGGAGGCTACCGGTTTTGATGAGATGCTCAGATGGGGTCAGAACTCCATGGTTGCCTTTGCGCGGGAGGCACACTCAAAGCTCAAAGCACCGGGCAGTTCGTAATCAATCCAACATCGACCTCCCCCGTCATTTGAGGGCGGGCCTGCGCGAAGCGCTGTTGCGAGCAGCTATCATCGACTAATCTAGAGATGTCGAGCACCTGATTCGCAAGGTCGGGTCAGCGCACGCGCGCCCACTCCATCCTTTCGCCCACAGGATTGGAGCTTGGAGGCATCCCCGCCTCCCTGGAGCGCGTGGCTTTAACCCGCCGAGCGGAAAGGAGGCATTTATTTGCCTAAGCTCGACATGAAGACCGTACTCGTCCGCGAATATCTTCGCGTCCGGTACGGAAAGCCTGAGATGGTTCGCACCCATCTCAGGCGGCGCCGTAACTGGCGTCGATACCAGGAAGCCTAGGTTTTCCTAGGCCAACTTGGGCCGCTCTTCGGGGGCGGCCCCTTTTTCTTAGGACCAAATCAGTTAATCGAGCGTATCGAGACGCTCTGTTCTGTGCAACGATTAATCGGCCTCCGGTCCAAACTTTTCCAGCAATGTGTCTACGATACTTTTCTGCGCGGGCGGGGTTGGCACAGCGCGGCGATAGTGATCCCCGACGATGTCCTGAACGACGCTCGTCGGCACGGCTTTCGCCAGCGCAGCGAGCGCGCTCGCGGGCATCGTGAACTTTTCAGCGTGATCGGTCATCGAGCATCTTCTTGAGCCGCGCCACTTCCGCTTCAAGCGCGATGATCCGTGGATCGGCGCGTAGCGTCTCGATCTTTTGGGCAAGCCCTGCGATCTTCTCCATCCGATCCTGCTCCGCGAAAGCGTCGCATATCGCCCCGACGTGTTGCCGAGAGGACGGAGAGCCAAAGCAGCCAGGAAGCATCACCGGCGAGTTCGCCCGCTTGACAAGCAAGATAAGAGATCTGCCGCGAGTGCGCTTTCATGACCTGCGGCGCAGCCACGCGACTCAGCTCCTGGCCCGATGGCGTCCATCCAAAAATCGCCCAGGAGCGTCTGTGCCACTCGACCATCACGACGACGATGGACCTTTATTCACACGTCACCGACACGATGCAGGCCGATGCTGCAGTGAGACTCGACGCAGCGTTCCGGCCTGCTATAACCGGCCGGGTTGCCAAATGATCGGCCGGGGACCATTTTCGGGACCATCGGCCCGTTGACTTGGGATGCAAACCCGATTTATCGTTGCAAGTCAATGACTTGCCCCTGTGGCGGAATTGGTAGACGCGCCTGACTCAAAATCAGGTGGTGGCAACATCGTGCTGGTTCGAGTCCGGCCAGGGGCACCAAACCGTTTCCCAATTTGGCGGTCGCATGCGGTCAGGCTGCTGCGCGCACGCGGCCGGCGGCCAGGCCGCCGCCGCACCGCCGAGAAGCGTGATGAACTCGCGCCGTCTCATTCGTCGGCGCGGCCGAGCAGCGGCAGCGGCACGGTGAGGCCGAGCGCCTTGGCGGTCTTGAGGTTGATGATCAGCTCGACTTTGGTCGATTGCTGCACCGGCAGGTCGCCCGGCTTGGCGCCGGCGAGGATGCGTCCGGTGTAGATGCCGGCTTGGCGGTAAGAGTCGGTCAGGCTGCCGCCGTAGCTCATCAGGCCGCCGGCCGCGGCGAACTCGCGATACTGGTAGATCGCCGGCATCGCGTGCCGGTTCGTCAGCGCGGCAAGGCGGGCGCTTCGGCTGTTGAAGAACGGATCGTTGCCGATCGCGAGCGCGCTGGCGCGCAGTTGGGTCAAGCCTGCAAACGCCGCATCGAGCTCGGCCTCGGTGCTTGCATGCAAGACATGGACCTCTAGTCCGATCGTGCGCGCCACCGCCTGCAGCTCCCGGGATACGGTCTCGGCGCTGGGATTATTGGGGTTGATCAGGAGCGCGACCGTGGTTGCCGCGGGGAGGAGTTCGCGCAGCAGCTCGAGCCGCTTCGGCCCCAGCTCCGCGTTCAAGATGCTCACCCCGGTGAGGTTGCCCCCCGGTCGGTTCAGACTGGCGATCAGCCCGAGCTCGATCGGATCAAACCCTGCCGTGAAGACGATCGGTATCGTCGCGGTCGCCGCCTTTGCTAGCGGCACGGCAGGCCCGTTGGCGGCGATCACGGCGACCCGCCGCTCCACCAGCTCGCCGGCCATGGCCGCAAGGCGATCGTATTGGCCGTCGGCCCAGCGATATTCAATCGCCACGTTGCGACCCTCGACATATCCGGCCGTGCCGAGGCCTTGACGAAAGGCGGCCAAGGGTCGCGCATAGGCGTCCGCGGACGCACTGTTGAGAAACCCGATCACCGGCATCGGCTGCTGCGCGCGCGCGGCGAGCGGCCAAGCCAGCGAAGGCGCCACGGCCGCGCCGGCGAGGAGCGATATGAATTCGCGCCGGTTCATCCCATCGCCTTATGGCCAAGCGCTGCGGCCTTCGTTGCGACCTCGTCGGCGAGCAGCAATACCGGAGTTGGTATCTCTCCCCCCATCCGGGCAACATGCGAGTCAAGTGTGGTGCGTTTCAGCACGAAAGGCGTACTCATTGTGACTTAGGTGCAATCATCACGGGGGCCGTCCAATCTTTCGGAAGGATCTCCACGACCAATACGCGAAGCGGCACGTTTGTCTTATTCTGCGCGGTGTGTGCGAGGTTTCCGGTCTCAAAATAGTACTCACCAGCTTTATAGACCGTCTCCTGGCCCCCCTCAGCGAATGTGAGCTCGCCGGAAATCACATATCGAATTCCGGGCCCAACGTGGTGATGGACTCCGACGTAGCCGTCTGGGGCAAACGTGATTTCGGTGGCGCGTAATTTGAACTTACCGTTAAGCTCAGTCAGGTGGCCGAAGATAACCTCGTCGATTTTTATTGCCGACGTGATGCCTCGTGTCTCCACGGTTTCCTGAGCCGCCATGCGGTCTGCTCCGCCAAGCAGCGCCACCAACACCAATAGCGTGAAGCGCCTCATCATCTTCTCCATACCTTTAGACAGTGCCGCGCCGCCAATGAACGTGATGAACTCGCGGCACCTCATTCGACCACCTCGTCGGCGCGCAGCAGGAAGGAGTCTGGAATCGCCAATCCGATCGCCTTGGCGGCTTTGAGATTCATCGCCAACTCGAATTTCGTCGGCTGCTCCACGGGCAGGGCTGCCGGCTTGGTGCCTTGTAAAATCCTGCTCACATACGCCGCCGCACGGCGGAACAAGTCAGGCTGGCTCGCGCCGTAGGACATGAGCCCTCCGGCACGCACGTTCTCGCTCAATTGGTAGATGGCGGGCAGCCGGTTCCTCGCCATGAAGTCGATGATCCATCCGACGTGGAGCTGGTGGAAGGGATCGCCGGTCATCGAGAACGCATCGGGGCGCTCTTTCATCATGCCCGCAAAGGCGCTGTCGAACTCACCGGCACTGCCCACCTCGACGAACACCAGCTTGGCGTTCAACGCCGGGGCCGCAGCTTGCAGCTCTTGGCGGTAGGCGGCATGGGAGGCGTTGTTCGGATTCCACAGAAACGCCACGCGCGCAACCGTCGGGATGAGCTCTTGCAGGAGCTGTACCCATTTGACGCCGATGTCCGGGCCGAGGATGGTACTGCCGGTGACGTTCCCGCCCGGACGCGCGAGGCTCGTAACCAGCCCCGCCCGCACCGGGTCGCCAACCGAAATCATGACGATTGGGATTGTCGTCGTTGCTTGCTTGGCCGCGAAGCTCGCGGCGGTGCCGTAGGTCGCGATGACATCGACCGGGCGGCGCACGAGCTGTGCTGCCGCTTCGGCGAGCCGTTCGGGCGCTCCGTCGCCATAGGCGTAGTCGAATGCGATGTTCTGGCCTTCGAGGTAGCCGAGATCGCGCAGCCCCTGGCGGAAGGCATTCCACCGGGGCGAGTCGTCGATGATGCCGACACGCGGGATCTTCGTTTGCTGCTGCGCGCGCGCCGCCAGCGGCCAAAGAATTGAAGGCGCGGCCGCGGCGCCGCCGAGCAGCGTGATGAACTCCCGCCGCCTCATGCCGACCATGGCGCTTTCCGCATTGTATCGTACCACCGAGTGAGCACGCCGACGCGGCTCGCGCGGACCGTTTGCGGCAGCTCAACGTAGCGCAGAGCGCCCGGCAGGTCTTGGGGAGAGACCTGAATCGTTCTGAATCCGCGCCGAGCCGAGCGGCTGCGGTCGCCCCCAACTCGCTCCCAGGCTATCGGGAATTTAGTATTATTATCAATGATATCCTTCGTCGTTCGAGCATGCGGGCGATCTTGCCCGCGCCGTTCCCACCGTGCACCCCAACCGTGAACACACAGGCCCGCGGCGAGCCGCCGGTTCGGCAGTGCCGATTTCTGGCAGCATCTGATCATGGTCGACACAGATGATCCGCAGGCGGCGCCGCCGCGGGGCCTCCTGAGAGGGGACGCCGCCTCGATTGCCTCCTCGAAAGGAAAAATTCGATCGCGCGAAAGTTTCCGATTTCGTTTTCGAATTCGCGCGATGCAACGCCCAGACGCGTTGCTTCGCGAATTTTCTTGATGTCAGATAAGATCGTTGTCGGATCGAGCGAACTCGGTCCTCGCAGAAACGGTCACGGGAGAAACGTCATGTCTCGGTGGAAAATACTAGCGGCGACGACGGCGCTGGCCGCGCTGGTGGTCGCTGCGACAGCGTCGCTGCCGGTCTGTGCGCGCGAACTCCAACCGCTCGCGACGGCAGCGCCTGAACAGGTGGGCATGTCAGGGGAGCGCCTTGGGCGCATCACCACCATGCTCAAAAAAGAGATTGCCGACGGCAAGTTGCCGGGGGTGGTGGTCATGGTCGCGCGCAAGGGGAAGATCATCTATTCGGACGCCATCGGCTTGCAAGACAAGGGCGCAAATACGCCCATGAAGCTCGATTCGATCTTCCGCATTTACTCCATGACCAAGCCGCTTGCCTCGGTGGCGGCGATGATGCTGGTCGAAGACGGCGTCATCCAGCTCACCGATCCCGTCTCCAAATTCCTGCCGGCGTTCAAAGACATGCAGGTGAGCGTGGCAACCACTGGTGCCGATGGCAAGACCACCTATGCGAACGTGCCGGCGGCCAAGCCGATCATCGTGCAGGATCTTCTGCGCCACAGCGCGGGGCTCGCCTATGCGGAGATCACCAAGAACGAGCCGGTGAAGGCGGCCTACGTCGAGGCCAAGTTCTCCCAGCCAGGCATCCACGAATACGACTCCCGCGGCATGACCCCAGCCGAGCAAGTCGAGCGCATCGCCAAGGCGCCGCTCATTCACCAGCCCGGCACGATGTGGGAGTACAGCATGGCCGTTGATATTCTCGGCCGTGTCGTCGAAGCGGCGTCGGGCAAGCGGCTTGCCGTCGTCTTGGATGAGCGACTGTTCAGGCCGCTCAAGATGGTGGACTCGAGCTTTTGGCTCCCCGCGGAAAAGATGTCGCGCCTGGCGCAGCCGCTGCCGGTCGATCCAGCCTCGGGCCAGAAGACCAGCGTGCTCGATGTGTCGGCTGAGCCGAAGAACGATTCCGCTGGCGCTGGCGCACTTTCGACCGCCACCGATTATTTGCGGTTCGCACAGATGCTCCTGAACGGCGGCGAGCTCGATGGCGTGCGCATGCTGAGCCGCTCCACCATCAAACTGATGACGTCGGACCATCTTGGCACGCGCATCGCAGCGCCGTTCCAGCCGGGTGAGCTTCTGCTGGGAACGCCCGGCTATACGTTCGGGCTCGGCTTTGCCGTGCGCCAGGGGGATGGCGTTGCCGGTGTGGCGGGCTCTGCGGGCGAATTCATGTGGGCTGGTTACGCCGGCACCTATTTCTGGGTCGATCCCAAGGAAGAAATCGTCGGTATCTACATGACCCAGGCGCCGAGCCCGATCCGCGCCTATTACCGCAAGATGTTCAAAGGGCTCGTCTATCAGGCGCTCGTGGACTGAAAGCCCTGCCTTCAGGCGCATTGCAAACATGCGAGGCCGCGGCTTCTCGCGGCCTCGCTATTCAACATTCGAACGGACATTGGCGGGTTCTTCCTCAACCTCCAGACCGGCACAGCGCTCGGCCTCACCGTTCCGCCGTCGCTGCTCGGACATGCCGACGAGATGATCTCGGTTGGATGATGCTGCCGATCGGCAATTGAATTGGTCGGGATGGCCGCCACAACCCGGGCCGCGCTCGAAATGACGCTCTCACAACTGCTCCGAAAATTCTGTATTAGCATCAAAGTGTTGCTTCGGAGTTCAGATCGCGGGCGCACGGTCGCCAGGCGCTGGGTTGAGTCGCGAATAATGCTGTGGTTGGCTTTGATCGCCGCTGCGAGGGGAGGCGCCAATTTGTAATTGAAGGCGCCCATTCATCGCGCTTGCGCCGACGAGGTAATCGAATGAGTCGCGCGGCGAAACGGCTGTTTCCGCTGCTGCTCGCCGTCGCTGCGATCGCACTCGGCATTGCCGATCAGGCCTCGGCCGCCCCACGTGGAACGAATTCAGCCGCAGCGGCGAGCGCGCCCAAGGTGCCGAGTGCGACCCAGTCCGGCCGTGCTGTCGTTCGTCCGCCGAGCCGCCCGCCCGCCGCCGCCGCCACCCGACAGCGCGAAGAAAAGAATGCGCGCCCGCAAACCGCGCTGAACCGCCCAAGACCGAATGCCATCGCGCGCAATGGACTTCCGCGCCGGCCGCTTCCCGGCGAGGCCGGCTTCACCGGCGTACCGCCTCGCGGCGAGACGCGTTTCATTTCCAATGAAATGGTGCTCCACATCGACCCCAATGTGTCGCGGCAGACGGTCGATGCCGCCGCGCGCCGGCTTGGCCTCACGCCGCTCGCTTCGCAGAGTTTGACGTTCACCGGCGGGACGATTGTTCGCTTCCGCCTGAGCGAGGGACGGCAGGTTGCCGACGTGGTGCGGGCGCTCGAAGCGGAAAAGATCGGCACCGCCCAGCCGAACTACGTCTACAGGCTGCAACAAAACACACCTTCGTTGCCTGCGCTGCCCCCGGGCGACCCCGCCCAATACACCGTGAGCAAGCTGCGGCTGGGGGAGGTCCACCGCTTGGCCACCGGAAAAGACGTGCTCGTTGCCGTGATCGATTCTCAGATCGACACCGCACATCCCGATCTCGCCGGCGCGATCGTCGAACAGCTCGACGCTGCCGGCAATCCCGACAAACCCGACAACCACGGAACCGGCATGACCGGTGCGATCGCTGCGCATCGAAAGCTTCTCGGTGTAGCTCCGGCGGTGCGGATACTCGCCGCCCACGCGTTCAGCCCGGACAAGCAGAGCTCCGCGCAGGCCACCACGCAGCACATCCTCGCCGGCGTCGATTGGGCGATCGAAAAAGGCGCCCGCATTATAAATATGAGCTTTGCCGGACCATACGACCCGATGCTCCAGCTCGCGCTCAAGAAGGCGCACGACAAGGGCATCGTGTTGATCGCCGCCGCCGGCAACATGGGGCCGCGGTCGGCGCCGTTGTACCCCGCCGCAGACGAGAACGTGATCGCGGTTACGGCGATCGACGCCAACGAACGGCTCTTGCCGCAGGCCAATCAGGGGCCGCACATCGCGCTTGCCGCCCCCGGGGTCAACGTTCTGGAACCGGCTGCCAATGCCGGCTACCAGCTCACCACTGGCACCTCGGTGGCCGCTGCGCATGTCACCGGCGTTGCCGCGCTCCTGATCGAGCGCAAGCCGGACGTCGATGTCGCGGCGCTGGAGGACGCTCTGTTCTCGACCGCGAAGGATTTGGGCCCGAAGGGGCGGGACAGCCAATTCGGCTTTGGTCTCGTCGACCCTTATCGCGCGCTCAACGAGCTCGCGGCAAAAGTGGCGGTGGATCGGTCGACACGGCAAACTCCGGGGCCGGCGAACGCGAAGCCGCCCGCGGTCGCGATGACTTCCGGGAGTGTCAGCCTCAGCCAGCTCTCTTCCGAGCCGCGCTCCACACCCGCGCCCCAGGACGCAGTGTCCGAGCCCGATAGTGCGCGAGCCTCAATCGAGAAGAAGCGCCTTGCGTGCCGGCAAGAGGGCATGGGCAAAGGAATGCGCGGTCCCGATCTGCAGGATTACGTCCTCGTTTGCGTGGCGGAGGCCCGGCTGGCTTGCCTGAAGCAGGCGGTCGCGCAAAAAGTTCGTGGAGCTGAACGCAGGGACTTCCTCAACAGCTGCCTGGGATCGTAGACTATTCCTGCCGGGGTCTGTGCGCCGCACGCGCGCGCTCTTGGCCCTCCGTGAACCGGGAAATGCCATGACTTTGGCTCGCCGCCGATTCCTGTCGCTCGCCGGCGGCACCGTCGCCGCTCCGATCCTCGCACGATCGGCGTGGTCGCAGGCCTATCCGACGCGACCCGTGCGCATGATCGTTCCGCTCGCGGCCGGCGGCCCGACCGATGTGTTCGCTCGCCTCATCGCGCAAAAGCTATCTGAGAGCACCGGCAAGCAGTTCTACGTGGAGAACATCCCGGGCGCCGGCGGCAATATCGGCATCGGCCGGGCCGCGCAGGCGGCGCCCGACGGCTATACGATTCTCGTCGTGGCCAGCAGCTACGTCGTCAATCCGAGCCTCTACAGCACGATCCCCTATGACCCCTACAAGGACTTCGACCCCGTCACGATCGCCGTCGCCAACGTGGTGGCGCTCAGCGTGAACCCGTCGCTGCCGGCGCGGACCGTCGACGAGCTGATCGCGTTGATCAAGGCCAGCCCCGGCAAGTACGGCTACGCGTCCGCGGGGGTCGGGCAGGCCAGCCATCTCGTGGGCGAAACGTTCCGCCTGACGCTCGGTCTCGACCTCGTGCACGTCCCCTTCAACGGCTCGGGGCCGGCGATCGCCTCGATGGTCGCGGGCCACACCCCGATCGGCTTCACCAGCGCGGCAACGGCGGCGCCGCAGGTCAAGGACGGCCGGCTGCGCGCGCTGGCGGTGATGAGCGGGACGCGGATGGCGGCGCTGCCGGAGGTGCCGACCATGGCGGAGGCCGGCCATCCTGACATCGAGTGCGACGACTGGCTCGCGCTGCTCGCGCCGGCGGGAACGCCCAAGGAGATCACCACGCTCCTTCATCGCGAGGTCGTCGACATCATCGCGCGGCCGACCATGAAGGAGCAGCTGGCGGCGCTCGGTTTTCAACCGATCGGAAATACGCCCGAGGAGTTTGCGGCTCAAATCCGCACCGACATCGCCAAGCGGGCAAAACTCATTCGCGCGGCGGGCATCGGGGCGCAGTGACCAACGCGCATTCTTTGTATTTGATGCACAACGTCGCGCTGATTCCATTTCACAGAAATGCACTCCAACGTCTGCGGCTCGGTCGAGGGGAGACAGCATGCGCACCAAAATCGAGGCGACGTGGATCGTGGGCCATGAGCGCGGGCATCACACCCTCATCCGCGACGGAGAACTCGTGTTCGAGGGCAACAAGATCCTCCACGTCGGCAAAGGATTCGACGGCAAGGTCGACAAGGTCATCAACGCGAAGGGCAAGCTGGTTTCGCCCGGCTTCATCGACACCCACGTCCATTCCGGCCACCGCGCCTCGCATCGGCTCATCACCGATACCGGCCGGCCGATGTATTACGGTCAGCCGTTTCTGGAGATTTCCGTTCCGAAGGAGGGCAAGGTCGTCAAGGGCGATCCGCGCTACCTCAAGCATGGCGATGCCGGATCGGCGGCCGCCTTCGAGCTCAACGCCGCCTTCACCGTGGCCGAGCTCATACGCAACGGGGTGACGACCTTCGTCGAATACGGCAGCCAGCTCAGCGTGCAGGATGCGCTGCTGGCCGAGGTCACCCGCCTCGGCAGCCGCGCCTATCTGGCGCCGGGATACGACTGCGGCCGCTGGGTTGCCGACGCGAGCGGGCGGCTCAAACGCGTGCGCAACGACGAGCTCGGCCGCGAGGGCCTCAAGACCGCGCTGGCGTGGATTGCAAAGAACGACGGCGCGGCAGACGGCCGCGTGCGCGGCATTCTGGTTCCGCGCGAGGTGGAGACCTCGAGCGTCGAGCTGCTGCGAGACACCACGCGGGCCGCGGACGAGCACAAGCTACCGATGGCAACGCACGCCGCCTACAGCGTGATCGAATTCTACGAGGTCGTGAAAGAGCACATGAAGACGCCGATCGAGCTGTTGGACGACCTCGGCATGCTGCGCCCCACCCTCAATATCGGGCACGGCAACTTCATCTCGGACAACCCCAACCTCAACTATTCGGCGCACTGCGATCTCGAGCTCATGGGCCGCGCCGAGGTCAGCGTATCGCACTGCCCGATCAACATCGTTCGCCGCGCGCGCACGCTCGACAACTGGCAGCGCTACCAGCAAGCGGGCGTCAACCTGTGCCTCGGTTCCGATACTTATCCGCGCGACATGATCATGAACATGCGCACCGCGTCCTACCTCGGCAAAATCACCGGCCATACGTATTTTGCCGCGACGTCGGCGGACGTGTTGCGCGCCGCGACCGTCGGCGGCGCGATCTCGGTCGGCCGCGACGATATCGGGCGCCTTGCGCCCGGCGCGCTTGCCGACATCATCGTCATCGATCTCTCGGGTCGCGACACGCTGCGCTACGGACCGGTGCGCGATCCCGTCAAGAGCATCGTGGAGTGCGGCGTCGGCGACGACGTCGACACCGTCATCGTCGACGGCAAGGTGGTGATGGAAGGCGCCGTCATTCCGGGCGTCGATTTCGCCAAGTTGCGCGCGCAAGCCCAGGCGGCGGCCGAGCAGATCTGGGATACGCTCGAGGAGTGGGACCCGCTCGGCCGCACCCACGAGCAGGCCTGCCCCTGGTCCTATCCGACCGCGGAGTAGAGGCCGCGCGCACACATGCGGCCATCGAAAACATTCTAGCAAACGGCGGCGATCACGTGCGCCCTGATGCGGCCTTCGATCGGTCCCTTGCCAAATCGACGCTCGAGCGCTTCGGCCGCCGCTGTCGTGGCGCTTTCCAGGCGCGATGCATCACGGGCCTCGATTTCGTTCCGCAGTGGAGTCCCTTCGCAGTAGGCAATCGCAGGATCGCGCGGCGAAGAGGCGCGGCTTTTGCCATCGACCGTCTCGATGGAAATCCCCTTAAATCCCGCCGCCATGAGCTCCACGCGAATTTTTTCCACATCGTGATAGCCATGCGGGATGCGGGCCATGAAGCGAGGCGGGTCTTGCGGAAAGAGCGTCGCCAGCGCTTGCGTTACGACATCGGCAAACTCGTTTTCGGAGATTCGGTCCCACACGTTGAAAAAGAAATGGCCGCCCGGTTTCAGCACGCGGCGCGCCTCGCGATAACCCTGCACCTTGTCGGGAAAGAACATCGCGCCGAACTGGCAGGCTACGACGTCGAACTTTTGATCTTCGAACGGCAGAGCAAGCGCATCGGCCTGTCGCCACGTGATCCGACCATCGCGCGACTGCCCTTGCGCATGACTGAGCATAGGCTGATTGAGATCGGTTGCCACGACGCGCGCTTGCGCGGGCAGCCGCGACGCCATCGCTCGTGTCAGGACGCCGGTTCCCGCGGCCGTTTCCAAGACCTCCCGCGGTTCCAGGCTGGCCAGCCGCTCGGCGAGGTCACGCGCGTAGGATTCAAAGATGAGGGGAACCAAGAACCGATCGTAGATTTCAGGGATCGATCCCGCGAACAGCTTGTCAGTCGCCGCCATGGCGCTGCTCCGTCAAACGACCCCTCCGAAGGTTCGGCGCTCGTATACAAGCCGAGACGTTGGGCGACAAGAATTGACAACCCGCCGGGAGGGCGCAAACGTTCGCTCGGACGAAGGGGGTCGCCATGCCACTCAGCGAGAAGAGCCGGGAGAAGTTGACGGCGGTCTCCACCGCCACCCTCACCACCGTGCTGTTCAAGCGCGGCTTTCGCAACACCTTCATCCAGGGCATCCATCGCCTCAATCCGGGCGGGCCGGCGATGGTCGGTCCGGCCTACACACTGCGCTACATTCCGGCGCGGGAAGACCTCGATCACCTGGGCGTGTTCGAAGGCCGCAGCCATCCCCAGCGCAAGGGCGTGGAAGAATGTCCGCCCGGCCATGTCTTCGTGATCGACAGCCGCCGCAACGCGTCGGCGGCCTCCGCCGGCGGGATTCTGGTCACGCGGCTGTGGAAGCGTGGCGTAGCCGGCATCGTCACCGACGGCGGCTTGCGCGACTCGCCGCGGATCGCGCGCATGCCCTTTCCCGCCTATCACGCCGCGGCGGCGGCGCCGACCAACCTGATCAGGCATCACGCGGTCGACCTCGACGTCCCGATCGCCTGCGGCGAGGTGCCTGTCTATCCCGGCGACATCCTGGTCGGCGACGACGAGGGCGTTGCGGTGATCCCGCAGCACATTGCCGAGGAGGTGGCGGAGGAGGCGTTCGAGCAAACGGCGTTCGAGGATTTCGTGCAGGAGAAGGTCGCGGAAGGCCGCTCGATCTTCGGCATCTATCCGCCGGGGCCGGAGGCGCGCGAGGAATTCAAGCGCTGGCGCGCGGCCAATGGCCGCTGAGGCGCTTCGATTTGATTCCGTTTTCTGAAATCGCTCTCCGCTATTCGAATCGAATTCACACGTCTTCCGGCAGCGGCTTTCCTTTTGTTTCCGGCAGGAAGGGCGCGGCCACGAATCCGAGGAAGTAGATGCAGGCGAAGATCATCGCGGCCTTGCCGTAGCCGCCGAATTGCACGATCAGCGTGCCGGCGAACAGCGGGCCGAGGAATGCAATGAAGCGCGGCGCATTGAACACGAACGCGATGCCGGTGCCGCGCGAGCGCGTCGGAAACAGCTCGGGCAGCCACACCGGCATCCACGAATACTGCCCCAACGTGAAGAACGCGTTGATGGCGGCGGCGAGCAACAGCAGGTTGAGATCCTGCGTCCATAGGTACAAGACCGGCGTCATGACGAACGCCATGGCGAAGTAGAGCATGGCGGTCGGCCGGCGCCCGATCCAGTCGGCGAGGAAGCCCAGGCAGATGTAGCCGAGGACGCCGCCAAAATTGTAGGCCATCCCGGCATAGGCGGCCCATTGCTGCGGCGGCAGGTTGGCCTTGGTCGCGAGCGCGGCGGTGTAGGGCGGCAGCCATGACGAGATGGCCCACCAGGCCAAGGTGGTCGTGAGCGACAGCAACAGCGCGATCGTCGTGCGCCGACGGATCTCCGCGTTGACGAACAGATCCGCGGCGGTGAAGCGCGTCAGGGCGTGCTCCTCCGCCACCAACTCGGTTCCGCTGCGTTGGCGTGCGCGCGCCGCTTTGCGCCGCTCGTTGATCTGCTCCCACTTGCCCGATTCCGGGATCGCCGTGCGAATCCACAACGTCAGCAGCGCCGGCAGGATGCCGATGAGAAACAAATACCGCCAGGACTCGGGGCCGAACGCGCCGACATAGAGCCATACAAAGGCCGCGAGGAAGTTGCCGATGCCGATACCGCATTGCATGAGGCCGGCGCCGCGGCCGCGGGCGTGATCGGGCCACAGCTCGGCCATCATCGACGAACCGGTCGCCCATTCCGAACCGATCGCAATGCCGACAAGGAACCGCAGAATCGCGAACGATATCCAATCGAACGAGATCGCGGTGAGCCCGGTCGTGATCGAGTAGGCTAATATCGCCAGAATCATCGTGCGCTTGCGCCCGATGTAATCGGCGAGCACGCCGCCGACGATGCCGCCGATCCCCCAGCCCAGCAGCGTGATGGCGACGACCGTGCCGATATAGGCGGGAATCTGCGGATACTGCGACGGCTCGAGCAAGGAGCGCATGGCCGGACCGACCGTCAAGATCAGCGCATACAGTTCGAACCCGTCGAACAGCCAGCCGAGATTGGCGGCGAGCAGGATGTTCCACTGGTGGCGGTTGAGGCCGCGATACCACGGCTGCCGCAAAGCGACGGTGTCGGTCATGGGCATCCCCCTCTCGGTTGCGGATCCGCCGACGCGCGTCGCTTGCAATCGAGGACGCGCCGCAGCCGCGCGGCTTTGTCTTCAGCCGTTCTATTCCCTGCCGACGGGCTTCATGCTGCCCGAACCGGCGGGCGGTGATTGCGCATATTACTCGATGGAGGAAGCGCGCCAAGCCCGGATGTCGAGCGACGCGTTGCCGCTGCTATCACCCCGAACGCGGCGGCGCGGCGGAGAGCGCGAAGACCGGACACGGCGCGTGGCGGATCACGCGCTCGGTGGTGCTGCCGCGCAGCGCGTCGAGAACGCCGTGATGCCCCGCCGTCGGCATGCCGATGAAGTCGACGTCGAATTCGATGGCGGCGTCCACAATCGATTTCACGACGT